>OMLO01001099.1_pt1 | contig 20073 bp, 14 predicted proteins | sample 1674811 | NCBI WGS metagenome assembly OMLO01 (sample SAMN06265003, study PRJEB25207) | coral metagenome | isolation source: Coral host | place: Mexico:La Bocana,Puerto Morelos, Mexico | collected 2008-11-13 | reverse complement strand
CTGCTTATTAGTATGTGACCCACTAACAACTACGCAAACTCCTCTTGCACTCAGTTTATACACTCACTCACGCTCACGTTTTGGAGCAACATATAAGCGATGTGTAGTAACACGGGCCTAATATTCCATGAGTATGTGAGTCATTAGAAGTATTTAACTCTAAGCGCTTTGAAGGCAAATTCCTCTTACCTTGGAAGAGAACTTGGAAAGGCTGGATTTTCTTTCCGATTCCCACCACTCCCTGTTTCCACACATTGCCCTTGCTACCAGACTTCCTCCACCAAAGAGTCAATCTATTACTTACATTCAGGTAGACATTGAGAGAGCCAATGGAAGAGCCATACATATGGTACCAGAATGTCATCTTGCAGTTGGCATGAGCCTTGTAAAAAATAACAAAATAATTACAGACAAATACTATAAAACACTGGACTGGTAATTGAGCATTCCGATTGGCAGAATTTAGTCACTGGTTTAATAATCGTTTATCAACAAAAATACAATTTTTGCTCAATGATATGTTCCAAATTTCAAAAACAAATTTTCTACCTTTTGGAAAAGAGGACTGACCAGCCTGGCACGGTCACCAACACTGCCATATGAAGTCTCTATATACACGTAATAACCTAAATTTGTTCCGGTTGTATGGTCAACAGAAGGGCCTGTTCTAGAGCTTGGAGTTCTGCCTTGCTTGCGTTGCCAGTCAAAGTTGTCTTTGTCGGTGTTTACCCAGCCACACTGGTTTTTCTCAAATGTGCAAGTGGCCGCTGTTAAGAGAGACAAGTTGACTGTGTATGAAACAGTTGTTATTACAAGAAGATATATATTAAATTCGGGATGGACACGACAGTTACTTAACTAGAGTGACCACTAAGACAGCTAAGCTAGAGGATTCATGCCTCCAGAACAAAGAATGTTGTATCACTTACGGCAAGATCTTTCATCAGAACCATCAGCACAATCTAAGTCAAAGTCGCAGACCTTTCCAAGCGGTATACACGTGCCGGTACTAACGCAAGCAAACTGAGATACTAAGCAATTGTTGGGGGCTGCTGTGGTGATAGGAGCAACCGTGGAGCCTACAGTTGGCAGTGATCCACTATACAAGCTACAGCTCGGTTTAAGAGCAATGCTCAGGTCATCAATAGCAATGTCTCCCTTGTAGCCCTTGCCTCTGATACCTTGAACAAACAAAAGAGATAACAAACATAACTACATGATACCTGACAGGTGAAGTAACATGTACAGGGAATTATCAAACATATCATTCTCTTACGTGAAAGCAATCAGTGAATATATCAAAGATCATACATTTGAACTGAGGAGAGAGATTATGATGATTATTATCATGACATGATTTGATTTACATATAGCCACATAACAAACTAGTAGACCATCTCTCTCCACTGAGCTTAGTTTTTTACTTCTCACATTTCAGGCGGAATAAACTATTTCCAGACATCAACATTTTCTTCAATAGTTTAATTTCACTGACCTTCAATAACAACTTGGTATGGTTGCTTGCCATTGCTGAGTTTGACCTCTTGCCGAATCCAGTTATCTCCAACATTTCCAGATACATTGGCAACTCTTGTGAGGGGACCATTTGAGGTAGTGCGCTTGTACACAACAAGAGCATTGACATGCTGACCAAACATGTGATAGAACATGCGGAGAGTACACTGCCCTGAAAGATTAGGGCTGCCAAGCCTAGCACGGTCACCAAACCTCTGTCCAGACGTCTCGATATACAAGTAAAAGCCTGAAATAAAATCGGAAACATCGTCTAGAGCACTCATTGTACGTAACAAAAACCCCTATTGACAAACATACAGGACTGTGTACATTGTAGTTACGGCGCTTTATTAAATTAATTCCTTCATTTAAGTCGTGTTTTGACGCAAATGGAAGAGGAAGACTAATCGAAACAAAGGCTAATCTTACAAAAAGTATAACCAGCTGACCATAAATGAGCCAAGCGCAAGAAATTTGTTTTTCGACCTATTTTTTTTAAGCTTTCTCGTTTCTCTGAAGCTAGCAACTAGTCAATCATGTCCACTCACTCGGATAACAAAAAAAAAGGTAAAGTCTGTATACGAGCCTAAGTGGCCCATCAGGCCGGAACTTAAACCGGTCTCCGTAGCAAGCGACTAGGAATATTACGGAATGATGAGACGATAATCCTACCTGCCAGGGTACCCAAAGTATGATCTCTGGCCGGCCCAGTGGAGACAGACGGAGTTTGACCCTTCCTCCTGGTCCAATTGAATTCATCATCAGTTTGCTGTTTCCACGTGCACAGGTTTTGTTCGAAGTTACAACGTGCCAAGTAGTTACCACATGAGCCTTCGTCAGAGTTATCCCCACAGTCGTCAGAAAAGTCACAGACCTTGCTCTTCTTGACACAAGCACCATTTGAGCACCTTAAAATAAACACAATTCATATGTTGTTTTATTTTAGGCAAAATCAAGTGACAGCCGGAAATACGTTTGCGTTCGCAGGCTAATGTACTTTATACTATGGAAATAATTTAAAGAATATAAAGGACAAGCAACAAACTAACACTAAAGACCAGCAATTGGTTTTCACTTGTTTCTTTCTTACGCTGCTGGCCATGTGAAAAGGCAAAGTAAACAAGATGTTTCAGAAAGCAGCCAACAGTAGATCACAACACTTCACCATCTTTGGTTAAACCATTCCTGGAAAGGACTACCTCTTAAGGTCTCTTCACGAATAGTTTCGAGGATAGTTTTCCAATTATTAGAAACATGTCAATTTAGAACAAGGTTAACAAACAATTTTGTATTTTGGATACTATATACAAATCTTTGAACAAATCATTTTAGTGTATCATCAACATGCCAAGTTTTGAGTCCAAATCTCAGGGGCCTTCTTGGCTGAAGTTTAAGTAACTAACCTTTGGGTATCCGACGGTATCTGACCAGTGCACTGAGCTGGTTTCTCGCAGTTAATCATGGATATAGAGTCTATTGCGATGTCGCCACTCCATGAAATTCCACGCTGAGCTTCAAACTCGATCGTAAAAGCAGTCTTTCGACGTCCAATTGAAACATATGTTGCAAACCACTTGTTCCCTTGATTGCCTAGATCACGAATTTTAAGAATAACCAGGATAATAAGTATTGTGATTGTCGAAATTAAAAAGTAGTATTCTGGTCTAACGTCATCGTTTAGATGATGTGTCGGGATTTGGAAAGCACTACTGATCTAGAAGGCTGAAGTACACCTGAAAAGCCTCTGGCACCTACGGCAACCTGCGGTCTACGTTGGTCCACCCAGTGAAGGTACCACTTTCAAGTGAAATGAAATTAAAATGTACAAACCCCTTAAGGTCCACATCCTAGTCCTGTTGGCGCCATCATTGAGGTACACAGTCAAACTGCCAATAGTAGATCCATACATGTGATACGAGAACTTCAGTTGGCAAGTGCTGTAAGCTTGCTGGAACTGAGGACTTATCAGGATGGCCTTATTTCCTATCAGGCCCGTTGATGTCTCGATGTATAAGTAGTAACCTGCGACCAAAACAACAGAAAAACTGTAAGAAAAAGGTCTTGTCACGACGTTGTATGAAGCATTGTTGTAGATTTCCATGTTAATGGCTGACTTTTATGGCTCTATGGATTAGAAGAGCTATTATTACCACTGGCACTCTTATCCGCATCCACACAGGGACCTGTATTAGAACTACCAGTACAGCCTTTATGACGCTGCCAGTCAAAGTTGTCTAGATTGGAATTCGTCCAGCCACACATGTCTTTCTGGAAGTCACATGGCCAGCCACACGATGTCTCGTCGGAGTTGTCACTACAGTCTTTGCTGAAATCACACTTCTTTTTCAGGTCAATAGAGCCTGGGGAGCCACTTGAACACTTGAATTTTGATGATGCTGTTGGAGTAGGTGACGGTGTTGGAAGACCTGGGAGACAGATATCACAAGAACATTCAGTTCAGGGGGAATGCGGTTTAGTAGGAATGTACGTAGTTATTTTTTTTAGGTGGCGTTATGTGCCACAAACCAAAAAGAGGACTGAAGCAAAAACGCCATTATGCAAACCGCCAACTAATCAAACAAACAACAACATCCAAAATAAAAGAAAATTGGCACGTATTTTGAATAGTTACATGCTATAACAAAACGCTAAATGTTTTTGTCTGGTAATGTTTCTGCAAGAAATACACACTCCCATCTTCGATTGCCTTTCGCCATGCAGTTCTGTCAGTTGTAAAAGCGATCTAATCTCACATTTTACTGGCGAGCATTCAAAAGAAAAGGCCCAGTCAAGAATATAATTATATCTATGAAACAAAGTTTAGTTTTGCAAATTGCGTCTGGCAGTGCTTACCAGGAATAGTTCCACCAACAATACATGTATCAGTGAATGAAATGTCGTCAATGGCAATGTCTCCTTGATAGGATGTGCCAACAACTGCTTCAAATATAACCTGTGAAAATTGAACAAGTTATCAGCATTAAAATAAAACCTTCTAGAAGTGCACTAGAGAGACTATTGCAGCTCTGACTGTCTTAAAAGCCCTAAATTATGTTACACAAGTGAAATACGTCAATCATTTTGAACGATTGCAAAGTAAATAGAAGTTGCAAAGAAATGCCACATTGTAAGGTCTCAGGTTTCGTTCAGGCTGAAACTTTGAGGTAACACTGCATTTCCTTACGCCTATTGAAGGTAACTTTACTTAATTGACAATCACTTTCATCACTAACCCGCCTTTCACACACCAATTTATTTTCATATAATTTCCGCACACTAAAATCGACTTGATTTATGTAGTTTTGCTGAGATTGTAAACCAACAAAAGTGGTAGAGGTTTTTCCACGCGTCAATATAAACAAATCTTGGTATACACATCTCTTCTGTTATTGCTATTATAATTAATTTTAGATGACAAAACAAGATAGTCAACTACTACAAGTATCGTTGGTAAGCGATTGAAAGCAAGTCTTCCTTATGGCGCCACTAGAGGATATACTTACCTGGAAGTTCTTCGAGACACTAATGGCAGCTGTTGCTTTCACCCATTTGTCCCCTTGGTCTCCACTTTTAGTCCAAATCTTGTTCATTGGCCCAGTGGTGCTTGTTCTGGTGTAGACGTTCAGTGTTCCAATGTGGCGACCATACATGTGGTAAAAGAATCGTACCTTGCATGTACTTGTAGGTGTAAAGACAGCACTTCCAATCATAGCATTGTCGCCCTTTTTGCGTGGAGATGAAGCTTCAATGTACATGTAATACCCTGTCAAACCAAAGGACAAACCAAAGTAAGCACAGTAAGCTTCAAACATTGTCCTCAGATAAAGTACTAAACTATAGTTGGACGAGATAATCTCTTACCATTGGAGGTCTGGGTGGTATGATCAAATGATGGCCCTGTTCCGTATGACCCTGTTCTTCCTGTTTGTCTTTTCCAGTTGAACGTGTCATTTGCAAGTTGCATGTAGTCACAGAGACCTGCTTCAAAGTTGCATCTATATAAAGTACAGAGGGTAAGATCAATGCTTAATTTTGCGTAAAACATCAGTCGAAAAGTAAAGGCATAGACTTTGCATTTCCAAGAGTCCCTACATCTATATTCATTTTATTCACGAAACAATTTCAGAAGCTATCCGACCATCATAAATTCCAAGCCCTCCCAAGATCTTAGGCTGGCAATCAGTTTTGATTTAGAACTAGATATTGATACTGCTTTATGACAGAGGCCAAAACAATACCTGTTGTATTTAGTACATGTCGAATTCCTCTCCTCTGTGCCATCACAGCAGTCTGGTTCAAAATCACACTTTGCCGACTGGTCAATGCAGTGTCCACTGTCACACTTGAATGAATTCCCACGGCAACTTCCGGATGGCAAAGGCTGCATACAGTTTACAAAACTGACATCATCCAGAGCTATATCGCCAAGAGTTCCACTAGAATAATGTTTTGCCATAACGACAATCTGTAATGAGAGTAATGCTGGTTTGTTAGATCTATCGAGTTACACTGGAACGATTATCTGTCAAAAGAGCAACCCAAATCTGTAATAGCTACAGAGGTTTTGTTAAAGAGACGAAAGCCACTTACCTGGAAATCATTAGCACACTTAGGGATGTCCACTATTCCCTTCTTCCACTGATTGCCCTGGTTGCCAAAAATATTGAAGAGTTGTTTGTCACGTGAATTTCGACGGTAATAGACTTGAAGATATCCAATATTGGGACCCAACATGTGGTACCAGAACTGGAATTTGCATGTTTTACCGGCTTGCCGGAAGAATGGACTGACCAAGTGTGCATCAGCAAAGAAGCTGGTACGATTGGTTACCTCAGTATATACATAGTAACCTGAAACAAAGTGCGTTAAGAAACTTTTAGGCATATTACATTGCGCGCCTTGTTTTACCACGTCTATATAGAAGACGAGGTAAATTATATTGTTTCTCCTACCGCCACTTCGAACTGAATAGCAGGTCATTGAAAGAAGTAATGTTTCACGATGTTTAATACAATTTGAAATGCTTTGCATTGAATGCACATGTTTTTAAATGGACAAAAACAACAGGGAATCTGGGGTTGAAAAGGGGTCAACATGTGTGGGCAGCTAAGCCCATATAGCTTAATACAGACAGTATACTGCTCACCACTAATGCTACATTCTGAGGATTGCAAACCTGCATGCAGTCACTAAATAACCTTTGCTAACCCACAAGCCTTAGCCAACTGAAGCTGATAGACTGAATTAGTTGCAGAACTCATTTGAAATCAATTAACAACCTTTGTTGGTTGTTCTATACATCACACAGTGGACTGAACACAAACCACAAACACTGCACTGAAATACATCTAACCCGCAAAAAGGCAAGCGGTGATTATCGGAGGATCTATTTATAAAACTCCTGTTTAAGATGCATAAAAAATGTAATAAAATGAGACAGACCTGCTGATGTATTGTACGTATGGTCGGTGGAAGGTCCAGTGAATTTTGAAGGGGTTTTGCCCTTGTTACGAATCCAGTCATAGTGGTCTCCAACCTGGGCATTTGTCCATTTACAGTATCCGTTTTCAAAGTTACACGTTGGGGGGCAATTGGCCTCATCTGACTTATCTGAACAGTCAGTACGGAAATCACAGACTTTGTTGATGTCGATACATTGTCCGTTACTCGTACACCTAGAGAAACATTTTTGGAGAATCAACAGTTTCTTCGTAACAATAACGTATACTTTTTCACCTTAAGTTGTCTATGGTTGTCTATCAACTTTATTGGTCATAAATTACAATGTAATTAAAGAAGAAAAGGACCAATAGACATGAGTGGCTCTCCTCCTGGCCCACATGAAATGCCATAGCGCGGCACACGTAGGAGATGATGGAATAGAGAGGACGAATGCCACAACAACAACATAAATGCAAGAGTAGCACTACTTATCAGCACATGTGCTAATTTCAAGCTTCACAACGTACATGAAGTGGTTTGCTAGGCCAAATCAATTAGATCTGACAGCCAACATACCTGTATTGCCCTGATTTACAGCCTGGAGGTGGTGTTCCACTTGGTGGAATGGGAGAAATGGTTGCACCTGTATCTGGTCGACAACTTGGTGTAAATGAGATGTCATCCAAAGCGATATCTCCTTGATATCCAGGACCGCTGGTGCCTTCTATTACTACCTGATAGTTCACTGCGCTGACCAGGGGGATCTCCGCTCGTCTCCAGATGTCACCCTGTTGACCTGCATTAGACAAAGCAAATGGTACGTTCTTAATATGAAATGACTGTTGACCACAACTTCCTTTCAATCATAATGAGGTCAACCCTGAACCATCACTGTGATAAGGAGCTACATTCATTTGGAGGTTTGAAGTGTTTGAAATATGTATTGACATCATTACCGTAACTAGACTTTTTACCTGTTTTGTTCCAAATGGTCCTCAATGGTCCTGTAACTGAGGTCCTGAACCTGATGCTAAGTGTATCAACGTCTTTGCCAAACATGTGGAACCAGAAACGCATGAAGCAGCTGTCATTTTGCCCAGAGGGCCGGAAAACAACGCTGCTCAAGCGAGCAGTTTCGTTTGCTTTCCTTGGGGATGAGGTCTCAATATACACATAGTACCCCTGAGTACTTCCTGAAATCAACAGTACAAAGACATCAGTATGCGATTTTCGCTCTACACAATTCACTGGATACGTTTTTGCCATTTAATAATTATAATGTGAAGCAGGGGTTTCTACAGGAAAAAAAATCATTTTTTGGTATCGTCAAATCGAACTTGGCAAGAAATATGTCTTAGTTTTTCTGCTGATCAAAGAATAGTGCAAGTTTCTTTGGACACGGAGCAATGGTTTTTTTCGATTCTAGAACATTCCAATCGCCTGTCCTATTTTCTCTTTGAGAATCCCAAACGACAAAAAAAAAAACGCTGAATAATTACTGAATGTCAAAAATATAGAACAATTAGACGGCAAGCTCGAGGTTTCTATCGGCTGATCAAAGGCGATAGAAACCGAGAGCGAGCCGTCTAATTGTTTTAGCATACCTCAGTGATCGATCTATCAAGCAAAAAAATATTTTTTATTTCATAAAGTTTGATACATTTGTGCATTGATGCATGCTAAATCGCGCGCGTTCTGACAAACCGCCGTGTATCGATAGACGGCACCTGTGTAGCCGATCAGATTGCGCGTTTACGTGATAGTCGGTCACTGAGTATGCTAAATCAGGATAGTCTATCAAGCACTTTTTACTTCCGGCTAATTTGCATTAAGTTGCCAATGCACATGCATGCAACCTTTAAAATCGCACCGTTTTACTCTTGTATTCTACATGTCTCCTGGTGCATCTCACTCGTAAGGTGAACAGACCAACTTTAGCTAATCTGAACATGACAGACACTTAAGGTCATTCCACTGAAATAGAACCTGCACTGAGATTTTTGTCAAATTTTTCCTATTTTATTTATATTATAAGAACTTAAATTTTAAAATAAAAATGAAGGTTCCCCATGTTCGTTTAGGAGCAACAGCACCTTGTTTGTACCAATAAATCCTTATAATAGCAATAGAATCTAATGCGCTAATCACGTGTGAAATTATGCGCAGTGAGGATGCCCAGTGCAATACTGGGGAATGACCTTAATGGACGATTGCGAAAGGTGCACTTAGCAGGTCTACATGTACCAATAACATCTTTACCCTGTTTCACAGCTGCCCTCCCAGAAGAAAAAAAATCAGGCAGGGCGGCGGTGATACAGGCGACATCATCTTGAACACAACATTAAACAATTTATGTTTTTATATTGAAACTGACCTGTGGTATGGTCTCTTCCTGGTCCTGTCAGATACGACAATGTACCGCCGTTGTCTCTTGTCCAGTCAAAGATGTCATCAGTGTCTTGTGTCCAGGTACACAGATCTTTTTCAAAGTTGCATCTTTCTTTATACTTAGCACAAGTGGCTGGTAGTTCATCACTCTCATCACCACAATCATCAGAAAAGTCACAAACCTTCAAATTCAATTTTGAACTTAACAAGGCTGCATTCAACGTATACGTATTACTTCAGCTTGGCTTCATTCATAACATGCAAGTTGTAAGATGCGCAAAATTGTGTGGTGTATGTCCCTTATAACGAAACTGAATGTCACATGCAACCATCATTGTTAGTAAGCAGGCACTGACTTTAGTTATCACGTGAACTACGCAGCAAAAAGATTGCCAAAATTCAAAATAGAAGTTGGGCAGATGGAGCAAATATGGTCAATAGGGATCTGAAAGTACCTCCTGACTACGAGTAATGCTTGGCAACTCATGCAATAAGCACAAATAACATGTTTTCAACTGCAAGGTAGCTAAAAATTAACAACGCAGCACCTGGTTAGGTTTGACACAAGATCCTCTTGTACAGCGGTACTCCCCTGAGCTGCACGGTCTAATGGGTGGTAATGCACAGCCTGGGAATGTGATGTCATCGACAGCCATGTCTGCAGCTTGGAGGAACTTGGATGCAACAAATTGAAGACTGAAATCTAAAATAAATAAACGGATCATGTTATTCTGTAACAAGGCACACAAGAATCATTGAGAGTAAACAGTCCATCATTTATCGCTTTTAAATGGGAGCAGGAAAGAATGCTTTAATAACCCCAACAACTCAACACAAGTATGGTAGCTTCCTCTTCCTTTACTGTTTAGACCCGATTACTCTATTAGCAGTAAAATAAACACACAGGAACACAGGTGAGTAACAGTGCCCTTATTTTTAATGCTGATAGAGTGTTCGGGTTCCTATGTTGCTCATAGTCACAAGCCAGACAAGTAAACATGAACCCTCACTCTACTGGAGCTCATTAACATCACATTATCAACGACAGCAAACCTGTTTAAACTCCTCACACTTTAACAATCAAAATGAAAGTGTTTACTATATGCAAGACTATGCGCAAATTCACTTGCCTTGATCCAGATGACCCAGTCCAACCTCTGCTCTGTTCCATTTGTTTCCTTTGTTTCCAGAGACTTCAAACAGGTTCGAGGTTGATCCTCTGTACTTAAGCTTCAAGTACAGTGTTCCCGTCCAGGCACTGCTGCTTGCCCTGTACATGTGATAGTAGAAGCTCACAATGCAACCTGCTCCTGTTCTGGTCATGTTAGGACTTTGCAAAGATGCATCGTCAAAAAACGATCCACCGCCAGAGTGGACGTAAGCATAGTAACCTTTAATAGGAACACAGAGCATTAGTCAAGTCCAAAATGAAATTACTACCGTACATAAGCAGCAGTGAAACACAGCTATTAGGTTCCTTTTTAACATCAGAGTTTACGTAAGTAATTCTTGAAAATCTATAAAAAAGGCTGCTGAACCCTTGGAGTCGATGCTTAACATTTCATGCTAGTCTTAAATGTAAAAAAAAACACAGAAAATTTGAAGTAAGGAGCATAAACACTCAAATTTGATTCAGTGGATAGAACACTACAGAATTCATGACAACGTTGAATTAATAACATAACTGCTTACAAGATGCATTGCCACATGTGTGGTCGACACTGGGTCCAGTCCCAGCAACAATAGTGCTACCCTTGTTTCTGTCCCACTTGTAGGCACCTACGCTGGTGTCTTTCCAGCCACACAGACCCGCTTCAAATGAACATGGACCTTGGGACAAGCAATTGAGCAGTCAATTACAAATGACATAATAACTTAAATAAGAGCGTCTTTCCCAAATACGGTCAACCTAGATTTGACAGAATGCATGGTGTCAGAGTTACTCAGTTCATTAGATCAGTAGTATCATTTGTGCGATTTGAATAGCACTGATACATTTGCTTAACAATAGAGTTAAAAGCCTCTATGTGCTAAACAGGTAAAACAAGATTGCACGACAAGTTTTCGTTGTTTATACCACGCTATAGAATATACAACCAAGCCTGAAGGCTTGAGTGTATACCAAGAACATACAACTGGCTAATGGAATATTTCATAGTACACCACGAAAAAGCGCTGTATAATTATATACATTAAAACATAAGCCATAGTCACCATTGAATTAACTCAAACTATTACATTATTCGCTCTCGGTTTCGTGCTCATAATCTAATTGTTAAATATATTATTATATTCATTAATAATAATAATAGTAATAATAATACTAATAATTATAATAATAATGTCTTTATTCATTTGATAAAAATACACATCAGAAGTTGCAAAAGTAGAATTAGCTAGAATATTTAATAGGCACTTTAAAATGCTCAATACGTATTTTCGGACAGTTAACTCTAACATTCTTGTTACACACCACAGTTGGCTTCATCAGAACCGTCTCCACAATCATCTCTGTAGTCACATACATATCCTAAGTCAATACACGGGCCATTTGAACACTTGAATCTAAATCCCGGACACGCTAGAGCAGTTGGGCCTTGTGTGGTTGGAGGAGGAGCCGTCGGGATCGGTCCATTGTAAGATCGACAGAACTGCGTCATGGACAAGTCATCAATGGAAATATCTCCTTGGTAGCTAACACCGCGGACACTTTCGATAACAACCTGCAACGTCAAAATAATTTATCAAACTTAGCTTGGTGTAATTGAATTTAGAAACACAAATTGCCGTGTGAGCACCCAAACCGACAAATGTTACTAATTCTCCATCATGGCTGCCACAAGCATCACTTTACATAATTCCGACTTTTCCTTTATAAAAATCAAATTTTTATAAAATTTTTATTAAGCGTTCATCAAGACTGATACGACTGATACTGATGTAGTGACTCTGCCCTTTTCGAGAATTTTGTTAGCTACTATTGATCTTGAGCATTCCTACCTGGAATGGTACGGTACTCTTAAGAACAACCTCAGCTCGATCCCAGAAGTTGCCAACATTGCCGGATCTCGAGTACACAAGAGTCTCAACACAACCATTACACGGCCGAGTGTACACATTCAAAGAGCCAATATCCGGTCCAAACATGTGGAAGTAGAAGCGAAGACGACATGATGTATCACCTTGAGGTAGACTGCTTATAAACCCACTGGCCAGACGAGCCTTGTCACCTTTTTGACGCGGCCAAGAGGCTTCTGAGTACAAGTAATATCCTAGACAGCAAAGCACAGAGTCAGAAGAGAGCTTCATTGGTCAACATATTGGAGCTGAAGAAGAGCTGATGGATTGTCGGGCCACTAATTAAAATGACTGTGGTATTAGAAGAATAAAACTTTAATCCGGTTTTAGCAAATCAACCAAACACAATTCATAGATTACCAGCTGAGCTACCCAAGGTGTGGTCAAACATGGGTCCTGTCCCATATGAACCCGTTGATCCTTGGTTTCTAGTCCAGTCAAAATCATCATCGGCTAATTGTTTCCATTGACATAACGATCGTTCAAAAGTACACCTGTATAGAAATGAACAAAAAAAATAGTCGTAAAAAGTGTAAATCCAAAACCTGGAAAGACTAAATACTTGAACCATTAAGTATTGCACCCCATTAAGACACTTTACCTATAGTTGTAGCTGTAACAGTTCATTTCATCTGAATTATCTCCACAGTCATCAGTGTAATCACAAAGCCGCGAAGGATCAATACAGGAGCCTCTAGCGCATAGATGTTGGCCCCTCTTACAGTTACTGACTACTGGCGGCAGGGTGCAGTTCACAAAGCTTATATCGTCAATGGCAATGTCACCAAATACGTTATAGCTCCTCTCTGCCTCGAAGATGACTTTGAAGGGTGCAGCGTGACGACCTACATACAGTTTTCCTTGCAGCCACTTTTTACCTAGGAAAAATAACCAAAACTCTTTGAACCTAGTCATTGGTACATGACTACCTAAGGTTTAACAATGGGATAGCATAAAAAATTGTGCCTTCTAACAACAAGAAATAAATAAATAACACTTATTGACTGGTCACGAAGAAAACCGTTCATCTCAATAATACTCTGAGCGGAGACGAGGGAAACATTGAAGTTTCAGTGAAACAAAATTAACTAGTTGCCCAAGATTATAATGCTATGTGACTTCAAAGTAACTAACTAGCGCGCGCTGTAAGGGAAACATTTCCAGCAATATAACAAACGTGATCATGTTTATCATTTTCACAGTAGGTTCCTGAAAGCGTAAGGTGCATAGCAATGTACATATACAGTACTGTGAAAAAAAAAATGTGAACGAATTTCGTCGAATCTCACTCATCGCTCTCAACACCATTTGTCGAAATTTAAACAGTAGACAAAATAAAAATCGAGTCTTTTATTTGCCTTACCTTTGTTACCATATTCTTCAAACAATCTGCTGTACGTCTGTCCAACTTTGATGTAACCATACAAAGTTCCAATTCCAGTGCCATACATGTGGTACCAGAAGCTCACAATACAGGTTGATGAAGATTGTTTCAGCCAAGTACTCTCAAACGTGGCTAGATCCCATGAACTTCCTTGGGACGCTTCTACATACACATAGTAACCTAGTGCAGTGCCTGAAAATAATGAAATTGCTTGTTATGAACGATGAAAAATTCAACCAGGAAAACATATCTTAAAAATGATCACCTGCTACTAGGATTGGAGAAAAACATGGTAGAAACGTTCTCTAGCACTGTTCTGAGTAATAATTTATTCATCGGTTAGCTTAAGTAATTCTTTGGACTTGTCCAAACTGAGCATCTAACCCGCTACGCATCATCAGTTACCCCGTTTCAGCAGCTAAGTAAAATTAACATAAGTTACATTCAGTCTACATCACAGAACACGACCGCAAGATGGCCAAATGTTTGCACTTAGTTACCCGACTCGAACAATGCTAGTAGTCAGCGCATCATGAATGTCATATCAAACGCAAACAGCTCGCAATAACTGACAAAAATATTGTTGATTACCTAATGTGTGATCCGCATTTGGCCCTGTGTTACTGGATGGCGTGCCTCCGCGATCTCTATTCCAGTCATACGCACCTTTGCTGGTATCATTCCAGCCACAAAGTCCTTGAAAGATATCAACAATTATCATGTAGTACATGCAATTTTGCAGCACATTCTTCAGTTAATATCTCGCGGATTCAACCATACTTTTTCCAGCTTCCTGCAGCTTACCATAGACTTCCAAGAAGATTATGATAGACAGACAGACAGACAGACAGACAGACAAATACCTACTTCTCTATAGTGCATTAATTAATTAATTAATATTATGTGCTTCTTAACACCATCCATTGGTAAATACGTTAAAACAATCATTGTCTTAAATCAAAGGCTTCTAACCTTGTTCAAATGTACAGTCTCCACAGTTCTGTTCATCACTGTTGTCACCTGACCCACAGTCACTGACAAAGTCACAGACCTTAGTTGAACTCACGCACGTACCAGATTTGCACTTCACAGCACATGGGTTGGGTGAAGGACTTGGTGTGGGAGCTTTCAACGCAGGAGGGAAAGTATTAATAATTAACAGTGTAGCTACACCTGTAGTGGCCGTATGACTGGCTCACTTAGTGGTAACTCAAGGTTTTTACAGGATTTAACTAAGAGTACCTTCTTCAATGGCGAGAGGCCAGAACCGCACTTAAGTGAAAACTCTTAGTTATAGAGGGTACAAAATGCGATATAAAACTTTCAATTTCTGAATATAGGTGAGAATAATGTGAAACGTGAATTGATCAACATCGCAAGAGCGTGAGCCCCCAAGAGGAATCGAACCCACGACCTCCCAAACACCGGGCGGGAGGTCACGGGTCGTCAGTAGTTTGCTCTCCATGATTTCTCGTACCTCTCGTGGATAGAGCGCTCGCCGGGTGTGCGGGAGGTCACGGGTTCAAATCCGGTATATTTTTTCTCTGTCCCACGCTCGTGTCATGTTGATCAATTCCCCTTCCACATCTCATTACCGAGCTTAAAATTCACCATCTTTACAATAATAAAATATAATAATAATAACAACTCGGGTTAGGCCCAAACAAATGTGACAGGTTTACAAATCTAAGTGATTTGCGACAAAATGAAACTAATTACTTTTACTACATGCTTTAGAACACGACACTAGTTTGGTGACTACATGTAGCAAACTTCTGACTAAAGTTGAATTCAACTCATCCCACTATGTTACTACTATTGCTTACTTGGACAAACTCCTGATGTGACAACAACATCGTCAATAGCTATATCACCATCATATGATGCGCCAACTGTAGCTTCAAATACAATCTGAGAAAAACCAATACACAAATTGATAAGTCTAAAAACTATCAAGACTCCAAAGAGATATTTTCAATTCTAGCTGTTTTGAAAGTGGGTAAAAGAGAGAAGGCAATGTGTCCATTCCAATTATACAGTAGCTACTGACACGAACGAAGAAAACTAATTTGAGTAGTTTAGACTTTACTTGTGCTATGGAAAGTGTTGCAGTGATTTTCTTGGGTAAAAATCCTCATCCAGTTGCACTAACCTTCATGTCAACTCCCAACATACCTCAAAGTTGTCTGGACTGTTTATCTGCACGTAATCCATTAACCAAACATCTCCATGGTTCAGCTGTTGCGTCCACAAAGTTGAGTAGTAAGGTTTACTGGGGTTGAATGGATAAACCTTGAGTTTAACTTTGAGCGAGCCAACACTGTTGCCATACATGTGATACCAGAAGTTCAAGCACCAGTTGTGGCCATTTGCAACTTTAAATCTATCAGAAATAAGTCTGGCGGCTTCTCCTTTCACTCGTGGTGAAGATGCCTCAATGTACATATAGTGACCTGTGGGTCCACAAGTAGGAAATTCTTAATTTCCAAACCTTGATTTTTAGATTTTCACTGTTGAAAACCATTTATTAAATGTTCCAAATAATATTTGAAGTAATACATCAACCACGAAAGACCGTGTTTGACCGCATTTCCAACCGAGAAGAGAGCTGAAAATACAACGCGTAGCGGAGTGTTTTTGGCGAGCTTCGAGGTGTTTGGAAATGTGGTCAAACACTGTCTTGGCATCTTCTCAATCGAAACTACAACTAAGGAGAAAACGAAGAAATTAATTCGTAAAAAATCTATGCTAATTCACTCAGGTCAGATATCCAAACACCGTCACGGCGATTATTTAAGTTGTTTAATCTTGATGAAGTGATGATATGAGAATGCAGGTCCACCCTTAAAAGGTGTGTGACCCCTCAGAAGCAGAAGCACCTTCTTACCAGCAGCAGAGCCAGTTGTGTGATCAGATGACGGCCCAGTTCCAATACTTCCAGTGTGACCGGTATTTCTTTCCCAGTCAAAGTCGTCGTCAACCAATTCATTCTGATAGGCGCAGAGCCCTTTCTCAAAATCGCATGAACCAGGAGGTGGGCAAGGGCCATTCTTGACAATCGTATCATCAATAGCTATATCGCCACGATATCCACGTCCTCGAATACCTTCAAATACAGGCTGAATTACAAGAGAAAAAAAAACAATTATACACTGGAAAAATCCTTTTAGCTTTCCACAATTCTATTATACTTGCAGCAAAATAAACTCCTTTTAGAACTTTCACACACCTACATTAACATTACATTATTTGGCTATGTTGGCATCTTATTACAGACTACAAATTTTTGCATTTTTTAAACTTCTTGATGCCACGTTTGAAATCTGACTTGTAACTTACTTATGTATGTATAAGTACATAAGTAAGGTTGGTTTCAAAAACTTCTGGAAATTTAGTGTCGCAAACAATCACCATGCCAAGATCACTAACTAATGTTTCTGTAATAACACGAGAGTTATTAAGATACTTAGGGCTTGTAAATAACTGCTCACCTTCCACTGCGTGTTGGGGCTCTGAACAGTTACCATTCCTCTCAACCATTTGTTTCCTTGGTTACCAGATTGGGTCCAAACTTTATTTCCAAGCGTGTTACCGCGTTTGATGTACACATTCAATCTACCAATACCGCTACCATACATGTGGTACCAGAATACCAGGCACTGTCCATTTCCATCAGTTGCGGGAAATGTTGGTGACTCCAGACGAGCATAGTCCCCTGGCTTGCGAGGCTTAGATGTCTCTATATACATGTAATGACCTGTAATGGGATAACGAAACTCAGCACCCAGGAGGTAAAAGTGATATGTTAAGGATGCACTATCGCGGCAGTTTTGCTAAATTTGTGGCCAACAACAACTTTATTACCAAAAGACTAACATACAATGCTTCAAAAAAGAAAATATAATTAAAACAGAAAATAGGTAACATCACTCAGAAAAACTAAAAAGCTTATCGAGCTGAGCTAAGTTAAAATAGATTAATGCTAAGGTGGTGGTTGGCAATAAAGCAAAAGAAAAAATAAATAAATAAAAAAAAAAACGGTTAATGGAAAACGTTAAAAGCTAACACCAACATTCTATAGCATAATATATCAAAGCTAAATAAAGAAAATAAGTATTAAATATTAAATAACTACTAGGTGCCAGATGAACACTCATTAATGTTGGCAGTATTTCTGTAAGATGTTAAGTTTAACTTCATTTTTGAACATTTTGAGGGGGAGGTATTTGATGTTTTCATCCAAATCATTCCAAACTTTTACAGCAGCAAAGCGAATGTTGAATTTACCATAGTTTGTTTTGACAGGGTGAATATAATATGTTGATCTGGAAGCAAGCCTGGTTTTGTACTGGTGTACAATGTTAACCAATAACAATTGAAGAGCTTGCCGTTCGGGTAAGGCGTAACTCTGATGCATTAGCCCCAACATCATTCCTACTAGCTCCTAAATAATATAATCTGTTTAAACTCATCGCTAAAGATGAGCTTGGGAGTGGGGGGCCAAATGCTAACAGCAGAGAGGAAGTATGCCCCGCAGGTTACGTACTGCAATGGAGGAGACCGCTGGCCAGCTTGAGTTTAACTTTGCCTAAATGTTATTTAGCCAAATTTAAAAAACAGAATACACTAGCCTGACAACAAAATCCACTTGTCCTACAATATCCACAATGTATGTTTGCCCCAGGAGTTCAAAGGCTCATATAGGGGCTTACACCAACGTTATGAAAAAACCTATGCCACGGTTTGAGAACCTTGAAAAGTTGAGCCTTAAATTATCAAGTTTGTTGTTTGTAATCTGTGTTGATCTTCTCCACCCTCGTTTTTTAATGGTTTATTGTGATGTCTTTGGTATTTTTCTATCTAAACTAGTATTTTCAGGTTTCCTTCAGTTTAAAGGTAATTTTGTAGGAAGCCAAAATAACAGAAAATACCCTGACTGAGCTCCTTTAAAAATGAATTATACTAGGACGACAAGAATACAGGATAAAAAAAACACAAAATCTTTTATACATTGTTGAACGTGCGAGAAATCCACGTTTCCTTCATTTGATAAACGAGAAGAGGCTGTGTTGACTTACCAAAGGAAGTGCCATAAGTGTGATCATAAGGCGGCCCTGTTTTAATTGAGGTGGTGTTACCACTTCCTCTAGTCCAGTCAAAGATGTCACCCTTATCTTGAGTGAAGCTACAGATGTTGGGTTCCTCGAAGTCACAGGAAGCTTTAACAAACAAACAAACAAACAAACAAACAACAAAATTAATCTCAACTAGAACAAACAAACAAACAAACAGGAGAAGAAGACAAGAATGACAAGTGAAATGGTACTTGGATAAAGTGAAGTAAATAAAGAAGCGTTCTCATGTTGAATCACATAAGAACCTAGTTTAAGAACTTGCTCGTCATGAGTACTCCTAGGCTCAGTGATTAATGCGTCCAACCGGCATTCTGGAAGGTCATGGGTTCGACTCCCGTTGGGGAGCTCTGAAATGTATTTTTCTGAGTAAGTTGACTTGAGAACGCTTCTTCATTCAAGACAAGGATCTCCAGCAAATGCTGTGAAAATATTTAGACTTAGCTGTTTTTAGTTTCAGCCGAAGCAATACAGACAGAAATCTAATGACTCCCTTGATTACTGTAAAAGCATTGTTGTACATGCTTTTTTCGCATTAACATCTGTTAAACAACCTTACCTCAAAGTTTACCATCTACAATGGAAGCTAAGCCATTAATTGCAGATAATACTTCAACATGCAAGGTCTTTGAGTCCTTGACTACGCCGAATATTGATCGATTACAAAAAGACTCACTTTTTTTAGGGTGAGATTATTCCTTATCAAAAATTATATCTAGTTCTCTTTTGAAGCATCTTTGGTACTCGCTGATGGGCAGGATCTTACAATAGTTACTCAATAAGGATGCTAAAGCAAAAAGCATTGAAGATGTTAGCTTACGCAAGAGAGGGCAGGAACCATCTAACAGCCGGATATCATCTAGAGCTATATCGCCTTGGTAACTTACTCCACGTGTACCTTGAAAGGCAAACTGTAGAAAGAAAATGCCAGTCAGCCTTTATTAATAGAAGTTGAATTTAACCAAATACGATAGGGTTGCAAGTGCAAACATCTAACAGATGTGTTTTTACCATAATCATCATACATACATATTGTGTGAATTAATGATGCCGACTTAATTAAGACTAAAACCATTGATGAAAATAATAATTTACACAATCAGAGTTTAAACATATCAGAACATCAACAAATAA
>OMLO01001098.1_pt1 | contig 20074 bp, 11 predicted proteins | sample 1674811 | NCBI WGS metagenome assembly OMLO01 (sample SAMN06265003, study PRJEB25207) | coral metagenome | isolation source: Coral host | place: Mexico:La Bocana,Puerto Morelos, Mexico | collected 2008-11-13 | reverse complement strand
GGGTGGTTCCCGCTTCCAGGGTTGCCATGGATACCTCCCCTTCCGCTTATGGCTTCTGCTACCCGCTAACCTTTCAGGCACCAGTTCCCAAGCTCATCTATTTGTGATGAGTTTAAAACAAAAATAAAGAAGCCTCGACTGTGCTCTCTTCTGTTGTAAAGCACTTACTCTTAGGAAGCAGTAGAACACTCAAGAAGTAAGGAAAAACACTCATGTCTCATGTTTTCCCCTACACTTCTTTCATACTGTACACCACTTCCTGCATACTTTACAACAGAACAGAGCCCAGTCAAGGCATCTTTATTTGTTAAATAACCCAACATGTACAGTATGGGAGGCAATTTTGGACAATGAGGATTTCACGTTAATCATGAAAAGGGCCATTGGTGATGATGTAAAGGGCTATTGATGATACATCACTATAATAAAAATCAATAGATCAAGGTATTAATCATTTGCATTTTTGAATAAATATAGACAGACAGAAACACAGATGGACAAACCATGGAAAGCATTACCGGTAATTTTGTATTTCTTCACTTACCATTAACAAAAGTCTGGTCATTCCATTGTTTTGTTCGCACATTACCAGGACTCTACAAAAATGATAACATATTCCATAACTAACTGCAGACAGTACTGTTTCGGCCTTCTGGGCCTCATTAGTGCAGTGCTGAAGCTAGGATGGAGGTTAAGCTATAAAGCCACCCCAAATGCCATATATATTAAAATCTTTACAGTGTGATTACAGTTGCACTGGGACACTTAGAAGAAAAGACCCCCCAAAAAAGAAAGCGCCCTCAAATTACTTAACTGTAATAAGCAGTACGTTATTATTAGTCAAAGTGAATGTTTGTAAAAATGTTATAATTTAAAAAATGCTACTCACAATGATAGTAATTCTTTTGACCTGAAAAAAAATCGAACCATACTTTATTAGAGTGTTTATATTTATCAGTAAGTCACAAAAATTTATAATTTAATTATAAAAGAGTTATGTAGCATTTCTTTGTAACACTATCTGACAGATAAATATTAAATGATCATGACAGAGTTAAAGAAAAATACATAATTTCAACAGAGCAATTTAATCACTTTACCTGTCCTTGTAATGGCCTTAGGTTTTCATCCACACCAACAATGCGCATATTGACTACAAAGAAAAGTCAAATAACACCAATCCATTAACTTCCTTCAAACCTCATCTGGACTGGATTTTTGTTGCATGATTTCAATTAGATTGTGACGTGAATTTATAGTGAATTTACAGTACATCTAAACAGTGCTGAGATTCAACACAAGTTTGACGTGTGAACGCACGAGTTTGCCAACATGAGTTTGCCAACTTTAGTGTGCCGCGTGAAGGCCACTTAAGAATGATTTGGGAGCTAGTATTTTAGAATTACAGAAGGGCAAACCAGAAAAATGAGTTTCTTTGCACCCTGATAATGTTATTCTTGATTCCTTTATTCTTGTAAGTCTCTAAAGAAATAATATTTCGAAGGAAGTCTCTAACTACAGATGAGTTCCATGAGGGTGAAAGCCAGAGGTTGAAACTCAGGGTGAGGGGTGAGAGGAAGTGGTCCCTGTTTTAACCCTACCAGGTAAACTTCTCATTATATATCTCATTTGAACATCATATGTAAAGGCCCATGCCAATTTCATGTCTGTATAGACTGACCTTGAAAAGTACATATTGACAAAACTCAAATCATTATACCACTGAGGTTTTCAAAAGGCATTACCTGTCTGGCCTGGTTTGTAAACAGGTTTATCTGTTTGAATGAACACAGAATTCTTTGGAATGACAATGCTGATAATTTCACTCTTTGAAAAGACACGCTTTTTATTTACTGGTCCTCCAAAAACAGACATCTTTGCTCTTATGCTCTGTTTACCACCTGTCTTCAAGTCTCTTGGTATCTGGAGTCACAAAAAGATGTGATCACATAGATCTCAGCACACATCCTGGCAACTGACAAGTGACATGTCAAAACAGCTGATTGACAGCTGGTGCAGCTAGCCTTTAAAGTGTAAATGACATGAAAAATATTTTCTGCTTATTTGAAAGGCCTTTCAAAATATAGAAATGTCTTTTTTATTATGCAAATTAGATCAGTGATGATGTCATAAGTTTTGCAACTAAAAAATGTTAAAATACTGATTGAATAAAAAATATATCTGGAAATACTGAAGCAGTGTTCTTGAAACTTGGCACCACAAATGTGCATCACAAAAGGAACAAAATAACACCGTTGTAGTGTTGCCAAAGCAACTCTTTCAGCTCCAAACTCTATGTGTCAAAAAAACAAATATCCCCATTTGTAACCTCTAAAGTGAGCCAAAGGGTCCTGCTTGGAACAGACTAGTTCCCATATTGTCTTAATTTTTATCATCGGATTGGCTGCGCTAGCTGGTACTTGGTTTCAGACAAAAACTGGGAATTTCAGTTTTTAATGAGAAAGCACCAGCAGCAAAACTGTTGTCATGGCAACATCCCTAAGGTAGTCATTTTGTTTCTTTTGTGATGCACATTTTCGTGCCAAGTTCCAAGAACACTGCTTTAATAGTTTTAGAGATATTGCTTATTCAGTATTTTACCATTTCTTAGTTTCAAATCTTATGACATCATCACTGATCTAATTCGCATACTAGAAAAATGCCAATATCTCTGAAACAAAAAAAGATAATTATTTCAAAAAGAAAAATGCCATTCTACTGAATTTTGAAAGGTCTTTCAAATCAGCAGGAAATATTTTTCACGTCATATACACTTTAAATTTAATTTTTACCTTAAGATTAAGGATGCCATCAGCATCACTAGTGAATTGTGCTCTATTACTAGCGATAACATCTCCACTTCTTGTATTTGTAACTCTGGCATTGATAACCCATGGTTCAGTGATATCAAAAAGATTGACAGATAGCTCCTGAGTGCTACCGGCACGGAAAAGTCTTGGAGATGTTACAAGGTAGCCACTGAAAAGGAAGAAATGAATATGTTAAAGCAGTTAAAACATTTTAATATCCAGTACACCTTGTTCAAGGGAATTGGTGAAACCCCACTGACGGCTATGACAGTGCAGGTAAGGAAGGGGATACATGTGCTTTGGAGAGTGACAGTGCAATGCAAACAAATCAGGACCTCCTGCTCGTGGAGGGACAAAAATATGAAGATTTGAAGAATATTGTTTGAGAGAGAGCAGACTGCACTTTATTTTTAGCAATTTTTCCAAAACAAAACAAATTAATTTGAAAACATCTGCAAGAACTAATCATTTTGACAATAAAACCTTGTGTGTGTGTGTAATCCATAATAATACAGTTAGAACCTTGCTGTAATGAAGGGCCGAGGGCCTGGCAAAATATGACTGCCAAAACAAGGTGAAAATAATTATATTGGGGTTCTTTTCCATATATTTTGCTATTACTAGCTGTGACAAATATCATTTGGTTCATTAAAGCCATTCCCGCAAAATAGAATCCAACACAAGATTTGTCTCAAACTTTGTCCATTAATTATAGTAATGATACTTCAAAAAAATGTTAAAAGAGGGGGTCACAATGCTTGCTTAAGAGATGTATGATGGACCAATCTAGCCCATTTATGCCTAATCACACACTGATTTCCTCAGTTCAAGTTACACTTTCTGGTAGCTGGAAGCAAAAGTTACTAAAATAAAAAACAGTACTTGAAAAAATCTTGATAGGCAGAACGTCTGGGACACTTGAAACAATGTAATATATAATTTAAGGAAAAATCACACAATTCTAAATGACACTGACTCAAAACATTCTCCCAATCATTATTTTTGAGGTCATCATTTGCATCCTGAAGTAACCAATTGGCTATATCTTTTTTCCTTCCTCGCAATTTTTTTCCTATTTTTTTTAACTTAAAGAGGATAACTTTTACACCAAATTTATGTAATAAAAAATATAGGTCACATGTTCATTTGAGAAAAAAAAGAAGCATTTATTTCGCTACCAAGCTTAGTTTGAGGAAAATTCCTTCTGTTATGTACATGCAGAAGCTCATGTGCGCAAACCAATGACACAAAAATCGTACACAGTAGGGATGCACGATGCAATAAAATCACCTTAAATCAAGGTTCCGATGTACTCCTTTTATAACTTCTGTCACTAGACTAGTGAATGTAAACCTAACTACACTACATTTTTAATTACACTACATTTTTAGGTTTCCATCAATGACCTTTGAAGGTTCTGACTTTTTAAATTATTTCATGCCAGCAATACTCTTAGTCAAGACGCAGATGATTTAATTTTACACTGGTGAAATCAAAATTATTTATCTATCATTCCATCTCTGTGTTATCTACAATTTCCATCTTATTGTTTTTATAGCAAAAGTGATCTTGTAGTACTTGGGTACGAAAAAATATAGCATTGTTTGGGTGTTATCATAATGATTCAGTTCAAACACCTCCTTCCAATAAGAACCCCCCTCCTTTCTAAAAGAACCCTTCCCTCGAGTGTCTTTCTTTAAAGAGATTCCCTACAAAATTCAGTATGCACCTGTATTGCTTGACATATTCAAGAGATATTTGACATTTTATAGACCTATTAGACTCGTGAGCGAATATTTAGTCTCTTGTCATCTGAATACAATCTTAAGGATACCCGGGTAAGGATATTGACCAAGCAAATGGGGTTTACCTCGGTGTAAAAACCTGTGAATTTTTTCTTTGTCTAGGGGTTATTGTTTGCGTGCTCTATATTGTTTCGGGCCTCTTTGTTGTCTTGCTCGTTCTTTGTTTTACGTCACTGGTGAGTTTCACACCGAGGATGAGCCGCAAATGGTGATACAAAAAAGAGGTGAACGCCAAATGTTCGTGTATCCCTGAGTATGCGTTACTACATTCCAATGTTCATGCACGCCCTTTTTGAGTTAAAACTGTCATGTCAAATGTGACAGTGAATTACAGCTATATATTTATAGACAGTCAGTATTAAAAGAACCCTTAATTTTCCCTAAAAAAAAACGAGTGAGAAAAATCTTATGTTAATCTTATAAACATGATAAGTTCGTTTGACCTACTCGCACACAGTCGGCCGGATCTTCCCTTTGTAAAAGCTCCATTACGGTCAATTTTCAGGCCGCCGCTCACAAGATATCTTTATCAGCGTTCTTCTGAAGCACGGACGTTGCTTTAGTCAGTCAGAGTTAGTAGAGGAGACCTCCTCTACTAACTCTGCTTTAGTGCACTAAGACATTGCGGGGCCTCGCAGAGACGAATTTGTCTCGTCCTGAGAACGAGGTTGCACTATTAGCTCGTAGATGAAGAAAAGGAAAAACAGCCTCTTTCAACACTGAAGAACGTTATAAAAACTGAGAGCTGAAACGGCGTGACACCCGCTGCCCCACTGATATGCCGCGAGTTCAATCATTCAATTTTAGCGCAAAATATATAATGGCCCAGATACTACAGATAAGAAAGTAAGTGATGTTGGTCAAATTATTGACCCCATAAACATGTCTACCCTGAATATCGGAGACCTATGCAGACGACAACAACGGTCAAAATTTTTTTCATCCAATGGAATAGAATTTGCTACTTAGACACGTGTCCCCATTGCTGTAACAGATTTCCTCAGATTTCCTGAGTGGGTGAGGTGAACGTGCTTTGAGCACAGTTCTCTACATTGAAACATACAACTGTGCAGTTCAATTAATTGAGATCAACTTAAGAGTAATTGCATCTTCGTAACACAGAAAACATATCACTTTCCAGGTCTTCTTTGCCTGCTGCCTTTCTTCACCGCTCTCTCTCTCTCTAAGAGAGTGTTTATAAGCTTAATATTAAAGCACCACAAATAGTCTTGTTTGAATACTTAAACTGCTGCTGTGATCGCAAGAAAAATTTGCCTTTTTTAATTCTTGTTTATCAACGGGTCATAGACGTATGCCTGCGCCAACTATGAGAACCGTCGGAACCATTTAATCATGGACATTACGGAATACAGCACGTACGCTTTTGCCTTTGGAGCAAAAACTATCTTTTTGCTGAAGCTAAAGGAGTTTAAAACTCATAAAAGAGCTCATAAAAGCAATAAATTAGCACAAGCTTACCTTTCAGCAAGACTCAATGTGTGAGATATAACCAAAGCAAAGAAGATCCCTGTAGTCTTCATGTTGTTCTCGTTATTTGCGCCTGACCTGCTTGCAGACGTAACACAAAATGACGAGAAGGAGATTTTCGTCGTTGATATGGAGGACGTCTGTTGCGCAAAATTATAAGTTGAGCTTTCACACCCACGGGCTTCCGTCCAAAACGAGAGGAAGATATAAAGAGAATATTCGACTGGTTCAAATATGTAATTTAATCACGTATCGCGCAAACAATTTAAATCTGTTTGTAATTTAATCCAATAACAATAATAATAATCGTTAAAAAAATAAGCACATTGCTGTCATGTCTCGTACCAATGATGATTTTTAACTCGACAACAAAGAAAACACAGGAAAACGTGAAGGGATTTACCCTATTTTTGGAACAAGTGAGATCATTTTTTGATGAAAAATTTAAAATGATCATGGTTTGCACTAGAACGCAAATGCTTTGTTCCTTGAAAACAACACCGGAAAATGACGGCTGGTGTCTCGGAATTACCGTTTTAGCGCTTTAGAGCCGTCTCGTATGTGCGCTCTCTCTCCTTCAAAACGCATGAACAGTGCTAAAATAGGGAGTGGGAGAGGCTGGCGGCTGTATTTCAACGGACTTGTACGTCTCGCAGTCTCTACATGCAGTGTGTCTTTTGATTTCATTTCTTTTTAAAAATTGTTCTGACAAACCATAAATGAAAATTGATCTGTTTTCTTTAGCCTCGCACGACTTCCCGTTGACGTCAACCGTTTGATGAGGGAGGGACCGTTTTTCGCATGTAACAAAGTTTACAATAATCAACTATTTTCCAGAAAATATTTCCTGTCGCACGCTATGGACCCTAAACTATTGTAAGAATTGCTGTTGTCGACAAAATAAGAACTTCTGCGCGATTGCGCCTCGTTCTGTTAGCTTGTTATTAAAGACCAAAAGAAATTCCGGAAGAGGCAGAAAGGCAGAAAGTGATCATCGAGGTCGCGCCTTGCCCACGACTGACCAAATGTTTACCCGCTGGCTACAGTATCTACGCCCGGTTGTTACGTCACCGCGATTATCAGATACCCAGAACGACGCGTCTTAACTTTTTTTGCTGATGCTCGCTTCCATGAACTTTTTTCATCTTCTATGGGTTAATTTGCTAACATAGAACTTTTTCACAGTAGAAATATGCGTCAGGAGAAAGTTGCCGCACAACGCAGCATGAGCTGAAAAGGACAGGAGCAGACTGCAGTCTTCCACGACATCTTTCTCATTTTTCTCGCCAAGTGGCTAAATGTTTCAATAGTGGGAAGTATAGCTGCAAGAAGTGCAAGCTTTCTACATTTATTGGTTTTGGTGTTAATTTTGAGCAATTGAACACTTTTACCGTGTTATATATCCTCATATCATCAAACCTATCGACCGATGACAGCGCGCGCAGTAAAGGCTGGTTTTCACTAGGCATAAGCACAAGCATAAGCTAGTGAGGACAGCAATGACATAAGCATAAGGATGTACGCATGTGTACTAAGGAAAAATATGTACGAGAGGAAATGGGAACCAGAGCTAAAATCTTCGTCCGCCATTTTGTTTCCCACGGCAAGCCTGGTACCCAGTGCTCTTGAATACCTTACGCTTGTGTTTGTGCTTGTGTTTCTCCTATTTTCACTTGACATAAGCATAAGCATAAGCATAAGAAAAACGAACGTGTTCGTTTTCTTATGCTTATGTTTATACTTATGCTTATGTTGGTGCTGTCCTCACTGGCTTATGCTTATGCTTGTGCTTATGCTTATGCTTGTGCTTATGCCTAGTGAAAACCAGCCTTAATTAGTGTACTTTAGTGTCCGTTTGGCTAATAAGTTAAAATATATGCGTATAATGTAAGTTTCGTAAATAGTTTAAGTATTAGTGTTGCAAGAAACGTAAGAAATGCTTTGTAATGTTAGCAGTGATGAAGCATTGTAAGCAGTGCAACTGTATGGTGTTTTCAAGTAGTATGAGAGACAATTAAAATAACAATGATAAAAGTTCCAATAGGAAATGCGCAGTTAAAACAGAAATAATTTAATGTGGAATCGATTCTTCAGTCATACACAAAGGCAACAACAACAGTGGTTTACAGACTTGCTATTATTTTCTCGCTTCATTTGGAAAATTCAATTGAAACTGTTATACATATAAATAGTATGAAAGGTTTTTTTACATATTCCAAGACTTCCAACAGTTGTTCAAAATTAGTTTATATTCTATGATGTTACTTAAAAACTGTTACAATGTTATTGAAGTTGTTAAACGACAACAAAATAAAAACGGCGAGGGAAGCAAGCTCGATTGATAACGAAAATCAAACCAAAGCAAGACTTCAGGGTAGCACACACTTAAAGTCGACAAAAAGTGTCGTTTTTTAAATGGACTTCATAGGAGTCACTCGAACACGAACTCTTACTGATAAGGGACTACAAGTAAGGCCGGAAATGCAAGGCTCTTACTGAAAAAGGGACAACATGCAAGGCCGGAAATGACCTCACGCTCCTTGATAACGCTGACCAAAAACCACAGGCTAACAAGATTACGATCGCAAAGGATTCTTGTTGCCCCAACCGATGGGGTTGGGCACTAAAATGCAGGATACATCTGGGTCCCACGCCTCTTGTTTTAGTAGAGCGTTGGCCCTACTAGTAGGTCGTGTTTCCGAAACATGCACTTGCAATTACCTTGATTCACTAACAAAAATGGACAAAAGCTACATCTGCTCAGGCGCACTATGTTAAAAAGGTAAAAATGTGAAACAAGTCATATTTTTCAGGACATGAACACTCTGAAGAGACAATATTACAATTTGTATACACGTACGCATCTTAGACTCGGTATAAAGGCTTATATACAGACAATACCGTCTACTTTAGCTAAAACATTAGTGGATAGCTTTTAAGTAAATTTCCATTTATATATTTTTCAGTAAAATACATCGTTCATCGGCATAAAATGCTAAAATATCTTATTTCTGGCATATTGGAGCGCTCTTCTAACCACTGACTTGTGTTAAAAACCGGGCTATCTAGCCAATCAGAAGGCAACAGATTTAACACGATAAAAAAAAGACAAAGACAATGTAACCAGCACCGAGCGCGGGAAAGGTCACGTGAGGCAAAACACGATTGGTTTCGGTTCATCGCCTGATTGGCTGAAACGACGAATGGTCGAGTCTTTCAACCAATCAAAAAACTGTAAACACGAAAACAAGATCATTTGAAAATCGCTAAGCAGAGCGCAGAAACTTCCAAATGCAAATAAATCTTCTTAACAAGAGGACCGATAGATAGCAGCATAAAAAGTATCATCTAAAACGTATGCTGAGGGCAGAATGCCCAAATTAGGATATAAAAGAATATACTATTTCAAATATTAAATGTCTTAGCCCAAGAAGGGAATGATAGACAAAATGCGCTAAAACTGCATAAAAGTGTAATACAGCAAGCAGCTTACGAGATAGAGCTGTGCGTAAAAGTTCTACGATTGATAACCCAATGTAGAGAATTATAAATAACGACTATTTCAGAAGCTCATCATCAATGCTTTTTGTGAATTGCTTATACCATAAAATATGTGAAACTACAAGGTTGCCTAAGTTAAATAGAAAATTTAAACGAGTGACGAGCAGTGCTTTTAAGGTTAGTGACACTGCCAGAGCTGACGCGCGCGTGAGTGAGCTAAAACGGTGGCAACTTATAGTAACTACCATGCCAATTGGAATTCACTAATGAGTTTAGACTTGTGCCAATAATGAAAGGAATGCTAACTGTCGGTTGAGAATATCAATTTCTGTCAGCCCGAAATGTTTTGGATTTTACCATTTCAATTCAATTGAATTCAAGCCTCACTGGAATTAACTCTAGTCGGTATAATATGCACATATGTATGGAGTCACGTAAAAGAGAACAGAGACTAGTGCTAAACGAGATCTACAACGGTAGTTACGTATACTGTGCATGGAAGGCAAAATCACTAAGAGAATCTAACTACCCCCCTGCCCCACCCATAATAGGAATTCGACCAGGCCATGTCCACGCGTAATATTTCCAGTGAGGCTTGGGATGAGCTTAAGGTGTGACGTCACCGTTGTTTCGAGCGGAGCAGAGTTCACTCACAGGAATGGGCACTTAACTACATTGTACTTGTGGTCTACAGGACGGTTGATTTGCTTCCAGCGATTACTTGGGGTGAGCTGGGGTAGTAATACGGTGGAGGTTCGCCTCTCTTGGAAGGACCAGAAACCTTGAAAGGGAGAAGCAGTGAGCGGATGTTACAACAAGTTATTTATTTTATTACCAAGATTTCTGCTAATACACCATTTTACAGTTGTCTGGTCAGTGACCTGGCCTTTGAAAGGCATCGAGGCTGGAGGTGACTTGTTTTAATACAGACCTCACTGCTTTTATTGTGAAAATCAAATTGTTCTAATGCTAACTATCTGCATTTACATGACAAAAGCAGAGAGGTCTGTTTCAAAGTAAGGTCACCTCCAGCTGCCATTCAAAGGCCGGGTCACTGAGCAGGCAACTGTAAAATTGTGTATTAAACTCACACAAGAGGGAAAAAGGGAAACACTCGGTCACCATGTTCGTCACCAGTCGGGGAGCAAGCGCCATTTTACAGTTGCCCACTTCATTTAAGGCTTTCTCCCAGGTCAATTGATTTCGGTGACGTATCGCAGACGAACTTCGCCCCGGGCCGTGTGACCCGACTGCTGCGAAATATTGAGGCCTAGGAACTAGGCAAGTTATACAGTACCGTCCGAGAATTTTTTTAACACGACCAAAAAAATTGAAAAATGAAGCAGGCATCATAGATTCCCGTTTATAGTTTAAGTCTAGACTGCAAAATAGCCATAGTGTGAAACATCAAACTTTACATGAATTTGAATCGCACCAAACGGGTTAAGTTCGGTCGTTGGATCAAACGACCAGCGATATTCTCTCTTCAGTGAAAAATTGCCATTATTTGGTTCCTTCGATCAACTCACCACCTCAATGTAGTCTGTCGTGGGGCTCTTTCCTGGTGAGTTATATTGGTTCCGACTTGTTCCATTCAACTGCAACGCCGCTTGGTACACGACATGGCTAGAATGAGAGGAAAAAAAACATGCCCTCTGGCTTAATTTGCAATAGATAACAGAAATCCTTAGAAAATTTCGGATTTCTATTATTATAGACCAAAACCAACGAAATCTGATTAATGACGAAAAACACAAATAAACTCAAAGAACCAATCAGAAATAAGAGCAAAAAATTGATATCGCCGCCAAGTGCGGGAAAAGTACTTCTGGTGATTGGAAAAATCACAAGAATTTTGTTAAGCAATAACAATGCTCGGAAATGGTGAAACCAATGCAAAAACCTTCCATTGATTGTCTATAAAAAAAAAAACTATACAACATAGCGAAACAACTGAGAGCATCCGCGGTCTTACTTTGGAATGCGTCCTTGATTCCTTGTGTCATGAATAATGACACCATTAGGGTACTCCACCTTGACGTATTGGCTCGTTTTCTCAGGGCTAACCTCCCTAGGTAATGCCGCCATCCGACTGGAAAAGAGGCCCTGTTGTTCGTGGCCGAATGAAGGCCTCTTTGGTGGAGAATGATGGTTGTTTGTGCTCATAGTGGGCCCTGTCTGCGTTGAACCTGGTAAAAATTGTAAGATACGATTACTTGGAAATGAGCAGCTCGTCACGCAAACGCAGCTTGTCACGTAAAAAAGAATGTTTACTTGTGGAGCTACTTCGTGGTTCTGCTTTCTGAATTCAACTACATGCGATAAGCCAGTGACCAGGCTCCGGCTGCAAAGGTCTGCTCGCCGCAGGAATGGCCGAGAAGGAACTGGGTGAGGGGGAAGTGGCCGAGAGGAAATTGACGAGGGAGATCTCTCTTCAATTCACTTTCTTCCCGTGTTCGCCTCATCTTCCATAAGAGAGCATGTTTAAAAGCTAAGATGTGATCTGTTCTAAGGTAACTGAAGATATTCCGAAATCAGGGATTTCTAAATGGTTATGATAACTCCCTCATCATGGCATTCACATGTTACAGTGAACAACCGAAAAAAGATTTCACAATGAAGAATGCAACATCTTACAAACCTGGTCCATGTTTTGCTGGGGATACTGCCTCAGGTCCTAATTCTAACATCACTTGAGAGCCCTTAGGAGCTGGAGGAGCCGACACAGCTGAGTACCCTGATTCACTGGACTGGTATCCTAGGTAACTGTGTCGATGATGCCTGTGATGACGGGGTTTTCCGCTGCTCCCTTCCTTGACTCTGGCCACCGCCACTCGGGAACGTATCACATCCAGCGCTGGTACCATCTCCCTAAAAGCCAACAAACAGACACGCAGATAAGATGTAGAAAGGTGTTGTTTAGGCCTCCAGCTAGTGATCACTAGCTGGTTTTTTTTTGCTGTTTCTAAAGCCATATTTGTGATTTTCTTGAATTTCTTTCGGTGAAATCTTCCAAAATTTTCACAGCACATCGCATCCAGAGGGATACGAATTTTAAACACGAAAAAGGTTGGGTTTGTAAGGGCAGTTTTTTCGATTTTTTCAAATTTTTGTCTTTTACCGCTGCCAAAAAACTAGTGTTCAAGTGAAATATTTACTAACACTCTGCCAAGTCTTACGGAAATTCACCGCCGGAAACGCGAGAAAATTCACTGCCAGTTTTGCTTTTTGTTCTCATATTGACGTAATAATAACGTAAAACGCTGACGTTTTCCTTCGAGCGCGCGCAAATTGCTTGAGCATTTGTCCTCAGCGCGCGTATTAACAGTACGCGTATTAACAGCGCGCGCCATCGTCTACGAAACTACATCACAATGGTTTCCGTGTCCAAACAATCACACACTAGTTTGAATTGATAGATAGAGATCGCACGTTAGAGAAAACGTTGTCTTAAATTGAATACTTGATTCTTCATCGTTGTTCAGAGAAATCTTCAAATTGAATCACCAGCCAACATTAAGCAACAGCAAAATATTTGACAGAACAGAAAATCAAAGCAGAATGCGAAAGAAATCGCGCTTTGCGAGTTTTCAATCCCTGCTGTTCACTATTCTAACCTCGGAGAAATATTGGCGTAGCATCAGATGGTGCGACAACGGAACAGCCGTCTTAATTCCAAGTCCTCAGTTGTTTGAAAGAGAAGTTCTACGAAGAGAACTGACAGCTTGGAAACTTAAGGACTTTGCGAGTTTTGTTAAAATGCTGAAAACTATCGGCTTCCAGAGAGCGTTGAGCGCGAGAACTTCCAAGACGCAAAAATTTCGGCATCCTCGTTTCCAGGTAGATGGAAAAGAAGTCACTGGTTACAAATTGGAGGAAAAGAAAGAACAGAAAAGAAAAAAGGGAAAACGACAAATGAAGGCAAAACAGCGACACGAGAAAAAGAGAGAGCGACAAGAGACAGGCATCGAAAGTAATGGCTTTAAGAAGAGTTTCGAGACACCGAAAACGATAAAGCGGCGAGGCGAGGTTGTTACTGAAGCCTTGCGCGGTAGAACTGTAGTGAAGCGCAAGAGGAATGCGAAAGAGTTGATGAATAACAAGCATTACGTTTATGCCAAGAGACAGAGACAAAATACTTGTGCAACAGTCTCGTCCGCCAATCAGAATCCACCTCAACAGCCTATTCCCAGAAGTTATTGTCCTGAAGAAATAACCACTGCCCAGGCCATGCTCGGTCTATCGGCACCTGTTGTTTTTATGCAGAACATTCCAGTGAATGTGATGTTAGTCCACACGTGGGTCGACTCGTACAAGTCTTTCGTTTTGTTTGCGGAACGAGGCGCCCGGGAGATAGAAGCAGCCCAGGCACTGATGGAACTCAGTCGATATTGCTAATATTAACCGCTGATAAGCGGACTTATTTTATGACCAGTGTTCCAATAGTTATAGTTAGTGATAATTGTCATGGTTTGGTGTTCGTGTATTCGATGTGTTGGTAAATGAATGTTTACCTAACAAAAGAGGTATTTATTTAATACGATAAACAAAATTTAAAATAAACCTAGTTTTAAAAACATCACAGGACTTTCTTCTTTGTCACCAGGTTCCAGTCAAACGCTAACTGAATAAAAAGAGAAAGCATTTTTCTGAAAAACATACCATTCCCAAAAATCTCTCCGAAATCTACTGACGAGAGCTACATGTTTTCACGTTTGTCTGTATTTTAAACCAATTCTAGCCATCTCGCTGAAAAGGCTTGGCCGCCGCTGAAAAGGTCGAGAAGGAACTGGGTAAAAGGGAAGTGGCCGAAGCGAAAATGAGGTGGAGGATCTCTCTTCAATCCACTTTCTTCCCGCCTTCGTCTTATCTTCCATTAGAAAGCCTGTTTACAGGCTAAAATGTGATTTGTTCTAAGGTAACTGAAAATGTTCCGAAAACGGGTACTTCTAAATGTTTCTATTTTGTAATTCCTTGGAAGTCAATGGATCGACGTGGAGTGAGCCTCGTTTAGAAAATGATAACTCCCTAAGCGACGGTACCTTGTCAATATAGAATGTAATCTGATATTGTATGAGCAGTCTGCAAATGAAATTCACTTACGAGTCAGCATCGTCACTGATGACTTTACTGTGATGATGCCTGGAAGTGGATCCATCACTTCTGGCATCACCCTCAGATGTTCGATGCCTGTGTCTATGATGATGATGATGAGACCTATAACGAACAAACAACAATTTTAAACCTGTAACACTCTCGTATAATGGAGATTTACGTTACCGGACATTACCGCTCTACCAGCTTTAACCATTTTATTCCACAATTTTGTGTCACTATATATTCTTAGCGGAAAGTACACAGCAGAGCTAAAAAGGCCGTGCAGCTACGTTTAAAGCAAACCATCGCTAAAGAGGTTCCGCTGGAGGCCGCAGGTTAGATTTCTTTTGGAAATCAAAAGGGAAGCGAATGAGAACGGCCTAAAGTAAAGTATAGGGGGCTAACTACGCTCTCTTTTTAAAAGAATATTATTTTTCCGGTCCAGGCTGAGTATTCTTATTTTTTGGCCGATTTTGGGCTGAATATATTCTTGTGAATATTCTTAGACAGAAGCTCCTATCTTAGATTATCGCGTGACATTTCCATTTTAGAATGTGTTTGGGTATCAACTACAAGTGTATATCACACACATAACTCTTATTGGCATCAAACATACAGATAGTGCTGTTTTTGTTGCTTTTGGGCTAATTGTGCCCTTTAGAGAAAGGAAAAACTTTATATGGTTTGGTTGAAAACATATAATTGTATTTACAACCTTTCGACACTCAAAATTATATATTTTTTTTCAGAATTTCAGCCTCAGGTTCATTCTTTAAAAATCTTAAAACTTCGCAAATTTAATACACCCTCGACATTCTAATGTCAAATGCGGTCAAGCCACATTTACAAGTTTGTTGGATGCTCAAAGGTAATTTTAGTTCTGTTTGATTGTGATAGAATGGTTTTCACACCTGTCCTCGGAACCGCTGCCTCGGTCTCTTCTACTGTCATTCCAATGATATGGAGCCGCGTCTGACATCTTGGTAATATCTGCCTGATCGTTTGACGATCTAAAACAAACAGCAGCAACACAGTGAAGTCATATTACGGGCTGTCGGAATTCGGGAGATTTTAGTAAAAAATTAACGGGATACTAGATACATCCCAGCTTAATAGGAGGCCGCTTTATAGGGTTTCGATAGTATTAAGATCAGATATCCTAGGATAGAGTACACAAATTGTTACTTTGTGAAATTGGAATCAACGGGATTCTGTCCTAACTGAGTCAATGCACCGACAGACAAAGAGAAAATCATTTTTAACTAAAATCATTTAGGGTATTGTAGAGGGGTGCTACAAGTGAATCATAAAGTTGTATATTTGAGAGGTAAATCACGAGGACGCTTCTTTCTTTCTTATCTGTGACGAACTGTGAGGTAATTTCCGTATTGTAGGCCACTGACTCCCGGGGGGGGCTTCCATACAAAAAGGACGGTGGTACTCGTCGTACGTTTTAGAGGTCAAGAAAGCGTTTTTGGTATCTCTTGGCGGGAGGTTTTGCGGTACTTTTTAGGAAATACTGAGTTGTTTAAGTAGTACCTCTTGAGGGGTGACAGAATTCAAGCCACGCCCACAAAATCTTGGTACCTCTTAAGGGTTCTGTTGAAAATTTCCCAAGCGCACCCCAGTCCTTTTCATATGAGAGAGTTCTTACCACCCCCTGGGGCACTGACCTGTTTCGTCTCCTTTCTTCTCGACTGTAAGACGAATCACGATCGCTCCCGGACTCCGCAGAATGATGACCTCTGTGATGGTGATGACGACACCTGGGAAGAGAAAACCAGCAAAATCAATGTCACCCAAATCCAAATTCTCCCTACAGTATTGATACAATTTCAAAGAGAAAGGTAACAGGAATAAAGAAAACAATCAGCTACGTAATTCTTCAGAACATACATGCAGCATTGACTTAAAGCTAAGGTGTAGAGAATTGACTTTTCGAGGTTGGCATGAACGCAAAAAGCAAGCAACAAAAAAAAAACCTTAAAATGAAAAGGAAAACCGATGTTTTTGGTAACTTAGCATCTTATTATACAGTCATTGGCACACCTTCTCCTTCTCCGTCTGCCTGTGTCGTCATCAGATGAATACGCTCGTCGACTCCTAAGAAAAAAGCGCAACATTATCATCACACCCACCCAACATGGAGACTTGAAGTAGGAGTAAATACCATTACAGTTTGCTTTATAAAAAGAGATGTGTCATTTGCTAACTGCGGCACACATAATATGTTGTAGTCGTGCTTGTGCTAGACTAGCTACTTAGATATAAGACTTTATCAGGTTACGTCATACAGACTTGGATTATTAGTCTTGTCCAAACAACATGGAACACTATATTAAAAAAAATGCACGGTTATCCAAAGAATATTTAAAACGGATGCTACTTGTGAGGATGATTACCTTCTCCTGGGTGTGTCTGTTTCACTGCCACTACTTGGTCCCGCTGAACGCCGGTGGGGTCTGGGAATGAAAGAAATGGAATGCAACACAGTTAAACGAAACGATAACATTTCAACCGCGATTACATGCAGTCCGACTAGTAAAGAAAAAGAAATAAAATAGCTACCACTAGATAATGAGTCATATAACAACCTTACCAATGATAAAACAACTACCTTGGAAATTTTGGTGATCTTTTAGCCCTTCCAGAACCTGAACTCTTCAATGATCGTGGGGAGTCTGGGGCTGGTGTGTACAAACCACTGTTGGTTATAACATTGTAAAACAGTTAGTCTAGTTTTTGGCAAACGCCTATATTGAAAAACAATTCCAAATTCCATGTGGCGAGATTTGATTGAGCCGTGACACTACAGATCAATCCGATGACCCTCAAAAAGAAGACGCAGCAGTTCCCTCACCCCTGCATTTGAGCAGATTGTTCCCAAGGCAGAGCAGGACCTTGATTCCCATCAACAGCAGTCGTGTCACCATCCTTTGAGCTGGGATCACCTTTAGTCTTGATCCTAAGAAAATAAAGGTCTCTTTCTAATGAGTACTGAATACAAAACTATAAAGCCAAAAGAGTTGCAACAAATAATATATGGAAATAGCATAATGCGTTAAAACACCTATTGAAAATGAATATATGAATATCATATATTTGCACTGCGGAGAAAAATATGAAGACATAATTGAAGCAGCTGTGAAATTAAAGCCTGAAAAAAACTAAACTAATAACTGCGATTATCAATGATGTCTTCATATCTTTCTCCGCTGTTCAAATATATGATATTCATATGTTCATCTGCAGTCTTCAAATTCTATGGGTATATTACCAACTAACAATGTGACCAGCTCCCAGTTGGCTTGATAGATCAGTCAGTAGAGCACTGCAATTGTATCGCAGAGGTCACGAGTTCAAATCCTGTTCAGGCCTGAAGTTTGTTCAGGCTTTAATTTCTTCACTTGGCCAGTTATAAATGGTGCAGGTCGACCCAGAGCCAAGTTTTAATTGAAGTTCATTTTGGTCTTGTGTGGTTTAAGTTTAATTTTTCCAGTTTAATGCATTTGAGGCTTAACCAGTAATAGCACCTAGCAAAGCATACAGCCAATGCAACACTAATTTTTTTCATCAGCTTATCGTAAATTTCTCTGTGTTTCACTTGTCAAAACAGTTTTGCATTTTTAACTATACAGGAGTACTGAAAATGAAAGAAAGAAAAACCTTTGCTCAGTCTCAAAATGAGATGCTTACAACTGTTCAGACATTTGTCAGTAATTGGTAATAGGTGAAAAGAGGGCTTGTCAAGAAACTGAAGCAGCTATCAGTTTAACCTTTCAAAGAAAAACCTTTCCAAATCTCATCTTAAAAATGAGGGAGGATCAATATTCTCTTTGTTTTACCTTCTCAAACTCATTAACAATTCACCAGCTTAAACAAAGGATATCATGATGTGATGGTGCTTGGATCTCTGATCTTAATAAGCATATTTTGTACCAATTTAATTCTCCGTTTTTTTAGTTTAGATTGAGAAGATATATCAAACGCAAAAGACAGTGTTTGACCAAATACCAAATACCTCAAATTTCTTCAAAAGTATTTCACTGCACATCTTATTTTCAACTCTCTTCTTTGTGTTTGGAAATATGGTCAAACACAGTCTTTCATTTTGATACATTACTTCACAAGAGAGCCTGCAGACTAAACTGGTTTTGTACTTACACAGTTCCATTAGGACCTGTGACTGGAACAGTTATAACTTCTGCTGGATTATCTGTTTGACTAAATCTTTTTATCTGAACCTGTGATGTGCTGGTTGCTGAGGCAACTGTAACATTACTTTGAGCTGGAAGAAAACAAAAATGAAAGTAAATCAACTCCATTTGTGAAAAAAATTATTTGCAAGACCATGCTCAATAAATGCATGAATATTCAAAACACCTTTTAAACAGTACAAATGGACAGGGTTTTCAAATAGTTAACACTTTTCTAAGTGACTAGTGATAAAGACCGGGAGAGTACTCTTCCAAGTCTTATACAGGAAGGCTACACTCAGAGGCCCAACCCTTAACTTTCTTGCATACTATTTGGACTGTAAAGGTACCCATTTCATATACGTCTTATTTCAAAAGATACCCCTTTCCCATTTTTCTTAACAACACTGCATCCCTTTTCTTTTTCCCTTAGGAAAGAAGTTAATGGACAGTTTTACAGGAGAACATCAAACATCAATAGATAGAACCACAACGTGCATCTGTTTAAAATATTTCAAAAATTTTTAAATTCCTAAATGAGAGATTTCCATACACCTCAACTTGTGAATTTTCCTAACCTTTTATGGACCAAAAGCCTGTAAAAGGTAACCCTTTCTGCTACAGAATGCCCATATAGGCCATTATGTTGAGAACCTCACTCGGTGATAAAGTTTTGGTCAGTGTCCCTGACTATGCATTATTATTTTCAGTGAAACCTTGGATGGCCACTTTTTAGGCAAAGTAACAAAAGCCTTTGGATGCCTGTTTAGTTCTTGGTTTTGTGAAATGCTACGTACAGCATTTTAAGCTACAAGGCTTCAGTGGCTTGGCCTGAAACACTGGACTGCTTTTACCTTTAATTGCTTTTACCCAAACATACCGTCATGCTAATACTAGAGACAGCAATGGTTGCTACAAAGAAACTAACCTCTCTCCCCAGATTGAGTGTTCCTTCTTTCATAGCGTTTACTGGGTTTTCTGAAGAAACAAATGCATAAGTCAGCCTGAAACATCTTGCCAAGAATCATGTCTGCGTGTAAAATATTTCAACAAATTCATACCGTTTTACTTCTGGGTCAGGACGTTGAATTTTCTTTCCATCTTCTAAGGCTTCTCTCTGTGTTCTTCCACTACAAACAATGAAAACAAAGTGACAGATGCAATTAAGTTCATAGTA
>OMLO01001097.1_pt1 | contig 20075 bp, 25 predicted proteins | sample 1674811 | NCBI WGS metagenome assembly OMLO01 (sample SAMN06265003, study PRJEB25207) | coral metagenome | isolation source: Coral host | place: Mexico:La Bocana,Puerto Morelos, Mexico | collected 2008-11-13 | reverse complement strand
CGAAAGGTCTTTCAATCATGTTGGATGGGGCCAACAAAAATCATGTGTGTAGTCCCAGAAAAGTACGCAACTTGTTTTTGGATTACTTTTCTAATCATCCACATAGTACTCACATAATGCAGGGATCACTAAATTACCTATTTTGGAGGAGATCAAACACTGCAAATGTGTGGGTATGTTTGAGAAATTTGCCCTTAGTATATAGTGCATTTTTTGGGTTGGTGTCATATAATGACCCGTGCAACCCCCCAAAAAAACAACATACTCCGACTGGAAGATACTTCCTTTCCTTGTTTTTTAATTAATCTGGGCAAATTATAACGATCTTAGCCGAGGAATCCCCAAAAAATCGTGGTTTTGGATCATGACTGAGCACCACAACCCCGGCAGCCCCCGATCCTCCTGCCCACTCTTCAGGTCTTGGACAGCTCCCAGTACGGATGGCATGAATGGTTCCATTTTTTCTTATGAAGTGGATTCTTAGGATGCAACAATAATCGGTTGATGTTATTTTTTGAGGTGATACTGTTGATGGCTGAATTCCTGCACCAGTTGAGGTTGGTAGTTTATCCCCTTATTTTACAAGGTTTATACATTCCAGGTGGTGCAGGATTTCTGAACCATCAACAGTATGTTTCTTTGGTGATACAATTAGATGGTGAGAAAGTATTTGAGGAAGATATTAGTTGGAGCTCTTAACGGCAGAATGTATTTATTCTTTGATCTTGCGTTTTTGTCGGGATTGCCCGTGGCGCATGGGGTTGTTTGATATATTTTTTTGCTTCAGTTGACTTGCAATTTTACACGTCCCGCAAGTGTGTTCTTTTTGAATAAGCGGAATTGGTTTCAATTCAGACGTTTTGAACAAATTCAGGAATTTTCACTTCAACTTGAGTTGTTTGTAGAAAAAAACGCCCTCAAATGGCCCAACATTTCTGGCTGGTTTGTTGGGAAGGGTGAAATTGTGAGCCATTCAAACCAACAAAAACGGTGGAAGGGTTGCAGATGGAGAGCGGTTTTTAATACAGCCCAAATCAAAGTGAATGTGGAATCCATATAAGTTTATGCCACACCGTTTTTTTTTTCAGATGTGTTTGGGTGCATATCTTCAAAGGAATTAGCAACATGGTATCTCATCATTATCAGACGATGTTATTTATATTTATATTTATATTTATATATATAATATATATATATATATTTAAAAGCTTACACCAGTATCGGATCCCCCTGAAAATAAGGACCCCCTTCATTCGACAGAATCGCTACCCAATCTGTCTTCGTCGCTCAGGAATTGGATCAAGGTGGTATTTTTGTCTCCTTGGGCAATACGACAGAGACCAGTTTCAGGGTCGAAAATCTTCAATTGCAATTCGCCTATGTCTTCAGGAGAGGGAAGGAATGGAAGGTTCAATTTCCTGGACCTTCCAGTTTTGGGTACCAAAATGGTTGCTAAAGGGTGTCTGAAACGAAGCCAGGGAAGGGCTAAACCCCTAAAAATGAATGGTTGGAAGGCGATCTCGCTTCCTTTTCGGATTTTCATATGAGCTACCCTCTGGTAAACTAGCATAGCTGGCTAGATTATCCCCCATTTTCAATAGGTAATGCATCTTCAATCCGGGTCCATTTTCCATTGCTATGTTAGGTTACCGGAGCGTATGTTAGTTTCAGGAAGTGTAAGTCAACAGCACCTAAACCCCAAACAGCCGCTGTATTCGCTGGGCATTTCGGCGAGGGTGCTTGTCAGAATCGGGAGATTTGGAGAAAATTCACATACCTAAAAAAAGATTTACATTCACAAAATTTAACATAGCCCCTGAAAAATGCTGGTTGGAAGTCTACTTTCCTATTGGGTTTAGGCAACTTTTCAGGGGCAAACTGTTAAACTTCAGGGGGGGGGGTACAACCAAAATTGGGCTACAATCTCATTAGCATTGCAACAACAACAACAACAACAACAACAACAAGAACAAAATCCCACAGAAAAATCGATGTGTGACATTTCTCTATGGGAAATTTTTGCTCCTGTTGATTTGCTCAGCCTTTGGAGCTACGAAAAGAAGTTGCATTGAAAAACCACGACGGCAACCACGATGAATCATCAAAAAACCCACCATAAACCACCATGGCAAAGTCATTTATTCTACAACTGTGTTTCTCAATCCGAAGAAGTTCACGCATACCATAGTTTGATCGCACTCCAGAACTGGGCTCAATTTGTTTAGGTCAGTTTAGGCCATGGAACTCCCGCGTGTTGTCCCACCGACCCCATGGGGCTTGGATGATCTTAAAAAAGCTCTCATCCAACAATATCCGTGTCTTGAAACTGAAGAAGGACTGGCTTGTTTGTGAAAGTTTTGTTTAAGAAAAATTGCCAGGATTATCAATTTGGTAAAGTTTTGACCCTATAGGACGCAAGAATAGACAGCAGCATATCAAGTGTGGGAAAGCTGCCGAGATATTTGCTGGGCGTTCTTCGATTTGGCATGCATACAATGCCAATGGTCACTATGCACACAGGTTTGATACAAGGGTGGATAAGAAACATAATATCCATGAGGTCGATGGAGTGTTTGTGGCTGCATGTCAAATAGTGGAGGTGGATCCTGAGGAAGGTGTGGTCATATTCGAACCCACATGCTCTTCATGGATTTGGCTGACCCGTGGTGTGAGTTTGCGGGGGGTGGTGGCCTGGATGCAAGGGGCAATTTTTTGGTCAAATTTGGGGAGCTTTAGAATAACATTAGAGATTTTTATCTTGGGTCAAAGAATATACTTCATTCCCACTATTCAAGCTGACATGACATTGTTTTTGCCGTGTCTAGCTACCCAGGAAATTTGGGGAAACCCCTCAGTGGAATCTGTGGTGGGAGCCAACAGCACCGCAGAGATTTTGGGAGATCTTTTGATCCCCATTTGCATCTGGCTCTACACAGATTATGCTGCGGAACAACCTGTAAGGGACTTAGGAATGGCCCAATTGGAGTCTGCAATGTTTGATTGAATAGCACATTGACAATGTTATATCTTAATAATTTGTTGATGAGTTCTCAGGATTCCAGCGTCCTTTGGAAGTGGCCATCTCTTCAGCCGCATTTCACGGGGAGTGGCATTCGCAAAATTCAAATTCGTATGTTTGCATTTGGTGCTACTACCAACAAGCCCTTATCATTTCGTGGGACATGGAAGGGTCTTCATATTCTCAGGACTGGGGATGGTCCAACTCATGTTCAATCATGATTCTGTATCATCATCCATAATTTAGTATCAAGATAAATATGCTTATATTATGAATGAACCCTTCACAGGAGGATCTATGAGCTTGCAGCTGGCAGAGTGCCAGAGCGTGCCCATGATTTGGATAAGTTGGCCAGCAAGAAAACAGATGAATCGTTTCCTGGGCTCATAATCAATTGGGGTGTTGAAAGAAAGAGAAGTTCTGGAGTGCGATCAAACAGTATTAAACTTCTTCGGATTGAGAAACACAGTTTACAAAAAAACGATCAAATAGATGAAATATGAATAACATAAGAATTAGGTTTCTTCCCTTACATAGCTACATTTTATATAATGATAATAGAATTGGGATGACTGATTTTGTTCAACTGTGTGTTCCAAATGGGATGCTATGTTCATCACATTGTCTGTGCATGGGGGTGTGTATCAATATGTTTTTGCTTTAAAACCCCAACTGGAATCTTAGGTGGGCCAATGGCAACAAAGGGGCACTTTCTGATAGCGCGGCATATCCCAGAGCATTTGGGAGGGCATGGGTCTGTGCTCACGAATGCTATTTGAAAGGGCTGGATGATAACACCATGGAAGGGGCTTTGAGAGAATTTGCATATCCTATGGCCGATGGTTTACCTCCAGTGGGTGAGCTGGCTGTTGAGGCCTGCTAGGCAAAAGAAAATAATCTGATAATCTATGTTTGTTCATGCAATAGATTCACTTTAGTCTCTCAGAATTTTGGAGTGCGATCAAATCATTTACATTATGTGTCTGTAGATTTCTTCGGATTAAGAAGCACGGGTTTAGATGGGGAATCTAATAGTCTCCAAGGAATGGTTTCATTCATACAACACACTGACACTTGCTGCCAGGACCAGGGCGATGGAGATGTGCAACCACATCAGCCAGATCCACTGTGTCCCAGACTTTTACCATATGTTTATCCCAAGGGGTCGATCAAGACTCGTGAGGTTTTGTGGCACCATAGGGAAGCCAATGGAATTCCCCACCCAAAAAGCAAAGCCAAAGCCAAAAAGACCAAGCAATCAGCAGAGAATGATAGGACATCCAAAGCAGTGGTTGAAGTTGCGGGTAAAAGATCGAAACCTATTCCCACTCCTCCTGCAAAAGAGAAGAAGACTAAGACGGCTCAGAAGGACTGATAAATGATAACAAAGTCAAAGGTGCTATAAGTTGTTTTGAGTCATCCTCAAGTTCTCAAGTGTTGGTAGTCAGTAGTACTGATATATAAATATTTTTCTGTAGATATACATGTATACAATATTGACATGTATCCGCTAATGAAGCTTTATCACAAACAAAGTATATGTGTAAATGTCATCAGGAGAAAAGCAAGAAGGTTCTCACTTTGGACCATTGGGTGAAGAAAAGACCTTCAGCCAATGCCTGAGTTTCTAAGTCAACTAGGTTTGCTCTCCCAACCCTATTGGTTTACATATGCAAAACCTGGCAAACATTCACTGAGGCTCGCCTTTGAGGAGAACTATGACTGACAATATGTCCCAGCATTTTGGTGACTGACACCGACACTTGGACTGTATGGGTGGAACTACTGAGTGAAAAAATACCAGGTAACTACTGGGTAGAGACAAGAGATCTTCAAAGGATTATCTATCAACAAGAAGTAGATTGTGTTTGCAAAAGGATTATCAATCAATTGTTTGGTACAGGTTAGGCATGAGAGGTTACCTGTCCCACTGCGTTTGTCCACCCTTCTCAAGGAAAACTTTGAATGCCGCATTTGCAGACCTCCCCTCATCGCTGCAAGAGGACAGCAAGGGAATGCAGGTGTGCTCTATGGCTATAATTAATAGGTATAATAATTCTGATGTGAATGATATTTTATGTGGACACTTCAATCGATGTTGAAGTAAGAAAATGGATTGGTGAAGATACCATTTGAAGCAATTGAAGCAATCAACATTGAAACATAAAGTTGTGCCAGTATGAATGGATATGATATGGTTAAAAAATATCTATTCTTCAAATCATATCCACACATAAAACTAGCACAATATTTCACTGTCAGTTACCTTGACTCATGGCTGATGGAAACCTTCACTTTTGCAAGTGTCAATCTATGCTGCACCTACGTACTTATGCACCTATGTATCTATCTTATATATGTATCTACCTGTATCTCACCAAACCTCTCAGTGTAGTTGACCATGAATCATGTATGTATATCTATACATCTATCTCGCAGTCTTGCATTCTTTGCAGGAATGGATACGTAACATTGGCTACTTGTGTGTGTGTATGTTTTGGGCTGTATTGCAGTACTTGTTTATGAATTGCCCCATTCCCAAGCTTGCCAACTCAAGACTTTAGACCTTCCCTCATAAGCCTTTGACTGCTTTCCAGGAGCTTGGCAACCTTCTGATGAGTGTGGCTTGAGTGTGTGTCTTGCAGGGGGCCTATTCAATTCATAATTGAACCGTGTGAGTTTGGTGATTGGACCTGGTGACAAAAACCTGTCCAGAGTTTAGATTTGCCTTTCGATGATGTTTGCAATTGCCTCAAGGAAAAAACACGTTTAGCAAACATGCTCTTGTGTTGGGTGTTGGCATTTGAAAGAGGAGTTTTTTTAGCAAACACTTGGAATGCAAGATCTTAATGGGATTTGGCTGCACTGCTGAAATTTCCAACAAACTGTAAACACTTGCCTTGGATAAGTTTGGCTTTGCAACTTAGGCTCAGGACGTAGTCATAGGTGCCCATTGATTTGTTTTGTTGGTGATTGTCTGTTTCAAGTGGTCACCTCCGTTTTGCTGTTTCAATGGGTAAGAAAGCCAAAGAGAAAGAGAAGTCAGACAAAAAGAAGACCAAAAAGAAGGAGGTGAAAGATAAAGAAGGAAAGAAAGGAGAGAGAAAAGATGCGAAAGATAGCAAAAAGAAGCGCAAGGATAAGTCGAAGAAGAAGTCATCTTCTTCCGAAAGTGAGTCAACCCGTAGTTCCTCCTCCTCCAGTTCGATAGAGAGTTCTGAGAAAGCTGCTGCAAAAGCAATTGGAGCAACATTTGGGCTGACATGTTCTTAGTTGACTTTTTCAGAAGCACAGCTTGAATTATGCAAACCTAAATCACTGAGTTTACAACTAAATGATATGAGCATGCGTGTGTGTATACCGAGGAAACCCCAAAGATTGCGGTTGGACAAAAGGACCCATATGATCCAGGACCTCAGTGTGTATCATCTGGCAACCTGCTTAGCTCATGTCGTCCCCTCCCTCACGGAACATTCTCTTATGCGAATTGGTGGCGAGTTGTATCAGGCACATACATCCAAAACAAGTTAGCAACCAACTTATAGAGATTGGAGTTAAGATTTTTTCTGTCGAGTTTTGACAATTAAAATGATGTTTGGAATACATTTACTAGACCTTACTCAAGTTTCCCTTGGATGTTGCAGGTGCGTAGAACTGCGACTCGGTCTCTCAAGCTGGGTGATGACAAAGATTCACTGAATGTCAAAGTGCGGTTTACGCAACTGGAAGCAAAAGCAGAAAGGGTTTGGAAAACAAGGATGATGAATCTACTGACTGAAGGCCCTACTCACAAAAGTTTTGCACTGACTGTTTGATAAAGAAACATTTTCAAATCAATGAAATATTTTTTGTACTGTTTGCTTAATGTTTTCAGTTGTCTTTGCAAACATTCCAAATGAAAGTTTTAAACATGCAAGTGGGTATGGTTTACTTGCACAGGTACTGGCCTTTTGGCGACCACAGTGATTAGCCAGCACGACTCAATTGTTTCATTGAGAAGGACTGAGGGTAACATTACAACAATAAAGTAATCTCAAACCCATCCAAGTTTGCATGAATCAAATCAATGAAGATGAAGATCATTCCTTTTTCTGTTTCATCTAATCTGATTCCAGGACATTGCAATCAGAAGTTGAGCAGAAGAAGAAAGACGAAGAACCAAAGTACTCGGCTGAAATCAAACAACTCGTTGCAAATTATGAGAAGGAAGCAGGAGAAGAAATGAAGAAAGAAAATGAACAGAACCCAACAGATGGTAAGACCAAGAAGCCTTTAAAGAAGAAAAAGAAGAAAGAACAGAGAAAACCGAAACAAAGGGTTGACTCAAGCCCGCGCTCGTCAGAAAATTCAGATGATGATGATGATGATCCTCCTGCTGATGGAGACCAGGATTCTGATTCGCAACAAAGCTCCAATGACAGGGAGAACAAGAGTAGAAGTAGAAGGCCACGTGGCTCGAAGCGAGAGGAGATCTTGAATTGAACAACATGTTCCTTTAGTAGAATTGGTTTTTGTGAGTTCATTTACAAGAATATTTTTGAAGGAAGAAGATCTCGCTGTAATTGGTGTGGAAGAAAGGGATGTTATGTTTTAATTACTTGAAGTAGTCAATCTGAATTTGTTGAGAAGAGTTTCAACCAGGAGAAACGGAAGAGAAGGGGAAGCAAGCACCCTGAGTCAGATGATAATGATTTGGGCAGGGGTCGATTTGGTCGGGCTGCCTCGCTCCCAGCCATTGGCCTTTCATCTTTCTTGAAGGATGACTTCCAGCAGTTTAACTTTACCCCCTCAGATCAAAAGTTGATCATTGAAGGATTGGTCCGCGATGGTATTGATCCAAGTCTGCAATAGTCTAATAGACAAAATCCCAACTCATTTGATCTTATGATGAGGTACAGTACAGTTAATATTTGTTCGTTTCTGACACATATATTATTCTTATACTGGGCTCGTGTTGGTGGATGCCTAGTTGAAGCAACTATGTATTGACTTTGAATCAATGGTGGGATGGGAAATATGTTCTACAAAATATACATGTATATATATATATACACATTATATTGAACAATGATGTTTCTATTCTTGGGTCGAAGATCATTGACAATCAATACCAAGGAGAACCCCACGACATTAGTTGAGTCTCTTCGTAGTGGATGGGAGGGAGATCAAGCAGGGGCCTCTGCCCAGCAATCCTTTGCCAAGCTCAGCTTTGTTGGACGACAACAATTGTCCAAACTTACTGAGTGGTGGAACAAGAACCAGGAATGGGACTTGGGGAATTGGAGATGGATTTGGTGTGTGAATGGGTGATGGAACAAAGTTTTATTTATATATGTAGTTGAGTTGTATATAATCTATGTGTTGATGGTTTGCAATAATTATGTGTTTACATATACATTATTAGTGAATAGAAGGGGAATCTTGCAAAAAGGAAGCTTGGAATAATAGTAATTGTATATTTATATACAGATATTGTTTTTATGTATGATTTTAAAAATAGATATCAATATACATATATATGTATGTAAATATTGACAAAAACATCCCATCAACAAAAGTTTGAAACTAGTGTTTGTCGAAGATCTTTTGGATCAAATCAAGACCAGGTGATAATATCATTTGAATTGCAGAACCATTGCTCCTTGTCCCGTGTCATTGATCATGCCTGTGACTACATCATCTAGTTCTTCCAAGACATGCAGCGTGAGTTCAACACGTGTTCGCAGTAGATCTCGAGATAGGGCACCACCCAAAGAGATCATTTGCGTGAGGTCTAGTGGAAGCAAAGAAGGTCCCAAATCACATACTTACATTGTTGTGAGTGAGGATCAGGATGATTCACTTGCCATACCAACGGAGTTGAAAGATCCTTCTGAAGCCTTTTTGTTGCCAGTTATCAACAACGCCAAGATTCTGCTAGGTGAATTCGCTTACAATATTTGTACGAGAATGGATCGCAAGCAAAAGTATGACAATGGAAGTGAGGATGTGGATTCATCATCTGATTCAGAAAGAACTCTAATCCTTGGGGAAACCAGGTGATTTGGAGTTGCGAAACCTGTGAGATTTGTGATCTTTCCAAGTAAGACCTTGGAATGACTTAGGCTTCAGTCAGTGGCCAACTTGGGGTGTTCCAATTTCCAATTTAAATTTGTGAGCTCAACTAAATGTTGACAATTTAGTGCTTTAGCCTACCTGCATGTCTTGTGTGATTTCACACAGGTGAGCGTCAGCAGTGTGGATTGGGGAAATGCTAAGGGATGGTCGGTTTGGTGGTTAGGCGATGGGAGATATTGAATCAAAGTGGTTTTGGGGTTCAATCAATAGTCTTTAATCAACCAAGCTCATCCATCCGAAAAAAGAATTTCAGACAGAATTGGAGAGGCCATTTGGTAAAAGCCATTTCTGTAGACATTCTGAACTAGACCCCACATAGGTAAAGGACAGTATGATTGATTCAAATGTTTTAAAGTTTTAACATATCAAGCCTGCTCAGTTGTACTAGAACACAAATCAATCAAAGCACAATCACAATAGAACAATACTTCAAATGTGCACACACATACATACAAACGATATATATATATATAAATATTATAGATAGTATCATACATCTACAAATAAAAAGAGGTATAGTACAAGGCTATGTATACACACGTGCATGTATATACATAAGCAGTCATACATCTACAAACCAAAATACACATACCCTTTCAAGAGTTCATTCCAATGACCATTGGAAATCCGGTTCTATTGGTGAATCAAAACCCTTTTGAAACTTCTTGCAACAGATTCTCAGCCATCTATATTTGAGAATATAATATATATTCACCTGGTCACTGGGTTGTCTATCTTGTGCAACCTGGAACCTTTTCCAGGACAGTATGGACAAGCGTGCTGCTGATCTTGATGCAACACCCAGACGTCAACTTGGGCAATCTTTTGAGGCTGCTGCTGCAAAACCAATAGAAACAGAAGTAGAACCACTTACTGATGGCCTTGCTCCTGAGTTGGCAAAAGCGCCGTTTAATATGATTCCTCTAGTTGAGAGATTGGACAGAAATACCGAAGGCTCTTCTCCTGAGAATTGACTTTTCGTTTTGGACTTTGAAAGAAACACCTATGGGGCAGAGCCCTTTTGTGTGGTGTGCCTAGGTAATGCTTTTTAGCAGGGTGCCACTAATAGTGTATATTTTATGATACTATTTATACTAAAGCCACATATGAAAAGGTTTCCACTAGTGATATTTCTAAAGCTCAAATTATTTTTGATACTGATTCTTCTTTGAGCAAATTTGTGAATTAAATGCACACCTCTGCTTGCTTGCATTCTGGTCTATGTCGGTGCAATGCTATAAAGGCCCACCAAATTGACACTTGCCCACGGGGAATGGAAAAAACCGCCAATGCTTTTCCTGAAGTCATTTCATGAAAGCAGGCTTTCGTTTTTGCCACTGTTTTGGGCTTTTCAGAATGCTATCTTGGAGAAACAAAACCCATTGTTTCCCACACACATACTACATTGGGAACGCATACCACAATTGGGAACGCATACCACAATGGGAACGCATACCACAATGGGAACGCATACCAGGATATCAACGTATACCATGAAGCCCCAACGTATACCACACGGGGGTACGTATACCAGGAACCATCGCTAGGAATACCCTGAGAGGTGTTTTTTTTTTTTTGGGCTGTTTTGGTCTGAAATGTGATGGGCCTGAAATATGGGGAGAATGGAGCTGCCACCTGAACCCTGTGAAAAAACACATACTATCGTATTCCGGGATTTTTCACTAGGTCAACCCTGCAAGGCCAAAAACAAAAAAAAAAAAAAGGTGGCGTGAAGCAGGTATGTGTTGTCACCGGACTATGTAGAAGATTGACAGTGTGCTTTTCCATCACCCATTTAAAATTTCTACGTATACCAGGGGTCGATCGTATTCCAAAATCCCCTTGAACCCAGTACTCCTTTAAAATTTTGTGCTTCACTGGTAAAAACAATAAAGAGAATAATGGGTTCAGGGAGTTTGAAATGCCATTGGCCCTTGGTATATATATATAGTCGTATGAAACATCACCCCTCCAGAAGTGGTGAAGTGGGGGATTGTCTAAGAAAAAATGATGCCTTTTGGGATTCTAATATATGATGTTTAGAAGTTTCGAGTAGTAATGCTACTTGATTTGGAACAAGGTGAAAATTTTAGATTGGGTTATAGGGAGTGAACCAGCGAGAAGGTAAAGTTCCTCTACGACTTTGACAGGATTTGTCAATGTCACATAATGTTGTACTATTTCTGCAAAGTGAGGTTTCCAGAAACAATCAAGTACTGTAAAATACCTGTCCTTGCAAGTATTACAAACTTAGACTTAAGCACTTCAGTGCAAACTTCAACCAGGGATCAGTCGATTGTTGCCTGATGAATCAATGTTTGTTGCAACCTGGCTATTTGTCTACGAACAGCAGTCATAGTTTTAACCTGGTCTATGGGCTCTCAGCGAGGGCAGCACGGGGAATTGCTGTCCTTTTTTGGGTCTGGGGTGTCAATAGAAAACAGTTTTAAGAAACATTAAGTGATTTGATTTGTGTTCAAAGAATAGTTTCACCGTATCAAAAAACATGTTCTTGAAAAGACCCTGAAAAGGTGTGAAAGGCGAAATCAAAACACTGTTGCACATCTTCGGTGATTTGTTTGTTCCAGTATCCTCCTGGAGAGCCATGGAGGAAGTAGAGGTACACCCCCCAGAAGACACATCGGTCTCAGTTACATTCCCATGGGTACCTTCGAAGGTGAAGGACACTGTTGTTTTAAAGTACGTGTTTTTTTCGAAAAGGTACTTCAAGAAATCACGACACATAGCAAATATAATTAAAGTACTTGTGTGACAATTAAAGAAATATCTCAATGATGTTTGTTTTGACACAAGTAGAAATGCCAGAGTGAAGAGATTAGTGTCTAAATAAGATATATATGATATATCATCTATATATTCACACGGATATTTATTCCCTCCCTTTAATTAATGCCAGAATTTTGCAGGACTGGGAACGTAAGGTTCATGAACTATGTGAACAAGCACCTTTGGATGATGAGAACAACCAGCAGGTGAAACATATTAGATCGTACATTGCCTCCCAGTGGGCCCGTGTTCTTCACCTAGCCTCACAACATGGTTCCAAATCGACATTGGTCAATGATCGTGTCAACTTTATAGAGAATTCCCTGAAAAAAATCATCCAAGAGTATGGTCAGGTCATTCCTTTTGCCCCTGACCCCAACTTTGCACCCTTTGCTGACATCGGGGAGTGTCTTGTGGTTGCAGCCAATTCCACCACATCATCTCCATCATCATCTGAGAAGGACAATAGTCCGAATTCTGGTGATGGGATATCTTTCGACATGAAGTTTCTGCGGTGCAAGGATGATGTTTGGACAGTTCTTTTTGTGATCTGGTTTGAATTTGGAAAATACGTTTTAAAAGTTTATGGAGTTACTGGTAAAGTCAAAGTCACAAACAGCAGTATATATTGATATTATAGTCATGTACCAAATGATTGAGCGAATATTATGATATACTGTAAGTTGAAAGCATTCAGCAAAAAGGGCCTGTAAAGTCAACTACCCTTTTGATCCTTGTTGTCCATTCTTTTGGATTCAAAATGGGGCCAAAAACACTTAGAATGTTAGTGTCTACATCACAGGTTAGGATGTCTACATGGTATCAATTGTAGAAAAATCAGCCACACTTTAAGTCCTGCATTCTCTCAGGTCCTGCAGAGCCAGGATTATGCCGATGGATACATGCTTCAGTTCAGCATAGCCGAGTGGTGGAGATTCAAAACCCCTTTTCATGCATGGTTCAGCAGGAACTATGAATCAGTCCTACTTCCTCTTCTTTGGGAATGGGGATTTACCCATGGACATGTACCTTGAGTGAATTAAAGTACACAAAGCCCTTCTCATTCACATGACTACGCATGATAGGCTGACCATTGGACCACAACTATTGTTAAATTGTACAGAATCCTTAGTGACAAAACACGTACTAACGTAACACTATTGTTCAAGTTAGTTGTACACCATTCATTCATGCGTGGTGGATGCCAATAAACCTTCTTTCCCTAAGGTAGTCAGGAGAAGCAGCTACAAGGGTAATGTTTCCAGTTGCAGCAAGAGTTTGCCTTTGGATTGCACTACTTTACCCGGGCTTGTTGGTTGCGTGTGTGTGATCTTGAGTGGCCGGGGATTGTCTAGAGAACTCTTGAAAACAGCACATGGGACTATCCAAGGGCTTTGTGATGCAGCCAAAATTTCTGGCACCTTCAAACTCCTCCCAAATGATCAACGGTGCTGGATTGATGTTGCAGATTCAAAGGTTTCCAAAAGTGATATCAAAAACCTTCTGGATCTCATTGGTGTTGGATATGGAAGGCGCTGATGTTTGCAAAAAGTTTTGCATCAACATCTGTTGAACATGGCAATTATCATCATTGTCATCATCATCTGTTTTCAACATGGTAGAGGTAATTAGTCTTTGTTGCTTTAGTATTGAATTAGTCCGAACTCATGATCTTACAAACTCATGTGGGTTTAGTCCACCCTCCTCAGGTGGAAAAAACGCACCAGCACTTTCAGTGATGAGGGAGACCACATTGATGTTGGCGCTTTGCTGATGTCACTTCTTTGTCTACGAGTTGAGAATATGCATTGCGACATATTCTTAAGGGTTGTGAAGCGTTTTGTTCACTTGTGGAGTCAAGCCATAGAAGACGCCCTGACAGATTCGAATGAGAATATCCTTTTGGAGGAATGCCCATGTCCAGATTTGAGATCAAAAATGCACCCATACATGAGGCACAGCAGGCGACGTGGGAACAATTGTGTTCGTGCCACTCTTGCCAAGAATTTCTTAGCCAGAGGTGGCGGATATGTGACCACAAGGTATGAGTTGGACCTTAAGAAACTGGGATTGGTTGGTGAAAAAAGCAGTTTGGGATACCTTGCCTCGTCTGAGTTTGTTGCCAGACAATTGCTACTCACTTCCAAGTGGCTGGACAACCATTTTCAATCCCTGGGAGTTGCTTCCGATTGTGCCCTCAAAGTTGTCAATCTTACTTTGGATGAATCTCGCGTTTGCCAGCAACAAGTCCCTCAATTGAATATGAGTCCAAACTCATTTCTAGGTTTTTTTTTGGGGACTCAATAGATGTTTAAAAGTTTGTTTGAGGTCTGAGGTCAGGTTGAATTGACAAAGACATTGGCCTACATAAGCAAATAACATGAACCAATTCTGAATTCTCATAATCATATCATATACTATAACTATTTTGCATCTGGTTTATTGGATAACTGATAACTATATTATTTGATATTTTTTGATGATGTGAATTTCATTGTCCATTGTTTTAAGGTTGTTCCGATCATCATGAAGATGGGTGGCCGTATGTTCCCTGCTCCCACTCAGCTTCTTCCTGAAGTTGGAGCTGGTACTGACGGGTCCCAGGTTTTGGAGTCACTTGCAAAAGCCATTGGTGGGTGTTTACCAGATCCAAGTGCTAAGTTAGTCACAACTGCTGAGACTTGGGTTCACAAACAATATCGACAGGCAACCCGGAATTTGCTCGTGGGCCTGGCAAACTGCCTCCAGCAGGTAATGCCAGGCAACTTCAAGATGAACATGTTCAAACCCGAGAACATCTTGGTACCATGTGGGAGCAATGCTCGAAAGATGTTGTTACCGGTTGAGGTAGAAATGTTGACTCAGGGCAAAGCTAGTGACAAAGCACTTCACTTCATTTGGTCTGGTGATGGGGACGAGATTGTTCGAAAGATTGACTTCTATTGGGACCCCTGCTCATTCTACAGGTTGACATTTGCGGGTGATGAAGGCACTGATGTGCTTTGGTTTAAGCCTTCAGAACATTTTGCTAGGGGACCTACAGGTTAAGTAATTAATGGTTTACTTTCACTATCAGAAATAACTTTGGACTAATGGAGTTCAATGTCGTTTTTATGTGAGAACTATGCAAGGTCTTCTTGATGTTCCAACATCTGGCTGCAACAAATCATTGGGTGTGCTTCTGGCCAGACCTTCCCCATAAATTCCAGCGAAAGCAAGCAATGGTTTTCAGTCGATGTCCTCAAGCGAAACAACTTCTCAAGAACCTCATGAGGGTGTTCAGATCCAACAGGGCCCCTTTTAGCACCAGCAAATTTGGGAAAACGCTTTTGGAAAGCAAACATCGAATGATCGCAGCACTCAAGAAAAACCTGGATTCTGAGATTCTTGAGATGTATCTCCCAGGAATTGCCAAGGACCTAGGTTGTTCGCCTTTAGAGATGACTCCTTGGAAGGCTCTTCCAGCACTTGATACACAAGTCTCTGAGCAGCAATGTCAAGAGCACTGAGTGCTCAGACGCACGATGGGGGGCTTGGCTAGATCATGCACAGGCATGGGATAAAGTTTGGCATCAAGAAGTCACGACGATGCTTTACAGCCAATGGGAATGTGGTGAAAATCCTTACAAGGGAACAGCATCTCAAGGGGATGTTCCTGATGATGATCGGTCCTACTCAATCAAAAAGATCAGGTGGCAGGTAAGGAGGGTGAAATCAATAGGAACAATAAGGTTTGTTGTTTGTTGTTTTAATCCAAGTGTAGGCAAATGGGGCAAGGGTTTAAATTGAGTGGTGCCAATGTTCTTCTTGATTTGATTTGTCCCGAAGGTGCTCTCAGATGATCTCAACCAGGATTACATGCGATCAATGATTTCTGTCTTCAGACAAGCCAGGATGTATGTTGGAAGATATGTTTCTCGGACTAATAAGCCTTAGTTTATAATTATTGTTGTAAAGATGTTCTTAAATACTTTTATACATGATATTCAAAATATGTTTAGATATTAATAGACTATTAATACTGGATATATAGATATTCAAACAACAATGAATAGTATAATAAAATTATATTTTAAAAATAATGATGTATGGACATTAGGAGTTTACTTGGATACCTGGGGCAAATCCAATTAGATAGGGAGTACAGATTAAAGTATTATTGGTTCTGATTGGCCCCTTCAACAACCAAAGCATGAGGTGGGCGAACTCCAGAATGAAGATGACGCATCATTGAAGCACGCCATGGATCTTGCATCGGGCATGAGGGTGCAAAAGATTTTTGAGAGAACTATGGGTGAAGCTTTTACCATGGATGCTCTGGAATACATTGGTGGTTGTACATGCGAGGATGATCCAAACTCGAACGATATCCTTCAGTTCCATGCTTCTTTACTTTTGACTCACATTGGGTGCCTCTTCGAGACATCAGTGTATCATCAAAGTTATCCTTGGAAATTGGTTCTGTTCTTGAGATCTTCATGGATTCCTGGAATCGTGGCAGAGATGAGAAGTCTTTGGGAGTTTGTGACCACCTGTGTCGATACCAATGCCCCCAAAAGTCAGACCTACAAGAATCTGGCTTGGACACGTGCTCAGTGCTTTCGTGAATGCTTTGTGGTTGCAGAGTCCCTCTCCCAAATCATTCGAACATTTTTGAGTTTAAGGTAGGCGCTGACATTACATTCATACAGTAACAACAAATCAATCTCACTGAAATCTCATTAATATCTTTGATTCTTGATTGACTACTAGTACCTGTACACTAAGTAGAAGAAGAAGTACATATAGAAATCATAAAATTTATAATAACATTGTTGTGGGGTAAAACAAGGCAGTCGGTTTGCAAAAACAATAGTTTGATTTATCAATCTTGACTTGTTTTCTTTGGGATATTTTCCCTCTACTACAGGTCACTTCATTTCGATGCAAACAGGGCAAAGGAAGATGCCTACTTCACTGGAATTGTCAAAGCCATTTGTGGGATCACCTCTGAGTCCTATGGCTCTCTCCTTTCATCAGTTCCGGTTGAGTTATCATTCAATGACATGAGGGACTGCTCCAAGCGTTTTACCAAGCAAGAAATCACCACCCCATCCAATGTCCATTCTATTGTAGCCCGGTCTTGTGCCAAAAGGATTCCATCAGTGGATACCATCATTCCCACAGGAAGCGATTGGAGCATGAGTCTAGGTGCCAAAACACTGAAGAGATCAGTGTTTGACAGCACCCGAGCTACTGATCTGGGGCTGGGTGTGAACACCACAGGATTGACACGAAAGAAAGCAGAGTCCAACCTGACGAAACCCCATATCTTTCAGCACCGACTTAGCCTTCTACATACCCTTCATGGCCTCTGGAAAACCTGTCCCAATCGGGATGAGTTTGTTCCTGATGCAGAGTTCCGAAAGCTATGGCTGTCATGTTTGATGGAAACAGGTGTTCTGATTGATGTGGACTTGCCAACGTATGTGGGAAGGACTTTTATTGTTTTGACCGGGGGACCCTACTTTGTCAGTTGCATGGAGCTTGATGCGGTACCAGAGCCCCAAGGTTGCTGCACAGTCATTGGGTCTTTTGAGAAGAGATATGTTACCATCACTGTGACTGACATTACAAAGGTGAAGGTTGCCACAACTTCCCCTTGTGTTCTTCAAAGTCAAAAGCAATTGGGCTGGAAAATGGTTGGTGATTGGATGACTCTCCCCCAATATGTTGCCTTCGTTAGCATTGGCCGCATTGCTGCCAAACTCCTATACTCATTATGTTCTCTTTGCAAGATCAAGGGGCATTCCAAACTTGATCACAAAAGGCGTGTGGAACTTTACTTGCGTCATCATGAATGTGATGAAGAGTACATCAATCAGGTTCTTAGTGCATTGCCTGAGAAGGCACCTCGCAAGAAAGGATCTGGTGAGAAGAACCATGAAAACGCTGATGATGATGATGAGGGTGAGAATGAGGAAGAGGACATTTTTTTGTTGCTTTCCTTCAAGTTGAAGAACAAAACTTACGTTTGCTTTTGGATCATCTAGAGGGGGGTAGAATAGTCAGAGATTGAGAAGATTAAATATCAAATTCATATCATTATTGGCCTAAAGTAATTTCCCAAGATCCCTTTGGTCCCCAGTGATTTGTCCAAACATTGATCAGTACAGGATGGAGATATCCTTGAAGGGCAAGAAGAAGATGCCGTCTTTCAAGAAATGGTGGCTGAAATGTGTACTTTGGAAGAGGTTGATGAAGCACCTCCCCAAGCAGAGCATCCAGCACAGGATGTCAAGGTGCTTGCTGTGGAATTAGATGAAGGTTTTTTTTGGTGATAAAACAAGATTCGATTAAAATACGGAATGTTTTGAGTGTGAGGGGATCATATTAATATTATCATTTGAATTTGTGGGATGAATGATTCATATTTCCACATGACATCAAACTTCAGGTGGTTGAGGAGCAGCCTACCGAGCAAAATGAAAAGAACACTGATGAGGTTTGGATGTCAAAATCTGGGGTTTTCGAAAGTTCGGTGATAATGTTTTTTTGTTGTATATGTAGTCACATCAATAAATCTATAAATGAGTTTCAATTTTATTTGCGTAGATATATTATTCACATAACTACTCGGACTACTACTACTACTACTACTACTACTACTACTACTACTTGATTTATTACATGATTTGCAAGGGCACCAGCAGTAGCACGCAAAAAATGGAGCATGAATGAGCTTGGATAAATTGATGGCTGATTCATGTGTATATGTGTTTGCATACATTTCTTACATTGTTATTACACAATTATTTTGATATATTTATGCTTATATCTATATCATGTAACTATGCAAGAACTTGATATGTTTTTTTAAACAAGTTCCCTGCAGGATGTCATTATGGAACCAAAAGAGCGAAAGGAAAGACAGGATGGACCCCATGTTCCAAAACAATCACGTGGAGAGCCTGAGTGTGACCTCCCCCCTTGTTGCCGGGTGAACCTAGGCTATCCTGTTGGCCTGTCACCCTTTATTCAAGTGAGATTACCCAAGGGTTATTCCTACATGAATAAGGAGTCCCGTGCTATGTCATTTCGTGAAAGTGAGGGTCAGGTTGTTCCCCGTGGCACACAGCGTACATATGCTATGGCTGTGAAAGCGGTGGAAAGTTGGGCATGGCAGTGGTTCGAATCTCTTTCCCCTGCTGTGCAAAAATCGATGTCTTCAACAGACAAAGAAATCTTGGAAAGGCCAACAAAGAAACAGAAAACTTAAATGGGTTTCTGTCTAGCTGCTTCAGCTTCTCTGCGGTCTTTTAGCTCCATAGATGCAAATGTTTAAAACTCAAATGCTCTTCTAAGATCTTAAATTTGCAACGATACTTTTATACCTTTGGGGATGCATCTAAGAGTGGAGCCACTGGACCTGTTGGAAGGGGACCACGTGATTTACCATACCACGTGACAAAGGTGAAAAAAGAGTGATTGACTGCACATCATGTTGTCGGGGACCTCTGCAGGTGTTTTCAACATTTCCCATTTTTTTCAGGTATTTTGGTCTGAAACGGGTTCAGCCATGGAATATGGGGAAGATTTTGCTAGAAAAAAATCAACCAAATGTAGGTAAATATACCAGTCCCATGGATTCCTATGGGATATATGTCAGTTTTCCAGGATTTTTCACCAATTTTTTCCATATGAAAAGACGAGCTAAATGAGCAACTACTGTAGTTGAGGGTTGTCCACTGGCCAGCTAGGCTTGTTTCGGATCGCACGCAATGGATACAATGATTCATACCACCTCTTACCAGAACCAGTTTCCTCCCTCGATGTTAACTCCTGTAAAATCGGCATCTGCGCAAAAAACACTCAATTGTGCATCCGGGAATGATGAGATTGCTCTTCATCTTCCAAAGTATTGCCACGTTTTTTTAACGTATCTACCTGGGAAACCCAAGAAGTTGATACTACGAAGGATCTAGCTAATGAAGTCATGCGGCATGCCATGTCTTTTCCCAGCTTTTTGTTGGTAACGTGACCTTTTCAAAACGGTAAACTGGGTGGTGGCAACTCAAATATTGTTATATTTTCACTCCGATCCTTGGGGAAGATGATCCCATTTTGACGAGCATATTTTTCAGATGGGTTGGTTCAACCACAAACTAGATCT
>OMLO01001096.1_pt1 | contig 20088 bp, 21 predicted proteins | sample 1674811 | NCBI WGS metagenome assembly OMLO01 (sample SAMN06265003, study PRJEB25207) | coral metagenome | isolation source: Coral host | place: Mexico:La Bocana,Puerto Morelos, Mexico | collected 2008-11-13 | reverse complement strand
CTTTACAGGGTTTTATACATCCCCGGTGGTGCAGGATTTTTTCCATCAACAGTACTTCATCCTGATTCCCCTTACCAGAAATTATTTCTTGATGAAGTAAAGTACATCTCCATTGGAAGGTTCAGTAGCAAGTGATAGGCAAAAATTGATACTTGATTCACACCTGGACAACATTCCTAAGCCCCCATCTCGGGCCATCAAATATGGATGCCTTGCAGAGAAGGAACATCAAATCCAGCAAGGTTTCCAATATTAAATTTCACATGTTCTTTTACCTACCCTGCAGGCAACTAACAAATCCCACCTTGGGAAAAAGAAAAGAAATCTTCAGAAGTGCCTTAGAGGAAAAGTTAGTTAGAGGGTATTTTGCCTTAGGGCGGTGAAAGGGCATATACGAAACCAACGGGCCGTAGAGCACACATCAAAGGCATAATGTACCATATCAACATCTGTCCACTACACCTCTTGATGGTCTGCATGCGATTTTTGGAAACCAACATTCAAAACAAGTGTGCTATAGTTGCAGGGTGAATACGACAATATCCTATGAAGCCTCAGTCTGCTTGCTTACGAACATCTCTTCCCCTGTTACGTACGGGTGCAACGGTACAACCCCGCCTGAGACAGGATGTCGACATGTGAGTGGCACACCACTCATTACCAAATGACGGATCTGAGCCTTCAGTTTTGAATCTCAACTGATCAGTGAAGCTTGAATTGTGCTACATCAAATGATGTAAAACACATCTTAGAGCCGGTCGAAAAAAACATCTCAACACGAAACGTAGCAATGTTGAATAACAAATCCATTATATATATATAGTAAACAATCATTCATTTTGCTTCAACCTTTGTTGTTGAACATCATCTCTCCTTGAAAAATAACAGTTGATTTAAGAACTTTGCCCTAGATGGAAAGTACAGTAGTACCCCAATTCGGAGGCCAAATTACAAATTCAGGAATCCCAGACTGAATCATTGCTTCCCTACAGATTTAGACAGCGAGATAAATTGGCTACTAGTACGAGGTATGACACTTGTACCATTCCATAGAACCCTTAATGATCTTTAGATAATCTGGCTGCTCAAAATTTAAAACGCCAGTTTTTGATGATCCTCCTTTTGTTGAAAGTTTCCGACTTGCAGGTTCATCGGGAAAAGCACCTTGCAGAAGGGCAATGAACAAGAGGTAAGGCCATGAGTGCCAATTGGCTCTCTTGACGGTATTTTTGTTGCGCCATCAAAATCCAAGAAAGTCTTCACCCTAGACATCCTGAAACCTTGTCTATTATGGTTTTGACCCTTCCCAACCATTGTGGGGAAAACCAATTCCCAAGACCATGCTGAGAAGGTCCCTGGCTAGGGGCCCCCAACAGCAGTTTCCAAGCTGCCCAAACCTTTTCCAACACACACACCCAGCTTTGGACATCTATGCTCTGGTGGCACGTTTTGACCACTCGCCAGATTCAACATGTTGTGATAACCTTGGCTGTTGGATGCAACTTCATTCAAAACCTAAGGTTTGACCCCCAAACAAAGCTCAGCACCAAACAAAAAAGCTCAAAAAGGTTTTGATGAAGCCGAAGGGACCCCATATAGTACCTTCCCATAACCACTTGCTCAACATGATTCTTGCTACACTGCACCGCCAGATTAGATAAACGTCCCACCCAATCTTCAGTTTTGAAAGAATGATACAGTCGAGAGTTTTCCCCTGAGATGACCAAATTCAATTCCAAAAAAAGTTGGCTAATTGGCTAAATAGCCAAGCATTTTTCACCCAAGAAAAAAACATTGGAAACAGAAAAATAATATTAATTATAGACCAGGTTCTTTCAAATTTTTCTGTTGCGAGGATCTCTGACCATGCCTGGCTGTTCCAAGAGCCAGTGGTGTGAAAACTTTGGGGGATTCTATTACCATTCAAAATTCTCACTGTGGGTCTTTTCAAGATAAGAGTAACCCCAAATCAATTCCAATAGGGGTTTGCCCTAATTATATATAAAACATCCAGATCCATTCTTGGGGTAACCCTATTCTTGGAAACACCAATTATTTGCGGCTAGCCGCATGCAACTTCGGACAACCGCACCCTCGCAATCGCCCAGCATCCACTGACTGCTGTGCCAGTTTCAAGTAAGCCACCATGGATTTTTCCTGAGATGTTTTCAGTACTTGCAAATTGAACTGGAACTTAACTTTAAAGTTTGGACATCTAAAAACTGTTTTTGGAGGGTGGATTTGGGTTTCAACATCTTGCACCAAAAAAACGTATAGCTTTATACTATACAAGGATCGCAACATTGTTCAAATGTGTTGAGGTCCTGGTCTGTTAAGTACCGGCCAACTTTTTCATGAGCATCATACCAGCGAGCTAGGTGATACCTGACTTGCAACAGGTTCTGCACAAAACATGTATAGTAACATCCTTAATTGGGAATTGGTTTTCCCCACAATGGTTGGGAAGGGTCAAAGCCATTATAAAGCTGACAAGGTTTCAGGATGCCTTTGGAAAGGTAGATTCAATCCTTAAAAAGAAAACATGTTCGAGTTGTAAGTTGTCAAGTTGCAAGCATTGGGTCATAAGTGCAAGTGACTCATTTCCAGGATTGCTTTCCAACATCATCACCAGCTCATCAGATATCCAAGCTGTCACCACACGTGCCTAAGCATTTCCCCAAGATTGATTGGGACCCCAAAAATATCAGTAGCTAGGCTAGGGTATGGGATAAAAGCTATTATTTCTCAGAAAGGGTTTGCACTGGGGGAAAACCATAGCAGCGTATAAAAATCACTATCCCAGCCACGTTGTGGGCCTTCGCTTGAAGCTCGGGGAATGGATGGTTGAAAGATTTGAGCTTCTTCGCGCTGAACTTCGGCTGACTGTGCCTAGGCAAACTCGAGGGCATGATGGGATTAAATATAGAGCCTCAAAAACAACAAATTCTCACAAACTATCTACATACAATACTAAAACCTGTGTTATATATATTTGTTGGCTACCCATCCCAACATTCAGGAAACATCAATTTCAAAACATGTTACTGGATGCGACGAGCTTTGGTCCAACTTTTGAACCGATCATACCCCAATGCCAAGAGATCATCGGGTGTAAGGGATGCCCTGTCTCCAAACCAATCAAAATCTTCTATGATCGATTTCAGTGCACTGCCGGTAGCCCAAAGTGATACTCCGAGGTTTAAGCAGTGCATGGAGCACCACTTTATCATATGAACACTAAAGCAAGGCAGGCCAGTCAATGGACCTAGGACACTTGTAAGGAAAAGAATGGAAATCACCAGGATGTCCCTTTTAAAAAATGCTTATAGGGTAAAACAAAAATTAGTCCAAACAAAATCTGAAATTAAGTGACTGCGAGGGCCAGGTTTCAGACACTCTGCCAGAAAACTCGCAGTGGTATGTCTAAAACCATCTGACCTTTCCTGTTTTGATGGTGGCAACATGGATGAAGAAACCATCGCCCGACACTGGTGGCAAACCCGATTGCAGTTGTAGCCAACAGATAGATGTAACCATTCCTACCAGTGATGTGCAATGATGGTGCAACACTTCAATCTCAAACATGTCCCTAGACTTCCACTATATTAATACAAATGCTAAAGTCTTACCCAAAAGAAGTTCCCCTTAGTACTTCATGGGCCGAAGTGGTAATTTCTACTTGGAGGTTCAGGATACTTAGTGGATAGTAGCCATGGTTATAACTTCAACAAGTGGGTTACATGTCCCCTAACTAGGGTTATAAACCTACATATACCCAGTTATAATTAGTAAGTATCCTGAACCTCTAAGTACTCAAACACCAATGGGTACCCAAGTGTCTCGTTGCCACTTCCAATCACCCCTCACCTGGGTTATTGCTGCATGCAAATGCATCTCCTCTCCATTGATGCGAACCCCTCGCAACAAGTGGTCCATTGATGCAACTACCTCATTTGAGGCCAATTGGAAGGAAAGTCAGGCCAGCAAGTGATGGGTGGAGGCTTGGGAAGAAAAGCCAAGGCGCTGGTTCAAGCAGGGCATAAATGGTAGGGAAACCTGTGCTCAATACCTGGGCAAGTTTCGGGCACAATATGTTTTCTTATCAGGGTTATTCGAAGTAAACAATGATTTGCAAACACAAGTTTGGGAGCAGCATCTTTTTAATGATCATAAAAACCATGCGAAATAAATTCAGAATCAAGGATCTTCCCGAATGCAGAATAGCGGAAAAGACGTTTCCATGCTGAATTTTCGAGAATCTAAAACATGTCCAAGGCAGATTGTTTCCAATTTCTCGAAGTGCTGGTTGTATTGGACATCATCGCCCCAAAGGAACAATGGGTGCAGGCGATCTTCTAAGTTTTGTGATAGCTTTGCCCAGTCTATACCAATATCCTGGAAATGTTGCCAATATTCTGCAAGTGTAGCTGCACTGATATCAGGGAATGCGTGATGTCGCTTCAGCCAGGGTAACAGCTCGTGTGGAAGTATAACTGGAAATTTCCTGGCAGGGGTTAGCCACCCGAACCAAAGACGCATATGTTGTTTAACAATATTTTGATATATATATATATTTCTAAATGTGCTATTTTAATATACATGTATTTTCAAGGGTCATGTTGCAATGGTGCACCCAAGAATTTATCAACAATTGGACACCCTTTGTTTCAAGGCCAATCCCCAACATCAAGATTTGTTTTTTTTGGGAAAATACTTAAACCATCCCACCTTGACTCAGTCCCCTTGACCCCTCGCTCTTTCTGAACCGGGACATCCACCATGTGAAGTGGTACCTGCAGTGATCATATATATATATATATAGTAACAGGTATCCCTACCAATGTTTCTCCTAGTTGGGAAGATTAACCCCCAAGACCAAAAGTAGCTGAGCAATCACCAAAACTATATCAATACACAATCGAGGGGAACACAGGTGAAAAACATCACAAACTCGATGATGGTTTTGGCCATTGCTCTGGTAAAAGTTTTCCTGAATTCGAAAAAAACAAGTAACAGCATCATCAATCATCCGTTCAAACTTTCGCTTCAAGTCTCTAGAGATGTTTCCAGGTCTCTTCCCCCTGTGACCAGATGCCATAGCTACAGCACAAGGTCCAATCATGTGGTGGCCCTGAAATTGAAACTCTTGTGCCGCAATCTCCAAACATTCCTGGGTCTTCTTATATGATGATTCCTTAGATGTTGAAGACTTGAACGCACATATGTTCGCATGAAAGTCCAACCTTTTTTGGAAGGATATGTTCCACAGGAATGGTGGTTGAAACCATATCGCTTTTTATATATATATATATATTTTTTTTATTTAATAGATCTTATGTTCTGTAATGGGGATTACCCTTTATAACAATGGAAATTCTGGGTTGAATACACATTTAAAACCAAAAGTTTCCCGGGATATGCCACCAAACATCTCCAAACCCAGTGTTCTTCAGCAGATAGCTGTACAACGGTGAGGTCGTCGATGCAGCAGCAATCCGGCTGGATGAGGCACCTGCGATGGGTAACATCAGCAACCAGTTTTTTTGTGATTACTGTTTTGTTCAGTTTCACCTATCATGATCTACTTTGAGCAAGTGACATGTCCAAGAAATATAAATATATAATATATAAATACATATGTTCAAACTTGATTTCTTGAACACAAATGCGTACACATGTATCCACCCAAACTGTTTTTTTTTCAACTCTTTCCACAACGCTTCCAGCAGATGTTCACACCTAGCTGAACCCACCTCAAAGTGGTAATTTGCAACATGACACCCGGGACAATGCACCCTTCTGTGGCATTCCGAAAAAAAACATTTCATAGTTGTATACTGCAAAGGAATATTTTTTTTGAAAACATCACATGTCACAGCCAAACAAGTCAAAGCAGTTTTTCTAGCTTTGGAATGTTGAATCAATCCACAGATCACAGCATTGTTTCTATGGGCACAGGTCCACCACTTGAGGTACTGCCAAAAACAAACTAGCTACCACCAGTCTTAAAAGGTGATCAGGCAGCTGCTTTAGCCTTTGCTTTGCCTTTTGCCTTCGACGCAGGTTTGGGCTTTGGATCCTCAGCACAGAGAAGCGTCGACAAAGCCAGGACAGGGGTTTCATATGTTCAGCCATCATTGGAATAAAATCTGTTCGAAGTAAAATCATCATAAATTAATTGATGCAAGTTTCAACTGCTAAGCGAACAGTTTTCACTGTATCACCCAAGGTGTTGCAAGCAAGGTTGGCCGATCCAATGGCCGAATTGTACTTTTGTTGCAACTGTTCATCCAAATCAATCTGGGCATCCGTATCTTTGGTCATGAAAAGGCGTTCCAATTCAGCCTTGGCATTTTCAATCTCCGACTGACGGGCTTCCAATTCAGCCTCGTACCCAGACTTCATTCCAGCAGACCTCAGAACATAAGGTGAAAAACAGATATCCTCAAACACACCAGGGTTTGCACTAATATATATATATATATAAATATGTATTTATATTATATATATATTTTTTAAATATATAATTACCAAAAAAGTCTAAATTAAAATGTTGCAAGTAAGTGCAGTCAATTCACAAATTTGATTCTTTCACTTTGTTGAGCCAAAGCTTAACATCCATAAGTTTTGCACCACAAAGCTTGATCTTGGGAGAAACCTGTGATTTCAGACCTTTGGGGGGTTTTGGTTGTTTGTTTCGGTTCCGATTTGATGGTGGTCCTCCACCACCACCACCACCGCCGCCACCAGTACCACCGCCACCACCACCTGTGGAAGCACTGGCACAAAGCCCACCACCACCCATGTAGCCAAGTGCTGTGTCAGCATCCCTCAGGCCTTGCATCATCACAGGCCTCAAGTTCCAAGATAGCAGGTAAAGATGATCAGGGCTAGGATAAATACTTGACCGAACATACAGAAAGATTGACTATATATGAGACTTTGTGTCCTGAAAGCTCAAGTTTCTCAACATTAACTAGATCCTTTGAACAGCCTAGCTACATAAATTCCTTGGTCTGTGCTTCCGTCATCGCCCCATCCGCTTTGAAGCCCGTCTCAATGCGTTCAGTATCATTGTCTTCGAAGGTCAAGCTGTCAAACACCCTGTACAGCTCATGTTCCTTAGTTAAAGATATATATATATTATTATAATATATATATATTTTGAATTTGAAATTATATTCTTCGAAATGCAAAATTAACATGCTTTGAAACCTGGATATGTTGACATGTTGTTTGATCTTATAATTTCAATCGAGATTCTGGAGAATCTGGTAGATCAGGATTCCTCAAGACATATACTGGTTCCCCTGCTTTACGATTGGCTTGCATCTCGCGTTTCTGGGCGATCAAAGTATCCACCACTGTGACATCTTTGTAACGGGCAAGCAGCCATTCTCGTGGCTTCATCAAGTGCACACCCCGACGGGTCTGCTCTCTAGTGCGACTTTGGTTGAGATATACACTTGACTGCAGCCAGTCTTTACCAGCTTGAAGCCAGTCTTCAAATAGCTGACCAATTACCGCACGATCTTAGTAGTGCAATGACAGATCTGGGCTGGAATATCTAGCTAGGATAGCAATTTAAAATCAACAATGCAGGATAATCAATGGTGAACTCAAGATTGTGATTGATGAGTTTTTGCAATTCAAGACATTTAGATTTATATAATCCAAGGGGCTGTACCGCTTGTTGGAGGCGGCACGAACCACTTCATCAGGGCAGTTACCTAGGTGACCAATTTATATGATCAAGAGATCAGCCAACAGTGACAAGAACATTTGGGATATATTTATATATATTTATTTTTATATATATATATATGTATATATATGTTCAGCTAAGGTACTTGCAGTAAACGACCGATTAAATTGCATCTTCAGGTTGTGTTGAAGGCGTTTTTGTCGGTCCTCCCAAGTTTCCAGCCTACCATCACTCTCACGCTTGTATAAATAGGTTCCATCCTCTTGGATTTCTGCCACAGGTTCATGACTTTCTTGATGTTGGACCTTACATATGTGCACCAACAATTCTTGATAGCTAGACCATAATTTTAATTCAACATCAAACATGATATGAAGTCAACATTGCTAGCCTTTACAGCATGACAATTCCGATAAGGGATTGGCTTGAAGCTGGGAAGTATCCGCTCTCCGCAAAGCACTGGTAGCCACCCCCACATCCGGTGCAAGGACAGAAACCGCTGGTGCTGCCTGCTGAAGTGAGAAGAAGGCAGGGCATGGATGAAGGGAAATTTGTTGGTGTAATCTACCAATCAGCTTATGTAAATGGTTCCCTTACTAGCCCCACCTTCACCAAAGAAGCTTCACAAAGGGACATCAAAGCTTGCTTGGTGGGTCCATCTTCAAGCTTATCAATGAGCTTCAAGGCTTGTTCTTCACAAGTAGGAGTACGTAAAGTTCCATCATCCACAGCAGCTGTTTCATTTTGTTTGGGGGTTGGCACTGCAGGTTGTTCACCACCACCAGCAGCTACACCACCCAAACCATCATCACCATGTTGACTCGGAATCTTGGGTTGTTCACTACCATGAGCAGCTACTTCACCCAAACCACCATCACCATCATTTCCAGACTCGTTTTGGGGTTCCCGTTGTTTGGCAAATATGTCAACCATTGTTTGTTTGATTGGTACATCATGACCTGGGGGAACAATCAGCCTCCGAATGGAAGATGCTCCACCAGTAACATTTTCCATTGATGTATCCATTGGAAGTGTGTCATCTACTGCAGGAGGAAAAAGGGTTGGATCCCCCATTTGATTATCCGGCAGAATTTCCATAGTAGGGGCCTCACCATCATTCCCCCCACCAGCAACTTCACTTTCAATTTCCATTGAAAGCTCTTTGGAAGTCTCCACAGAAGGCTCTCCAAGCATTAAAGTGGGCTGGCGGAGAATGGCGGAGGGATCAGGAAGTGGGTCCTTAAACATGTTCTCTACTTCCGCTAGGAGTGCAGGATCCAAAACTTCACATTGAGAATCATCAACTACAACCACATCATCACCACCAGAACGGACATGGTCAATCATCTCCATGATGGTACTTTTGGTAGATGAAGTCAAGCTGTTCAATTCATTCTGGACCTGGTGGCATGTTGATTTGAGAGCATTGATGCGAGCATCCTTCCATTCAACAAGTTTGGAATTTTTTTCAAGGGTAGTAGCATCAGTCCGATCAGCATGACGTTCCCTCATGATGTTGTAGATACGTTCCACCTCTTGAATTTGGTCAGGGAGCATCTTCAAGGTGATATCCACTTTTGTTTGCAAAGCTTGTTGTTCATCATAGGCCAAATGAAGTTGGTTGCAAAACTTCTCAAGAACCGGCCCCAAATGTCCAAACCCCGGATCAGGGCACATCAACCTCTTTCCAACCCAATCATACACCGCTTGAACCAAATCACCAGTAGACTTGTCACTGGTCTTGATGAGTTTTTTCAGCAAGTCACATTCCAGCTCAGGGTCAGCTATGGTTGTCATAGTGTCGGTGCTTCGAAGTCCTGGTTGGGCATGTCATAGGTATAATACAATTATTGAATGGATATCAACATCAGCAATTGAAGTTCAGGACCAAAATAGTATGCATAAAATTGGCAACTCACCAAAAACAATGTATTTTCCAATAAATTATGTATATCCAAATTAGGGCTATGCAGCAGGCATCTATTTAATACAAGTAACCTGTGGAGCCATGACCAGGATCACCAGGTGCAACAGATACCTCAATTGATTTAAGTCGAATAAATTTCAACTAGTACTGGTGGGACACAATCAGTGGGACTATGGTTGATCACAGCTGGACAGGTCTACTTATATATTGGAGATGCAATCGAGATGCTTCTGGTGTACCATCAGAGGAGTTTGGGGGGTCACCAGGCACTGCAGCTTCCAAAGCACTCTCCAGATTGCTGGGTACAACTTCAGACTCATTCCCATTGTTGTGACCAGTCTTGGATTTCTTTTGATCTGGACTCTTAACAGGTGAAGTAGTCTTTTCAGGGGTTGCAGCCACCTTACGAACAGCACCTTTCTGAGGGGTAGCCATTTTGCGAGCTGCGGCAGCCCCACCATCACCTTAAAAAAAAAGCTTTCATCACTACCAGTTGAATGTGTAGTTTACCATTTGCAATGGAGAAATATCACATCCGATACTAGATATACAAAATAGAGCTTCTTAGATACATACATAGGATTATATACGTTGAGCCCAGTGACCCTTTTGACCAGTTCCCTTTTCTGAAATCATTTCTTCAACCTTCCGCATCTCAGCATCGTGGTCAAACTTGTCTGACGAGGACTGGCCATGGGATTTGGCAGCAGCAGCTTTCGTCTTCGCAGCTGTTGCTTTCTCCTGCAATGGGGATGGCAACAGGTATCCATGGGCAGTGAGGTTGATTTGACAAAAGCCTAGAATGGTCAATCTATCTATTGTTCTATTCACGACCTGTTTGTGAAGATTTTGGTGTCTACATGGACCTCAGTGGCGTTTGGTGGCAACATATAAATCATTGGGGGTGCAATGATCAATTAAAGTTTTGGCTATGATCTCAGAAACTCATTCAAACACATGGATGCCCACATCAAGACCTGTTAAACCAATGTTGTTTTCTCTCACCAGCCCAACAGTTCACTCCTTGGGTGCTGTAACAGCAGGTTTCCTGCCCATGTTCGGCTCGCCTCCCAAAACCACACAGGTTTGAATGCAGTTTAGTATGAGGGAACCTGACATGTTCAGTCTATTCCTAGGGGCTAAATTCACTGGGATAGCAAAATTCGAATCTAACGCAATCTAACGCAATCTAACGCCCAAAACCTTCTCAGCTCGGTTTTTAACGCCAATCTAACGCAAATCTAACGCACCCTCCCACAGCCTGTCAACCCAAAATCTCACATAATCTAACTATAAATCACATCCCATTCTAACCCAAAAGTCACAATCCAAATACCCAAATTACCTTGCCTCACCCTCTCAACTGCGTAGTTATGCTCAGACTCGAGGAAAAAGATCACCAAAAATGGCTAGGGACCACCAATCACGCATGCTCACATGCAGCGATGAGGGCCTTTTGCATGATTTGACTGCATCAGCCTTGCATATACAGGTTTCCCCAACTTTAGACTGATGATGCAGCCTTTTTTTCTCATGATTCAACGGTTTACTGTACTGTTGGCCTAATGGGCGAATGGCACCCATGTAGGTTGATGTACCAAAACGAATTACCCACGCTTGACCCTGAATCATCGGCCATTCATATATGGGTGTATATATAATAATATAATATATATATATATATATATTATATTGTTTAAAAAAATATTATATAAAGATAATATATATATATATTTATTATAGGGGCTAGTTGGATATATCCCTACATTGGTTTGTTTTCAGATGTCAAGCATAGGGACACAAAACAGCCACCACTAGATTAATGGTTCAAGGTGGTGAATCTAAAGCAGCTTTTGCTTGCAAAAACACACTCCTAGATGGTTGCACTTGCAATGGAATCATTGGATCTGGTGTGAACATTCCCGAAACTACGGCTTGCTTCAATAAGTCTACCAAGGGTTCCAATGCTGCATGGCTCCAATCTCCTCCAATGTCCTAAGCTACCCAGGAGGAGCCATCAAATTGTCATTGGAAACACAAATATTTGGGATAGCAATACATCCCTGGACATAGACTGTTCATATTTTTTCTCAGGGTCCAATAATACAGTTGCACCAACAAATTATGGAATCCCAACTTTGAACTCACGGGGACCCAGCCAACCCAACATCCAATGCCAAAGCTCATTGAATCCTGCATCAATGATGGCCTTCAGGTTCGGGTTGGTGCCACAACGTTGATTGGATTCCTGGACAGGCAGAGCAACTCAGGCAATCTGAGAAAAAAAACATGGTTGGCAATTGGGTAGTAAAGGGGGATTTATCATCTTGGTTTGAAAGTGCGATGTACTCAACATCCTAATTTGATGACAGGATAATCACGGTGGTTACTAGGGCCATGAAATGCAAACAAGTTACGTACCAAGATAAATGTAGTTGGGCCACTCGAGCTCCAAAAAGGCGGGGGTATGATGCTGATGAAGTCATATCTTTTGTTCCTGACCTCGGCGGTTGAAAGATTAATGATCCTGAACCTATATACTGAACATGTATATATACTGTTGATGGAACAAACCCCTGCACCACTGATGCCCCAATGTTGGTTTGGACCCACTATCCATACGTTTTGAAGCAATCCCAGTGCTGAAGGAGTTTTCCATCAACAGTTGTCAGTTACAATGTGTGAGTCCATTCAACATGTGCAGGTATATATACACTAAGGGGCAAACACATGTTTCCGTCCTGTTGATTTGGACACAGTTTTCACCACCATGTTCTTACCCACAAGCTGCTGCCGGTTGCTAATAGCAGATCTTAACTCCGATGTCATCCTTTCTTTAAGCCATGCCAACCAGGGCCTAAGAATGGAAACCACCAACATCTTTGGGGGGATGGATGAGGAAACAACACAATATTTTCAGAAAAAAACAAAACCTGTAATTATGGATGTTTCCAAAAATAGTGATACCCCAAATCATTCATCTAAAATAGGGAATTTCTTTCGTAAACCATCCGTTTGGGGTACCCTTATTTTTGGCAACATCCACCTATAAACTGAAGTGGTACCATGTAGTCAGAAGGCTTGTGGGTGCTACCACTATATCACTAGGAAGCGGGCACATTTCCAAAGCCAATCTGCGGTTTCCAGCTCCACGACCCATACGCACCCATCCACCTTACCACAACTGAAAACCATCTTAGCTTACAGTTGGAGCAACCAATAATAACATGATATTTATAAATGATGTTTATGACTCACAACCAGTCAGTTCCAAATTGAGCCCCCCACCAGCGTATTTGCTGGCACGTCACCGTTTTGTAATCAAAGAGTGCTCGAAAGATCGGAAGGTGTATGATGGTAGAGTTTGATGGGTTTTCCACACACCACATGACATTGCGGATGATGGCTATGATTATTAAGAGAGCTGATCGGTATGCCACTCTGGTACCTAGAGTAACCCAATCATAGTTTTCATCCCCAAGTGGTTGCGTGGACGATCTTTTATGTTGTGAACTACTCATAAAACTGAAGCTGGAACAGGGGATACCTAGAAAGATAAGCCCTTTGTCCTTTGTTCGCAAAATGTTTCGGATGGCTGTGAGAAGGCCAACGCTTGAGTCCACATCATATAGGATCTTGTTCTTCACTATGTCGAATCCTTGCCTTAGTTAGCATAGTCAACAACATGGGTATAACCTGATCTCATCAAGTTTAAGGTGCTGGTACATTTAGTGCAGTATGTTTAATATTTCGCTTTGAAGGTAGCTGCTTTGAAGGTGTGATTTTGGCATGAGCTGCAAAGATCCAAAGTATAAACTAAACTAGATGTCGGGATGTATATTTATATATATAAACCGCACCCATGCCACTAATGCCAAGTTGCGCCACATGACCATGGGCACCTTAGATTGAAATTTGAATGCAGCAAGCAACACAATTTTACTAGCCATACATATATATGAATTTGTCCCACACCTCAAGTATATATGGAGATGAGTAGAGATTGCAATTGGGATCATCCAAGGAGGAGGCCCCCACAGCTTCACACAAAGGGAAAGACTTAAAGTTACCATAACCCACCAAAAATACCTCACCATTTCTACAAGGCACGAAAGCCTTGGGTAATGCTTTCCACACCAGAGTACATCTCGAAGCACATAATGTCCTGCGCTGATGGCCAATTTGGAAATGTGGTGAGATGTCACATTGACGCAATGCTTTGGCGGACACTTTACAACCACAAGACATGGCGTGTGGAGCAAGCTGTTAGTGCAGCATTGTATGCATATGAAGAACAATGGCAGCCCATGTGGCCGAAGGTCAATGAATCGAAAGATCCCTACTCCAAAGCCAAAGATTACTACATATAGACTCCAAGGAGATCCAAGGAGTACAAGTCTTACAGGAGTACAAGTCTTCCAAAAGCCTCCTGGGAAAGAGGTGATTGACTTCTCAACACTAACTTGCCATGGCCCATGGCCAGGAACATGCCATGGTGTGACTGGCAAACCTTGTGGATCCTGAGGGAATGATTGGCAAACACTATGGATGTGGTATCAGCTTCGGAATCACAGAACCCTACATACGCATATTAATACTAATTGTTCAGACTAGCAGCCCACCAACCCAGACCCAGTCCCGTTCGACTGTTGGAGGAACATTGGCGAAGACGAAATCACAGCAATGAATCCTGAGGCCACCCATGGTTGCAAATTGGATTTCGGTGGGATAATGCTCATGCAACACTGTAGATGTAATTGGTTGTAATGACATTATGATACCAAATAATGATTGATCATGATAATGGGTTCACCCTGATTGTTGAGACACATCTCATCTCAATCAAAAATCTATATGCTATCATGTTTGAATCATTGAACTTGTACTTTGGACCACTCATTTTCCTATGTTGCTACCATACCAACCCAGCAAGTTTAGCCAAGACACACAATTGGTGACAAACCCAATGCCAACAGCGCACATGCTTCCAGCCGGGATAATCCCAAACTCCGTCGTGGGAGTGGTGGGGCCATTGCTCTCCAGAGTGTAAAGATATATATTTCATATATATTATATTTGTTGCACAAAACAATAATCAAACCTATATATATATATATGGCTTTGGATTCTGAAGCTTTAAAGATCATTGCTGATCTCTGAGTATATAAGTTGTTCACCACATCATACCCGCATGCAATGTCATTGCTTGGCCCCTACCAAGAACCAGTCGATGATGGCGGCACCAAACACCATGTTCACAAATCATTCTTTTTTTGAACTGCCTGAATTCAAAAATAACCGAAAACAACGGTTTTTTTTCAAATAATATGTGCTTTTGTTGACCCTTGCTTTACCTATTAAGATGGCCCATCATAGAACCTTTAAACATTTACGTTTCAAGGATTTTATTGGGAATGTTTGAGAATTCATGAGTGGGAAGATGTACATGATGATAGATAGATATATATATATATAGCTTCCAACTATACACATTATATATATATATATATTTAAAAAAGCTATTGACACTCCTGTGCCAAATTCATTCAACATCCAGACTGGCCACCCTTCTCACCACTGTCACAGGTGGAGGCACCAGACAAATTTTGAGCAGCATGAGTGCATCTCCAAAAGAGCTTTAATTTGTTCAAGCTCAGCAGATGGAACTACAGAAGCCATGTGTTCATCGAATAATGATCCACAAATTTCGGTTTTAATTTATGCCATCAAATTCAGTGACCATATCACATTTTCAAAAAAACATGGCAGTTTCAAGGCATTTCAGCCTCACCAGCACAAGCCATCTAGCAGTGAGTACACTCACAGCATCAGGTCCCAAATTACCCCACGTCAAACATCCAGCTAATGTGGATGTCAGTGATCCAGGCGCCACAGAACCTGTCAAAGCAAGAACACTGAAAGACAGGATAGCTAAACAGGGGAGCTAGACACTTTCACTGTTCACACCATTTTATATTGCATATATATATATATATATATATTGATCGAGTCTTTATAATAGTCACATGTTCAAGGGTTTGGAAGACCAGGCCTGGAGCATTGAACCCAAAATGTGATGATGATTGTGATCACCAACGAGCAATTGCCTTTGCAATCTTAAACCTGAGCCAGTTGAAAGATAGCAGTTATCAAATCCAAACATATCATTATTATGAGAGAGGGGAAGAATGCAGTAGATCTATACCCTACATTGCTTCTCAACTTGGAAAGGCTGCACTGCAGCATTGGGACCTACATATATTGTGTGGGGTCATGGTCTTTTGCAATCTAATGCAGGACAGATGTTCTGCAAATTGGCTTGCAAAAGGCCTTGACCCCACACAGTAGCTGTTGCTCTGCCATGCTGGAGGACCGCAGGTTCAACACACAGCTGAAAAGACACCAAGATACGCTGCCTTGGCGTCAGATTTCCAGGGCACAGTACAGCCTCTTTTTTTGTCTACCTGGGCAATGTTGAGAGGTCGAGTCTACTTCATTTACTGATCATGATATGTGATCCACAATCAGTTTTTGCTGAAATATAGGCTAAGTACCTTCAATCCATAGTCCACTGCACACTTCGGCAGTTCATGGAATATTCGAAGAATATAGTAGGAACGAGAGTAAAGGACCACTCCAATAGATGATTTCTGTGGGCTCTTGGAAGGAACTGTGAAGGACCTTGGTAGCAGGTAGCAAGGCAAAAGGTATATATATTATCAATGTGCTACTGCTACTGCTAAAGGCATGTTGTTTTAACCAACAAAATCAAACTATATAACTCGCTCAGGCACTTATTGGTGAAAGACTCCATGGAAGGTAACTCAAAACCCACACAACCAATCTCATGAAGCTCCTTCAGGGCATCCGTCGCAGCCACCCCCCTACGATCTTTCTTTTGCTGGCAGGAACCACCTGAAGCTGCAGCAACATCCTTTGGAGGCGTCGGCTTGGGAGGGCTACCTTTTGCCTTCCCCTTTGCTTTGGCCTTGGGTTTAAGGATCTGCTTTTTCACAGCAGCTTTCGCCTTAGGCCTACCCTTAGCCTTAGGCTTACCAGTAACCTTGCCCTCACGCTTGTCACGCCTTTTGGTTTTCTTGTCAGCTTCCAATCGGACTTTCTCCTACCATGAAGATGCAACAAGATGATACATGTACATATAGCTGTCATGATTAAAATAAGCAAAGCTAAAAGAGTTACAGATGCAACTTCTGATACATCATGATTTCCAAAATGTTGCAACACCATTTCATCGAAAGTTGTTAATTCCCACCTCAGCTTTCTCTTGGCGTAACAAGGCTTGCCGGGCATAGATGTTATCAACCCACTGATTATGATTCTGACCATCATCCAATGACACCATTTCAACGTCTTTGGGAAGCTCAAGAGGTTGTTTCACCATGGGGCCAGATGACTTGTCATCCAAAGCATCATCCTTGGTAGAGGATGAATATAGATATATATAACTAATATCTGGCCTGCTATTCCTGATATATATATATATATATTTGTTATTATATTTTTCCAAAATCAATACAGCGCTGCATGGACTTTTCATTGAAATCCAACTTTCTAAGATGTCACCCACATACCCCTGGAAGGTACCCCGGATGTTTCACCAAAGGTTTATAAAGGAATTCTTTCTTTTTGGGGGTTTGGGGAAGTTTGTGCTATCTTCCCAGGGTATGTGGGCAAAATCATTGAAACTTACATTTGCACACGAACTATGCGTCCCAGAATCTTTCAACCCAATCTGATCTGCAAGGCTTCCAGTTGCCTTTGAGACCTGGGCCAGCAGATTTAGTCGGTGGATCAGTGCGAAGTGGGAAAGGAAGTCCAACGGTTTAGAGTGCTCTAGACTCAGAATCCTGGATCATATTTCAAGATGGGGTACACTGAAGTCATCATCACCAATATGGTGCTCCAAGTGCAACTTCCTCTTAACATGAGAGTTGTCCTTGATGATAGGAGATCCCATCAATTTCTTCCGAGCAGTATGTACCTTAGACCAGGATTCGGGAGGTCTTTCCAATTCAGATATCAATCATAGTGTATAATATATATGATTAAAAATATATATTTATAATTAATGTACATGCTATGATATCTATGATTGAAATCTGATGATTACAAATTTAAACAAAAAGAGTCAAAACAATTACATGCTTGCATGGAAAATATGTTCCCATGAACCAAGCTACCCATTCAAGATCCGATTGCATTTGTGGAGTTGTTGCATCCTGCATTCCACAGGAGCACACTTTAAATAAAAGTTTATAGTTGCAAGATTTTTGCAGTTGGCTTTTGTTGAAATCACTTGAACCGTTTGAACTTCCCACCTGCTCACCCAAAAGTTGCCCAGGGTCAGATTCTGGAGCATAGGCATTGCAAATGGGTGCTTGTTCTTCAGGTTCTACTTCATCAGATGCCTGGGATGGGGCTCAGGTGAATTTTGGAAGGTATCCAGCACCCACTAATCCTAGTTTGATAACGTTTCAGTTTGCAATCATGAGGCATTGTTGGTATAAATCAGTGATGCCAGTTTGAACAGAAAAGCAAAAATCAAAACTAAACTTCGGAATTCATCAAGGAATCTGAGCTCAACGATCTAGACGAGCGCTTGCGAAGAGGGTTTCCATGTTTAGCATGGAGCCGAACCACAATACTCTTCAAGACTTGCACCTGTGCACACCTGCCCAAAAAGATGAACACTGTGCATGATATCCTTATAAATATTTATATACTTTAAAGCAAATCATTGGTGTTGGTTGTTTGCAGCCACAGCATCACCTTGAAACTGTGCTGCGCTGCGTCATGTGCATGACATGGGCACATAGGCAACGTAGTCTGACAGCTTCACATTGCGCCCAATCCTAGGTAAAGACCAAAACTTTTTTTCTACATTGATTTTGCTAGGAACCCATGTTGAATGCATGGCGGAAGTAGACACTCGTGAGTTCGAAGAAATAAACACGCAGAAATCAGGGCCCAGGAATGCCAAATGAGTTTCATATTCTTTTCAAATGATATCCATCTGATTTGGTGCCTCTGAACAGCTTCAAAGTAATGACATATATATTAAATATATAATCTATATGGATATGTTACTAATTCTGTTTTGTTGATGGACCCCATAATTGTTGCATTCCAGAAACTCTGATCAAGGACTTTGCACCACGCTTTCCAGAAAGATTCTGGTGAATGTTGAAGGTGTGTGACATCAAAGCCATTGCTGCCTGTGCAGGATGGTTGTATTGGAGCAGGAGGATAACAGTATCACTGTTGAACTTGTTTACCAAGCACATTGGTGTTGAACTGTTTTTGCAAATTGGGATGATATGGCCTGGTGATGCCTCAAGTCCGGCAACGGGCTGTTGTGACCAAACTGGACTAAGTAATTTCTGAGAAGATGATAATTGTTCGTAAGGTCACTCTCATAAACCCGTTGGCGGTCTCGCTCTTCTTCCCAGAAAACTATAGGATGTTCCTCAGATGTAGCGTTAAAAGCTAGTTTGATTGAAACTCAGGAATGTATGTGAAAAAAATTTGAAGAAACATCCAACACCATAGCCATGGAGAACTCCAACAGACCAAGAATCATCAGAGACCATGATATTATCCATGTTCTCCTCCACATATGGTCGCAGCACATCGAAAATTTGCTGGGCAGTTGCCTTAGGTTTCCAGACCACTCTAGCCCCAAAATCAGAAAAACAGAATTGATTCGGTTTGAATATATACACGTTGTACTGGCCAATGATCATGGTTTCACAGGCCAATTCAAACAAGCTTCAGTGATCTTCACTTTATATGGATTTGTGATAATCCGCTCCACCATCAGATCAGCTGCAATGACTATTCCACCCGGGGAAAAGTCTTGAGCAAACAAAATGCTATCATTTGGATGGGCTATATTGATTGCGATAATCTTCTCACTTAAAAAGACACACACTCGAAATCCTTCAGTTTATTTTGGAAAGATATCTGCATGTTTTTTGACCATCAGCCCCAGCAAAGGTGGAATTGCACCTTGAAAGCATGCTCTTCGAAGCAAGCCCATCCAACCACGTCACAGCAAGTGCCAAAAAAATCCCTGCACTTTGTGGGTGTGTTTGCTTCAGATTATATCCACTTGATCTTATTCTTTTATCTTTTTTGATTGAGAAATTTATGAGAGATATAATTGAATTTTGCAACACAGCATTATCTTGATGTTGATATACATGATATTTCATTGAAGGCCCCCCTTCCCTGGAGCCAAAACCATCCAGAGGATGGTTTCCGGGGCCAAGACCATGCCACCAAAAAAACATGTCTGAAACCACGCTCATGAAGTGTTCCTCCAAGTCTATGATAGTGATGGTTTTGGAAGCCTAGGGTTAGTGGGTTCCAAAAGCGACGTTTCGGCATTTTTCCGGCTGCGGTTTCGCAATGGCTTGGGCACAAAACCTGCTGG
>OMLO01001095.1_pt1:12500-20090 | contig 20090 bp, 14 predicted proteins | sample 1674811 | NCBI WGS metagenome assembly OMLO01 (sample SAMN06265003, study PRJEB25207) | coral metagenome | isolation source: Coral host | place: Mexico:La Bocana,Puerto Morelos, Mexico | collected 2008-11-13 | reverse complement strand
GCCAAGTTTAAAGAACACTGCTTTAATATTTCTAGAGATATTCTTGATTGAGTCTTGAAATGTTTCAGTGGAACCACTTATGACGTCATCACTTAAAATACAAAAACGTGAATATCTCTAAAACGAAAAAAGGTATTCCAAAACGGAAAACGCCATTCTTCTTTGCTTTGAAAAGCCTTTCAAATCAGCAGTAATTATTTTTTACTTCATAAGCACTTTAAGTGATAATTAGCATAGCATAGCTAGAATGAGCTATAGCAGTTATTTGGGGAAGAAATAACTCACTCACAGTCCTTCAGTCAATGTAGAACAATTATCTGGTGGCAGTTTTGCTAACCGACTCTCCGATTTTGACGATGATGTGGGACTACAATGTATTGTCCCAATGGAAATGTCAATGTGTTGTCTCAATGGCTGCAATGATTGGCTTAAAGATTGACACCGGAAAGACAAAGAGCTTGAGAGTAAACTTGGGAACTAACACCAACTTTAACATCAAAGAAGTTGAAATCCAAGACACTGAAAACTTCACCCATCTTGGTGGTATTGTCTCTAGTGAGGGTGGAACAAACCAGGACATTGTAGCAAGGATCTAGAAGACAACCTTTGAATCTTTGACACCAGCGCGAAGAGTGTTCTTCCAACATTCCAACAAAAGGATACAGACCTTCACTAACTGCTATCTCTGTCATATCCTCCAAGTTCAATGGCAAGACAAAGTCAGAAATGAAGATCTATGGAAGGGAGAAGAACAACAACCTCTCCACCTGCAAAGTCAGGAGAGGGAAATGGCACTGGCTAGGCAATATGCTGAGAAAGCCCTTTGCCAATGCCCATTGATGAACACCTCAGGGTAGAAAACAACATAGACAAGATTAACTGAGGCTGAAGTACATGTATAACAGACTGGGATGAATTAAAACCAACTGGAAAAAGTGGCCAAGAACTTGGGGTTAGAACATGGAGATCTCTGGTAGGAATATGTTCCAATGAAAACTCAAGGGTTTAAAGAAGAAGAAGAATTTTGGTGACCAGGGTATTTCATGACAGGGCAGACTATTGTGAACAGAATGGCTGCCAAAGCATTTGGATTTGCAATTGCATTTGGATTTGAATAAGTGCCCCCAAATAATTTGATCCATCAATAGCTTTGACAGCTGCTTTTAACTGAAACTTAAACAAAAATCAAGTGTGATGATTTCACTCAAAAAAGTGTTTTTTCATATTGTCTCATTTGTTTTATATAATAAGTTTACATGTACTTTTATTGTTTGAAATTTCTTTCCTTTATAAAGGGAAACCATACTTCAGTGGCTGGAAGACTCCCTACATTATGCTTCACATATCATGCATATGGTGGTATACAGTCATGCCATTACATCCCTCCCCCCTTACATTTAGTAAACAAGTGTTCTAGTTCGAGGGCTTGCAGAATGCCGTTCCCCTTTGGTTTCTTGTTCTCCAGCAGTCTCTTTGATCTTAATCACAAATAAAGTCCTTATGCTGTCCTTTGTGGATGTGATTTTTGTCCGGGGCCAGCCGTTTATCGCCCATCATTGTTCCAGGTCGCCGCTATCACTGGGCTGCTCTGCAACTTGAAGGCGTTCATCCGCTACGACTTTGTCTGGGTCAAAAGCATCCTCATCATCAAAGTTGTCACACGTAGCTGACTGCCTGCAGCCGTTTTAGTAGCTTCCAATCTGCGTAGTTCCTGGTCTGTATTTTCTGTTGTTCTTGGTGGTGATCATGTCTCCCTTGATACCAATGACAACCATGGGAACCGGGTCGAATAGGGGCATCAGGCTGTTCTTCTTTTCTTGCTTGCATAAAACTGTGTCAACCACTTTAATCCTCATTGCAGCTGAATGTCTTCTTTTATTGGCATATTTCATTTTCTCTTTTTGCTCTTGGTCATGCTTGCGGCATTGGGGTGCTCAGGTTGTCTGCTGGCTTGTGTGAGCTTTCCATGCCCAAACATAGGTTTATATGGGCTAGCTCCAGTGGTTTGGTGTTCAGTTGACCTATATGCTCTGATCCCCCTGCGCAACTCATCATGGAGCGATCTGGCTTGTAATGTGGTGATTCTTGCCATTTGGGGGTCACTTTCCGATGTTTGAAACCTTCCTCTTGTGTGTAGTCTTCAAATTTGGGGCTGTTGAATGGCAGGCCATCATCTAATTTCACCACCTCTAGTACTCCAGAGGTATTGAATACCCTTCTGAATGCAGGAATGTTGCTTTTTCACTGGTGGATCCCACAAATTCAACCAAGGGGTATCTGGAGTATTGGCAGTGGAACATGAGAGTGAGGTCTCCTGCTAGCTTCTCAATTCCTTCTTTACGTCTTTGTACTCTTCCAAAAATCTTTTGAAGTGGCTTGTGTCCTCCAATTGTTTGACTTCCTTTGAGATTGCATTGCTCACAAGTGTCATTCCCAGGCCCTTTCCATCCTCATAACTCAACAACGGTGTGGTCTGGGTATCTCCCTTTATGAGCCGCCATGTGACCACCTTCATTCTGGTCTTAGACTTGTGAGCACCTCAAAGCTGCCAAGCACGTCTCCTTAACAGCGCCATACGGCTTTATCTGGCATCATGATTGTTTGATCTTTATTTTTTCTTCCAGGCAGGTATCTCTTGAAGGTTATCTCATCCATAGCGCTGACTGTTGCCCCACTGTCTGGTAATGCTGTGACGCTGGGACCATTAATTAGCACTTTTTTAGGGGCCTTTTATCTGAGGTTCCCATGGGGTAAACTGTTTCCAATGTGCATGTGGACTCGTTGCTGCTCTCGAATGAGGTGTCAGATTTTGTTTGCCTCCCTATGCTAATTCTTTTGTGGCTTTAATTTCTTGTTTGCATTTACAATAATTTGCAAAATAAATCTTTTTCCCCATCGTGTACACTGCTTGCTAAAGGCCAGACATTTTCTAAACTGAAATACATGTATAATGACAAGGTTTGTCGGCACGCGTGCAATGTAAACCTAGTAGTGTTTTCTGTGATAATAAACATAATGTAAGAATACTCAACGTATCAGCGAAATATTCCTAGCTAGCGCTGCCCTAAGTTATAGAGTGTTTTCCTGTTTCAAGTGATTTTTTAGACCAAGTAAAACCTGAGATAAGTAAATTTCTCAGTGATCTGTTCAATTCATGGCACCGCATGATTAGTGGAAGGCAATAAAAAATATACTTGTTGGCACGGGGGTAAACAAAACACCGACAAGGATAGAAACAATGCAAAGATACTTGATGCATTGTGACAGTTTGCACTACCTACATTTAAAGTATTTTCCCATTTCAAGCAATCTAGGCAGTAGATCCAGAGATATTGTTTTTTTTTTTTTGAGGAATTCAAAAATGCCTGAAAAGCAATTAACTTTCTTTTGTTTTGTGTGCGGTTAATCTGCTGGTTCTTTTTTCTCCTTTGGGCAAAAATCAACCGATGCGGGTAATCTGCGTGGGTAAATGGCTGGAAATTACGGTATTACAAGGTACCTGACAGTTTTCTTGGTACGTAAGCCAGTGGTAAAAAGGAACTTTGAGACCAACTGAATACTGATCAATGACAGCTGCTCGACATCCATCTGTTATTCAAAATGACGAAAAGATCACCAAACAATAATATTATACAGTAGGTATTTTAACTAACATGCAGACAACTCTATTCATGACCACCTTCAAAAAAGCCTAATGTATTTAAATGCCTAAACTCTGTATTCTCTAAATGGACAATTTAACTCTCCCAGTGAGATACTCCCTTTGCTCCGCCCCCCCTCCAAAGAAAAATATCTGCAATGTATCACAAACCATGAACCCATTAAGCCATGAATTGATTTTCTTGTGATTATCAAGGCTAGCAGTATTGCCCATGGGCAATACCGTTTTGTAAGGTAGTGGCCATACTTCAGCTGATAGTTAAACAGGGACATACACCCTTGGTTTATAGTGTCCTTCTATGGTATTGGACATCCATGTTATGGTCAAAACAAATAAAGCATCTGCTGACCAGTATCACATGATAACATTGTAGGCTCAAGTTGAGCCTACAATGGGCAAGTCATTGAGGTCTCATTTTGTTTGAACCATTGACCAAGTGCTGGATCACAAGCTCATGTCAAGTTAACTTAGTGAAAACAGGGCTGGGTTGTTTGGAAGCCTGTTGACTTTAACCCAAGATTAAAAATCAACTTAAGAATAAATATTTTTCTTGTATAGAAATGTTTTTATCGCTTTTGTTTTGTGTATTTTGAGCTTATTCAAACTCAAAACAGAAGCCAAACAATATACAGAAAATCTCATTGCAAAGTTACAAAACTCAAATTAAAATTCTTGCTTATCCTGGGTTAGATTAATTGAGCTTTGAACAACCCAGCCGAGGAGCTCCTCTTTTAGGATTGGCTTACTCTAGGTATTACTAAAAGGCCTTAAACCCAAAGATAACTACAACAGAGGCACTTTAATTTTAATAGCAGTTTCTATTCTTGCCAAAATGGAAACAAAAACGTAATGTTATCAATATTTAATTAAGCTTAACTACATGTAATTCCCAAAAATGAAAATTGTACTTGCTAAATGGGCAAGTGATCGATGATTTGTACTTGCCCAAAGCTTATCACCCACTTATTGGGGAGCGCTTATTTCCAGCTTGTATTACCCCTGTGATACTGATGAGAAATCTAGAAACTCAGAAGTCATTCAAACCAAAGCATTCCAGACCAGACAAAAAAAATAATGCAATTGATTTAGATTGCTCTTAACAGTTACTTTTTCATCAAACTTTTATCAGCTGTTGAACAAGTGACACTGTTGCAGCTATGTTTCTTATGAGGTAAAACATAGGATGGTATAGTGACCAATAAACAGGAATTAATTGCATTATCTGATGTTGTGAATTTCAAAAAGTCAATTATTGAAGGTTGGGAAATTAATTACTAGCAAATGCTATCCACCTACTGTAATTCTTTAATATTATTGTACATGTAAGAAACTGATGAATCGATACTTAACATATTTTGTTTTGGTCTCCTAATTCTCAATGTCATGGTAGAATTATTATACTTAATTAGCCTACTCAACAAGTTTATTCTTACTAATTAGCAGCAAGAAGGTTTACATACCGTGTTTTCTAATGAAGCATTAGCAGCAACCAGCTTTCTCATGAACTGGAAGAATTCTACACTATATTGTATTTGATTGTGAAGGAAATGTACATTTTGTTTACACACTGCTCTCTTGATTACTGCTGGCATCTGGCAGTCTAAACATAATGTAAAAACAAGTTAAAACAAATTTAATTCCATTCCTTTGTTTAAACCATAATAAAGTTGAAGTTTGAATAGCTAGGTGTATCCAATAGCCTTCCTTTAAGAAAACCCAGTCTAATTATAATTTGTCACTTACATTACAAATTATTTTGCTTGCTTACAATGAACTGGGGTCAACTATGAAAGCTCTCTTAAGCAACTGATCAGTGATGGGCTCTTGTCATTACTACTTATTATAGTACCCGGGGTAACCAAACGATAAAATCGACAATCGATGACAATCGATATCAATTGATACCAATAAATATCAATTAATCAATTGATATTGATCATCAATGAACAATGAATGGCGAAGATTTGTGTGGCTATCGATTGGTATTGATTATCAATACCAATCAACAGATAAATTGGTATTGATTAGCATCAATTGTTGTAGATGGATAGAGATGGAATAGACAAATACAAAACATAACTTTGTTCGCAGTGATTGTAGCCACATTTCATTTTAATGTTAGCAGGAGAACAAGATTCTTTTCTTTCTCTTTAACACTAACATTCCATCTTAAAAGTTTCTTCCATGGGCCAACGGGTGTTCGCATTGCGCCTTCACAGAAAAATTCTGGTAACAGAAATTGACCTTTGGCAAACAATGCAATTGCCAACCACAGCAGTGTGAGTTGTTGCAAAATAATGATGCACCTTATATTCAGCAAAGTCTCTACCTGGACATCTTGCATAGACATTATGACACGTAAAGGCAATGAGGGGTAAGTGGGTAGTTTGAGTATATGTGCAACGGGGTATATTCTTACCAACGAAAAGACTGGGTCCGAATTTGTTTTACCAATTTCGTCCTCAGGTCTTCCTTAAAATGGTGGATGATCGGCCATGTGTGATGTCTGTTCGAGGTTGATGAGCCAATCGATAGCAATCATTGAACGATTTTTGTGTGGATCATCAATTGGTCATCGATTGGCTGATACCAATCAATACCAATTAACTATAATTTTATCGATTGAATTTCCCATCATTGGTTTCCATTGATTGGATACCCTGAGTACAGTAGTAATGTGTACAGTATTGTGCAAAAGTAATGCAAATGTTTTTTTTTTTGACAAAAAATATCGAATTGTCGAAGTGCAAAGAAAAGAAAAGTCATGATAATTCATGATGCCCATTGTTTCCAACTTCACAAATTTCCAATCGAATATTTGCTCAAAACAAAAATTATCTTTGAATTTTCAAGTGAAAATTTGCTATGTTCGACAAATGACTTCAGACATTTGAGTGAAATTTCATTCTACATTTTCTCTGCTTGAACATTCCCGGACCCTCAGAAAAGTACTTCGTCTTGTTTATTCATAAACTGTGGGACAAAGGACGAACTGGGCCACTTGGCGGCCTAAAACCTTGCAGCTCCTTCGCTTGCTTAGCTATGCTAAGCTGAAACTCACGAGGTCATAGTGTGGTAAGTCTACTGAACAAAACAAACAACTTACTCCGGCTTCAGCCCATGTTGGTGGGTGCTTAATTCATCACGAAGCTAGGTATGCAACATCTCTACCACAGGCTATTGGGTTTGTAAGTCAATCATTGTGTAAACATACATCAAGCCACGGGCCAAGTGCAGTTCTTGCTCTACCCTTGGTTTATTATTTTATTTATTTTTTTGTCGGTGACCAGACCGAAAATTTTCTTACTGTTCAAGTTCAACTTAGATGATATAACCAAACTTTTTTCTGACAGACTCCGGATGACACAACTTATGATGTTAAAACATTCATGTACTGGAAATGTTATAAATATTCTATTTTACTCATGGAAAAAACAATAGAATTTAATTGTTAACAGAAAGCTGTTGTCAATAGCAATATTGTCCGATCATTTGTATATCTTTCATGCCCATACATATTGGGAAGAAAGACAGACCATTATGTCATAGAGGATTTCACAACAGGTACAAGTGATGGTGCAATAAGAGGCTAAACAGTTCATGTGTACACTGTAGTTGTTGTCAGTTGCAGATTGATCAAGTGATTTGTGTCATCACTGAATCAACAAGGACTCCTTGCAGACAAAAATAATACTTGAAGGTATATGTGCTGGTGTTGTACAAAGACTGAAAATACTGATACATTGTACCAAAAATTACATTGGAATGTTGCCGATAAAAGGTTTTTGAGCACTTTTATTGTGCAGTTGAAACATTAATGCACAGAAAATGTTACAGATATTGTTTAATTTATTGTGCTGTTTTACCACAGCATCAGCCATGGAATGCGCTGACGTTGTAGCCTTAGCTTACGCTGCATGACAAATAAG
>OMLO01001095.1_pt1:0-7500 | contig 20090 bp, 14 predicted proteins | sample 1674811 | NCBI WGS metagenome assembly OMLO01 (sample SAMN06265003, study PRJEB25207) | coral metagenome | isolation source: Coral host | place: Mexico:La Bocana,Puerto Morelos, Mexico | collected 2008-11-13 | reverse complement strand
CTGTATCTCGTATATCGCCGATTTAACTGAATGCAGCAACGATATATTTGATACAAGAACTCTCAAATTGGCTGTTTTGAGTTTCTCACCTTGCGTGTTCAACTTGTTGTTGTGAATAGTAGAGAGCAGGTCTACTTTGAGCAACAAATCTGGACTTTGCTGCCATTCATTTAACTACCAACTTGTCACGCATAAAATTTGCTCACATTTGGTGACAAGGGTTTGTGCATCTCGTGAAGCAGTCTCAAGGTTTACCACATGAAGCCTTCCATATTGCGACAAAACCAGCCTTGAATCTGGATAGAAAACTAACAGGAGCTACCATTGGCTACAATGTAGCTGTAGCCAATAACAGCTTGTGTTACAATTTGTGACTACCATGAAGAAAAAACCAAAAAACCAAACTCGTCCCAATTTCTAACGTGGATTGCTTCGCATCCGCGTAAATAGTTGTAGCCTCAAAGAGGCCTTTGATTGTTTAACCAAGGACCATTTACTTCAGCCAATATAGTAACGATGTCTGTTCCAAGGAGGACCCTCTTCCCTACTTCAAAGCTCCCTATGCAAGCTCATGGATGAATAGGCCAATTCCAAGATGACTTTTGCCTCTTTGTGGCAAGAGTCTAAATGTGTATCACCTGTTCATTCATTCTCACTAAAAAGTCATTTCCATGTGAAACATTAATTTTTGCATGAGCACTCAATCTGAAAAAGAGTGAAACAGCAACTTGGAAGTGGAAGTCAAATCACCCTTATCCTGGTTTCTGTGGCATGAAGTAACTAGGAGTATTTTTATTTCAGCAATAGACCACAAAATGTGTTTAAAACAGATCTGAAAATATAAAACGGCACTCTAAATAGCCTTCCCGGACACCAACAACACCGTTAATGAGGATGGTAGGATCAAAGTGGGTGTATACCGCAAGACCACACATACGAGCAAATATTTAGACTTCCATTTACACAGCCCAGCGCAAAGCAAGAGAGCTGTCGTTAAGACTCTAATGGACCGAGCTAAGTGCATTCCATCAACAACTGCGCAAAGACAAAACGAGAAACAACGCGTTATTAATGACTTGAAAGGTAACAGTTATCCCGAGAGCTTCATCAAATGAGCTGGCGAATCAAACAAGACAAACACGCAACCAAGAACCCAGGAGAGTTCGAAGGCATACACGTCCATCCCGTATGTGAAAGGAGTGTGGGAGCGCGTTCGACGGATTTTGAGCCACGAAAACATCAAGACAGCGTTTAAACCAGTATGAACGTTAGGAAATATCTTCAAAAAGCCCAAGGACCGACCGAATAAAGAGCAGTTGAAAGGCATCGTATACAAAGTGACTTGCAGGACATGCTCATTTGCATACGTTGGGGAAAGCAAAAGAAACTGGAAATCGCGAGGGGCCAAACACAAGCCCGGAACAAACGGAAATATCAACTCCACGATTAAACATTATGCAGAAATCGGCCACGACATACACCCAAGTTACGCCGAAATTCTTGAAACAGGTGTAAGCAGCAAGAACAAAAGACTGTTTCTGGAATCTTTACATTCTTTCCTCGACAAAAACACTATAAATGAAAGAGCACCCTTCCCAAGGGTTTACGCATCGCTAGTTGCTCCCCAGGGGGGCGACGACCAATAACGTCAATGCAACTTATTAGAATTCTGCAAACCTTGCAAAAAATCCACCATTCTCTGAAGAAGACTGCAGAAGGCGATCGAAAATTTAGAGTGCCGTTTTATATTTTCAGATCTCTTTTAAACACATTTTTTATATTTTAAGCTATGACCACGGATCGCTCCAGCAGTTTTATTAATAGACCACAAGTTTCTATGGTTTATAGGCTGATAAACCACGCGAGATGTTGGAAGAGCACGAGTTCTTCGAGTGTTCTTCTAACATCTCAAGTGGTTTATCAGCCTTTAAACCATAAAAACTTGTGGTCTATTGCTTTTATATAATAATTTAGAAGATGTGCGAATTTCCATGGGTTTACCGGCACAATAAAGCATAGCTGATTGACCAATCAGAGCGCACGCATTAATTTAATTATGGTATAAATATATATATATATACATGATTTTAACAGGTATTTTAGACAATCAACTTGACAATGTTCAGACTGCCAAGAGTACTTTGCCCAATATTACTTCACTGGGACCTGATATTGGCAAAATCTTGTTTACTTTGAGCATTATCAAACATGAACAACTTGATTTTAGCTTGCTGGTAAATGGGAAATCTATAGAAAGAAATGTATTTTCTTTAATATTTTAATAGTCACTTCAGAGAGTTTTGTTTTCAATATGAACCCGAAGTGAAAAGGATGTTTTTATTTAAAATTTATAAGATTTTCACATGCTCTGTCAAGAAAGCTTACTCTTTTACAAATCCACAGTTGGATAAAGCAGTTACTTTTAAAGAACTCTATGCAAAGTCGATATTTAAAAATAAGTGCAAGCAACAAATACATTTGAGTAAAACGATAGAAAATGTTAGCCCTGACTGGCAAGATAAATTGTTTACACAAAGGTTTAGAAACATTAGGTTCACGTCCCACACGATAATAAAGGCTTCGAATCCAAAGTTTGTCTGTCGAGGAAGTGATAGTTTACATCATTGAGTTTCGCTTTCAATGCTCACAGTGGAAATATTTTTTTAATGTTTGTCTCATCAATGCTGTGAAGACAGTTAACTATCTGTCCATTAGCAGTAAGGTATGTTTTCCTGTTCACGGTCACAAAAAAACAAGGGACGTTTGGTAAGCTAAAACAAATTTGGCCTTTATGTACTGGTGGTAAACTTAAAAGTGAATACTTTTCAAGTGAATTATTAGATTGGTAGTAATGATATTATGAGTATTTACAGGATGTTTTTTTGTGCAAGTTGTACGTACATTTTTCAAAGGCTAATAAAATCAAAGGAGCCCATTAGGCTGTGCAGCCCCTCTGTACCCAAAGTTGCACAAGAAAAATCATATGATATAGATTGTTGGTTAATAATACACCCAAAATTTTCTGATGTTTCTAGGAGGTTTTGTTTGAATGATAATGGCCAATCTTCCAAAAAATCTCTATACAGGTCTTAGGATGACCATAAATCATTTTAAAAAGACAACTTCACCTTCACCTGTTACCCTTTCAACACTTTTGTCACAAGAAAGCTATAGTACATTTTGAACCATTCAAAATTCAGTATAATATAATTATTATTGTGCTAAGATATGTTGGTCAGATTTGACAAAATTAAGTTTTTTCTCAATGTGTTCTGTTCATGTACTTACTTCTGTCTACATCAATTCTTCTGTTTTCATCCACAACATCAAGCCGTTCATAAAAAAGGATATAGGCATTCCACCATCTCTTTTGCCTTCTATAGGACATCCTAACACAGATAATAAGTAAGTGACATTGAATAAAACTGTAACAAGAATAAAAATAATAGGTAAAGGGCACTTTTGCCCACCTTTTTAACATGTGATCAAACACTTCTCCCATGTACTCTCCTCCAAAACACTGAGTCTTTAATTCCTGTTAACAAAATACAGTATGTACATGTAAGCTACTGTGACACTTCTAATATAAAACACCTAGGAAATAAGTCAAAATGTGCAATATTCCTCTGTATTTTGTGAAAGAAAGTCTGTTTCTGTTTGCTGTTTAAGAGTTTGAAATATTTTCAGTGTGTGAAAATTACCAGGCAATTGCTGCATGATCAACTTTGATGTTTTATTGTTTAGGTGTAATTCTACTAGAGGACCGTTAATAAATAATATCTTATTAGATGTTTTAGTGTGTAGTATTGCTGTATATTTTTACGAGTCATGCAGTATTTTGGCAAGCCCAAAGGGCAAGTCAAAATTAAAATGAGTAAAAATTTACAGCGATACTACACACTAAAATGTCTAATAAGAGATTTATTATCCAAGGTTTTCGTTTCCCCAAAATTCTGACTTGCAAAGGTTTCTAATCTTTCGCGCAGTCAGGGGAATTTGTATTCTACGAAGCAGTGTTGGATAATAATCTATATAATCTAATATAATCTAAACACAAAGCTGCTGTTAACAATTGATTATCTGACTATCTACAACAGAATCAATAGAGGGTAGGATAACCAATAAACAAATCACATTTGTGTTAGAATGCTAGAAAACTGTAGATTTATACTTTAATTGCATACAAAGAAATAAACAAGCAACAATACCTCGTCATCGTCCATTTTGCATTCTGAGACTTCACCATCATCAAATTTGTACCATTTGGGTGAAATATCTGGAGACACTCTAAAACAACAAAATAAAACAGTTAGCTCCCACCAACAGAGAAGAGAATTTAGAAATTCACTCAATGTGTAGCAGAGGAAAGCTAAGGTACATCTTCCTGGAGGATGAACACCCATCATCTAATGGTCATACATACATACATACATACATAGATACATACATACATACATACACACATACATACACACATACACACATACATACATACAGATAGACAGACAGACAGACAGACATACATACATACAGACAGACAGACAAATATAATAAAATTACTATAATTATTAAAAATATGTAAAATCTTGATTCTTATGTGAGACCATGCATGCTTCTTTCAGAAAGCTCATGTTTTCAATAAATTGCTTATGATGGCTGCACAGCTCCTAACCAATCTGGTGTTCTTATTTTTTGTGGTGGATCACTGCTGTTGAAGATGAAAGTACAAATAGAATGGGGTGGAAGGCCATAAGGGTGTAAAAGACAATAGAAGGGAGAAGGACCATAGAAAAAAGTGTGGAATGGGGCATGATGGAGGAGATGTAATGTAGCCAAAGAAGTACATAGCACAGAACAGTGATGGTCAGACAAAATGCACCCTCTGGTTTGGAAAAAATGAAGCTATTTATGCTAAGGAAATAGGTTAGAGTTAAAACTGGGTTAGAGTTAAAATGAGGGAGGGAGCTGTTTTGGCAATGTTCAATTTTAGGCAAAAATCTCCAACGCCCTCTTTCCACTGAACCCTTCAATTATAAGGTAACACAATTTCTTGTCATCCTTTTTGGGCTCAATACCCTAAAAGGTATGACAAAAGCTCCCGCTATGGACCTATTGAGGCAACAAAACCACTTTTTTAACCCCTAAAAGATAGAATGAGCACTCCTGTCCTTTTTTATATGGGGTCCCCTTTCAGGTAATTTAGAGCTTTTACAGATAAATAATTACCTCTGCAAGACATAAGAGTAATAATGTCCACCACTGGCTTGTCCACTGTGTACTAAGATTCCCACTAATCGGTACTTTGTACTGCTTACTTTTTTGACAGTTTTTTCTTCCTCTGATTGTGACTCAGTTGAGTTTTGTGTGATTTCATCTTAAAGAAAAATATTCTCCAACTTTAGAATGCATCAACAATCCAGGATATTACCAAAGGATTAAGGTACAGTGCCGGGTTCAAGCAATGAGAGGGAATTATTTTTTTTTGAGAGAGAGAATTCATCCTTTACCAATAGACACAATGAACAGAACTCTTGAGAAGTTTTAATGCCAGAATGCATCAAGTTTTCCTTTAATTTATGAAGTGGCTGATTAAGACTGCCATAACATTTAGTGGAACCTCACCTTGAATCTTTGCAAGTCCCAGTTCTGTAAATGGCTCCATATCAATGTCACGGGGAAATTCAAAGTAATCATTGAATTTCACAGCGCACTCTCTGATTAAAAGGATCAACATATAACCAGTTAATACTGATAGAAAAGAGCCCAAACTACATTGACACAAGGTTTTTTTATACGAAAGAGTTTTTATCTTAGCTCAATGCTTCACTGTACTCAATAAGTGAATAGCTGATAACCATAACATCACATCTACAATGTAGGAAGTCATATGTTATGATTTCCACAAGGATTCTCAATTTAGTAGGGGTTAGGGTTAGGTCTCACCTTTCCCAGTCATAGTCAAATCGTTTCAGCTGAATTGCTAGCACTCGTGGAAGTTTCTTAATGCACATCCGCTTGACTGTGTCAACCTAAAAATAGCATAGTCAGATATAAACAAAGGTGGGCACAATGTCCAGTAAAAAAAATGTAGAGGTTATTTTTCAGTGCACTCTTATCAATGTACAGATGACCACCTCTTTAGGGAAAAAACATCTTTGGGGTCACTAAGGGTGTGAAATCATCTTTGCAATCACCTGTTGACCTAAAATCTACATTTCACTGTTTTTTTTCTTTTGCTAGTGAAATCAACATTAATGTTAAGATTATCAACATTTTACTATTCTTTGACTGAAATAGACATCATTTCACTGTTTCTTACGTGAAAAAAAAAAAAAAAAAAATGGGGTCCAAGCTGATGTGACAGCAAATGAACTCCTTAAGATACATGTACATGTACATGTTGCATAAAAACATAATCTTGAAAGTGAGCAAAATTCAGCAAAAATACAGAAAACTGTTTAGCACACCTAAACAAAACTGCATAGACAATTTGGAGTGGTTTTGTTACCTTTTTCCTCCGGGCCTTTCAATCGTAAATAAGGACTCCACCAATTTTGTTAGACTTTGAAACATATACTCCTGCTTACGCTGTACATGTATGTATTTCAAATTGCACTTTAAATCAAGTGATGGCTGCAAACAGCCGTCCTGCATCTATTTATGGGGTTCAACTGTGTTTGCTCTACACCTTTTAACTAAATGAATGTAGATTTCTCGTGAACAACAAAGAAAGTAGTGGAAATATATCCTAAAAAAAATACTTTGGAAAGAGATGATTACCTTTTTGTCACACTTTTCACAGTGGTATGCATTTGCTCCTTCAAGCAAGTCACCCTTGACAAATTGTTCCATGGAGTCTAATAAACTCTGATGATTACGAATGTCCACATTCAAGGCAATGAATGGTGCCTCGCGAGAATACCTGGTGCAGAAAGACAAACCAGCTTGTCATAACGAAGTGAAACAAAGACTTCTCAGACAAAGATGTCACAATTTTTGTTCTAGAGATATTCAAGTATTTAACATGTGCAAATTAGACAAAGGTGACATTATACACTCAACCAAATTTTGATCAAATATGATAAGACGTCTCAACCAATTTCTGCCAGAAATATTTTATTCTTTACAGCAAGATTATCTTCGATGTGCTCCACAATGAGCTTAACAATTGTGTTACCATGGCACCTAATTATCCCAATATGTTGTGAGAAAATAGCCTTTGTTTCTGATACAAAATCTGCAACAAATTAATCATGCTGTTGTCAACCTTTCAAGAAGTTTCAGGCCTAAAAATGAATGAAGACAAAACTGATGGAATGGAAGGCACAAGCAGCGAAAACACAGCAAAATTCCTTGCCATTTCCTATCCAGCCAACTCTACACTCATGCTGACAATTAAAATCTGGTATAACAATGAAATAATTTAACCCTTTCACTCCCACGGGCTTTTGCATTTTTAAAGCGATTTTCTGGATACATACGCCCCATGAGCTTTCGTGA
>OMLO01001094.1_pt1 | contig 20098 bp, 10 predicted proteins | sample 1674811 | NCBI WGS metagenome assembly OMLO01 (sample SAMN06265003, study PRJEB25207) | coral metagenome | isolation source: Coral host | place: Mexico:La Bocana,Puerto Morelos, Mexico | collected 2008-11-13 | reverse complement strand
GTGGTGTGCATTTTAATTTAATAAAAACGCTGCTTCTCGGACCAATACGCTACACCAAACAGGGAGCTACCACAAACAGGTTAGTTGCAATTCGTACCTAAAATACTTTTTCTAGACTTTGAGCAAACTGCGCATTTTGCTTAGTCAGGTTGGATAGCGTGAGCAGAATAGACAAGTACAGGAAGGGCTGTAAGTGAGATTACAGCTTATTGTCACAAGGAACCTGTTTCTTTAGTGGTCTGCGGCTTGTATGTACGTTGAGAGAAAACACAAGTACTGGATATGTGCTTTCAAGCAAAATTCCCGTCTAGTTCTTTTATAGGAACTGTACAAAATACTCGACAAGACGGCGGAAGTGACAGAAATCGACGGAGCTCGTGTTTGCTTATAACTCTTTGTCAATGTCTTTTTCGTTTTTGGAGAGGAAAAATCGGATTGCACCGCCCGCTCGTGATATCTTGTAGCTGTTATACATTCGAACGCAATAACTAAATGTGTTTTTGTAAATAACAACGATACGAAAATCTTAGAGGAAAATAACCATATTGTAAGACTTGTTGAGCAGCCCTCTCCTCGTTATTTTCGTTGACAAAGCTGCCCTGCTTAGTAAAACGCTACCGATTTTAAAAATATCCTATCTGAAAGACCACGGCATTTTTTCTCTTATTTGGTTACAAATCTCAGGAAGTAATGAATTAGGCTTACAGTTGTTCACCAGGCAAAACCTATCTCTAAATCGAATTGGATAACCTGCTGAGTTCGATACTCCGCATGTAGAGCATCCTTAATTTGACGCTTGAAATTTTTCGTTTAATTCTGATATTGCCCTTTTAGCCAAGTATGGTACTTAGATATTTCAAAAATATTAATGTTCATTCAAGCGAATAGCTTGGAAGAATTATTTCTAGAAATGGAATGTTTTTACAGGAGAAATGATTTCCTCCAAAGTCTTGATGACGTTACTTCCTGTAAACCACCAAACTGACCGCATTTGCCAATCATTCAATTTTAAACCAATGAAAAACAGCGTTTGTGCATGACTAAACGTCTCGTGCAAATGCCAATATTAGCCCATCAAGTGCCGTACTCGGCTATTGTTTTCTTGGCTTTAAGTGGCTTTATATAAAGTCAAGCGCCGTGCCAATGACATCACAGCTATATTGATCGATGAGAGCCTTTGCCACATTTTTATGCAGCGAATTCTCTCTTTATTGAAGCTTATTAAGTAGACCATTCTTTTCACCTAAGACCTCCTTTGAGCACAGTCCTTCACCTGTGGCTTAGTCAATCCAAGGACCTCAAGATTATTTCTACCCGAAGTCACAAAATGTAAGTCTTACCGTTCACTTTTTGTTTAGTTTATTTTTAAATAACCGCGGGTCTCTTTAAGCTTAAATTTATCTTAATCTTTGTTTTTAGCTGTAGTAAAAATTTACAGACTATTATTAGCGCACCAGATTATTCAACAAACACACACGGTTGTGGTCAAATCCTATGTGGGCAACTAAACAAAGAATTTTTATTTTTCGTCGTGGAATAACCTTTTCGGTTAACTGTTTATTTACTGTTCTTTTTAATTTCACGTCGAGTTTTTCCGGATATTCAACTTCTTCAGAGCATTATTATCGTTAAAATCTGTTGATTGCAAAATGTGAATTTAAGTAAATGTTTTTGAGGTAATTGTAAAAAACTTCGAACTACTCGTTAGTTATAATGTGATCACGTCAAGCCTTGCTTTTTCTATCTTCGTGTCTTTAAGCTCTCGCGTGACAGAGCGGCCTTAAAATGCCATTATGTTATATATAGGACCATATTATATATATCTTGAGTACCAAAAGCTATTTTTACTCTCAAACCACATAATTCGCGTCTTTTAGTTGCTAACAAGATTTTTCTTAAGCTTCGTCTTCTTTTAATCTGTTTCACATCTGATATCTAGGATCAAACCTCATAGGTTTGCCTACTTTGCAACTTTAATAAAGCTATCTGGACAAACAATATACAGCCTCCTTTATAAGCCGCCGGAACTGATCTTGATATTGTGCCTGCATCGTTGGCCGAGTTAAAAAGATGATCCTATTTGTATGTTTAGCGTTTGCAAATATCTTTTCTCCCTTACATAGTTTTTCCAGTGAATTCTCTACATTTACCTTAGTTAAAAGTTCTTAGAACTTTTCTTCTAAAACCTTGTACGATCGCTTTTAATTCAACGGGGGTAAAGGTAACCTTTTTATATACATTGTGAAGGTCTAAGTTAAATTTCTCGTAAAACAACTATTTCCAAGAGGTTTATCATATTTCAAACCGGCGTCCCCACTAAAATAACCAGGCAAAGGTAAATATGTATGGCATTTCTACCGAGATCAGTAATTAGTGGCCAAATGGATCGCATCCTTTCCTAAACACTTCTCGTAAATTCCTTAATCTATTGTCTTAACCAGATATCTAATATTAGCGAGAAAAAAATGACTTTTAAGTAAGGTGGGCTTTGTATCGAAGAACCAATTGTTCTCGAATTAAGTGTCCCATTTATTTTTTTTGGCTGTGATTTGCACTATTCAGTTGTCACCCAAATTTGTTTCCCAGTTTCCTTTAGCTAAAGCCGTGTTTGTACCCTTCTTCATTTATTTCCCGCTGCGGTCTTTGTAAAAACAAAACCTTTCCTGAAACCTGTAGTGTTGAGTGTTCAATTTGAGTCCTGACTCAAATTCTATTATCTAAAATATCGAAACCAAACTTCACCTACATTTAAAAATTGTCAGATAACTCGATTCGCTGAAATGGTCATACACTAGAATTTCGTCCATAGACCGTCGTTAAGATACAACGAGACATGCAGGGTTTAAGCATCTTTCAGCTGCTGGACAACCCAAATATAACCGCGGATCATTAGCTTTTATCTGTTACAGTATACACTTGAACCACAGTAACCAATACAAATTTTTCACGGTAAAATGGCTCTGTGTACGTAATGGAATAAACAAGCATGATATTCCTACATTCTTCATTCATAGTAATGAAAGGATTTGTACAAATTCTGCAACTATGTCCGGCCATACAGACAAACGTCGCCTCATTAATTGGCTTGCTCACTTGTTATCCCCTGTGCTGGTGGTTAAGTGGACTGACGCATGTTCTTAGTGTCGTATAAACAATCATTTCAAAGCTCAATTGTTCTATTTTTAAACTGATATTGAGACGAAGAACTTATCAGATTCTTGCAGGATAAATGTTACGAGACTTAATAAGCCGCTGACGTGATTACAAGATCATCAAGTATATTTGGGCACAGAGTTAGATTTGTGAAGCTCACGATACCCAAAAAGCCCCTCCCTCTCTGTGTTAAGCTTCATCATCGATTGAAGAATACCTTTTAAAAAGATATTTTGGGAGAAACAAATCAGGGGAACGTAACACAAATAAGTCCTGTAATTTGTGAGTGAGTTCTTATAGCAAAATCTGTACCTCCGGTTAAATGTGTTCAGGAGCCAAACTGATGGGCTCCGGTAGTGTAGAAAAGTCGTGTCGCTGTTTTAATGCAGAAAACGAAATCATTTAGGGACATTTTGGGAAATTAACGCGGTCTCTAAGGAAAAAAATATTAACGTGTAGCGAGACATATAGGGTGCATCAATGTGGAACCTTTAAGTCATTGCAATAAATCTGGCCATGAAGTAACACCCACAAAAGTTTAATACCAACAAGGACTTAATCTATAGCAAAGTTTTGAACTGAAAACTAAAACTAAAGCTTAAAGAGCAAAAATGTTTAGCTTATCGGCAGCGCAGTCAGGGTATTCTGAGTTCTTTTGGCCGCGTAGAAAAATTACCTTAAAACTGAAAGAAATCTAAAAATACTTCACTAAAGATATAATAATATCAGTGTAATAAACCATAAAGAAACAAAGATGGTCTAGGATGGAGAAGATTAACGCAGATTAAACGAAGAATTTGAAAAACCTTGACTAAACTTCTAAAGGTGCTCTAACTGTGACATTTGCTCTTTGAGAATAACAAACACATCCGGATTTTTCTATAAAAAAAAATTAAAATAATAGGGAAATAATGTTTAGACAGAGCTGACATGAAGATGCTTGGAAAAGAGTCTGCTGTGTGGCGAACTACAAAAGGTGTGGAGCTCTCCAGCCAGTCAGTCAGGTGACTGAAAATTAGCAAACGCTTTTGAGCAGAACTTTCATGGTAGTGTTAATTATACTGTTCTTTTTAAGGTCATTACCCCGAAAAGAACCAAACAAGATTTGTTTCGACAGTATCAGACAGTCGTCGTCTTCGAGGTCATTATTTCGTCCTAGAGTTACAGATCTGAGCGCTCAATTAGCTATATCTTTCGTCCTTTCGCACAATTGTTTTCTCAGTTTTTATAACTTAGGGTTAGAGGATAATTTCTACACCAAATTTATGTAATAAAAAATATAGTTCACCGTGCTCGTTTAAGAGAAAATCGTGCGTGGACACCTTGACTTCAAATTAGCGTATGTGGCTGAGCCCCTAGTGTGTGACTACTAATTCTGTACTAAAGCCGTAAGTCAACTTCATTTAGAGGGTGTGGCATCTGACAGTGGACACTCGACCTGCGCCATCTTAAACGCTTATAGAACGGTTTAAACGAAGTGTATACGAAGGCGTGTCGCCCAGTATCAGCATCTCTGCCTCTTTCGGAACTAGCCCAGCCAGAAATATATATTCTGTAAGTTGGAAAAACAGGTGGTAAAATTTTGGATCATTTCGCAGCCCAAATACTCTTTAGATTCGTGAAACATCAGCAAATGTGGCTGCCTTTTGTGCACGTTATACGAACCTGTATTTTGGATATAAAATGATTATAAATTTCCATTTTGGAATCGTCTTTTCTCAGTATCATTCGATTCTGTGGGGAATAAAGTTTTTGTTTTCCCTACTGCTTGCACGAGAATAGTATTTCGAGACTCATATATCACTAGAAAGAAGTTTGGAATTTTTAATTCTAATATGTTTTGTCTGTACATGTATGCGATATTTCATCTCTTGGCGAGTATCCAGGTGTGTTCCATGTTTTTATTGAACTCAGTGAGAGCCAAGGATAGCGCCAGCACCTTGCTTACGAATTGTTTTGTTTGATCATGCTAGATTTACTGTTATTGAGAAAACAAACTTGTTTTTGTACAGTGGGCTAAAGAAGTTCTTCTTTCTATGTTCCCTGAGTTCCCGTCTGTTCTCTGCCTCTTTTGTCTCTTCCGGTGAAGTTTTGCCATATCCGTCACTTTTAGCTTGACGAAGCTAAGACGAAGCTAAAGAATAAGCACCTTCGTAGGATAACAAAACCGTAAGTAGAGAAAATGGACACATTTTGACGGGAATCGGTGGCTGTGCGAAAATAAACGCAAACGGTTGTCTATTCTCTCACTTTCCAAAGCTAGTATGTTCAGCCAAAACATCACTTAATTCTACTCTGGTTCTAGTATTTTTTTTAAGTCTTTTAGCTCTCAAAGTTTAAATTTCACTATTCAGCGGCTAAAGAAGAGCAGCGCACATGAAATTGCTGTTTTGAGTTTCGTATGAGTCAATGGTCTTACACAAGTACGTTTCATCCATAGTTTCGACACAGTGTAAGCAATGCTAGTATGCCTATCTGTTTATAGCTCGCTGAAACTGTGCTGAAACCCTTCGCCCGTATTGCATTCACGTAAAACTGATCATCCGTTAGTATTGCTTGTTTTGACGTAAACTCAGAAGTCAGCAAGAAGGCCGACAGCTTTTTGTATTTGCTTTCAATTTTTTTTTTTTTTAAATAGCCTGAAAGCTAAAGCTATGCATAATGGCCGAAATATGCTAAAATGCTTGATCTTTCACAGTAAGGCAGATATATTGAAATGCGATTCTTTGATACTATATGCTACCGCAAAGTTATGAATCTTTGAAAATACTTCTCAAGTGTAACCGTCGTTTCTGATCGGGGCTAATAAGCTTATAAACAATATTGTGGAGCAAGAAGGTAATTTGGCGAACTGATATTACTGTTTTGATCATAACTCGATCTGGCCGCTTTACTTTTTTGAGGCTAGCCTCGCAAACAGCGCAAAGCTACTGTCGTTCAGTTTAACGGGAAGCCGATACAAAGTTTAAATATTTTTTTTTTTCTCTAACTCTTATTAATATGGAAATTTCTCCTTGTGACATATATATATTTTTTAAGGAAGTAAAGTGCTGCTGGTTCTTTCATTTCCGAAACCCATCATGAAGTGTTCTTTTGGACGATAGTATCACGTGATTGGCAGCTGTTAAAACGATCGGCTGCCGGCTGGAAGAATCTCGTAAATTTTACTATCGCCGTCTTAGATATCTGCAAAACAAAATATAACATAAGTCAGCCCGGTTACGATTCATAGTGAGACTGAAAGAAAGTGCTGAAAGCGAACAATATTATTTGTCGAAAACTCAGGAAAAAAATTGCTCACTTAAAGCAATATTCATTTTTGGGAACGTGACTCGGTTGCCTTTTCAGCGAAATTAAAGAAACCGAAATTTCACCGTTACGCTTTCACGCAAAAAGTATTTCGCTTCCGTTGAATTTTGGCTGGGTCTTTCCCTTATACCAAACGGAAGATGTCATAAAAAAAGAAAGAAGAAAAAACAGCGCTTCGTGGACGAAAAATAATGAAATGTTTGTCTTTTGTTACTAAAATTTGACATCGTTATCATTATGTGATACACTAAACAATACTCCGGCAAAATTTGAACGTTCTTTTTTTATTTCTTCCTCAAAGGAAGAAATAGAAAAACATGAAGTTGCCGTCGGCAGTTCGAAAGTTGCAACGAAACACACAAGTCGTTTACTTCCGGTTGATGGTGCGGACGATATCAGCCTAAGAATTTCCTTTCAGTCTTTTTGTTTTCCTAGTTTTTTCTTTAAATTTTACCTCTTGCCCTGGCTCTAGCAAATTGGAAGCTTTAAAAACACGGAAACCAAGCCCATTAGCAAAGTTTTCTTGCTCGATTTCTGACGAAAAAAAATTCGCTCCACATAATTGAAAAGGGAAAGAAAACAGGAAGCACTGGAATGACGTCAGTGACAACTATAGTAACCACCGATTGAGGTTACAAGAATTTCGCTATTGACCAGCATAAATGCTAATTCTCAGTGGACTTTCCGACACCTCTGCTCTGAATATAAGCGATATTTTAAAAGAAATTCGTCGATTTTCTTGTGGGGGTAAGTGACTCGCTTGTATTGCAGTTTTAGGAAGATACTCTGTTTCCGATATTTTAGTCGCGACTCGAATAATTTTTTCTTGAATGAAGTAATTCAAGGCTAACTTGTCTAGGGTTACAAACGATAGCTCATGTTTCCAATTTGGCTGTAGTTCACTAAAATAAGAATCTCCGTTTTTTTTTAACACACTAACCTCAACGAAATCTTCTGTGTCACTTTCCGCGAACTGGAAGCAGAAAACTCGCAAAAAATCCGCCAATTCAAAACGCAGTTTCTATGAGTCATAGGGTTGCTCTAACACTGAATTCTCCCAGGCATGCAATGACATCACTGTGACATCACGGCCCTCCCAAAATGCAAATTCCCGAACCACTTTTCTCACTCGAGGTTGTTGCCACAAATAGCACAAGCGTATATACATTGTCACTGCAGCTGTTGTGAAAAGGCGTATTTACTGGTGGGTAAAAATAGATCTTTGAATTTTTATTTCCGTCTACACCGAAGTATAAACAGCCAAGAAACTAGCCGTACGATTTCGAAAGGTTATTGTAGCCACCTTCGGGTTTTCATTGACATTTTAACAAGCATCAAATCGTGTTTTGACTCCGTTGCAGCGTCCATAAACGTCTGTTTCGCTTGCAGTTTCCCGTAAACCTTGCCATCGTAGTAGCTGCCGCTAGTAACAGTGTTGTTTCTTCGCAGTTTCCGACCCTGATTGCCGCAATTTCTCATGATCTAGGTAAAGTTCTTGCTTTCTTGAAAGCGCTGCAAGCGTACTCGAACTTCGTCATGTCGAACAGAACCTGTAAATATTTTTAAATGCTAAGATTTCATGATATTCCCCTGTTACCTAACGACTCGATCGATCAACATCTTTCGTTTTTCATCGATCGAGGTGAGCTTGCAGTGCTTACGAAAATTCCGAAAATCAGAACAGAACGCTGATGTTATCTTGCAAGGATAAATTTGAAGCAAATTGACAGTAAGTTAAAACGGTGTGTCAATCTGCCTCGATCGCCTAAGAAATGCTAAGTAAAATTTGCGGTTGTCGACTTCACCTGCAGATTCATGTCCACTAGAGGTTCTTAGAGCCATGAGATGTTTCAGAATCGAGGACGAAATAGCAATTTTCTTGTGCTCTTTCGAAATAAACGCAATCGCCAATAATGTGTCTAGGAAATGTCGTTCACGCTTCAAAAGTGAGAATTTCGCGCGAAGATTAACAGATCTATAAGTCTATCTCTTGGTGTCTGCCAAGCGACTAGGATCCTTTAAACATATTCTTAAATTCACTTATTTTATCACTCATCTTGTTTGCCGCCATCCAGGGTGAAACGTTTGTGTTGTAGTGAAGTCCGTGTGAAATGGCGTAGTCCTTGATTTCGATCGATCGTTCCAAACAAGCAAAGTCCAGTCTCGTCGAGGGCGAAGAACGTCGATCGAGAACATTCGACGACGTTCTCAAAATGGTAGAATTGGAAAAAGACTTCCGGCCTTGGTTTTAACTTTTGATTTGCGAGGACGTTGCTTTTTGGTGAGAAATTCACAGTTTTCAGAGACCAAAGGCTGTTCCGTGCTCGGAGCGTGAACCTTCGTGAGGAATGCTTCCCAAGTGAGATCATTCACGCTAAGATCTGCGGCGAAAGTCACTGATCGTAAATGGCATGACATCATTTCACGCAATAAACGATCGCTTCGAAAACGAAGGAAGAACTGTTTCTTGTAAGATCATCTTAAAGTCAAATTTGGCGAGAAGAGACGTTCAGATCGTTGCTGGTATTTCTGCTCGAGAATTGTAAGAATTGTAATTTTGCGAAGACATTTGTTGATAACTTAGCATTCCTTCCCTTGACGATGTCGAGACTGGTAGCTGGTACTTGTTTATGATTTAATGAACTCACTTTGTTGTTTGAATCTGTTCATTTTACAGATCTACAGCGTACGACGCCTCAACCAGACCAAGTTAGTTTAAAGCTGGCTGGAAGCCCCCCAACAAAACTTGAAGTTACCGATAGCCCGAAACCAGAGCTCAAAATGGGAAGGAAGAAGATACAGATTTCAAGAATCGGCGACGAGAGAAATCGCCAGGTTAGAAATAAACTCTGTTCTATTCGCGCAAAGCGGGTTTTTTATTGCTCATAGACGCAAATAGCAGATTTGTGGCTTTTTTCGTCCGCGCGGGCGGCTCAGAGATGCTAAATATTGCACACAGAGGTCGAAAATAGAAAGAGTGGTTTGGGGTTAGAATTTCATTATGGCGCGATATTTTTAGCTCGCGTAGGTCAACTGGGTTACTATTAGGGAATGTCGTGTTGTGTTTTATTATTTAACGATTAAAAGAGCCAAGATTGAAGTTTTCTCCGAGTTGATGCAACGTGCTGCGAAGTGTAGCGTAGCATGAAAGGAATGAATTCGTACCAATAGTTTCATGGTAAATTTCCCGATACCTGTAAACTCAACAACATCTCGGTAGTAGAACCAACAGAGAGTACTTCCCAACTCACAGTCTGCCTGAACAAAAGAGGAAAATTTTTGAGCTGCCGTTCGGTTTGCGATGGTACTCGGCCGATTTTTCGTTCGATAAGGTTACTGTGATTTGACCTAAAGAAATTTATGAGGAAACTTGTCATGCTTAATACCTTTGCGTGTTGTAAGATATTTTTGGCCCTTTGTTTGCCTTTTGAATTTCGAGATCATTTTAAACACGCCATTAGCGTTTTATTTCCCAGTAACGTTTGCTTCTAAAGGTGTTTATTGACAAAGGACGTGCTTGCTCGATCTTGGACGTTTATTGTACAATAATACAAGTCGTTGAAACAATTGTTTGCATTTTAAGCAGTTATCCGCAACATAAGATGTCGGCTTAATGGCGAACAAAAACTTTCGTGGACTTCCTTGAGGCATGAAACAGATAAAAAATTTACATGCACTGGTAACAGGGGCCTCACAGTACATGTGCATACTGTAATACTAAAAGATTTCGTAGCAATATTTGAGCTTCACTTGTCTTTGGAGGCAAATCGATTTGCATAATTTACAATGTACGTCAAACGTTCATATCTTAATCTTGTTCGTACGTAATGTTTTTGCTGTTTCTATGCGTAAAACACAAAGGCAAACGTGATTTTCTTTGTCTGCAGTTCGGTGGCTGAATGTAAATAGATATCTTTTATCTTAGGCTTTTGTCTTACACTGTTCTAGAAGGCATTCCTGAAATAGTCTTTGTCTGCTACTCCTGCTGCGAATGAGAAATTTTTCTCGTTTGTCGACGTACATGTTAAGTTTGCAACCAAAACACTTTCTTTTCGTTTGCTGTAGAATGGAAAGCTGATTTTTAAGTTCTTCAAGTGAAAGTCCCATTTATCTATTTACTTACATTCATAAGCACTATGAACAATACACTCTGAAGTAGAAAGGGAAAAGCTTGGTTTGTTTGTTGTCCTTTTTTATGTGACATATACATTAAATAATTAGGCCATTAGTATTTGCGTTGTCTTCACCAGTTTTGGTGGCAAGACAACGGCATATTCATCTGCAAATCTTTTAGATCACTATGGCTGGAATCTAGAGTTGAAATATGATCGTGAGGACTGCACTAGATTAGTTTACACAAATGGGTGTTTCTTCTATAGCCATTTAGAGTATTTTACAGTGTTTTTGTTTAAGGCTGGTCCCAATCTGTCAAAATTTGTCAGAGAAAGAGAAAGCACAAGCATAATGAACTGTTTAAAATAAAAACATGGACATTTGGTTTTTGTTTACCAAAGTAAAATGATATTGCTGATTTTGTATCAGCTATATATAAGAACATTCAGCTGTAGAGAGGATTTTTATGGTTAGAATCCTGTTTACATTTTTGCATGCTAGGAGAGGGTTAAGGATTGGATTAAAATAAAGAAGTTTTCCAAGCTAAAATATTCGGATTTGGATATAGTTTGAAGCAACCTTTTCCCATGAATTATCTTCTAAAATACCCCACGCTCTTTTGAATCCCAGGGGAAAAACGGATCCTTTGTTGATGGGGGGCTTGTCTGCATTTTCCTTGTTTGGCTGTTTTATTAAAACATGCACATGTGTGACAGCTGAATTATTAGAATGCAACAAGCCAAGTTACTTGAAAAATTGCCAGCTTGCAAATGCATACCAATCATTGCAGTCCAGCATTGCCTCTGAGGTATTGCATACATGGGTTGTGTCTTCTAAAATTACATTGTGGAGACAGAGGATTTTAAAGTAACTTTGAAGGATCGATCATGATGGGCAGGGAAAAAAATGTGTTTTCTGTGTCATGTTTAACATTCTTTTCACTATGTAAATTTTCATCTGCATCCTTTACAAGGCAAAGCTTAAGTGTTTTTTTTTTTAATATGGAGTTCCAGTGTTTCTGAAGAATGCACAACTGTACGAGGATGCTCTGAAGATTCCCCAGGATGTTTTTGCTAAAATCTTGTGTTTGCTACATTGTATGCCTCCCTTTTTGAAATTGAAATTTAGGGAAATGCATGTTCAGTCATTTTCTGTTTACAACGACTTTTCTTTCTTGCATAACATTTAGTTTAGGATCTGCAAGGGCTAGAAATAAGTTAAGTGAGAGTTGGTAGGACTGTAAATGGTCACAGTTCAAGATATGTTGTTTTCAACACCATAAAAGAAAAAAAAAAAGAAAAAAGTAGCAGTCTGTGAATTTATACAATTGTGTATATTCAAGGAACATCTTTGACTTGTGGCGTTTTACTTATAATTCCTGTGCATGATTTTATTTCTTTTTCCCTTTCCCAGGTTACTTTTACCAAGCGTAAATTTGGATTGATGAAGAAAGCATATGAACTGAGTATACTCTGTGATTGTGAGATTGCTCTGATCATTTTCAACTCTGGTAACAAACTGTTCCAGTATGCCAGCACAGATATGGACAAGATCCTTCTCAAATACACAGAATACAATGAACCACATGAGAGCAGAACAAACACAGATATTGTCGAGGTACAGGAACTGATCATGAGATATAGACACAACTGTACAATTTTCTTGTGGCATGCATATTGCTCTGAATAGAAAAAAATTGAGAAATATTAAGTTATTTATGTTCAAATCAATCTCTTACCGAACTGTGGTTTTGAACATACATAAACAAAATAATGTATATTATAATTTTTCACAGTGTGAAATGTTTATTTTGCTTGGTGTAATAACCTTTCCTTCTCTTCTGGGCCTGAATTTCTTACTTATCCCCAGGAAGTCCCCTAAATCCACCTGCAACATGATGCTATTTTTTTAAAAATGCTTTGTTCTTTTTAAATGTAATTAACAGACAATTTCAAAGAAGGAGAATAAGGCGTTACCTTCCCCTGATGACACTGAAAAGGTGAGTTATACTGCGTACTGTGTCAAATTATTCTTGTTAGGAATAAATTTAAATATATGCCAAATGACTTCACTGTTTTCAGTGTAAAATACATGTATAGCCTTATGAATACAATGTTATGTAAATTGCACATTTGTGATGTTTCAACCTATATTTTCTTTTTTCCAAGAGAAAAATTGTCATCTTTTTTTCAAAGCAAATCATCTAAAAGCAGTCATTTGTAGATTTTGTTATGTTCAGTTTGGTGTCAAAGATTTTAACGTTATATTACATGTTGAATTGTTTGCCAATGTTTACAGTAGAGAAGGAACTTATGTACATGTATGTTTACAAGTAATTACAAATACATTTCCTTTCTTGATGCCCTGCTAATGGACAATTTATGTCACTGAAACATTAATTGAGCAAACATACTCTCAATGTAAAAAACATTGATTGTAGTAGTTTTATAGTGCATTTAGCCTTGTCGACCAAATCATATCTTCAACATCTGCATGTACATAGCATTTTTTGCAATCCAGCAAATGATCTGTTTTTATTAAAATATGAAATCAACAAAGAACAAAGTAGAAAACTGCTTAAAAGCTTTTAACTGTCTCAAGCAAGTGCCGGAATAAAATAAGAATTTTTAATTAATTTTTCTTTGCTTTTTAATGCAGCAATTTGTGTTGACTCCAAGAACAGAAGAAAAGTACAACAAAATCAATGATGAATTTGATCAGATGATGAAAAAGAATCTGCTTCAGCCAGTAAGTGCACATGACTGATTGCATCATGGTTTCTGCTTTTGTATTTTCCCAGGTCTTGAAACTCTCTGTTGATGATAAGAAGTGTGTGTTTCAATTTTTGTTGTCATAAAGCATTGAAAACAATGTTAATTAGGTCTTGTAATCCATTGAAGGGTTTCTTCCTTATTAAAGTCAAGCATGTTTGTCTCTTTGCATGACAAGGTACTGCACTTGAAATGGTTTAACTAATTAGTACTTATTTTCCAGCAGCAGTCAACTGCCACAGCAGATAACTATCATCCGTTGCCAGTAGCTATCCCTGTATCCTCAAACAATGGATCTGAGGAAAGTTACGGCAGTAGGCCAGGTAGTGCAGAGGCTGTAGTAATAGGTTCTCGCCTTCCTGTCAGCACAAGTGGCAGAATCACTACAGACCACATGAATGGAAACTACCCGCAAGGAAATACTGCTGGTATATCAGGTAGGAGATCTCAGATGCTCGTTGTTTGCTGACTCAGATAAGAAGTTTCCATTGCTGTTTATGCATACATACATGTATACACAACGTATTCCTGAGGGACCATAGCTGCAATAAAATGTTACACTGTGCATACATGTATGCATTTTTATTTTTGGGTGGGGTGGGAATGATTGATTTTCCGGTATTCATACAGTATGCATCATGGATTATTTCTGCCCTATCATAAGTTGCTTATGGTAAACTTTATGCTGAATGAATTATGATTTGGTTTACTTGAAAAAGATTTTCAAGAGGTACAGGTAAGCAATTAAGTACAAAGGGAACTTGAATGTGTGTAACATACATTTTACATTCCACATACTGCCCATTCTCGGAACATTTTGATAACTCTACAACTTCAACCAAGTGTTATTCTACTGGAAACTGTTGCTAACATTTGACATACATGTACAATGACAGACAGTTGGGCAGTTTCACCTACAGTAGATGTACTTGTAACTTAAACACATAACCTTCCTTACTTTTTAGTGTTCTTGGCAAGATACAGTTTTATATTTTACTTGTATCACACGTACATTCTATGGTTTACGCTGTGAAATTAGAATTTTTAAATGGAAAACGAATCAAAGTTTGAACCATCTTTTATGCTATAATGTATAATTTGAATAGCGAGGATGACTCTTGATATGGTTGCAGTCTTGTTTCACATTTTTCACTTAAATTATTATCAGGACCAGTTAAGGCTGTACCAAATACTTTGTGCTTTGAGGATTTTATTGCTGTGAACTTTGTATTATACACAGCTGATCAAAAGGATTTTGAACAATTGTTAATGTCATTAGGTCACAATTAGTAATGCATAAAGTGTCAAAAAGAGTAGGGTTTTAGACAGCAAGCATTAATTCTGAGTACCAATTTTGAAGTCAACTTGGAATTTTTCCTATCTTAAAAAGGTAGGCATCATTAAATCTATTGCTTAGTTGGAAATGAGAATAGATTAAATAAATGCACATTCTTTTGAAAAATTGATCACACAAGTCTTGTTCTGTGGTGTTGTAATTTATATTGCACATTTAGATAAGCGAAAATAATTGTTGTACTAGAACTGTTAGCCTGTAAACTGAGTTTCCAGTAAAATGCAAGACTATAAAACCTGTTAATTTAAATATCAAATCACATGATGTAGTTCGTTTGGAGAAGCCAGAGAAAATGTTTTGTTGCACCAAATTATTTTGTTTTCTAAATTAGAAAAGAAGTCCATTGGCCACAACTGCAATTTTATCTGCAGTGCAAGTACACGTATTACAAAATCTATACGTTGTCAGTTTCTAGCATGCCATGTCTCATTCATGCAAAAAGATTGACTAACCATATTAATTATTTTTATATTTCAGACCAATTGTACCCCACAACTCCCCAAAGCTGATAACGGAATGCACTCCCACTGGTTCCCTTGACAAAATTACGCCAAATTATATTATTCAAATCAATAAAGAATGAAACAATATGAAAGTAACTGGAAATCAAATAGGAGATTACTGGTAGCGAGCTTTTGCATTTCATTTGAAGTTACAGTTCATTTTGATTTTAATTTTGTTAACGCGTGTCTTTGTACAATGTAAGTAACTTGTATTGTGCTCGTACAAGGTTGATGTATAAATTGACATGAATTTGATAATATTTCATTTTGGTTTATTATATTTTTTGACCTTCAGTGTAGTGCTGCATTACTGGAATCGAATTAATCAGAATTATTTTGCAAATTATATTCTGAACATATTGGCAGAATTTGTATAGTTGATGTCAATGTTTCTTACAGACATAAAAATGCATAAGATTGATTATGATTACATAGAGAAAATTCAGCAGTCATATTTTGGGAATATAGTTATTTTAATAGTTTGAGCTCCTAATTCTTATACCTACAGTCATTTTTAACCTTTTAAGTGATAATACTGTCTACCTTTGGACCAAAAAGTTGTTTGAACATATTTTATTGTCCTGACTATAGCGAGCTATTTTGCAAAAGAAACTGTTATATAAATTATATTTAATGTGAAATAGTAATATCTGTAGGTTGCAACTAAAAAAAATTAAAACCCTTAAAAATATTTTAAAATGTTTTTTCTCATTTTATTTGTTTTTTTTCTTTGATAACCAGTAAAAACAAGCAACATAAAATAATATGATTTGATAATATATAAAGTGAGAATAAAACAGAAAAAAACAGTAATAAACAATAAAAACTCAGTGGCAGCCAACATTGCAACTACATTGCAACTACATGCAATAAAGAATTGCTGATGTGACGCATTTTTGCACTGCATAATGACTATGTCGATAAATTGTGTTATTAAAAACTTGTAATCATTCTTAAATGTATTTGTTTTAAAATATCTATTAATGTTAAAGCACTAGGTGTAAACTATGTTATAAAAGTGTTCAGTAAGGACTTCTAATGATTATACTAGGTGTGCGTTTCATTTGTAAGTTATTATAATTACTGTAATTAGAGACAAGTGTAATTGATTGAAATAAACCTTGAAATAAATACTAACTGTTGTTCTAAATATAGTGTTGTCGTTTAATTCATTATGTTATGTAAATATGCCGGAATCAAAGCCGTCAAATAAAACTTTGAATTGCAGTCACTGTTGTTTAAACTTAACCTTGTTTCTTAATGTGTCAGAATTAAAGCATTCAAACTATTCTAATAAAAAATAAACACTTTCACTAGTTGTTCTGAATCTTAAATGATGACAATAGGTTGTTGAAAAATAGTAGGTTGTTAAAAAAATAGATATACTATGTACCATATAACAACAATAACAACTGCCATGGAAATGCTACAAAGTTGAAATGGCGAACACTGTGTTTGGGTCCATTATTTCTTCATGAATGTCCTGTAACCCATGGGACAGCGGTCTGATCACCTTGCTATCCTCAAGTAATAACTTTGTGTTATTTTGTATTGTAAAATTAGATTTGAAACAAGCATGTATGAAATTGAATGTAATTTTTTAGAAAATAAGGACTTGTTTTCTTCTCTCCCATTGTATGTTGTCATTATCAATCAGTGTTTTTGCAAGCAAAATGAATACAATTTAAACCAAGAGGACACCCTATTTGACACTGTAATGAAAAAGAATAGGCAAAGATAGTGAAAAGACAAGGATTTCCCAACATATATAAGCTTGTACTGTAGTTTACAAAAGGTGGTTCAAACTTTGATTGTGTTTAGTTTTCTGTTTAAGAAGAACAGCACTTTTAATTATCAAAAGTTTTCCAACTGATCTGCTCTTCGTGAGACTTTTCTAGAGACAAGATGAACAGTACTTTGTACACTTTCTGAGAGCTTGTGTGACGTAACAGAAATGTGACACCAAATTACACCTCTACACACTTCAATTTGTTGTGTTTTCTTACTTTTTTATTGTACACAACCTTTTTTTAATCTTGCATTTTGGCAAGCAGTAATAGACTAATTTGGCTAACTTGTTGCATCCTTGTGTCTACCCAATTCAGGTTATGAGATGATTCACTTAAGAGGTTACAATTGTTCTCTTTATTCATACTTGCATGCAATCAGTTGGGTGTGATAAATTGCACAATTGTAACTTCTTGAATGAGCCATCACATGATCTTAATTGGGTGGCAACAAGGATGTAAACGAGTTAGCTGAATCTTTCTATTCTTTTTGTATTTTTCCAGTTCCCCTTAGCCTGTTGGGAGTTGAAAAGTAGGGTACAGTAGAAGACAGCTTTTGTTGTGTATTCGAGATAGACATGGAAGATAACATTGTATTCAAAATTGAGAGCATTTTTTCCTTTCTCCAGGCAATACACAGAGCATGTCTGATCTTGTTGCTGCAGCTGAATTTAACAGAAGAAGTGTGACTCCTGGATCAGGGCAGGGAAGTGAAAGCTCATTTGCCACACCCTCTGGGGTAACTGGTGGTGGGCGGAATTCTGTGTCGCCACACCCACAAGCTGCCACTCCTCCTCCCAACCTCAACAGGCCAATGCTGAAGATTAATATTCCTAACAGAGGTTCCACAACAGGGCAGATGGTAAGTTTTTTTTTTTCATGCAAAAATGAATTTGCTTAAATTGAGTCTTTGTCTGTACATTGTACAAGAAAAAGATCAGTCATAAAACATTAGCATGTCAGTGATAATAGCCAGTTTGTCAGTATTCAATTAAATGTGAAGGAAATACTGTAGTTCTTCATTGCCTTCATTGCTACAGGTGTAAAGAACAAGACTTAAGGACATCCTTACTTATGTTCATTTTGTTCTGTTTTCTTTGCATTGGCAGCCTAATCGTCATGGCATAAGTGAAGCCTCTGGACATCAGCCCCTGTCTACCCCGGTGATTTCTCTGAATTCCGGTAACTTGCCTTTGCAGACACCAGGTGATAGCCTATCCACACCCATATTCTCCATTGCCACGCCCAATCTCTCAGGGGCCCCGCCATCATTTACCTCTTCTCTGCCTTCTGGATTTCCAAGTGATTTTGCTCTAGATAACCCAGAGTCCCTGGCCCAGAAATTGGCACAGTATCCAGCTCTGCCACTGATACAGCAACAGGCATTACTTCAGCAACAGATCAGTAACATGCATGGATTGTTACAGGCAGGGTAAGATGCTGTCCATGCTTTTATGAGAATTAACACTGGAACAACTTAATTTTTGCCAAATATAAGCTTCTCAAATCTCAGGTGTGCAAACTATCTGTAATATGTGGAAGCCATTCTGGACTTACGTTCTTATTTTTTTTTTCTGACTTTTAACTTACTTCAGTAGACACTGCACATTTTATGTTGTTACCAAATGTTCAGAAACGTGAATGTTAACAAAGTTATTCCTATGTATCCTTAAACTTTTGCCATGCAAAATTCTTTGCATAACATAAGAACAATCAATTTTGGAAGTACAGAATTACTCCCTGTAATAAGTTGTCAGTAGATATATATGTACAATTTGCAAAGCAGGAGGCCATTTGAACATAAACAAGCCCAGGTCCAATTTTGGAATTTTAATTTATAAAGCAAAGAATATACTAAAGTGTGTAAATTGGCTCTTGTTTGAAGGAATGTTGCTAATTTACTGGGCAATCGTCTTACTGTTCCCAATTCTGCTGGTGGTGGCATGTCAGCTATGAATATCAAGGCAGAGCCAGCAGATAGAGATACATCCTCACCGAACTCTCGTTCATCTATATCTCCCACTTCACCATACCAAGTCCAGCGTCGAATCACACCTAACAGAGATGACCGTGATATGGACAAGGATGGAGCCCCGAAGCGTCCTCGCTTGGATGGCTCCATTGCCACAGCCAATGGGTGGCGTTAAGAGGCTCAAGTTTAAAATTTTATATTGATAGATGATTTTAGGTTAATTTGTGTATTTGACTAAGAGAGGTACATGTAATATCATTAATTCTGTGATGCTGGCATCATGTTTATACCAAGGCTGTTATGAATGTTTTAAAAATTTGTAGATTGATTAATTTCTAAACTAAAGGAGAATATTGCATCTGGCTTTAGAACATGAGGCATTAACCTTAACTTCAAGTCTGCCACAGACAGCTATTGATTTGACGTCACTGGCCAACTCTTTTAGCTGCTGTTTTCAGGTTGATTGCATAAGGGACAACCAGTTCTAAGTTTTAGGGTTAGTGTTTCCTATTTTTGTGCTTGTTATCCATGGTAAACTACGTTCTCAGTGGGTGCGTTTTTAATGCTATATTTATCGACTACTGCTTGTTAAAGCAAAAATGGGTTTTCTCTATGGAAAAAGTATTAGGTGTTAAGCTCAGAATAAGTTTTTTTTAAAATTTCCAAAGCTCGGCTTTGGTATTTATTGCAACAGTTGCTCTCATGTCACTGTGCTTTACAGTAGGTCAGTGCAATTTCTCAATTATAGTCCAAAGTAGAATGTTTTACAATGATTTTTTTTATATATCTCTTTTGCTATAGCAGCCTTGGAATTCATGTATTGCATTGTTTTCTTATTTGCGATTCGATCTTGTAAATATTATTCAAGTCGTATATTCAATAGAAAGCTTATAGCCCATTTTAAAGGTCCGTGCGATGTAACCTAGCCTCTGCCTGGAATCGAGGTTTGGGTTGACAAGCCTCGGTTCTGTTCAAAGGCCTGACCACTAAGCATAGAACTGTAAAATGGGCTACCAAAATTACGTAATAAATAAAGCGACAACGTCGTCGATTAAAGACAGCACGAAACATTTAAATTAACCTCGATTATGACTACAGTGTAGTTTTGTATTTTCATTTAAACAATTAGCTTGCTC
>OMLO01001093.1_pt1 | contig 20134 bp, 23 predicted proteins | sample 1674811 | NCBI WGS metagenome assembly OMLO01 (sample SAMN06265003, study PRJEB25207) | coral metagenome | isolation source: Coral host | place: Mexico:La Bocana,Puerto Morelos, Mexico | collected 2008-11-13 | reverse complement strand
ATCCGCAGGTATCACAGCCATTCAGTTTCAACTGCCTGAGAATATATATGTCTTCATGTACTCTATCTATTGTAAATTTGAATGTTTAAATGCCACAACAGGGAAACGATAAGAAAATAAGTACGATCTGAATAGGACGCAACAATATCCACTTAACAAAATGCAAGGTTCCAAAAAAAGAAACGCACTTAGGTGCAAAGGATCACTTCTACTTAAGCGTGTCAAACAACACTTGCTAGTCTTGGGTAAAAATATATCAGGCAACTTTTGATTCAGATTCAGCTGTGAATTTACTGTCGGCTCACTCTGCCCCTCCGCGGAGAGGGCACGTTTGGCTAGAGCCTTGAGATGGTGATTTCAAAGCGGAAAAATGGGGGAGGAGATTCTACTTCTGGTGTTGCTGACATGGCTGGTAGGCTGGTAGGTATTGGTATTGTATGAATTTTATGTACATTTAATGTCCGACAATTCCAAACCATGAGAATCTTCCATCAGTGACGTTTAAGAATCCCTCACCAAAATGGCGTTCAAGGCTTTCACAAAGTTGAATTCTTGGGTCATTTTGGAAAGGATGGTCCGATGTTCATCTAACTTCATACGAGTGAGATCAATTTCTTAAGCTCCCAATGGATGAAAGGTTCCTTCGATACAAGCTAGCAATCATCCAAGTCGCTGACCGCCTAACCAGCGAGGGTGATATTTTGAGCTCGATATTTCCTTGCAAAAACGACAGGCTGGAAACATCAATGGGGCCACGGTGGGTCAAAAACATACACCTGTTAAGTAAAACTCCAGTAATTATGTTGCTTAGCAAGGGGCCTCTAACCACCATTGACTAACAATAAAAAGAAAATACGTTGTTATACATTTGTGTGGGACGTTTCATTGAATAGAGTGCCCTGAAACCTTCACATTCACATTCGTGGTGGACGGATTCTCGGAGGTGACGCAGGATATTTCCATGGAACGCAGCTGTCACGATCACCAAATGACAAACTTTCACCAAGCAAAGACCTGAAATGAGTGGTAACACCCATGTAACCCCCAACAAAACATAACAAAACTACTAATCTAACAGCACGTTACCCATACTGAGAAAAGTTTCGTATACCATCGTTTCATCGCACTCCAGACCTGCATTTTGACTTGCTATGTTCAGAAGATCTGAGGCTCAGGTGTCATAGTTAGGAAGGCCCCATGTCTGTCCCTCGTGTTGTTGCTACCCCTGAATGGACACTGGAAGCATTGAAAGATGCTTTGATAGCAGAATTTCCATTCCTTGCAACGGAAGAAGGACTGACTGGGGAACTATTATTTTTTTAATGATTGTTTTGTCAAAATAAAGTTTGATCATATATGTTATCTTTAAGTAGGGGCTCCCTTCCCTCTAGGACGGCGAAACCGTGCCAAGCATATGGATTGCACTCAGTGTGCTGAAGTGTTCAGTGGACGTTCAGCCATTTGGCATGGCTACCGCTCCAAGGGTTTCAGTGCTTCAAGGTTTGATTATCGTGTGGATAAATCACACAATGTCCATACGAAGGATGGCTTACTTGTTGTAGCACGTATGCTAGTTGGAGTAGATCCAGATACTGGTGTTGCAGTGTTCGAACCTACGTGCTCGAGCTGGATTTGGATCTGCAGAGCCACTACACTCCGCTCTGTGGTGTCTTGTCTTCACTTACTTCCCATCTAAGTGGGTGCTTGTCACTGGGGTCCCTCATAATGTCAAATTATAACAATTATATTTATACAATTGTATGCATTGATTCTAGGTTGATTTACAAATAAAATGATAAAATATCAGCACACACACATGTCCTTATATGCCTTATATAAATATATACATATATAATTGTATACATGTATATCTGCGTGCATATACATAATGTCATCAATAATGTATGCTGTTGTTAATCCTGAATCCTAGGCTCTGCATGGCAACCCATGCATCCAGAATGTTATCACTGGCAACCACACAGCGGAGACTTTGGGAACCTTGTTGCTACCGTTGTGCTGTTGGTTGAAGATCTACTATGCAACAGAACAGCCAGTTACTTGGCCTGATCTAAAGTAGAAACATGAATGATATGTCGAAGATCATGAAACGTAAAGCAACTGAAAATCTAAATCTGCCCAAGTGTAGCCAATCCTGTATTTCATTGGTCAAGCCTTTAATTAGTTTCCTCCTGACAGCATGCCTAAGGATTCAAGTGTCCTGTGGCAATGGCCATGTGTTGAGTCATACTTCCAGAGGGGGCAGGGCAGGGGCACCATGCAAGTGAGTATTCGTATGTATGCTTTTGGTTCAGTGTGCAACAAGCCTCTTTCTTTGCGGGGCACGTGGCCTGGACTACGTGTAATCAGGACCTTATTTACTGATACCTAGTAATGTGCACATATAATTTCATACGAATCATTATCTTAGTCAGCCAAAGGGTTGTTTAATTGAAGACACCATGTACTGAGAAGATTCCATTTAACGAAAGATTATCTTAGTGGGCACACCTATCATTGTAAACAAATGGACATGTCCAACTGGGCAGGATGATCTATGAGTGTGCAGCAGCGCTTTGCCCGGAACGTTCTGAAAGCCCTGTCAAATTGGCCAGCAAGAAAACTGAGACTACGTGCCTCTGGTGGCAATAAAGGCATAATAAATGAAAAATTAAAATGAACTCACTGATTAGAGTACCCCAAATTCAACAGATTGTATCTTAACCATCTCTAATGCATATATTTACATGTTCTAAGGTGGGCCAACGGTAACAAAGATGAGCTCAGCAAATCAGCTGCTTATCCAATGGCATTTGGAAGATGCTGGGTGTTTGCTCATGAACTGATGCTTACCAAAAAGTTTCCAAATGATGCCAATGAGATTTTCAAGCTAGCAAAACAATTTGCTCGAGAGATGGTTGAGAAGTTTCCACCTCATGGTGAAGTGGCCTTGGAGGATATGGTTGCAATTTCATTTTCGCCAGTGAAATTTACAAATAGAATTATATAGACCATGAGATATACTAGTAAGCTGTTTTCATAACCATACCCCAAAAAATACACCCCAGACTGGGTCATGATAAAACTAAATAGTCTTCCCCTGCCAGGATCAGGGTGATGGAGATGTTGCACCTCATGGTCCTGACCCTGGATGTCCCAGGATTAATGCTTTGGTTCTCCCGAAGGGAACAGTGCGGATCAGGGAAATTCTAAGGGAACACCGTGAGGCAAAGGGGCTGCCTGCAAAAGGTGCTGGGAAAGGTGCTGGGTCCAAAAAAACCAGCCATTCTTCCAAGGGTAGAAAGGCAAAAGGTGCTGGATCCAAAGAAACCAGCCATTCTCCCAAGGGTAGAAAGGCAAACCAAAAGAAAAGGCAAACGAAGGACCGGTATTAATTCTCACTTTGCCATTGTTTTTTTTTTGGGGGGGGAGATTTCAAAAGAATTGCAGTACACCCTCTGGATCAATTGAAAGCATTAGAAATTGTACTTAATGACATGTTCAATTGCCATTTGTATCCAGGACAGTCATCCCTCAGCTCGTTCCAGCAAGACTATCACTTTGGACAAGTGGGTTACCATTAAGAAACGTCCTGCTGTCATTGCCTTAGAATATGTTTAATAGTGTTTGTTGATAGAAACATAACTGCACTAGCTGTACTGCCATCATCTCTTGCTTTGCCCAGGCCCGAAAGTGATGATGATCGATGGTATGGAAGATGTTTGCAGTGCAGTGTGGCTGCAACTTGACAGAAAATAGTAAACTAATCTGGGGAGAAGTGCAATCAAACACCTCAGCTTTTTGCTTTATTCTCAAAAGAAATGTGGGAGGAGCATTGCATATATAATTTTGATGTTTCAATGATATCATATCATTAATAGAAATCACGCTAAAAATGTTAAGACAGAAATGGTCAAAAACAAGACCATTGGACACTTAATATATCATCACTTGATCAGTTTAAGTATATGTTAGTTGCTGTGCAATTGTCTCAGCAAATCTATGTATGTGTTTGCTGCTATGCATACCGGTCCACGTTCAAATGAGGAAATGCCTTCTCAATGACACCAAGCCTCAAGATATATGCTGAGGAGTGATGTGGGTGTGGGGGTAGGAGAAAAAATACACATATTTTAAGTCTTAATTAATGTAATCGTAGTTCCCTTGAACAGACTTCCTTACTAGTGATTCTGTACTTATTGTTTTTCAGACATGAGCTGAACTGGTACACCCCAAGCCACTACCTCAAACCACTGCCTTAAATCCAACACACTGAACCTGCCATTGCTGCCCTACTTGCAGGAGATGTGGGACTTGATGAGTAATCCGGAATTCTTTTTCTATATCTATGTAGCTCCCTGGATTCGATGCTGGTTGTGGACTGGCCACAGCCTGGTGTGTCAGGGAAAATTTCAATTAGGAAGACTTTGTCCCCTACTTTTGCAGTTTGATGGGCTCCGACAATGTTGCGCTCAAAAAAAACGTGCAAGGTAGTTGATGCAAAGTAGTTGATTTTGTTTTTTTGTCTAGTGGCAGGTTAAAAAATCAGATTATTATCGTAAGATCAAGGTTGAAGAGGATCAGAATTAGAATGAAAGGGATGAAGGGTTTGAATTGTTTTTGCAGCTGTGAGTGATGATGATTAACATTGACATTTCCTGCATCTTTACGTTTTTGGATATCCAACATGAGTTTTGGTAATTCATTCAAGTCTCAAGTCCTTCAAGTGCTCAAGCAACTGGTTAGATTAGATGTGTTTGTGGCTTCCATAAGGGCCATGGCCAAAAAGGGTAGACCTTCCAAGAAGGGAAAAGAGAAAAAAGATGAGAAACGAAAGAAAGAGGCCAAGGGAAAGGACAAGAAGACTGGAGATAAAAAGAAAGACAAGAAAGACAAGAAGAAACGTTCTTCTTCCTCCCAATCGTCTAGCAGTAGTGGCTCGGAGTCATCGTCTATTGAAAGCTCTGAGAAAGCTGCAGCAGTGGCAATTGGGGCTACCTTTGGATTGAACAGGGCTTAGTTGAGAAACCAAGAACAACAAAGGACTTTAATTGACAGTCACTACTTGCTTAGTTGTTGTTCTGACTGTTTGGGGATTACAGTAATCCACTTTGATTTTAATTTGGCACCCACTGAGGAAGCCTCAAAGACTAAGATTGGACCGAAAGGTGCAAAACCTACAAGACCTCTCGGCCTTCCATCTGGCCACATCTATAGCACATGTCATCCCTGGTCTTACAGAACAGTCGTTAATGCGGATTGGTGGAGAGCTGTATCAAGTACTTTGTCCAAATCAAGAATGCACATCCAATAGAAGTACTGAAATAGGTTTCAGGAAAGAATGTCATTTAAAAAACCATTGATTGAATACCAACAACTTAGGTATCCAACACAAAAACCCAAAACACAAAACTTAGGTACGACGTTCAGCCACTCGTGCATTGAAGCTTGGCGATGATCCTCAATCCCTTCAAATGAAGGTCAGGTTTACCCAACATGAGGCTACAGCAGAACGTTTATGGAAGCAAAGGATGCTGGATCTGGTTCGGGAAGGCCAGACAAAAAGTCATGTCTTCCTTTTGATTCATGAGTTTGTTTGAGAAACATGGATGGGTGAGGTAGGGTAAGATTAGATACATGGATATATAAAATAATATTATTAGTGTAAGTAATAGTCTAGTACATGGCACACAATTCATATATATAGATATTATATATAATAACATTTTTATTATATACAGATCTATTCATCAGATCTATATAATAATATTTTTATTATATACACACACAAACAGAGATGTAAAGGTGCAGGTAAACAAAAAGGGTAGGTGTGTTTGAAGAATTCCCATTGGAACCAATAAATGTTGTTTCTCCATCTCTTTTCCCATCATTGACTGAGAAAGGTGTGGTTTTAGAAGTTTGGAATTCTGTGAATCAAGACAAATTATTTCTTGACTTTGGATGTTGGAAGGTACTGCAATGCAAGCCACTTCAGTTATCAGCCAGCACGATTCTTTGGTCTCACTGAGAAGGAGTATGCAAATTTGAACAGTCAGTCTCATCATTTTTCAACACCTGGATGTGATTCATTGCCATTCCTTAAACATAACAAAGTGGGAAGGATATGCTTACAGTTCAAAGAACAGTCAGTAGCTAAACATGACTTAAATGAGTAGAACCTGCAACACGAAGGACTCTTCAATCGGAAGTGGATGAGAAGAAGAAGAGTGACGAGCCACAGTTCAGCACCAAGATCAAGCAGCTCATCTCGGACTATGAGGGGGAAGCCACCCGTGACATGAAGAAACAAAACGAAAACAAAGAACTTGATGCCTTGCTTCACATCAGAAACGAAAGGGACAAGACTAGACAGAGGAAACAAAAGAGAGGTCGGGAAAGGAAAAAACGTAGCAAACCGAAGACAAGTTCTGATGCGGGTTCTCAAGATGAAGATGGGGAAGACCGAGAGGGCTCAGAGGATGCAGATTCTAAAGGGTCAGACTCTACAAATGCTGATGATGATGATGTACCAAAGAAAGGAGGAAAGAGAGACAGGAAATCTGACCGTTCGAACAAACCCAAGGAGACATTTGTTTGTGTTTTTGCAGTCCAAACTAGTTCTATTTACATGTTATAATACTGTAAAATTTGATGATCTTTACTGCTCGTTTGGGATGATGCACTTCATACTCAGATAGATGTATCTGACCAATCCTTTCCAACAAAAACTCCAGGAGCTTGCAGCAGCTATCCATGGAGATGATCGTGATTTGATGCGTGGGAGGTTTGCGGGATCTGGGGGCAAGCCTTATTCTGCTTTATCCACCTTTCTATCGAGAGAATTGAAGGATTCCCGCATGAGCGCCAATGACACTTCCTACATGATTGAAGCCATGATCAAAGATGGAATTGACCCGACCTCAACTTTATGTTCAGCTTTTGGTGCATTAGGCATTCATTGGAAAACGGTCAAATCATAAGAAGCAGGCTGCAAAACCAATCCGTTTTGACTTGAGTGATTTGGTATCATGGTAGTTCAATGGTTGTTGTACTTTATTGGGTCTGCTGTTCTTCTAGACCACCCATTCCCAAGGAAACCCCAAGTGTGCTGTGCGATTCTCTTCGTGCTGGTTGGGATGGGGATGCCTCAACTGCTGGCAGTTCGGCTAAGCAGTGTCTTGGGAAGATGAGCTTTGCGGGTAAGCAGCAATGCAAGTCATTGATGCAAAATCTACAAAAGAATCTGGACAGACTCCCGATGGGTTTGTGTATGGGAGACAGGGTCAAGGGTGGAAATATTATATTTGCTAGAGGCTTTCCTGAAAAGTTCTTGGTAGATACAAGAAAATTCCTTGCTGAAAGGGGTTGAAATCACACTTGTAGAGATAAAAATTGTTGGTTGATTCATGTGACTCTTTCCCAGGAGTACAAGTGTTGGTTGGTTGAGCAATGAATAATGTAGGTTTCGCTTTTGGGATTGATTGAAACAGTAGCCCACTTTTGGTTCAGGGATTTTTCCTTTGGTTGAGCAATTTCTTTGATTATTTTGTGACTGGTTCATTCTTGCCATGGCTTCCTCTTCGAATGATTTTAGCCTTTCCAACCCTCATCCTCGTGGAGCTCGCAGCCGTTCACCACGTGGCAAGGGCCATCAAGAGGTGGCTGGGGGCCATGTTTCCAGGAAACATGAGTCTCCAGGTGATTGTTCAGAAGATTGGGTGGTGGTGCTAGATCAAAACGAAATCCCACGGCCATTGCTAAATATCATCGACGAGTTAGAACTTCGCCAAGATTCCAACCCACGCACTGATGATCCATATTATGTGGAGTCAATGATTCAGGATGCTATGGTAACCTACATGACTGGTGATAAAAAACCTGACGAGTTAGATGCAATCACAGAATGGATGAGAAAACGCCAATCCAGGTTCGAGGAAGAGCGTAGGTGGGATGATAGTGATGATGATTTAGATGCGAAGACTCTTATCTTGGGTGAAACTGAGGATCCCAGTCCTGCCTAGCTTCAGTCCCTGTTAGTCTTGTTTGGACTTATTATTGTGTCTTTTGATCACGAATGGTCATTTGCAAGAAATTAAGCAACATACAGTCAGCCAAGTGTGTGTTCTATTCACATTACTTGTGGCTAGCTAGGATCTGTTGCAACAGTGAGGGTCAAAAGGTTGCTGTGGATGTGTGGGGTGTTGGGGCCTTGGAGGATCTGGATGCCCGACAAAACAAAAATGACAGAGAATAAAATATACCACATCTATTTTTCTGAATTGATTACTGGCAAGTGCTTTGATCAGGTAAAAACAGTGTCAACAAGGAACATGTGTCTTACTGAAGTTACCTTGTTTTGTATCCAGCCACCCACACAAACAATTTAATTTATTGCTTCCACAACACCCAAAACTGCTCCCAGCCAGCCACTACATCCCAAGACTTTTGTGAATGGGGCATCCTGAAGGGCAACTATTGTAATTATTAATAATGGTTTGTATCCAAGAAAGTGATTTTGGAGTTATCTAATTGAGCTGATGCTTCTAGTAAAGTCTTAAAGTACCAAGACATGTGGTGACAGTCTCAATCAGCCTTGTTTCCAGGAGTCTTTGGAAAAGCGCCTTGGATCTGAGATTTCCACTCCGAGAAGGAACTTGGCACAGCAATTTCAGGAAGAGAAAGAAGAGGAATCGAAGGCAGAAGAAGACGGAATCATAGAACCATTGGCTAAAACACATCCAGGACTACTTATTGAACGGTTGCAAAAACGTGGGGGTGACAATAGCTCTGAAGAGTGATAGTCTTTGGAACACGTAGAGCTGCTGTTTTGTGACAGTGCGGTTTGAAGTCACACAGAAGAAACGACATTAGACTTAGACAAAAACACTTGTCATTATTTTATTACTCTGAACTGAAGCAATGAAAACAAAGACAAATGGTTTAGTTTGTGAAATCATGTGACTGCACGTCAACAGCTTTGATGTGTATGAACATTGACCGATGGTGGTTGATGGGAAAGAGCTTGTTCCTTGGATAGGAAACATCTGCTGCCTTTGGTGTGTGCGAGTGTGTGGAATCAAAGAAATAGACACTGACACTGCTCAATCCTTACCTTCAATAGATCCTGATGTATAAGTTTAGGGGATAGCCTTGGTAGATTGGCAGTGCCAGTGTTTAATTCGTGATTGGAGGGTCTTTTTCTCTTCACAGAACCCAGGGACCATGAGAATTCTGTAATTGTCAAAATGCTTTACCTAGTCTAAATATGAATGAATACCAGAAAAATCAATTTGGAATCCTAGTGCGAATTCAGGGTGCTACCATGGAACTCCAAAGTGGCAGTTTTTAGTATCACATACTGGTTCACCATCGCACTCCAGAGTTGGCCGCACATACGGGGACACGATCGCACTCCAGAGCCCTAACGTACTCCAGAGAGGAATCGGATACCAAAAACAAACGTATTCCAAGGTTGTGGGGGCCAAATTGGCTAATTTTTGCCTTTTTTTCGTTTTTTAGGTAAAAAGTGCTGGAATATGATGCGACACCAGATTGGGGAAAATGACCTTCCGGTGTGAACCCTAGAAAAAAACACATACCATCGTATTCCAGGGATTTTCGGTACATTTCACCACCACAGGGGAGAAAAAAAAACACGGTGAATGGGCAGAAGTAATGGTATATGATGGCAGGTGTGTTTGTGAATTCCGAATTGAAACACCAAATAGATTAAAAAAAAGAAAGGCAGGTGAGGTCTATGTTGCTGTTCATTGTACTGAGTACACCATTTGAAAAAACACTGGATTATTGGCTCTACAGATCCCAGTACGGATTGAACCATACTCCCACTTTCATCGCATTTGTGAGCTTCAATGGAGCTGGTTCGGATGATGTACAAGCCCAATAACGAGGAGGTGGTATATGCACGTGTATCACCAAACAGTGACTGGGAAATTCTTGATAATGTTGATGCCTGCAATTTCCAGCATGCTTTGTTTCATTCCAATTTTAAGTTGCTGGCAGCAATGCTGGAGGCATCTGATTTGGCAAGGGTGTGTCAAACCAATTTTTATGTTGGTGAATGTGTGATGTGGACTGCTTTGATGAACAACCGTGCTGACATAGTAATTAGGTTGCCAGTCCTTCGCACTATCAAGAAAGATCGTTTGATTGAAAGAGAATTCAAACGTCAGGACTTGTTTGATTTGTGTCGTGAGAATTTGCTTCGCTAGAGCTTTCCAAAAGCTTTGCTATCCACAAAGGTGGCAAGTTGCTTGAAGTCAAGATAAACCTACAGTTGTCAAAAAAAATGCATTGGTATTTGCCGCTATTTTTGTGAAATGCAGCATCAGTTGAAGTAGCTTAGTTTGTTGCTGAATCAATTGATGCTTGTTCGTCTGACATGAAAGAAACAAATCAATTATTCTGTCCAGCACAGGCCCTTGTCTTTGCCAAAACTGATGTATATATACATGAATCATTGATGTTTATTATTTGGGCTTTTAGCCGGCAAGGGGGATGCTGGGCTTGGCACAGAAAGGCGCAATTAACACAGTATACAACACAGTATACATAAAGATGTATCCATAGAACCACCAATGCTATTAGGTTTTCTTAGAACAAACAAAGATAGATTCAGGATACATTTGGATACTTCATAAGAAACCATTGTCAGTGAAATATAAAAATGACCTATATCAGGAGGTGTTGACTCTTCCAAGTTTGCCATTGCCTTCGTCTTGTAACCCATGATGTCTTTACAAGCAGCATTGCCAGAATGTGGCGACCTGCCTGCTTTCCCATGGGTTACTCCAAATCTTCAGGACCCAAGTGGGTGAACAAACTACCAACCAGGAAAATATGAAATGAATGAAGATTTGTCATTGATAAATCATTTTAATTGTTATTTTGTTGTTGCACCCCTGTAGTGTGAACCTCTACCTTGGTCCCTACTTCCCTTTCAAGGACTGGGAAAAGAAAGTTGTAGAACTATGCGATGATGTGCCTCTGGATTCGAACGACCAGGACGTCAACCAAAGGCATCATCAATCATTGGGTAAAGCACGTCTCCATGTAGCTAGTCAGTGGGCCAGGCTACTTCAAAAAGCAATTGACTGTGGATATGATCGAGAGGTGATGGAAGAAAAATTACGTCTCATGGGGTATTCACTGAACAAGATCATGAAAGAGTATGCTCAAGTGATTCCATTTGCACCAGACCCCGAAGTGAATCTAGATCAGAACACTAAGACTGGTGAGATTAAGACCCCCTCTTCGACCACTTCTTCTGAATCTCCATTGGCGGGGTCATCATTGGACAAGAACACTGTTCCTTTCGAGATGAAGTTCTTGCAAGTTGGGCACGATGTTTGGACGGTGCTGCAGGTTTCTTTCTGATCTGACATTGTTCAATCTTTGTTTGTATTTTTACTCTTCCTGTAGTAGGATCTCCAGGAAATCAATAGAAACTCAGTTAAACTGTTCAATAGTAAACTTCAGCAATTTCAGCTTACCTGAAGAAAAACTTATGCTGCAGCAAATGATATCTAGGCATGTGTTGACCTGGTTCCCTCTGCTTTCAAAAATCTAAGGTTCTTCACGAACGAGACTTTGCAGATGGATATTTGCTGAACTTTAGTTGCTCGGAGTGGTGGAGGTTTAGAACTCCATTCTACGCCTGGTTTAGCCGCAACTATGAAAGCCAGCTCTTGCCATTGATGTGGCAATGGGGGTTTACACATGGACATGTGTCTTTGATGGATTTGAAATGTTTTTTCTTAAACCCCAACATTTGAAACTGGCAGTCCTGATTTAGTTGAAGATCCCAATAATTATACATGAGATCCCAATAATGATAATTCTATAAGATCTAAATGTTTATTCTAGTAGATATATATATTATTATATAGACAATATCTATATAGTGCTGACTGAGAATTAGCACACGTTTTTCAAATAGCAATTTTACATGGACAATCTAACTTATAGGTTGACCTGAACATGTTCAAATAACAAGTCTATTCCTACATCTTTTCCCATTTCCTTTCCTGGTTTTAGATGTTTGTTTGTGTTCTCCATAAAGTTCTGACAAAGGTTGGGAGACGGTCTGGCTACAAGGGCAACATCAATTCCCTTCGATTGTGCTTCCCCCTGGATGTGACAACATTGCCTGCTGTAACAGGTTGCATTGGTGTCATTCTGGGTGCCAAAGGTTTGAGCCGGGATTTGATTGATACAGCCTACAAGGTCTTCAAGGGAGTCAGTGAGAATGCTATGGTCACTGCATGTTTCAGGCTTCTTCCTGATAAAGAGGTGTGTTGGTTAGACTTGAATGAAGGCAAGGTCCCGAAGCATCAGGTCAAGCGTTTGTTGGACAACATTGGACTTGGATTCAGCAGGCTGGTTCAAGCTTGTCAAACATGTTTTTTGCAGGGATCTAACTTCAATACATATAACATATATTCTATATAAAATATACATTTGAATATAGATATAAATATAGACTGTTTGTATACACACAAAATGTTCATTGATATTGAATGAATGAACATGGAAAGTTCTATTTGATTATCATGAAAAAGGTTAAAGAACCCACAACTCCCCAGGTTCAAGAAGAGGGCATCCACATTTTCAGAGACCTCCGAAGACTTTGATATTTCCACCATCTTGACTACGTTTTTGCTCCTTCGAAATGAGAACTCAGAGTGCCCTCTTTTCAATCGTGTTCTACGAAGGCTAGTTCATCTTACATGTCAAGCCTGGGAGGATGCTTTGCAAGAACATGATAGTTTGCTTGAGAGTTGCCCCTGTCCAACCCTTCGAAGTCGCATGCATCCTTTCATGCAGCATTCCAGAAGGCGTGGAAACCGGACAGTTCGGCAAAACCTTGCCAAAGACTTTTTGGCACGTGGAGGGGGCTACGTAACAACCAGACACGAGCTGGACTTGAAGCGGTTAGGAATAGTCTCTGCCAAGAGTTCTCTAGCCAATTTGGCCTCTTCTGAATTTGTAGCCCGCCAGCTCTTGCTTTGCTCGAAGCTGTTGGAAGACTACATCAATCAAACTGATATGGACAAGGTAGGCCTGAAGGTCATCAATTTAGCATTGGATGAGTCAAGGGTGTGCCAGCAGCAGGTTCCTAGTTGTTGGAGTTCAAACGACCTTTTGTTGTTCCATAGTGTATAGTCGTCTATAGGTAGGAATTGTCAGTACTGGTTTCATACTTTAACTTTTTCCAGTCTTCCTAAATCTTTTAGTTTGAGATTCATAATTAAAATATTATTACCGTGCAGCCATCCGAGGTGTTGCCAATTCTGCTGAAGATCAATGGGAAGTTGTTCCCATCTCCTACGCAATTGTTGCCAGAGGTGGGTGCTGGCACCAATGGGCTTGAGGTTCTCGACAGTTTGAGTTCAGCTTTGAAGGGTATCATGCCTGACCCAAATCAGAAAGTTGTGACCACAAGTGAAACCTGGACCCATAAACAATATCGTCAGGCTACCAAGATTTTACTCCTTGGGTTGGCAAATTCTTTGCAACAAATTATGCCAAATGGTTGGAAGATGAGTGATCTGAAACCCAAGTCTCCTTTAGTTCCCCGTGGAAGTTTGACCCGAGAAAAACTTCTTCAGCAAGAAGTCATGCTTTTGAAACCTAATGGTGATGATGATATGGCATTTGCTCGTCAGTGGCACTTCCTGTGGTCTGGAGATGGTGATCAGTTGATTAGAAAAATTGACTTTTATGTGGATCCAGCTTCGTTCTACCGTCTGTGTTTCAGCGGAGATGAAGGCACAGATGTTTCTTGTTATTGACATTGGTCTGTGTTCTTCATTCATGTCTCGAAGTTTTTTAGTTTGGATCTACTATTCTGAAGAAAGAATTTCGTTCAAAGAAACTTTACATTGTTCAAACTACTAAAGCATCACAGTGTCTAGCACTGACACTACATAATTCCTATCTGAGGTCTTCCTCATGTTCCAGCACTTGGCCTTTACCCACCACTGGGTACTCTTCTGGCCGGACCTTCCCCACAAGTTCCAAAGGAAACAGGCCATGGCGATGGCAGGGTCCACAGATGCGAAATCTAAACTGAAGATGCTGATGCGTGTTTTCAGAAGTAGCCGTGCACCCTTTGCAACCTCGAAATTTGGGGAAAGTTTGAAAGAAGCCAAGCTCCGCATGATTCGTGCTTTCAAACGGGAACCTGACCATGAAATTTTGGCAATGTTCTTACCTGGTTTTGCCAAAGATGTTGGAGCACCAGTGAGTGAAATGGATCCACACCGTGCCATCGAACTGCTGTCCAAAAGTTCACGTAGCAACCATGTCTTGGCAACTGAATGCAAAGACGTGAGGTGGGGAGCATGGCTGGACCACGCACAAGCGTGGGACCGTATTTGGCATCAAGAGTTGTTGACTCAAATGTTTCAGATGTGGGAAGATGGACAAAATCCTTTCAAGGGTCCCCCCGCTTCTGATGTGCCTGAAGATGACCGAGTGTTCAGCATCAAGAAAATCAGATGGCAGGACCGGTCAATTGAAAATGCTTTACAGTTGTTTTAAGATTAGCCTCTAATCTCCAGAATTGACACCTTTGTGTTGACTGTAGAGTAAGTACTCAATTGTATTACCTGATACTTCTCCTTTCTGCTTCCCCCATCAGGTGCTCTCAGATGACTTGAACCAGGACTACATGCGTTCCATGATGCTCATCTTCAAGCAAGCTCGGGTATATGTTGGCAGGTTTGTCTCTTGGTTCCATATTTGAGGTCCTGTTTTGTTTGGCAGTGGGCATTGGAGATTAACTTAATAAATGAGATGAAGTTCAATGAACATCAAATTATTTGAATTAAACTAATTATCATTATTGATAGTACTTCAAAAAATTGGAACAGAAAGATTTTGTTTAAAACAGTGTAGCTTCACCCCAAACAAGCAAGGTTTCAGACATTCAGAATACAGATGAAGCATCTCTCCAACATGCATTGGACATGAGCTGTGGCAAACGTATCAAGAAGATATTCCACAGGACTCTTCAAGAAGCTTTCACATACGATGCCTTGGATTACATTGGATGCACCAGCACAGATGATCCCAATGTACAAGACTTACTGGACTTTCATAGCGGTTTGCTATTGAGACACATTGGTTGTATTCACGAAGCTGATGTTTACCATCGGGGTTACCCTTGGAAAATGATCCAATGTCTGAACAAGTCCATGGTGCCATCTGTTCTGAAAGAAATGCAGAGTTTATGGACCTTTGTCACATCTTGCGTTGACACATGCTCTTCAAAAGCAGGGATCTGGAAGCAGCTAGCTTGGACTCGATCACAGCCATTTCGTGAATGTTTCATTGTTGCAGAGTTGCTTACCTTTGGTTTCAGGGCAAGGCGTTTTTTTCATCCAACCTCTTAGAACTAGTGTGTACAGCCCAAAGGTCCTGTTCTTATTTGGAATTGGAAAATTAAAAAGGTATCAAAAGATAATGATATATCCATAATTTTGTTTGACAATTTCTTAGTTTGATGGAGTCTGGCACTTCAGTAGACAAGGTCAATCCACTTCGATGCTGAAAATGCCAACATGGATCCCTACTTCCAGAGCATTGTCAAAGCAACATGTGGGATCACATGTGAGTTTTCAGGAAGTCTCCTCAGCAGTGTACCAGTTGAAATGGTCTTCAACGACATGAGGGATGCAGCCCGTCGCTTCAGCAAATGTGAGGTGACAACGCCAAGCAACATGCATTCGATTGTTGCTAGGAGCTGTAAGCAAAGAGCCAGTGGAATGGAAACAGTACTCCCTCAAGCCCATGATTGGAGTTTTTCTTTGAATGGCAAAACATTGAAACGGTCAGTCTTTGACAGTGGAAGGTTGACAGATTGTCAATTGGGGGTTTCAACATCAGGTTTAACACGGAAGAAGGCAAATGTTAACCTGACGAAACCACACGTGTTTGCCTACAGGCTTCACTTGCTTGAGATTTTACATGAGCTGTGGAGGCATTGTGATGAGCCAGGAAACTTCAGTGCTGAGGTGATGTACCGCAAATTGTGGATGTCCTGTTTGTTTGAAACAGGACTACTCATGATGATCGACCTACCGAGGTTTGCCAACAAAACTTTCTTGGTCTTGGTGCCTGGTCCATTTTCGGTTGCATGCGTAGAGGTTGATGCAATTTTGGAAGTTGAGAATGGTTGCACACTTTTGGATGATCCTACCTTCATTCGTATTCCCATTACTGACCTTCAAAGGGTGAAAGTTGGAAAATGCACTCCAATTGTCTTGAAAGATGTCAAACGAATGGGATGGAAACTTTTTGGAGAGTGGATGTCAATACAAAGTTATGTGGCCTTTGAGTCTATCCTCCGCATCAGTGCTAAGATCCTTTCATCCCTTTGTTCGGAGTTGAAAATTCGCGGACACTCCAAATTGGATCACAAAAGGAAAGTAGAGTTGTACTTGAAGCATATGGAATGCGATCAAGAGTACATCGATGCAATCATGGCCCAAATCCCCGAGAAGGAGGTGAAACCCCGGAAGAACCCAGAACAAGAAGATGGTGATGGCAACAACGAAGAGGAAACGGTTTTTGTTTAACAATTCATTGATGGGATATTCAGAGACAAAAGTTAACCCTTGTACCATAAATATTTGTGTGCCACACAAATCATCTAAAATATTTTTCTGAATATAGATACAAAGGTTTACTTGTTCAGCTGATAACATTTTTATGTCCATATACATGAAGTGTTTACATTGGCATAGCCTATCATCTGCATCATATCTAAGACAAATCAATATATACCATGATATACCAATAATGATATATCACAAGATATATGTATATATATATATATGTATTTATATTATATACCAATAAAAAGATATGATATATGATCACACATCCATGTGTATTGCTCCCCATTCATTCCGCATCCCCAGGATGCCGGTGATGAACAACAAGAAGATGGTGTTGAAGGGGTTGATGACGATGAAGAGTATCAGGAAATCATAGCAGAGATGTGTACATTAGAAGAACAAGATGACCAACAACAAACTGAAGAAACCAATGGCAAGGCTTGGATGCCTTTTTGATCATTGCTGTTTTCATGTGATTTAAACCCTGACTAAAAATCAACATCATTATCAGCATTCAGCCCTGAAACTGACAGGCTGAACACCTTGAAGCAGCCCTCGAGGAAGCCTTGTTAGAGGCATATGTGTTTTTTTCGTTTTACCGGATGAGCATATCACTGGGGAAGTTTAGGGTTTCTTAGCAGTTGATCAACCTTTGTAAATTTATCAATGGTTTTTGAATCTAGCATCCCAATGCTTCAGCATAAGCCCAATCCCCTGCTATTCTCGACTAGATTTTGTGAAAGGAGGTGAACATGGACGAGCCCATGGACAAGCCCAAAGAGCCTATCCATCGTGAACATGGTGCACATGCTCCTAAACAACCCCGTGGTGATCCTGGGTGCGATTTGCCACCCATGTGCAGAGCGAACCTAGGTTTCCCCAATGGTTTATCGCCATTTATTCAGGTGCGTCTTCCAAAAGGATTTACTTTCCAGCGAAAGGAGTCTAGAGCAATGAGTTACAGGGATGCTGAAGGACAAGCTGTTGTTAGAGGGACCACTAGGACTTTTGCAATGGCCAAAACGGCTTGTGAGTCTTGGTGCTGGCAATGGTGGGACTCTTTAACAACAGTGGCCCAAAATTCTTTGAAAACGGCTCAGAATGAGCAAAATGAAATTGTGGAAAGGCCAGCCAAAAGAGCTAAGAAAGATTAGCTTACCTTTTATATGGTGTCGTTATCCACCCTCCCTGAGAAGATGCTTAGAACACATGAATATAAAATATAAAACTATTGTTGTAGCACCACTAATGTTTGGGGAAAGCATCTGTGGAAGCTGGGTGGTTGACAAGGGGAACACGTGTGACTTGAACATGTGATGGCGATCAAAAAAGAAGCTGCTGGACCCGCACTTAGACTGGTGTCATCTGATGAGGTGTTTCTTGCTCTTCTGTTTTTTTTTGGCCATTTTGGCCTGGAATATGATTAGCCTTGGAGTATGGGGAAGATTCTACTAGAACTAAGGTCATACTGTTGATGGAAGAAATCCTGCACCACTGTAGAAAACCAATGTAAATACGGAGATAAACTACCAACCTCAACTGGTTATATAGCCGAATTTCGAATGAACCATAAACAGAAATCCACTAGTCACCAACACAAAATTGCCCATGTAATGGTTGCCATTCCAAGTTTCCCATCTTGTGTTTTCAGTAGTTCAAAGTTCACCTTGGCACACGTTTCTGCTGTTGGGCTGGGTGAGGCTTTTACAAAGTTGGTGAACTGGTGATGTTTGAACAAAGAGATTCCCCAAATCCATCAAAATGATGATGAAACACAAACACACGCACATATCAGGAAAACAAAAATCAAAAATCTGCATGTCTGGCAAACACTTGGAAGGGAACCAACACCGAACAACATCACCATATATGAGTTCAAACCCATGACCATCCCCCTTCCCGTCTAAGGTCCTTGTCGCTCAAACAAGGGCGTTTAACAGGTAATTAAAAAAAAAGGCCTTCTGGAAAAAAATGGCTATATATAAGGGAATATCAACAACAGCTACTATTGCTCATATTGATAATTGTTTCCCAGCACGCGTGGCAACACCACGGAGGAGAAAAAACCATGGTGGGGCCCTTGCTTTTACAAATTCAATGGACTTTTACATCGCCACTATTTCCGGCGCACGGTCCTTTGCCATCTGAAGATCATGCACCTGCCAAATCAAAAAGCGAAACGCGCATGATCAAGCAGATGCCTTCTATGCCCTGAACAGTATTCTCCGTCCCCTTCACTTTGTCTTTTCAAGGCTGTACCTACCAGGATCTAATGCCCAAAGCCTTCACGGAACGTGAAAGATCTGTCATAACGTCAGAGCGGTTGATATTCAAGAAGATCCGCGTCCCATCTGACGAAAATTTGGGGTTCTTCCCCCACAAAGAGAACGCGGTCCACGCCTCTTTGGACAAGCGCTGCACTTCTTCTGCTTTTGCTTCGCGCTCCTGGCCAGGGCGAGGGCCGCAGGAGAATTCTACAAACACCTTTCATGCTTAACACTTTGAATCCGTCTGGAGGACAAACACGCACAAAACCTAGCGAGCTCGCATCATATGACCTTATGCGTGCTGAAGTTCGGTCATCTTATAGCCTAAAAGCATTTTGTTCAGTGAGATGGCTCGAAGCCAGAACATTTCGTGCCCGAAAGCTAACGGAAGGAACGCCACATGCAAAAACCTTGGTATACATACGATGACGGCGATAAATTATATTGATGGCATCTGACCCTAGATTTGTGACAATACGGTCACCTGAATTCAATTGTCTATGTTTTGGTGTCGAAGGCATCAGCAGTAAAGGTCAGAAATGAGCAAAGATCAAATATGATACTTTGCACTCGCAGATTGGTAGAGTAGCTGAGCCAGCTTAGTTGTCACAAATCTAGGGTTAGATGCCGCCAATATAGGTTATGTACGTATATATACTGAAGCATCACTGAAGCTTTGACTGTGACTGGTACTTGAATGGCGTTTTGTTGTAAGTTTGATTTTCGTGGACTGATGATGACTGCAAAGCAAAATCAAATGCGCGCACTTGACCAAAAAAACTGTTTGGAAGCACCAAGAGAGCCAGGGCCAAACAACGAGTGACCAAATAAAGCGCTATAGCAAGGCAAAGGTCTTTTTCCCAAAGCAGGCAGTCTTGATAGAAAACAATGGGCACTTGCACTGCAGAGGAAGCCCTATCAAAAGCTTTCAGTCTTTGCGCATGCGACTTTTTTCAAAATGGCTATAAGATAAAACTTATAGACCAACGACCCTGCCGCGGAGAGAAGCGCCTGGACATGCTCTGTCCGCCAATGTTCCACAGTCCTTGGCTTCAACGCAAGCAAAACAACGAAGGACAACTATTGTCCAACTCGATCCCCCCTTCCTGAATATGAACCTGCTACCATCTTTTTGAAAAACTTTCGGCCCACTTGTAACGTTGGGCTCTGGCGGTATAAGGCCGCTGTCACGGTATAAGCCACAGCTCCACACAAATTTTGCTA
>OMLO01001092.1_pt1 | contig 20136 bp, 12 predicted proteins | sample 1674811 | NCBI WGS metagenome assembly OMLO01 (sample SAMN06265003, study PRJEB25207) | coral metagenome | isolation source: Coral host | place: Mexico:La Bocana,Puerto Morelos, Mexico | collected 2008-11-13 | reverse complement strand
AATCCAAGATGTAACCGACATCCAGCTAAAAGATATCGAGAAATCAACGAGTTTCATACGTCTGGCAGAGTTATAAAAGAAAATAGTAATTTTATGACATTATAGGACGAAAACAAGCTTAGCACCAAAACGAGGCTACGCCTCGTGCAGTCCAAGAAAATGCGTCCCACACGAAAGGAAAAGAGTTGAACAACTCTTATATAAAATACGCTACGCATGTCATCCTGTCGGAGCTCCCTCGTGCGGGTGGACCGGTGAGGGTGGGACTCTGCAGAGACTCGGCATCCAGTAACTCTACCCCGTGAGGGGGGTGAGAGAGAGAGAGAGAGACTATATTTAATGAGGGTGACCCGTGACAGTAACTTAAGTTACTGATAAACTTGGGGCCCTCAGCAAACAACACACTGAACAAAGACCAGACCACAACACCGGGAACTCCGCGCCCCACCCGCGGGGTAGGGGGGAGCAGAGACGGGGGAGCATTTTGCTGAAATCATTTTCCAATTTTTTTTATTGTTATATATAAACATGTTAAATCACAAGTTTTAACTTGTATCTACATCAGATGTATCTTGCACTGTAAATTGGCTAGAAATGCCAAGAACGCTATGTAATTACCCGCCTTTAAGCTCGGATTCCGAGGCCATAGAAACGAACGTAGAGTTATTAGAAGAGTATTCATCAAAAGCGAGCGAACAAGAAGACATCTCAGATGATGATGAACCAGAAGATGCCTGCACCAATGAGCCGTTTCCAGGGTATTATTGACTATTGTTGTTTTCTTTTTGATGTTGCTGCTAAGGTATAGACGTTTTGAGAGAATTAAAATGGTTTCTTGGTTTCCTACTGTAACAGAAGAAATTTTAGCAGTCCATAAAAGCAGTTAGAAAAACTAGGTTTGTATGTATGGTGGATATACTTCCTTCAATTGTAAATAGTAGTATCACCCATCTAGTCGACTAATGCAAATCCTGCAGTTTGATTGGCTACGCTACTAGAGGACTATTAGTAATAGTCATCGAGTAGCGAATTTCTTTCGTTTTATTCCCAAATAAATCTTTCTTCAACTTGCATTTGCTAACTTTATTATTGCTTTTTTTGTCCAACTAGTTGGGTGATACTAAAACAATTAGACCCTTCTACCTTAAGGGCCACAGGTCAATAGCCCATTTGGCTTCACCTCATGGGCTATTGACCCATAGCCCTTGTGGGCTGCAGGTCTAATTGTTAACTAGTCACCTCCACTACAATAAATAATTTTGCTAACTAATGATATCACTGCTTGCAGTCTAACAATGTTCTTTTCACACATTTTATTAGGAAGAAATACAGTACATGCTCATAAATTGTAATACACGAACAACACAAAAAATGAAAATAACACACTGACAACACTTAACATGTCACATGTTTGATATAAGCTGACAAAACTATGATTATTCAACGACAATTGAAAATATGCTTACTGACATCTTAGTAAATTTTGCATAATGTTTCTAGGTAGTACCCCCTATTATAAATAAACAAATAATAATGTCCTGAAAATGTACATCTATTCTTTATACAAATATAATTACAACAGGACTGATTGATGTCAAGTAGGTGTGTGATCATACAAAATAAATCAGCAACAGAAGCTGTTGGAATTAGTGTACGGTGTATAAATGACAGAAGGATTACAAGATGTTCTTTTATCAATTAGTTATAACTATAACAAAACTGGAGCAAAAAAGTTAACAATTTGTTCAATAACAACCATGTGATAAATGGCTTCGACTGAACACAGCACAAGCTACATGCATTTTGTTACAAATCATGGGCATGGCTTTTTTGCAAGAACAAGCTAACTTCAGTGATAATGTTAAAATCTGTTAATGGCCCTGTAGACTCACCATGTGAAAATCCCTGAATAGTACGTGAGCACTAGTCTATAGCAGGTTTTCCAAGGGAGGGTGGGGGAACTCTCCTATAATAAAGATGAAGGTACCAAGACCCTGTTTGTGGGTGTGGCTTGAAATTTTTTCCACCCCTAAGAGGTGCAAGTTCTAAAACAACACATTGCCTCCTGTCATTCTTTTTTTGCTCAACACATGCTGTGGACCTTTTGAGGCTGAACACCCTACGGCGTACCAAGACTACTTTTTTAAACCCTTAAAGGTACGCTGAGCACCCTCTCTTTTTTATATGGAAGTCCCTCCAGGCCTCTTTTCCCCTATGGGTACCTCAAGATTCAGTATAAGCAGACTCTTCACTGAATAATAAGCCAATGTACCCATGTGTATCCATGTGGCCAGAAATTTATCTTAATGCACAAGTTATCGGTTAGTGATTTTTCTAGACGAAGGATCAACCAGTTATGCGATCAACTATTTCCAGTGCATTACACTGTAGTTGTCATAACAACAGGTAACACAGCTTTCTTCCAATCACTTTATCCTCAAGCAAGTCTTTCACAAGATAGAAAACTGACCAAATATTGCACAGGTGTAAACCAAGAGAAAAGCTGACATTATAATTGAAATGTTGTATAATTTGTTTCTGGAGAAATGATCACCTATAATTGATCATTATCAATGATAAATAATACATGTACAGCTGTAGAGCAAAAATCGTTTCGTTCCATAAAAACTCTTTATATTCTCTAAAAAATTTAATATTTAATTTTTTGTCCCACGATTTGAATGTAAAAGATATGTTAGAATCTTTACGTAGTGCACTCGTATTTTACATCAGAATAAATATCTTGCTTTTTTGAAAACTACAGCTTTGCAGTTTTACAAATGAAATAGAAAATGGCTGGCATGTAACTTAAAAATACATTGAACATAATGACATTTAAAGCCTTTAAAAACCTCACCTGTTGCTTAGGTAGAAAAAAATACCTTGAATTTTCCTAAACTTCCTTCCTTTGTTTGAACTACCTATGACTAATTAATGTTCATAGAATGCTAATATCACATTACACACCCATAAAAAAAAAATTAATACTATTTTTTTATAACTTCAATCATTCTTAAAACAATGCCAGGCTTCAAAATGATGCCTCAAGGTAACCTTCTTCTTGTACCTGCAGCTCCACTACTGATGTTTTTAAACTAAGTCTTTTGACTGTCTCATACCCCAGTACCATTACAATACTTGAGGGTACCATGGAAAGTATTCTAGCTGACAACCCTTTTCTTAATCCCTTGGGTCCTTCCTCCTTCAGAAGAGTTCGAAACATCTGTAGGACAAATGTTGACTTTCCACCACCAACCTTCAAAGTAAAAGACTTCTCAGTTACCTCGGAAATGAAACATATAATATTAATAATTAAAGAATTCTGCAAGCATCATTATGTAATGGTCATAGACCAATGGATGTTTATGAGGAATGTGTGAAGTAGCTAATTCTGTACCCCCAGATCTCGTTATGTTTCTGGGTTTGAGATTAGGAAGCAGTTTTGTGACAAAGAAATCTTAAGTCTCAGATACAAAGTGCAACATGGAGGTATACAATGCATTAATCTTTATTGATGACACTGTAGTTTAATTACAAGAGAAGTATTATACACGTTACAGGTCCATTAAAGAAAACAGAGAAGGGAAAGTAAGAAGGTTGTGTCTGATAGCCTGGCTCTATTTGATTTTGAAGTGAGGCTGGTGGATTCTCCCCAGTACTTACCTGAGAGCAAGCAATATGAAGTTAGTGATTTAATAATTATTGTAAATCAATTAATTATGTCTCTAAAAAATGTTTGAAGGCAAGACAAGTGCAAATGTTTTTAGGGCTACTCTGCATCACAACTAGTGAACATAACATTCTTAGTTTTCATATAAAAATAAAATAAAATAATTACTTAATATTCTTCTGAAGTTTTAGTTTCATCAGATGTAAGAGCCTCTAAGAACTGGATATTTTACCTGGACAGGGTTCTCCATTTTGTTATAGAGGACGTTTGAATTTCCAAGTTTATGCATTCTGTGACATTAAAATGGTGGCCCGACAAGGCTTTTATGTAGGTCAACACTTTAGGTTTTACTAATCAAACAGTTCTTGCACTAGAAGAATTATTACAACAATTACTGTCAATGTGTCAACTCTAGAGTAATAATTTTTCATTTCAATAGCAAAACTCAATGACAGATGTTTCTGTCACTTATCCACTGCTGTGTTGTTGCCCCAACATGCATTTGGGTGCCAATATGCATCTCCGCACAAAGCACTGTAAATTTGGGTGAAACACTTTTCCAAATAAGAAGTGAATGAAAAACTGCATAGACCTTAAGATTTTAGCAAGGTTGTTTGTATAAATGATCTACCTATCTCAGATTTGTGACTTAATTTGTTGAATTGTTATGATTTGTATTTTTGATTGTGTGACACTGTGCAAACTAGCCATTAACATGCATTGGGGCACCAACATGCACCTCCACACAAAGCACTGTAAATTTGGGTGAAACACTTTTCCAAATAAGAAGTGAATGAAAAACTATATAGACCTTAAGATTTTGGCAAGGTTGTTTGTATAAATGATCTATCATATATATCAGATTCTTGACTTAATTTGTTAAATTTTTATGATTCGTATTTTTGCAAACTAGCCATTAACTGACAAATTAGTTTTAAATCAAGAGACTATGCCTGGTTCACACTGTGAATTTCCTTTTTTAAGGAAGGCCTACGAAACCATCATGTAAAATTCATTGCCTTCTGAGGTTGGTGCACAGGGCTATCATCAAGTATTGGACCACCTGCTGGCTTTAAAGAGGTCTCTCCATAACAAAAGTAAGATAACAAAAACAACAGCTTTTTGTAGTTTCACCATAGTTTCAGCATCTCTGCAACATCCAGTCCAATTTAATCATCACTTAGCTGTGACAGGTTTTATTGGTTGAACACAGTTCTAATAACAGCTTCAGTCTCAAAATCAAAACATCAATTCTTCTTTTTCACACATGCAGCCATGCAGTTCTTTTAATTTGGACAAATGTCTCTTAGTTAATAATTCTTTACATCTCTTGTCATGATAAATTGCAAGGTTAAAGTGCATATAGCTGCAGCACCTCTATAATGGCCATCTCCTTGCAATATCCATGATTTTTTTCATCCCAATAGGGGCATTAACCTGAAAACACTGACCCCTGGTCTGTGGACCCCACTATTGACTGGATCCAAGGACTGCCCTAAGAACCAGTCCACAGGTTACAAGTACCCCTACAGACCCCCTCAATGGACCACTCCCAAAATAGAATAAAAATAATAAATAAACCTCTTACTTATGGGTTATCTAATAAGTCACTTGTATTGAGCATTACATTGTGCAAATGTAACAGACTTAGGTTCAGTGAATTTGTCCCAGGCTACACAATTTTCTCAGCAGAATTACAAATACAAACAGGTGAAAAAAACAATCTTTCATAGTCTGTAACATCTGCATAATACTTAGTAGTTAAATGATATAATGATCCAGTAGACAACCCTTAATAATTGAAATCTTTGTTTATTATCTTTACTCTATTATTGATGTGGTCCATAGAGGGGCCTATAGGGGTAGTCTGTAGACTGGTTCTTATGATAGTCCATGAACCGGGTCTGCAGTACAAGTACAATGTAGAGGCCTGCAGACTGGGGATCACTGTTTTCTGGTAACCCTCCCAAAAGATCCTTGTCAAAACAACCTCTCCCTCACCCTGATACCAAGGTAAGGGATGTTGTAGGGAGGTTTATGTGTTGACATGTGACTGGCACTCAACTCATAAGAGATACCATCACCATTCAACAATAAAAAAAAAACCATTTAATGATATAACGTTGAAGCAAGGCATGGAGGAGGAGGATGTTTAATTAAGTTTCAAATTTATTTGAAAAAAAAAGAAAACACGGAAAACAGCCGCAACTAACCTGCAAACGAGTTCTCATTATGTCCAATGGATTTGTTATGGTTGCAGTCGTGAAGCCAGCCATAGCTCCAGCTATGGCCAAGACAAGCATATGAGGTGTCCCTGATATCACTATATTCCCGACCAGTCCTGTGTACATACCATACGAGGACCACCAAATAGCACTACTAGGTGCATAAGTCATAAGAGAGATCAAGTATCCTCTGTAGAGCCCAAGGGGTCCATTAGATTTTACAATCTCTCTTATGATAGTTGAGGCTCCTTTTAGTTTTGCGGTGTTTTCTCCCTGGCCCTGAACCATCATTTTCTGAGAAACAACATCTACAGGAACCGTAATAGTTTGTCCTACTAACGAAGCACAACCACCAGCCAAGAACCCTCTTACAGCATTGTTGTAGTCTTTCGTTCTAGTACGAATCAGTTCCAATGTCGTGATGTAACACTGCCCAGACAGTAGACCAAAGCTGCTGACGAGAAATCCCTTGTAAAGCCCTCGTAAACCTTCAAAGCGTATCACTTTAACAAAAGCATCGAACGATCCTTTATAAAGTGCGTTCTTCCGCTGCACCTGAAGACGAGTTTTTACCAGGTTCGCTGGATACAATAAGGCCCGAATTCCCAGGAACAATGTCGGACCAAAGAAATAAAACTTGCTTTTATCCATTTCTTCCCACTCGATGTGTCTAACCTGTTCTGGCATTTTCAACTGTTTTTCTAACTATTTATACTATTTATCGTGTAATCAAGAAACCGATTAAGCAACACGAAGCTGGTACTTTTCGTATTTACGAAAGAAGACACGAAAGAGAGACCGCCATTTTAAATTGTTTCTTTGGTCAGCGGAAGTTGTGGCTCGCGATCACGTGAAAGCTTGTCGGCTTCCACGTGCCTGGAACCCAGGGCTTTGCTCACTCTTTAATTGTTTCCATTGCACCGCTCCGAGATTTCCCCTTTTCGAGCTTATTTTACACCGTAAAACAACGTAAAATGAAAATATGCACACAGCACTGCTTCGTGTGTAAGAAATGTCAAACGGATGCATACGCCAGATTTGAACTGAACGGCTTTAATCAATAATTCAACATAAAAGTTGCTTTCAAAGCAAAAAAAATAACTACGTCTGGTTTGGCAGTGGTGCTCAGTCCGTATTGGGAAAATCTGTACCCTCGTTCTTCAAGACTTCGGCCAACGTTTTTCCCAATACGTACCTCGCGGCCGTCAAGTAATATATGTCTCTGGGGCTCAAATCACCTATATACCAGCTGTGCCATTGATGGTAAATGTTACAATGTTGTATTTGGATAACTATGAGCAACCTTCAGATCAGAGTACGAGTGCGCGATTGAGTACGAGTAGGAATTTTAAATTCCAAATCAGTTCTCGCGATCGGTAGACCCTACCCTTGGCCAAATTTGTAAATAGCCAGTAGTACTCGAGGTGAGAACGTACGAGAGTCAAGTATAGGGACCTCAGAGTTGGTAATAAAATTTTGCTCCTTCTGACGGTGCGACGGATGAAACCTAGCATTTTGTTAGCCATGTTCACCTGGGCGTGGATGTAATCACTAAAGCTGGCTTTATCTGACATAAGTACCCCAAGTTTGCGCTGTGCTCCCACCCTGCTAAGAACCTTTCCTCTCATTTTTTAGTTACAAATTAAGGGGATGCGCTTCATTTTTACAGGTTGCAGAGAGAACATTGGTCAATATTAAAGGTCAGCTTCCAGCTGTCATTCCAGTCAACCAGCTTGTCAATGTCGTCTTGTAGCGAGGCACAGTCGGTGTGAGATCTTATAGCACGGAAGCGCTTAGCCTCATCAGCAAATAGAGCCGATGTACTTGAGTGGCATAACACACTTCGCATATCGCTAATAAATAACATAAATAAAGCAGGTCAAAGGAGAGAACCCTGTGGGACTCCTGAGGTCCTGAGGTAACACGGTAACCGAAACATTACCACATGATGCAGCTTACTGCCAAGATAACTTATAACCAATGTAACAATGGTCCCTTAATTCCAGACTGATCCAGTTTTCTAATCAGGTGTGCGTGAGATACTACTTGAAAAATCCAAGAAAGCGACATCAGTTTGTTCACCATCGATTGTTCTGACCATAAGATGTACCGCATCCAGGAACTGAGTGACAATAGAGCGTCCTTTGACAAAACCATTCTGACTGGGATAGATTTTGTCGGCAATAAAGTTGTAGAAACAATCACACAGCGTGTCCAGCAATCTGTGGGACACAGCCAACACTAATTAAGCGTGTTTGAGAAGGTGCAATCGCAGGTGAACATTCCCGTAATACTCTGCCCGGCATTTGATCAGGGCCACACGCCTTTGACGGTTCAATGTTTTTTTAGCGCTTCTAATACTTCATCGACTGTAGCTTGAATACAACACAATTTATCATCCTGTGCATGCAGTTAAGTGGTTGTCGTTCCTACTTTATGCAAATCGGTCTTCAAAAACACGGAGGCAAAAAAGTAATTAATTGCCTTGGCTGCGGGAGTTGAGGCTTTAGCACTACCAAAGGGGACAACTTTAGGAATTCTTGCAGATTTTGCTTTTGATCTCTAAAAGCTCTAAAACGTTTTTTGGATTATCCTTTCGATCGGATTGCAGACCCTTTAGTAGACTTTCTCAAACTCCGTTTTTGTGGGAGTCTCTCTTCGGCGCGCACAAAAAGACGACTTGTGGGCAAGTCTAACCCTTTAGGAACTCGCGGTATTTACGTTTCGTGGCAGTTTTGATTTGTTTACGTATTGACCTGTCAGATTGTCTCAATGCTGAGCCGAATTCGATTGTTTTACTTGTCTCAATTGCCGTTTCTTCTTCCTCGATGATAGTGTTTGATAATCTCGCCATCAATCCATCTTGGAGATGCATTCGAGTTTGATCTTTGGTATAAACGACTAAACGGCATTCAAGAATGAATCACGCCAACTTCCCCTGAACATAGATCTACATCACTTTCAACAAGCCCCATGTCCAGAGGAGTAACTGAGATTGCTTGTCTTAGTGCATCAGTAAAATTAGCTTTCTTTAAGTCGTACCGCATAACGAACAACGCGCTCTCTCTTCACCTTGGCCTTAATGAGGAAAGACACCAAGATGATCCGTGGCGAATTGGCAATCAAATGTCTCCATTCCACAAGCCTGTACCTTTCCAGACAGTATCTGGGATTGGCTAAAAAACAATAGAAGAAATCACCGAAAACAATAGAAGCTACGGGGTAAGAGAACGCATCAAAATACAGGTCTTGAAGAGGTACAGGATTACTCTCCATTCCGTATATACGTGCGGGTTCATCAGTAAAAACGAGGTCAAGAAAATTCTCTGTGTTATCTGTGATTCTTGTAGGGGAATGATTTATCTGTGTTAGAAATATGTCACTGACGGTATCGCAAAACGTATTTGGAAGATTGTCTAAGCCCGGAGCTGCTTGATAGTTCCAGTTGATATCTTGGAAAAAAATTTAATTCCTCATTTGACAGAGATTGTTTTAGCTCCAGCAAATATTCACCATTAGTCAACAGGGGAAGTTAAAAGCAATAAATGAAGAATTTGTTGGCCTTCGTCGGATTGACTTCAACAGCCACAAGCTCACGATTTGTTTCTATATCCCGACGACTTATTGATGGAATATTATCTAACAATCAAAACACTTCCGCCTTTTCTATCTTCTTCCCTGTTGCGACGATAAACTCTGTAACCGCTCAGAAGAACTTTATGATCCAAGATGGTGGGCGTAAGCCACGTTTCGGTAATCAACATCATTGGAGTAGATTGAGGCCTAATATTACGAAGACTGCGAGGTACGAGGTACGTTGACCCAGGAATGCACGACGTCCTGGCATTGGATGAACATCACCGCAGCAAATAAGCAGATCGAAGCTCGGGTTGAAGGTAGCAGTTGTGTTGGGACAAAAAGCGATACTCCTCGTAAGAAATGTTTTTCTTAAGCATCTGGTAGGACGAAAAACATCTTCCAGAACATGTGGTTTTGTTTTGAGACTGTGTGTGATATTCAACAACAAACACTGCAAGCAATAAGTAAGGAGCACAATACAGTCTTAAAGAGCAATATATAGATTTAGCCAAGCCTAACTCGGCAGAACTCCTGGGCCGGGTTGTTCAAAGCCTAATTAATTACAATAGTTTTAAAGCAACGCCAAAAGCAGCTAAGCAGCTCTTTAACAAATGAAAAATAGACATTCAGCTTTATGCTTATGTCCCTCCAAAAATGCTTGAAAACTTATAGGAAGAGAATGTTTCCTCCAAAAACGCTATGAATAATGCAGAAAGAAAGGTTTTCCAAACCGTTTCTTCCGCAAACACTGTAAACTGCTGTAGACCGCTGTAAAACCTAGTTCTATCAAATGACTATGGCCGCAATGTTGGGGCGACGTCGTCGCTAGGCGCACGCGCCCGCGAACCATGCCACTAGCCACGATGACCATGAAAACTCAAAAGCTTGGTTTTCTTAAATTCTATCCTCGCATGACAGTTATGGGGAAGGGCCGTAAGGAGCTCCGCTATCAGTCCTTGAATGAAATGAGTGTTCACTTTCTCTCTTTCTAGATAGTCCAGATTTGATGACATCATCAATCCAGAATTTTCACGAGGATTTCCATTTCTCAGGATTCTCTCCCGCAGCAAGTTATGCCACATTTCGGCTAAGATTTTCCTAACCTGCGATCAGGCGTTTTATGTGTGTTTTATTACTTTTAAGGGGGGGACTGAAAAAAAGAGAAAGAGGAGAAAAGAAAGGCACGATGACAGACCAATGTATTTTATCTGCGTGGAAAAATACACGTGACCATGTCTAGCCTGCGTATGCCGAGAGGAAGTCCTGCGCGCAGTCAACGCTTAGCTGCCTACGCAGCCGTTGTTTGGAAGGAACGTTGCGTGACGTGCGATGGCTGTGTAAGAGAATGCGCCAAACGGCCATTGGTTTTGACTTTGAACCTAATTGGTTTGGCAGCTTGTATGATTGCTTTAAACTGAACCAGTTATAGAGCGCAATGAAGGAGTCAAAGCAATTCCGGACAACATTCGGCATTCAGTTAAAAAACAATCTAAGAGGTTGGAAAATCAAGATGCTTTTATTGCATAATTCTACAAAAATAACCGTCAGTTGAATCGATTTTGTTTACTTAAGCTAAACACACGTTTCTGGTCAAATACTGGTGAAATGCTATACCCAAAATAGTATCAAAATACTGTTTTGGGTGAGGTATTTCACAGCCGAGGAAGAGCTTTGTCCGAGGATGAGCCCTGGCTGCATGGGGTCAGTGTGCTGTGTTCTTCACCTGGGTTAAACTTTTCCTGTTCAGCCAGGTGCATGATTAAGTGATAAAAGGTGACTGACACATGATTCCACCTATGAGGGAGTACTCCTGGTCGTCTAATGCTAAGGACACCTGGATAGGCTGCGGTTGCAAACTTTACGTTACTTGTCACAAGCTGGAATTCAGAATTCATCCTTAAATTGACGTAAAATATACCGAAAAGAACTATTTGCCTCTTTTCTATTACTTAAGAATTACATGTGAGACTAAAAGGCCTACATTTTAAAGAAAAAGATGAACGAATAGGAGATATCAAAATCACAAATCAGTCGCCTGACATTGTAAATTGGCATTGTAAATGCCAACTCTTTACAAAAGAGCAAAGGCAAAAAGTGCGCTTGCGAGCAAAGTGAATGCGCTGACCACAAAAATGGAGCCAGCATTACACATGTCCCCTTCACAACAGGTCATGTCGCAAGTACTTTCGTCGTCTGCTGCGCATGTCTGGTGGAAGACGTGGGCGTCTTTATTGTCGCATTGTCTCTTTGTAGCACACCCTTTACTGTATGTCGATAACTTGACGTTAGAATCTTTGTGGGTGACATCTGTGGATAGCTTGTAGCACCGATCGTCATCATTTGGACATATTTTGGGCTTGGCAGCCTTACACTCTTCCATTGATGCGCACTCGTAGCACTTTCTGGGCTTATAATCTGGAGAAAAACGAACTAAATTAGATGAACATTGAAAGACAAAGCTCACGTTGTATGGATTTAATAGGGTGTCCATAAAGCACAATAGCTGTTCGCTACTGACTGAGGAACTAATCAATACATAAAAACGTTTCGGTTACGTAATTTGGTTACTTCATCCCTAGCTTGGTGAGTGTATTGGGGGGAGGGCGAGAGACAATTGGGAATTTGTTGTTTGTCATTGGCGGATTAAGGGAGGGGGATGGTGTTTGACTCGGTGGTTAGGAACCCCTACTTTGAAGAGGCGAAAACTTAAAGAAACTGGAATAAATTGTGAATGTACCCATTGATTCTATAGCCCAGTGTATCATCCACCCCTCCCATCCCTCTTTGAAAAATCTTGGGTCCACCCCCGATTCCTGATGTGCCATAATGTAAGTAAACATACACATACACACAAAAACATTAATCCATTGTCACTCTCAAGACTGGATCTGCAACCTACCTTTAGAATACGGTGTGACGCAACGATTTTGATCGCAGCACGTGGCGTTACAAGTCATTTGCGATCCGTCTTTCGTGACTTCAGTACAGGCAGCTCTAGCAACTTCACAGTCTAGGGGCTTGGCACACCCAAACATAAAATGCATGTTGTCAGCACTATTTAACACCATGGATGCACATCTGAATCCAGTATCACGGCAGATCTCTATCTCTGCGTCACTGTTGCATTCCGTTATATCTCCAGAGCATTTAAAACATTGGAGACAGGAACCTTTGGACAGGAAAAATATTGTTATATAAATTGCAGTCAGTTCCGACTTTGTAAACAGAGAATGGAAAATAAACCAACATGCAGTTTACGATGGGAAAGCGATCCATAGCAATTATGCAACGCTTCCGAGTGGAATATCATTCAATATCCCACGAGCCACTTGTAATTTATTGACCGCATACTGGCAAGCCTTTTTTCTATGGCAAGTGTGTGCGTACATCCGCTGTACATCAATCTGCACTGCTTACTCAAGACTGAACTTTTAGTGATTGTCAAATTATCGATGTTCAGCTTACAGGCATAAAGGTAAGATCGAAAAACCGAAAGGTTATATAGTACAGCTTTCTTAGTTTGTAAATTATTTTATAGCCATGTTATGTCAGGCAACGAATGAGACAACAACCAGTGTTGCCATTATTATCGTCGGGACGCAGTCCATTTTTATGCAGTATTCCCTAGACTATCCCTATAGGGTGGGAGGAGTTTAGGGACTGGCCGAAGTAAATTTTCTGGAATTTCATTTCGAACTTTTGGGTGTACCCGGCTCGCGAGGTTGGCCTAAAAATCCCGAAAAAACGGAATAACCGAATAATTCCGTTCAACTTCTGACCATTCCTGCTCGAGCCCAGTTTCTTCGAACATGGCTCTGATCTTCACTGAAGTTTTCTATCTGAAATATTTTACTTCAACATTATTGCAGTGAACTGGCCACAACAAGCAGTCACAGCGTGCCTCGTCATTCGAAAGACTCTTGAACTTGTAAGGAAAATAATGAGGTATCGTTCACTCGAAGTAGTCGCGGACTCGATTATTGTCATCCTCACCAAATACATCGTTTGTTTGAACTTCAGACTCGTCGTGCAACTCTAAAGCAAGTAAATAAGGTAAAAAAAGACTCTGCTGCTTGTTTTCTTTTCGTTTGTTTCGTATTTTCGTGGGAAACTTGGAGAGTGATAACCTGGGACGGATGGGAAAACTGTTCCTCTCGTCACATGGAATACCCGGAATTTTAATCCGGAATATTTGGTCTCATGGAAAGCGCCCTCGTTCTCAGGCCTTTCCGCTCTGTTTGTAGGGTAACTCAACCATAGCTTGTTGTTCTTAATAACTGTGTTCACAAGTGCGGTAAAATGCTAAACCTTTGTTTAAACGAAGTGAAAACGAACCCTGCTTTAATTCCTTCATAGTTCATAAAATAAATGCATTGTTGCTCAGACTTTATTTGAACAGGTAAATACCGAACCTTTTTTTAGAAAAACTGGATGTTCAACCCATGCAGTACTTTCTATTTAATGTTTCGAGTTATGCAAATCTGAAACTTACAAGTCGTAGTTAAGTCTATGTACGACGCGACTTCTTGTAGCTTAAAAAGTAATTCTGGGCAGGCATAAAATATCTGCTCGGTAATCAGCGTTTTATTCATTGTCTGTCGCCGCAAACTAAACGTAACGGAGCAACACCGATGACATGAAAATTTTACGGTATCTGTTTGTATTTGGCTTTAAAGATTGCTACTTACATGGCTTCTCTGTTGTGTATTGGTTTTTATGCAAAAAACAATATTTACGCGGCTTCATATGAAGCTTATAAGCGAGCTACAATCAGGACAACTTGCTGAGATATGTAGGTAACGTTATACACTGCGCGGAACAATATTACCTTGAGCACGTATGTACGTAAGCTGTATTTTGAAATTAACGCAAATATTCTTGATCTAAGCTTTATGCGGTTTGCACTTGGGCCGACTTCAAATACTCGACTCTAAAGATCTTCTTTAAGAAATTACAAGGGACACTAATGGGACACTACTGATTCCACCGACATGATGTCCATTTCAGAATTGACTGGTTGAATTGGAACAACAATAAAACGCAATCAAAGCCGCTGTAATTTATGATGCAGCTTACTAACAATCAAACTGTTTCTTTTCATCTACTTACCAAGTTGCACGAAAGCAATCAAAACGAAAATGGCCACGATCGTCATCTCCGGTCAGGATAGAACTTTACACAACGCAGTCGCTGTAATGTAGTTTAAATTGGCAAGTGATTCTGCAAGTGAAGTTCGCGAACCTTCAGCGTATAGCCCTTAAGCTTAAAACAGTATATTGATTGTTCGTCCCGCTCTTTTGAGTTCTTGGTATGTTGGTTTTTGTTCTTAACTGATGCCGCCCTGACGTTTCAATGGCTGTCCGTCATAACAATGCCGTTAAGTATAAGCATTTCATAATAACTACTCAACCATAAAACCCTCGGTTGAAATAGTGTACGTGCGTTGGTTTGAATTCAAGAGCCGTGAAACAATGCAAAGTCGAATATTACGGATCCGTTGTAATATTACTTGATTATCAATGATATCACTTCCCACTTAGTAATCGCTGATGGTAAAATACTCTTCAGATAAATGTAGGACTGGTGTTACATCAATAGTGCAAGCCAAACAAGAACTTGCTTTTAAATCGAAATCGAAAAAAGTCACCAAACAATGGACGCCGCTCAAGATTAGATGTTAGGATGATCTGTATATGAATTTAACTGACTCTTATCCCTCTAAACCTGTCCTAGCTATTAACCAACCTCCCCCTCCTCTCGAATATGACATTTGCACAAGCCTATCGTTATCAGAGTGACGCAAACAACTGAAATAAATTGGACAAGTAGACAACTGTTTAGTCTCGAGAAGCTTCCTTAGCTATATGATTTTAAAAACGGTATGCAGGTCGTTTCACACATTGAAAATGTCGGCCGAGATGTTTGCTCAGTCTCTGTCTAAAGAAATTCTCCTTTAAAACTCCTTCTAGAGAAAATAAACGTGACTCTCACCATGTTTCAGTGCTATCTTAACGATTCATTTATTGGCTGTTACTGAAGGGTGATAGCATTGAACTTTTTGTCTGTGGCTTCGGCTTGAATCAGTTAACGTTATTTTGAAAATTCTCATAAAACCATTGATCTATGTTACGCTGATCAATTATTTTGTTCCTTAGTATTTCAAGACATTTTGATCTTTCTCTCTGATTAGTGGAAGCGAAAACAGTTAGTATTTTGCTGATGAAATTAATACCGGCTTCAGCTTGGGCAGAAGCTGGGAAATACATTTTCCACAAGCCAGAAACGGTGATTTACAAAACTCATACAAAACCTGTTTATAAAAGATTGCGTTTATTCACGTAAATGATATCTACGATAATAAACACTTTACACACTGGACTAAAGCTACGGGTGTGGGATTCAACAACAAGAATGCAGTTAAAATTTATAATGATGGATTCCACTACAAGTCAGACATTTTTTTTCTGATGAATGGTGAGGCTAATCATTCGTCCGCAGTATACAGTCTACTTGCAATTGGTCGTGTAAATTCTAAGATATCAAAATAATTCAAGGCCTTGCTTCTGCCGTAACCACATCATATGGTTGCTACCGTGATAACATCAAAAATTTTGCTTTGATTAGAGATAAACAATACTTGTTCCTGACTGTAGACCCAAATTTTCAAAAAGACGCATGCTCTAAGGCTAAAAATTGCCTTTTTGGCTAAACCTTGCTATATAGCTATCATCTACAATTAAGACTTGGCAGCATATTCGATTATCTGACTGTAAAAGAAATGAAAAATATGTTCATTGTTACAAAATATAAAAAAAGAGGTTGTACGTCTACAGTTTTGCCAAAGCACCGCATCTCTTTACATGAAAAAAATTGCCATAAGTATGCTTGCAAACATTATCGCAACACTGATAGTAAAAGACGAGCCTGCATTACACAGATTGTCTTTACAGCACAAATTTTCACAAGTATCATCGTCGCCGCATTCCTGCATAAAGAAGTCCTTGCCTTTATCACACCTAGCTTCTTCCCGGCACCCTTTTCTGTACACCATGAGTTTCTTGTCTCCCATGACCAGCTCTGAAGTAAACTTGGCACATCTGTTTTCCACGCTGCTTTCGCAAGTCATAGCTTTACTGTTCTGAATACAGTGTTCCATAGACTGGGCACTCTGACACTCAAAGCAGCGCAAGTTATTGACTGCGAACCAAATAAAATGATCATGTGTTAACAACTTTTCAAGTCTGAGACACTCTCTCTTTCCTTCCGAAAACTTCAAGCTTTTAGCTTCAGTAGGAATCAGATAAGCAAATTACGCATATCATAAAGACTATGATTTTTAACGCCTTCAGAAGTAACCGCTAAGATAACTAAATTGCAAGCAAATTAAAATATAAAGTAAAAAACTGGTACTTAATAATGAACATTAAATAATAAATTGATTAATAAATTTAAAAGGAACAAAATAATAATAATTTGAAATAATAAATTGAACAAGTTAAGCTCGTTTAAGCCTCTTACGTTAGAATTGTTCCTGTAATCAGCACTCTCCCTCCAAAATGAGTTTATATACATATTTACAGTTTTCTCTTCCAATTTACGCCAATAACAATCTCCACTGCCCATCAGCAGCATTTAATCCCTGTAGGTAGTGTACATTCAATTCTCTCCTCACAGGCAGTCATTATATCAGAAGAGAAAGTTAATTTACAAATCAGTACACTCTACCTGCAGACTCTCTAAACTGCGTCAATAGAAATGTATCACCCAGTTAAGAGAGTTACTCTTTCGATCTTGGAATCAAACTTGATTTCAAGTTCACTGTACCTTTTTGTGGCGGTGTGTTACATGTGTCTGACTGGCAGCATTTGGCCTCACAAGTTGTCCGCATAAAATTTTTTTCAGCGGCTACACATGTATTCTCGGCTGAAGTACAACCGTTTTCATCTCCACAACCAAGAGTCACACTTGTCTCGCCATCCTTTGTTGTTATCACGCTGGTACATCTGTCCTGTCCATCAAGGCAAGTAATATTCTTAGCTGTTTCGCTGTTGCACTCATCTGCGCTGCCGAAGCACTGATAACACTGCAAAGATACACCTGCGGATAGTTGGTAGTAACTGACAGTTAGTAACCGTCCCAGATAATCGACTGGTTTAACGTCCACCTGAATGCTTAAAACTACATCAATACTTTTCTTTTTGTTTCAGAATGCAGGTAACATATCACATATCAGTTGGACATGGCATGGCAGAATACACAAGTATATCAATGAGATTATACGACAAGTGTGATGCGGCGACTCAAGAAGAGGCAAATTAAAGTTGAAATGAATGTCCAGACGTAAAGTTGCCACCAACACCAGTACCCAGCTGACATGACTCAGTAGTGTGCCTTGTTTGTTCCATGCATGCCTTCACACCCAATCCTTTTTATCGAAATATGATCCTTTCGTCGCTCACTGTGCCTCTGATCTGCAAAACCCGAGTGGGTTTGCGTCTCAGATACCCTATTTTGATGGTTTTGCCGTCGATTATAAGACTATGCGCATTCTTCTTTCGATGCCATCGTTCTCAAATCACAATACGAAATGCGTGCATAAGCTTTTGTTATGAATAATTTGTATTCAAATTTTTCCATTTTATACTTTGATTTTGTCAAAAGAGCTATAACTGTCAAGCTACCGCGTGTTAGCGAAGAGTCCACTAAGGTATCAGCGCACTGGTATGGAAGACTAGAAGGTAAAATCTTAATTCATTGAAGGAACCTCCTTGCCAGCATTTTAATCTGCGTGCCAGTGGTCTCAGTTAAAACCAATAACATTATTTTTGTTTACTAGATACTTACCCAGCTTTGCGCAGTAAGCCAGCATCACAACAGTTAAAAGTATCTGCTTCACCACCATTTTGAATATACTTTAATCAAACGACGAGTGCTAATCGACGACTGTTCAGCTAAAAGGTGTAAAGACTGTGGCATGCAGTTGCCTTCTTGTGGTTCAAAGTGACGCAGAGTAAATTCACACCGGCTGGATGATTAAGGAGCGTCGATTTAGAATACTTAATATCGGCTTCGTTGTTCTTGTTCACGACCGTGCAATAACAGTACGTGTGGGCGTAACTCTGATCTTCCGCGATGTGTAAAGATTAATTGACAGGTTTACTGAATCGAGTTACTACAAAGTAAGGCTCGAACACTACTTTCTATCACTGATCGCGAAAGAAGAAACACAACTTTTTTTTATTTTTTTTTATACCAAGTTTTTGGGGATAAACTAGTGAATTAAAGTCTTGATGTTTATTTTGGTGATATTAACCTGCCTTTCCGAGTTCTTGATATTTTGAGAGCTTTAGACATGATTGATTCGATCGGAAAGAGGAAAAGGTGGTCGTGTTCCGCAAAACGATTTCAACAAGGTTGGAAATTACTTTGAGATAATTATCTTAGGTGCGTGAGTATGCATAATCATCAACAAGTAGTTTTCCAATCTAAGAGCGTTGACGAAAAAATACTAGCACTGACTCAGCATTCTTTGAACTTGGAAGACTTAGTTTATTTGTGGAAATCGTATTTTCATTCCGTGATTCAAAATTTAGTAAGAGCTGGTAACATTATTAATTTTTATAACGTTCTGCGTTAGTTTCCATGACGACAGTCTGATCACTAGTTCTCAGTTCCATTAGCAAAACTCTGACATGTTGAACTTCGATTCTCCACCGGTGTTGCTCAGATGGTTGGCCTGCCAGTGCATTCATAAACGCTTTTCGTTTTCGTATAGACATACCCTGGTTCCAGAGGCGATTTATAGAGGGAGCGAGGAGCGAAGCGAATCGCCTCTGGTAGAATCCGTTGGAAATCTCACTTCCATGCTAAGCCAAGTACAGAAATTGAACCTCGACGATGATTGGCTTAACGAGTATGTAAGCCACGAGTATGTCTACCAGAGGCGATTCGCTTCGCTCCTCGCTCCCTCTATAAATCGCCTCTGGAACCAGGGTATGTCTATACGAAAACGAAAAGCGTTTATGAATGCACTGGCAGGCCAACAATCTGAGCAACACCGGTGGAGAATCGAAGTTCAACATGTCAGAGTTCAACATGTCAGCGTGGCGGTAGAGTGAACGGTGCCTAAGATATTTGAATGCTTCAAAACGTAGTTTTTAATTGATCGAAATAATGTGTACAAAGCATCTCTCGACAGACATGCGAACACCATCCGAGGTACTCCGAAGATTGCCGAAGATAACAAACTTTATGCAATGCTATATATAGAAATTCCAGCCAATCAGAATACCGGAAAGCATTTTCACATCGTTCACATCTAACTTTCTCTACATGCGCTGCGCGTATGTCTCATTGACTGCATTTGCTGACCACTGTATTTTCTATGCCAGGGCATAAATGCACCTTATTCGATGGTTTAACATATAATACTACTAATATATAATACGCGCGGATATTTTGCGAGTTGCGTAGTATTTTACGGGGCGAGGAAAAATGCGAGCAATGAGCAAAATAAACCATCGAATAAGGGATTTATTATTCCACCATTCCTCCATTTTCTAGTATTTTGGCTTTTAATTTTCGAAATCCATTTTGCATCGTATCGATTGCATAATACGCGCTCAAAAAACATAAACAACACAAGTGAAACCATTAAAGTGT
>OMLO01001091.1_pt1 | contig 20140 bp, 25 predicted proteins | sample 1674811 | NCBI WGS metagenome assembly OMLO01 (sample SAMN06265003, study PRJEB25207) | coral metagenome | isolation source: Coral host | place: Mexico:La Bocana,Puerto Morelos, Mexico | collected 2008-11-13 | reverse complement strand
ACAACAACAACAACAACAACAACAACAACAACAACAACAACAACAACAACAACTACTACTACTACTACTACTACTACAACTACAACTACAACTACAACAACAACAACCACAACAACCACAACAACCACAACAACCACAACAACAACAACAACAGCAGCAACAACAACAACAAGAAGAACGAAGAACAAGAAGAACTAGAACTAGAACTTTGAACTAGAATTAGAACCACAACCACAACAACAGCAACAACAACAACAACAACAACAACAACAATGACGATGTGACGGTGTGGTGATGATGATGATGACAACATTGACGATGACGATGACACCGACGACCGACGACAAGGATGATGACAACGGCAACCACGATGATGACTACGGTTTCTCACCATATTGTGTCATGTTGTGTTTTTTGCTTAGATGACTTTTGTGGTCGAGTCAATGTTTTACACCGTTTCTTCGGTGCATTGTAAAGGATCGTTGTGGTCATATGTATACATGAGAATGACAATAAAATTCATCTGGTAACTTTGAAATTAAATATTTTATATCCGAGCATACTGGGGCTTCCTGGCGTTCCCTACCAGGGTATGAAAACATCCCCACTTGTTGAAAGGCATTGCGTATTGTGCTCGTTGTGGCTGTCGACTGGGGCTACATGAGACACTTTGGAGGAGACTGCCACGTTTGGGGGACTCCGGGGACCATCTGGTCGTCTGATGAAAATAGTTTGATTCAAGACTCAAAGATGTTGGTAAGATAAGATGTTTGTATTTTGTTTTTCGTTTTGAACTAGCGACTGGCTATTACCCAGTGCACACGGAAGAAGATGAAGCTGTGGTTTTAACTTGCTTGATTCTAGAGGATATACCACACTGTATGATCTTCAGAACTAGGCCCGACTAAGACAGTGAAACTGATGTCGTACCGGCATGTGTAGGAGTTCAGGGGTGCTGGAATTTGCCGTTGCATGTGCGGGCCCTAGACATCAGGTTGAAACCGCATGGATGGCGGGGCTATAGTACATGTGAGGCGCTACTCCTTGGCTCTCACCTCATCCTAAATCATTGGAACTATAACGTAGACAATATAGTTCTGTGGCGGCCAAACAAGTGAAACTTGAATTAGGAACTATTAATGAGACTGATCAGTACTATCACGATTATCATGATCAGTAGATGGGCATCACATCCTCCAAACACCAAGGACCAATGTCAAAACTTTGGGACTTTTGAGGGATAGCAGGATACCCGTAGAACCGATGCAGGGTGAAATCTGTCACCAATTGTGACTGACCCCCATGGTCCCACGGTTAGTACAATGTTCTACAGTTTGTTGGTGGGCTGGTGGTCATGCCTGGTGTGATGATTCTGATTCTGTTGAATATGACTTATGACGACGACACTGATGAGATGAGAATCATGAGAAGAATGATATGATGGTGATGATGATGAACATGATGATGAACGTGATGATGAACGTGATGACGATGACGATGATGATGATGATGATGATGATCATGTTAATTGTGATGATGTGACGATGATGGCCTATGACCGCCAATGTCAATGACCCCAAATGTTGGTTACCCATGAACGTAATATATTAATGATGATATATGATATAAGTATACATGCAGCTTTGTTGATACCGTACCAATGTCAGGTAATGTCAGGCACTGAAAAGATTCTATGGGCTTTAAATTTGAATAATTAATCCTAAGTGCTGATGAACAGGACAGTAACTATTTCAATATAGCTGGAAGTTACTATACCAACTAAATTGTATTCATTAGTCATTCAATTCACAATGAAGACTAGACAAGATCGAGCATGATGATGACTTCTACTTCTACCCAGTCAGTAAGCGTTTGATTTACCACGTGTCCAGATGTATGCTCAGGCGTTTAATTCACCCTGGCTTTGCCGGGGCTTTCCTGAGCGGCTGATCTCCATTGGAGGCTGGCTGGACATGCACGGTGCTCGCAGTGGTCATACCATTCTTCAAAGTGTTTGTTATGGAATGGTATTGAGCTATAACTGGCTTTCACCATGTGCCGATTCATTTAAACTGAACATGTGACTGTGAAAATTGAAGCTGGATTGGAACGTCTTCTAAAATTATCCTCAAATATATATATATATATTTTTATATACATATAAGTTGGAAACATAGTCTGACTTAGTCCATTTGGCTCAAACAATCACCAGTTCTTTCGTTCGTCTCTCTGTTACCTGATAGGAAGTGTTGTGAGTGGTTCACTAGTACAACACATCGAGCAATGGCGGCTAAGTCTCCTAGTGTTCCCCTGAAGTGTGCTCGTCAAGCTATGGTCAACCACATTGCCAATGCAGCATCTGATGAAAACATTGGGGATCAAAATTTGAGCGCCACTGGTTTCCTTGACCATTGCCATTTTGGTAGCCCAGTCTTCCACATTGATTGCCACACCGTTCACATCGTGAACAACATTGGGGCAGGACGTGGCCCAGGTGGACATGGGATTGGTGGATCGCGTTTGAATGGCCATCGTAATGACAATGACCCAAGTGGCCGGGATGGTCCTGGTCATGGTCATGATCATGATGGCGGTGATGGTAGCAATAGGGGTGATCCTGCTTCCGACCAAGGACGTGATCTGTTTCCCCAGGCTGATGAAGAACTTGGACCCCTTCCAGAATCAGTTCACTACTCCAAGAGCATCAAATCCAAGGGTGAGTTTAGGGGAGTGAAACGATCACGTCAAATGCTGGATTTGGAAGGACGTCCACGAAAGCATCTATACCGAGATGAGAACTAGGATCGGAATGAAAAGTGAATTGTGAATTGCTGGGCATTGAAATGTCGCAATCTCACGAGACTGGTATTGTTGTTTCTTTTTCTATCTTTTTTCTTTTGTATACTCCGTAGATTTGTCTGGGTCAGCCACAGCCACATACACAAAAAGGCGATGTGGGCTCAGATCTTTTTGTACAGCTGTGCATGACCCAGCACTGAGTACAGTAGTGTTCTTATGGTGTATTTTCTTAGCTTTTTGCTCCAGTTTCAATTGTCATTTGTAGCGATCATTGGGCTCTTGGCTCAACGACAGTTGACAGTCAAATAGCCGACATGGGTGAGCAAGAGAGAGAAAAAAAACATATGGCTAGAATCCCGACGTTGTGTGATAGTCTGTGATAGTAATAAACGTCGACTTTACCAGAATCATTTTGGATTTGACTTCATACTGAAACAGCTGTTGAGTTTGACAGTCTGACAAGTTCAAAGCATTCATATTCTGATTTCACAGTATCACATGTTTGTAGGGAGATCGATACCATCATCCCAGCCCATCCAGCACTGCTGCAGGTGATAAGATGATGAGCCGATCAACCGCATTCAGCGTCTGGAGTGCCAAGAATTCTCCGAAAGGGAATGATCAGGTTGTGGCAATATCAGTCACCTTGGATCACTATCACATTGGACCCTCAATGTTTAAGATGTTAAAGCCATAGATGAACTTTGACCTGTGGACGGTCTCACAAACCCTCACGGTCATTCCAACAAGTCCAAATGGGTACTTATGCTGCAAAGTGGTCATGAATCAATGCATCATTGCAAACATTCAATTTTAGTAGTCATCATCATCATCATGTGGGGGTGGGTATGATAGATTGTCTATTTGTTTGGGTATCTTCATGTGATTGTGTTGCATTGCTTTAAGTGGTGAATTCCATTGAAGTGCTATAGGGGCGTCCTTGTTTGTTTGATCTGATTTTATCAGGGGTCGTTTTTAATTTTTAAGATTCAATGTTGATTTGATGATGTGTTTCTTGGTCCTTTCTTGTTTTGTTTTGTTTTGTTTGTTTGCTGGTTGGGGGTTCACTAAGCAATACAGATGGTTAACTTGTAGGCTATAAAAATTTTGCCAAGAGTTAATGAGCAAATTGGTTGTTCAATTGTGTCATTCAAACCACATATGTATGGGTATACTTGTCTGTGAGAGATAAAGAAAGTTGATGTGATCTTCTGCCTAGAGTATAAACATGAAACCATCTAGCAATGATCAGGTTCGGACTCCTCCCGACACTGCTGGTGTGCTACAATGATGCATTTCAGACCGTTGGGGCCCCCATGGGTGACATATCCATTGAGCGAAGATGCAAACAAATCTTCTTGGATAATGTGTGATGTTGTACCAAACAGTGAGATATCCTGGATCATGTTAACTCCTACTTATCGTTTGTTGCACACTGACCAAACTTAAGAATGAATGACAGAATGACATGCTGTACATTCACTACAAGTTGAAATGCCTTGGTTTGTTTTTTTTGTTTGATTGCTTCGACAACATTACATTGGCAAAAGCAATCCCATTGTCGATGGTTTTGGAACCAACTAGGCTACTAGCACCCAACTTCAAGCAATTTTTTGGTTTGAAACCAAGGGAAAAGATCACTCCATTCATCACTCTCGTATACCCATAAACCCATCCTCGGGACCTGACCCCCAAGGGACCCCTCCCAGACCCCTTTCCTCGGGACTTGACCCCCGAGGGGCCCTCCCCAGACCCGGCCCCCGAAGAACCCCTTCCAGACACCCTTCCTCGGGACCTGACCCCCCGACTAACCACCAGACCCCTTTCCTTGGGACCTGACCCTTAAGAAGTCCCCATAGATTTAGATTCATCTTTTTCCTTCTCTTAGATTGAAATATGTTCAAACTAACTTTATTGGAAGTGTTGCTTCAAAGAACATGTTTTTGAAGGTTGTTCATGGGTTAGCAGGAAGTTTGTTTTGTTTCCAATGATGAACGCAATCAGTTGCCTGTGCTGGTTTCCAGAGACGGATCAAGCAATGTGCAAACATGATATGCAGTGTGTCCATGTATGTTTCTTCAGGATTCTTCAGGTGTAACCCTTACCAAACACATTTGATGTAAGAGGGGAGCACGGAATGCTAGGGTGTATATTATATCACTAGTTAGAATATCACAAGAGCATCAATGATTCTATTCATGCCTTGTTGTTTTCAAACTTAAACATACTATGTTCAATGTTCAATCAAAGACAAGTCTACAATCAACACTGTACTGGTTTGCGGGCACCAGCTCATGGTTGGCTAGTTGCAACAATGCCGACAGCAGCAAAGGGAAAGGCAACACCTGTTGCAACCAAATCGATGGGTCAGAATGAACCTGCACTGAGGGCCTTAGTCCTGCGTCCAGAGTTTGCCTCAAAGTTTTTCCTGAAGGGGATAGCCGGGAAGGCAAAAACATTAGAATTGCGAAGTCACAACCTTCAATGTGTGAAGCCAGGAGGAAGATTCTTCATAGCAGCTTGTAAACAGGGAAAGAATCAACATGGTGTGAATGTTCTGAAAATATTGGGATCCGTGGAGTTTGTGCGGAATGAACATATCAAAAATGAAGATGTTCCAAAGAGGTATCCTGAGCACCTTTGTCCCCATGATGCATACCAGAAGCTCAGTTCCAAATGGCAGAAAGATCATTGTATCGGATGGGTAGTGAGGGATGCACAAATGTTTGGGCAACCTAAATGGCTTCAGACCGTTCATCAGGAGCGATGTGGGCTTGGTGGTGGTGTGTTTATGTTGGGGACATGTTCTTGGTTTATGTTCGTCTACCTACATCCCCTCACTCATGTGTTTTTTCGTTTTTGTGTGTAATTTTCATTTCCCGTGGATATTAGACACCAAACACCTTCACCATGGTGCATCGATTTTCTTTCATAGGAGGGGTGGGTTCATTTCCACGTCGAAGATCTTCATGCAGACAAAGATGATAATGGTGATGGATCGAATGCAAAGATGAATCATGATGTTCACTTGGCAATGCAGCGCTGGGTGGCTCAGTGGTTATCTGTAAAACCTGCATCCGTCACTGAGTCTACAGATGTTCAGGAGCGGTTGTTTGTGAGTTGTGAGTTTGTTTTTCTTTTTTACAATGATGTGAATGTCACTAATGGTGCAGTTGTTTTTTTTGAAGCTGCAAACTTTGGATTCTTTCAACTTTCAACGTATTCAGGTTTTGTAGATTTGTCGGTTCACATACTTGTGATCGGATAATTATAGTTTAGATAGATTCCAGTTAAATCATTTCATCATCATGAATCATAGACTGACAGAGTTGCTGTCAAATGTGATTTCACAACACACATCTAGGACCTAGAACTACAGAATGGTGATTTGGACCGTGCAGCTTCTTTTGCAGATTTGGCCACGCTTCTAGATGTTGACCAATCCATCTCTGAGAAGAATGGGTGGCCTTCCATTCAGCAAGATGACGAGATACACACATATGATGAACTCAATAGTGGTACACTTGTGGCGTATTTTTCACCACCAACAGTAGGACCAGGATCATCAACCGATGCTGTACACTCCACATCCTCAACCGCTACTGCCACAGCACAGGGGGGTTGTGAAAGCACTGGCGTTGGGGGCCCTACTACTGAACCAGGTGATGAATCCGGAAACCAGAAACAACCAGGGGTTGCAACTGGTGGTGATAATGAGGTTTTGCCAGATTCACAGTCAAGTTTAGCAAATGCTCTTGGAGAGATAGTGGCTGAACATTTTGAAGAAATGTTGCATGCAGAGGCAAAGGAAACTATGCCAATGTCATGTGAAAATACTGTTGGCATCACCACAGCTACCAATGACAATGTGCCACAATCTGGGTCTGCTTGTGATGGGGATGGTGGAACTCAAATCGGTGTTTCCCATCCACCAGCTACAGCTACATCCGAAAGTATTCCTAGTATTCCACCACCAGCGCCCCCTCCGAAAGACCTTGACCATGATGACGTCCCAAGCCCAAGCAAGGTTCCAAAGGTTGGGGTTGACCATGAATTGAGATGTCCAATCCCTCCAGGTTCACCAAACCCAGTTGTTGGTAGTTTGCATGAGGCGTTTGACTTTTGGGATAATTGCTTGAAAGTGCTTGTTGATGGAAAAGATGAAGATGAACGCAATGACATTCTTTTGGGACTTGCACAGTCATTGGAAGATGATTCCATGTCCACTGCTTTCAGTGGTATTCGAGCCCCTGAAACTGGTGTTGCAGTTCTACGTTTTCGCCTTGGGGAGATGTTGGGCCAACCAATTTCGAATTCCAATGGAAAGTTGCAGCACATGACCTTCAACTCAAATGCGTACATTTGTTTGTTTTGTAATTTTATCTTATACTGATATGTTTTATGCAGGGATGTAACATTAACATTACTCTATATCGTGGTAATGGTTCTGATGAGTCTGATGAGTTCTGACCTTTTCGTTTTCATTTTCATAATTCATAAAACGGTGGTCTTGCGAGTCTTGCAACCAGCCAAGGATTGAATGGAGCCAACATTCACAAAATGAATGCCTGTTGGCTGCTGAAAGCGAAGGCTCGTGTGTTTTCGGGGATATCGCCCAATTCTTCAGGGACGAACTACGTGAGACTTTGATACCAAGCCTTCTTCAGAAACCAGGTAATGCAATCCAAGTGCTGACTCCCCTCATCATGTCTGGACGTGCAATCACTACACGAGGGAAGTGCCTATATCACAAAAAAACATGTTCATTGAAATCGTGCCGGCGACACACAGCCGGCACAAGTTGCAAACCATTCTCTAGGAGGGGGGCTGGTCTCAACACAGGTGACCGAGACACCATATATACCCTAGCTTGGATAGGGTTGAGGCGAGAACTACAAGAACCTGATGTAACGCAGGAAAACGTAGTTTCTTTCCCAGTCAGTATGATCAACAATCTACTGGGAGATTTGTATCATGTTGATACCGTCACGCTTGACAGCACGAATTTCGGTCTTCCATGTGCCAGAGAAAGACAATACATTCGTCTACGTCACAAGCACAAGATCTTGGCAGAACTTAGTCCAGTCACTACGTTTGCGAAACGTTTCTTCCGGGCAGTCAAGTTTCATTGGTCAGAGCCCCTCGTTCAAAGGATGTTGATTCATGATGTTGATGGCTTCGGGTTGTGCACTTTAGCTCTTGTAGAAGGTGGAGATATATACTGTCTACCCACAACGTACCATCACCATATTTGCAGCTACATCGTCCAGGGAGCCCACATAGATTCAAATCAAAACGGTTGGATGGTTGGATGTTTGGTAACCTTTGAATACCCTTCCTGCCTTTTGTGTGTTGAACTCCATTTTAGTCAAACCAGATGATGATTATCCCCGTATTTGAGTAGGGGTGGACTACAAGTGACTTATCTTATAATGTGAACAAGGATGAATGTGACCTTAATCGGATCTGTATACTACAGTATACAGGGTAAGCATATGCAATTTGCAACTTGTTAGTCGCACACCTGTCATAGTACTAGACGCGTTGCACATGTGGCCCCATGGTACTCAGGTATTACTACCTCCACAAGTTTCAATCTGAAGCAGACCGTCTCCAACCGGTGCCGTCAGAGTTGAAAGAAGAGTTGGAGTGGGCTGCTGCAAGGCCTCTTAGCCAATCAAAAGGGAAACCCATTAGCCTTGATGATGATGAGCCTTTTCAAAAGGCATTGACGTTCACAGAGGAACGATTTCGATTGTCATATGCTGAGCAAAAGCCAAGACAGGTGTGGCAGCTTAACCAAAATCCCGACAGTGGATTTGGAGCCTCTTCACATGAGATGTTTCTTCCCACTGTCATTGCCAACGCCCACATGTTGTACACTGAAAGAGTGTCTCCTGCGAGATGGCTTTTGGGAAGCGAGGCCCTAGCAACGCAGGGGTTTCCAATTGTTCCACATCTTTGGAATATCCCACCAGCTTCCTTTCCGATGTTATGCACATTCAACATTCCAAGCCCCAGCAGAAAATCAAGGCACCTCTTGGAACAGGCAGGTGATTCCATGAATACTATGCAGATGACGGTTTTTACATTACATGGTCTTACACAATGGACACGTAGACCTTTGCCACCTCTAATGGCCAACATTCGACTATCCAGGGCAGCAGTGAAGACTCTTAGGAAGACCGTCAATTTTGAAGAAGCTCCCCCCCCAGTAAAGCGTCACCGGGCGAAGGGTCCAGGGTGATTGGGTGAGAGCTAATGGAAAGAATTCGTCATTCAGACATTGAATCCAACTGGTCAAGGTGAACAAATCACAATTTCATTCTTTCGATAAATTTTGTTTCAAGTACCACCATCAGTGTCATCAAATCAACGACTTCTACTTCTCTTTGATTGATCAGTTGCCGTGATATAATGCTTGGGTCTCACAAGATCCCAGCGCTCAACATTCATGCTCTGGGTTCCCATCCGGTTTGATTGTATCCAATGCCCCGGTGCAAGATCGGGGTGGTGGTTCGTGATCGGTATGGAACAACAGAATCCGTCAGCCGTCAGCACTTCCATCGAAATCAAGCAGAAAACGGGTCGAACATACCGGGATTGGGGTATTGCTTAGTCAAAGCTAACGGTTTACCATTTGCAAGTTCTTACTTGCAATTGCCAAAGAATTTCAGTTTGAATCAATTCATCACGATTGGGGGGTATTGCTTTGTCATCCGTGCCATCTTGAAAAAAAAACAAAATCAAAAACAACAAGTCAACGAGTGCACGTACAAATGTACAAACAAATTGAACATCACCGTCACCACTGTGGCACTCGGCTGCTCAGGTCTACTTACATTCTCTCCAGCCATTCTGGCAGGGATCGCAAGGGGAACAGCCGACGGCCTAGTACAGTGTTCGTCGTAGTAATGTGATGGTTTGAAGGCAATTGTAGACGTGCGTGTACAAACTTAGGATTGATGTGCAAGTGCAAGTGCAAAGTATGTCGAGTGTATGTTTGAATCTCTGGTATTGCCTGTGTCATTAAGCAATGAAGCAAATCAATCAGTCAAATGATATCGAACGTGATAGTGACCTTTGCAAGACATTTGGTTTTCTCTGCACTGTACTGTGTATGTATTGTTTGAGTTGAAGTTGAAGTTGACCAATGAGCCTGCTTGGCAATTTTGGGCTAAAAGCTTGCAGTGAAGACACGTTACTTCTTCTTGCATCGTTCTCTCGTTTCGCCTCGCTATTTGTCCCGATCCCTGTTTTGGGGTTGCTGCCATGACAAAGACAACAGGGAAGACTCCAGGGAAAACCAGTTCTCTGCCTAGGGTTGGTCTACTTAATGGGAAAGTACCCGGCCCGTCTTTGGATGTCAATCTGTATGACCCTAGTCACTCTGTGGAAGCCTTGTTTGGAGATTTGGCAGGGGCAGCACTTCTTGAATCAATGCTGAAGTTTTACCAGGACACTGAGTTGTCACATGTGCCCTGGTTCTCTGATGATGGCCAGGGGACATATCGGACTGTGGTTCGAGCAAGTCAATCTAGAGCCATTCAAGAAAGCACCGTTGCTCGCTACATGGATCGGATCTACAATGAAGGATTGAGCCAAGTAGTGTCAGGCCAGGATTCGGGCATTGGGTTGGGTTTGAAAATTCTGATTTGACTTCACTCAAACACCCTATTGTATGGTGCCATTAACATGTTGCGAATGATTTTATAATTGTTGAATCTTGAACATATGTCATCATGGCACCATCTCATCTACATTTACATTTACATTCAACTTTTTTCTTACAAAAGTAGACTTAAGACTTAAGACGACACATATCACTCAACCAAGACTCAATCCCTCAATCAGATATTGATATATCAGACATTTCCTGGGCACTAGAGCTCAGGTTTATGATGTTCAACCCATGCAAGACATTTATCTGATTGATTTACACTCTTCCCTTTCCCACCAGGAGAAGCATTGATGAAGTGGAGAAGCTCAGACCGCCACATGCCACTCATGGCACTAGGTTTCAACCATAGAGCCGAGGCATTTTATCGATGCCATGCAGATTCACCAGACAACCAAAACGTCATGGATGCAAAAGAACGGGGGCTCAGGAAAGTCAGGGTGCTGCATTGGGCTACTCCAGAACCAGTGTTGAACAAGGTGGTTGCACTTTTGAATTCCTTTCACGAAGGGAGCGCCGAGAATCATTTTGATATAATGCAGGAGGCAACCCGGTGAAATTTGTTTGTCATAGTTATTGTTATTGTTCTTCTTGTTTGTTGTTTGTTATTTGTTGTTGTTTGTTGTTGTTTGGTGATTGTTGTTTGGATTGGTTTGGATTGGGTTGGATTGGATAGGTTTGGTTTGGTTTGGTTTATTTGTTTGTTTGTTTGTTTGTTGTGGCTGCTGTTGTTTGGTGATTGTTGTTTGGTGATTGTTGTTTGGTGATTGTTGTTTGATGATTGTTTTTTGGTGATTCTTGTTTGGTGATAATGATGATGATGATGATGATGATGATGATGGTGTTGTGGTTGTGGTTGTGGTGCGGTCGTGGTTGTTGTTGTTGTTGTTGTTGTTGTTGTTGTTGTTGTTGTTGTTGGAGTTGGAGTTGGAGTTGAGTTGTTTGTTGGTTAACGTGTTGCCAGTATAGTGAAATGAAACTATATATATATATATAAATGTAGATCAAATCAGATTGAAATGGAATCAAACTGGAACAACACAGTTCAGGCTCAGTTCGGTTCAATTTATTGAATGATACACCATACCCATACAAGCATATCATGATTAAATAGAGAGTCTTAGATCTGGCTCCGACACCCCCCAACATGTAACGCCTCACCCGGAAGGCATTGCAATTGGAGGCAGCGTGGAAGGCGGATTGCTGTGTCACAAAACTCAACACCTACAATCCGAAGTACCAAGCAGCCTATGAAGACTTTGTACTCAAAAAATCAGCAACAAGTGACTTCTCTGGTTTTTTCAAAGCCAAACAGCCCTTCTACAATGCAATTGCGTTGGTCCATCACCTGCAGAATTTGGGCATATATGATCGTGTGGCTGAGTGGTCCAATTCTTTCGTGGATTTCTTAGACCCTAGGTACAATGCTCACACATGCATTTCCCAAATGCATGCTGTGACGGTGATGCTTTCAACAAGCCAGAAGAAGTTTTCCACAAAGGAAAAGATAGGTGCATTGGTTTTTGAAGCCCTCAAATCATGTGTGCCTGCGTGAGCACTGTGATCAATTTTTCTATGATTTTGTAACTGTAGGGTTGTGAAATTGGTTCTTTTTTTCTGATTCTCATTTTCATTTTCATATCACATTGAAGTTGGTATTGTAATGATTATAATTGCAATTGTAATAGTAGTCGTCGTAGTAGAGTAGTACGTAGTAGCAGTAGTAGTAGTAGTAGAAGTAGGAAGTAGTAGCAGTAAAAGCAGGAGGAGTAGTCGTAGTTGAAGGAGAAATAATAGTGATATGATGGGAAATTTCTTTACTGACAACTATAGTTTATAACTTTGAATAAATGAAATTTTCTATGTTCCATGACGACCGGATTCGATGCTTAGGTACCAGTATCCCGATCAAGTGCTTCGAAACCTGGTTGCCGAAGTTTGACTTATTCTTTTTCAAAAGGTGGCAATGATACGAGTCGCATCATGAATCTTATCCATTTGCCAATGGATGTCAGTGCAGTGGTCCGAAAGATGAAGAGTGTTGCTTCTGCCCCAACTTCAAAACCTGGTAAAGCAGCCGATGTTACCCTAACCATGAAAAAGGAATTATCAGAAGTGTCATCTTTGAACATTTCCCTGAAGCCAGCAGAAGTTAAGAAGCTTGCTGCATCGTCTGGATCTGGATCTGCTACCGACACACAGGCCTGCTAGCCATCAATCTACATACCAGTTGTGTTTTATGATTTTCCAAGTTTTTGAACAATAACAAGAATTCAAACTTGCACTCGCCCTTCCGTTGCTTAATCTTTGATCAGACTTATTCTGGTTGCAGCAAGCATGTGAAGAATGTGAATACCAACATGCAACTACAAGTAATCATTGTGATTCATACTATTAACTTTGTACCACATTAAGAAGAACAATGGGTCCAACGTAAACATTCTGGCCATTGGAGCTGACGTTGCCACTGCTTTTGCTCCGTTGCATGTTCAGGTTCATCATCAAGCAGACCATGATGGTGCGGATGATGTTGAAGCTGAAGCTCAGGCAACTGCTGATGGAAAGGCGGAATGTGAGTTGGAAGATGGACAAAAGCCACCCGTGAAAAAAGTCAAGAAAGCTAGCAAATCGACCTTGAAGAATTCTCAATGGAAGGCCTACTCAGATGAAGAGAAAAAGGTGTTCAAAACACTTGCAGTGGCATCAAATGGAGAATCCAGACCTCTTTCAGCGTTAGATGATTTGCTCCAAGCATTGAACTTCGTTTTGGCAAAGCTCATCAAGGACAAGGTCATTAAGGAATCTGAGGTTGATTCAGAACGTGTTCTGTCCACGATGGGTTTCTGTGCAAGTCTTTTCTTTGAGTTTGCATGGGTTGGCAAAGTGTCAGTGAACGGCAAAGAATTCCGCCAGTACAGTTCACTGAGATCGGAAATTCAGCAGACTTTCATGAGCACCAATGAACAACTATGGGGTGCTGACATGGCTGCTTCTGAGGGTGATGGTGGTACTGAGAATGAGGCATCGAGCAACAAGAAGGGTACCAACAGAATGCTCAATACTCTAGAACTTGCAGAGCTGTTGTGCCAGAGTTTCCTTGACAAGCCTGTCCATTCTGTGATTTGGGACATTGATGACCCTGATGAGATTGTGATCAGAAACATTGCTGACTGTATGGCTACCAAGAAGATGGGTGACCCAGTGCGTAAGTTTGTTGACACCAAACTCCACTTGCCTCTTCAATTACATGAAGCAGTTCAATCATCATTGTCCCAAATCTTTGCTATGTCCAAGTCGTCTGCGGAAACTCCTGATGATGTCACCACTGAGACAAGTCTTTTGGATTTGTTAGCCATTGCTTTTGGATGCATCAACGAACAACTACCCGCATCATGGATTGGATTCGCCTTTGATGTTGTGACTGCCTATGCAGAGCGGAGCCATTTCGTGGAAGATACTGCCAAGGCGGCGCATCTGTTTTCACCATTTGATGTTTGAATGTGAATCAATTGCAAATCATTTGTATTGTTTGGGATTGACATTGTGTCCGCTCCTGTCCTAGCATGAAATTAGAACAACGATGTGATTCTATGCTGTATAATTATGAGATAACTACACACCACAGTTTTCATACATCTATTTGGCCACTTGAGTGCAACATGACAGCCTGTGCCCATTTTGGAGGTGTTCTTGTCCCTTGAGAACTTGCAATGTTTTGCCAGTATGAGAACGAGATACCTCTTGACAATCTTGACGGAGGTTCATTCAGCAACAGTTGCTCCAGCATGTTGGCCGGTCTTGCTTCAAAAATATGCACACCTCACTGGACTGCTATCTGAACTGACCAAAGTCAATCAGAAATCAGAGACCTTTGATCTGTTGGTCTTGTTTGATTCTGTCCAATTTGCGCAGACATGGGCAAGAGACTGGTCCAATTTGATCTTGACTTCCAAGACCCTTGATTCATTGTGTGACGCAATCAGATCAGCCACGACAACTACTTCTTCAGCTGAAGCCGGGCAACGGACAAAGCTTCTCAAAAGTGCGTTTGTGATGACGACCGGAACTGGCAAAGACTCCATGGAATCAGCGCAAGGATGGGTTGATGAATCATGTACACATGATTAATGTTGCTTCTGTTTCTTGATGTTGCTGGGTGTGTCTATGTATGCCATGGCTGCCAAAGTTGTCAGGTTTTCTTACAGTGTCAATGAACATGTGCAAGAGCATATCATAGTGTATTTAGAAAGGTTTGTTGGTATATTTTCTTTTTGGTGTCCCTATCTGTTATTCCCGTAGTTCTTGGATTTTGTTTTTGAATTTTCCGGCTTTGTCCAGGAGACATCCCCAATGAAGCACGTGGCCAAGACAAGGTTGAAGGCAACACGACTGACAAGCCGCCTGGTGATGTTTCTGAGAGTGTGTCTCCACCTTCTGCTGCGGGTCCATCTGTGGAAATGAGTGTTGCAGCAATCAATGGCTTTAGAGATGCAGATGTTGTTTCCTCCCTCAGTTTGCTTGAAGCATCAGATGAAGCCCACCAATTGAAATTGTTCCAGCCTGCTGAAGATGATGATGATGCCTCACTTGCCGCCACACACAAGGAACATAGGGAGAATCCGTTGGTTAAGCCAGAACTGATGATGACTACTTTGTTCGTGAAGGTGCTAGAGCGCAAGGTGGAACTTCTTCAATGGCAGTTCTTCCATAGCATCAACTATGGGGATTCAGAGGTCATGGTGAACATTGTTGCAAAGAAACAGGACCAGTTCAAAGTCAATGTGCCATTCAAGTCATGCAATGGAACATTGTGCCTTCCTTTTGGTGGTTGTATCTCCACATCACAGGGTACCAGTCGGAGCCAGCCGTTTGTCTTCTGCACGTTGTTTGGATTGAACTTCTACGTGCATGGCAAGCAACCTGATCTGAACACTGCCAGTCATCTCGTTCCAGCATGGGGTGTCAAGGTCGTTTCCAAGTCATCGGATTGCTTCTTCAAACAGGTTACTGTCAAGCGTGAGTTTTTGATTGTGGTTCCCAAAGGCAAACCTTTGATGGATCTTTACTTCGTGCTGGCCGATGAGAATGAAGGAAGTCTGGAGCAAACCGCAAAGAACATTGAGAAATGTGGTGATGCTTCTGTTTGTTTCTTGTCATGTCTTTAGCGTTTTTTTTCTTGGACAGGGTATTTGAGTTTTGGGCCAGTCCCGCCATCGTCCTCATGCCGGTCTTTTGCAACTTATGTTTCAATACACAAAATTTCATGCCATTCCCCATTCCATTGGATGTTGCTGTTATGTTATGAGTGTGGGATAGTTGTATCAAATCAGGTTCTTGCGAAGCCCAACTGCAGTGCTTAGAACCTTTACCAAATTTGATGGAAAAGCTGGCTGCAGACTTGCAATCCAAGAAGGATAAGGCAGAGAAGACTGCGAAGGCTTTGGTTCAGGCATCACTTCGCAAAAATCAACAAAAGGAGAACAAGGAGAACAAGAAGAAACGCAAAGCTCAGGATGCTGTAGAAGACGCAGCACAAAAGTTGCAAATGGAGGTTGATTCAACGAAGGCCGAGCTTCAAAAGATGCAACAATCGGAAGAAGAGGAGAAATTGGTTGAAGCCGCAATTTCCAAAGCACTGTCCAAGTGTTCTATGGCTACCAGCGTCCCTCTTACCATCATGAATCAGTCCGAGCCGGTTGAGAAGAGTGCAAGGGCAAAAGCAATGCAAGATGCTCTCAAGACTTACCAGTCCAAGTTGGAAGTCATGAAGAATCAACAAAACGATGATGGTCATGATGGTTCTGATCCTGTTCCAGGCAATCCTGGAACTCAGGAGTCTGTGCTTGGTATTCAGGCAGCCCTCCATGTGCTCAGGCAGGAAGGGAGTGTATCGCAAAAGAAGGCCAAGATCGCAACAAAGAAGGATGAGAAAGCACTTACGGCTGTAGAGATGAAGCGTTTAGGGAAGCACCTTTTGAAGTGAGAGTTTGATGCAAAATTCGTAGTTGAACGGAATGATCAAGATGTATGCTAGCTTGAGTCGTGTCTGAGTGTTTGAACGGAGCGTGTGTCCTTTGTATGTTGAAATATGTTAAACCTTAATGTTTGATTACAAGGTCTTGTTTCCTTTCAATCCATATCACCCAACCATTATGTTTATTTTTCAAATTATGTTATGTTGTTTTTGTTTTTTTACACCAAAAAAATGACTCCATGTTCCAAAAACAGCCACGGTGTTTGGGGTGCCGTAGGCAATGTGGGATGCGCAGGTAAATGCTTGTGCAGTTTTTTGGACTGGACCTTCAAATGTAGGCCCACGTTATTTTCTCTAATTGCTCCACAGGACAGTTGGTTCAAATCAGAAACCTCTTTCTAGCTTGCAACCGTGACTAGCTAGGTATGGCAAATCAAGTTTGAAATTGCTTAGACTTTGCCACTGTGAAAATGGCATCAGCCACGTCCATAGTTGACATTGCGGAGTGGTGCCGATGGAAAAAAATAAAAAGCGTGCATTTCATGTGATAGTTGTACCCCCCCTGGCTTTTAATCGTATCTCTTTCCCTTTTTTTGCGCTGGTCCAACCTAGGCCTATACCGCAACGTGATGCTGAATATCATCACTTTTGTGGTGTGCGGCTATGGGGCCACAGCTTAAAAACTGCTGTTGACATACGTTTATTTGGGGCGAAAATGAGTGCGTGTGTGCAACAACTGTCGATCATTCAAGTTCGAAGTGTTGATCCGGACCTCCTATCGTGCTTCCACTTGCACTTTTATATCCAAAGATACGGTCATCTAAACCAGTTTTTGCTTTTGAGAACAACATATTTTCGACATATTCAACTTGCACCAGTTTGTTTTGAAGTCGTACGACAAATTTGAAGCAGCTACTTTGAATCCATTTGGATTGTGTGGTTTCGTTTTGTGCCTCCTTTATGAGATGTGGAGGTGGTATAGGGGTGGTCTGGGGGCTGCTTCGACATGGTATGGCTACTCGGGAGTTTCGGTCCCATCAACCCCCGAGCAAAACCGGTATCAAGCTACAGCTGAAACCGGTACTTACGATGCAATACTTAAATTAAAGGTATTCAAGGTCTTTCATCCGAATGGCCGGAGGGACAAGCTTTACAAGGTGAATATGCTTCTGAACTTTGAGTGTTATGACGCATTTCGCAATCCGCTGGAGCTAAAACAAGCCAACCGCAAGTTCAAGACACCCCCAGAAAAGTCGTCTTTTCCCATGGTGAGTTCTTATCATGCAAAATCATGATCCCCCAAGATGGTCAAAAGATCGGGATCTAAAAATAAGATAACTACAGTATCCCCTTTTTAACATGATCCCTAAAATCCTAATGGTTGAAAAACATGTTTCCAAACCTGTTTCATGTTTCAGCAATACTGTTGATGGACAAAATCCTGCACCACCTGGGATGGTTAAAACCTGATAAATAATGAGATAATCATCATCCTTGGTGGTGCAGGATTTTGTCCATCAACAGTATCTTTGAAAAACACCCCGACCGACTGAACTCAAGACCCGGTGACTCGTTATCCCCCACCTTCGAAGTAACCCAAATCGCTTAGGCCATGCAAACGCGCATTCACATCAGCCCGGTTCCTGATTAAAAGGACATCCGGGAAACATATTTTCTCTCCATGAATTTTCCCGGAGAACGCGGAAAAATGTATGGAAAATGTACCTATCTAAATATTTTTCATAAAAAGATACCTGAAATGTTAGTTTTTATATTCCGTAGACATTCCCTTTTAGTAGGAATTGCATCAACAAATGGTGGGTTGTCGGTTGCTATGTCAAATGATGTTAGTTTACCACAGAGGTTACAGGAATAAAAGGAGGATAGCCCGGTATTACTATGTTAGACATCCCCTTTCACAGCCAAAATAAGAATTGAATTCCTGGAAAAGCTGTGGGTGAGGGATTGATTCATGGAAGGTTTCAAGGTATGTTGAAATGTTCTTCTGTTACGCCCCCTGACACTAACATAGCACCTGAAAATTGATGGTTGGAATACTACTTTCCTTTTGGGAAGGCCCATTTTCAGGTGCTATGTTAGTTTTAGGGAGGGTTCTGAACCCTCATGTCGCGGATGCTACAAAAACCTCTAGTCTTGGCTGATTAAACAAGTCTCCAAGTTGTCTGGGGATCTTGGCGGTCCTAAGGGCTTCCATAAGTCAAAGTACTAAAGAAGCAATATCTGCCACCGGTATCGCAAAGTTCAACTGACCTATCTTCAAATGGTACTATCAAAATGGAGGTTACGACCAGTACAACCATCTTTACTGCCTTCAAGTACGTTCATCTCTAAGAACATCACCATCACACTTTTCTGACGCGCCAACAACTGCATACTGAATACTAGTGGTTGCATCTTCTAGTGGTCCCATCTTCTTCAACAACACTCCCAAAATCAAACAACTCCATCATTCAGAACTGACTTTAAAAAAAAGAAATGATAGCAATACACCTCGACAGTCGCTAAGATGGAATCTGAAATTTGGACTTTGAGTCATGGACATTCACCAACTTGCGGTGCATCCCATCATATTCCAAACGTCCAAACGGTCCAGGTTTGGACCCTTTACCTCCAACGGAACCCTTCCTTCCCTTCAGCAGTGATTTCCTGACTAATACACGCACCATCTCTACATCTTCTGCAAAGACAGCGCACAGCAAGGGTGTCATTCCCTCTGCTGCTGAAAATCCCTCGAGTGCATCCTGGATTGGCTGATTGGCTTTGAATTGACCGGAGGGGTGGGGGGAGAAGATTTGATGGATGGATGATTTTAGCATCCAGAAAGAGGCATTTTTTTGCTGGGAACTAATTCCCCAAAAAAGGGTTTTGAACGATGACTTTTCCTTCTCCATTTTGGTGGGCTGCGTTCAGCTCGGAATGATGTCTTCTCATCTGGTTGGGTAAAGTTGTATAACACATCTGACAAATGTTGGCCAACTGTATTAACATACTCAGCCATCGCATCCAACACATATGTCAAGTCATTACAAACTGTCGATGGTTGAAATCCTGCATCAGCTGGCATAGACGAAACCCTACAAAACCAGGATATTCAGTACGTTATATCTACTGGTTCAGGATTTCAGTCATCCACCGTATGACCATCTCCCCGTTATATATGGGATTTGAAATTCCCAAAGATCTTTGCTCATTTCAAACTATTACAATGCACATATGCACACATATGACTTATATAGATATACAACATATATATAAATATAAATACAAAGAAATATATACAGTGCCTTTGGCCTTTAATACGTAGCAAAAAAGTACGAGTACAGCACCTGCAACCAAGGACGTTCACAACAAACCCATTCCAATCTACCCCACATGTTCACACCCCAAATCCCCCCGAGACCTTCAGATTTGTGAAGCGGAAGTGCGACAAAAACTCCTCCAGCTTAAAGCAGATTCTTTCCTGGAAGGGAAAAACAGCTTGACTGCCCTGGCAACAATCAATGCTCCCAAAACCCCAAATGTCAATGGGAACATTAATAAGAACTCCTAACTATATACCCTGGCCAATTGAAAAACGGTTGGTTCTTTTTGTAGCCGTAGCCATTCTGTCTGGTACAGGTGTTTTTGATTGGGGTGGGATTCTGGATTCTTAATGTCTTAACGATAAG
>OMLO01001090.1_pt1 | contig 20184 bp, 18 predicted proteins | sample 1674811 | NCBI WGS metagenome assembly OMLO01 (sample SAMN06265003, study PRJEB25207) | coral metagenome | isolation source: Coral host | place: Mexico:La Bocana,Puerto Morelos, Mexico | collected 2008-11-13 | reverse complement strand
TCAAGTTTGACAGTGGCGTGATTTTTCTTGACCAATCACAATTCCTTGTTACGGCATAGCAACCAATGAGATTGCTTTATTTTGTATAGAAAACAGATTACGTCAAATGGCTTTTTTTCGTGTTTGTCAAAGTGGGCAAAGGCCGGCTTTCGACTGAGTAATTGAGAAAGATTTTGAAATAAAAAGCTGAAGTTGTGTGTTCTTTTATTGTATAAAACAAATAGATTCCATGTTGCCACAGAGGACGTCAAAATGTGGTAAGAACATCAGTGACACACTCGGCTATCGCCTCTTGTGCCACTTTTTTGTTCTTACCACATTTTGACGTCATCTGTGATCTATTACTGAACAGATGCATGGCAACATGGAATCTATTTGTTAAGTAGACACTGATTAAAACAAATAGGGTATACATGTAAGTGCACTTAAAAAACTTAAAAAATGTACTAAATTGTTAATAAGTAATAGTGAAACGAATTATGAAAGTAACATTCCAGCCCCTTTAAAGACAGTAACAACAGGCAAACATCTTTAACTAAAGCACTATAATAAGGTTATCATAAAAAACAGAGTTCAGTTCATTACTGATCAACGTTATCTATTGGTCGGGTGAGAACGGATGTACTTGTCTTCACTTTTAGACTCCACACTGACACATTGACAGTGAAGTTTTGTTTTCATTTTGGTCCTGTTGCAGTACGCTATTGTATATTCAATTAGCTGACAATTGTTTAGATGGCTATTCCCAATACCAACCATTTTGTGTTTACAGGCCACAAGTTCACCATAGAAGTTCTCGCTCATTTGTCCAATCTTGAATTGGACAAATGACGGAAAACTTCACAAACGTTTCCTAGAACGGAAAAATAATTTGTCGATTTTATGCAGAGGTCTTGTTATGACCCAGGCAGACCCGGAGTTTGTTTGTCTATGCATTTATCAGTGGTCGGGTGAACGTGGACCAAATATTTTGGACAAGGCAACAATTTCATCCGATGATTGAAAGAAATGGGAAATACATCTCGGAAAGGTGGAGGAGCAATGCAAACCCAGAGGGAGCAAACGAGTCGCGGTTACACAGTACAAACGTGCCGTATTGCTGCAAGAAGGAAAACCAGTGATCTACGTATCCAGAGCTCTCACTCCCGCCGAGGAACGCTATTCCAACATTGAGAGGGAATTGCTAGGAGTGGTATTTGTCATGGAGAGGCTTCACAACTATGTATTTGGTGGGCCAGAGTTAAAAAAGACCACAAACCTCTAGAAATGATTTGGAAGAGGAGTATTGCCACTGCCAGCCCATGGACAACTCAATTGCAGACACCCTTAGTCGAGTCGACCCTCTCCGGACTCAAAGCAGATGGATGTGATTCCAGTGCATCACATCAATTTAACTGTTACAGCCACAGACAACCAACTTGACAGAACCAGAATTGTCACCACTGCTGATCCAGCCTTGAACCAGTTAAGGCATTACATCTTTCACGGTTGCAGCAACTCCCAGAACGATTGCAACATTATTGGAATTACCGTGAAGAACTTGCAGTTGAAGATGGCCTGATATTCAAAGCACATCGACTTGTGATTCTTACTTCACTTAGAGCAGAGTATCTTCATGCAGATCTTCATGAGGATCTTCATGCAGGCCACTTAGGAGAAGAGAAAATTCTGTTGAGAGCACAAGAGACAGTCTTTTGGCCCGGGATCTCGGATGACGTGAGAAATACAGTTAAATTATGTGATGTATGTATGAAATACAAACCTGCTCAACAGAAGGAACCACTAGTACCACATGATGTGCCCAGCTTCCCATGGTTCAAACTTGGAGTTGACATATTTGAGCATCGTTCTCACCATTATCTGCTGGTTGCTGACTTCTTCAGCATGTTCCCTGTTGTTAAGAAACTGACCAATCAGACAGCAGGACTTGTGATAAGTCTTCTCAAGACAATATTTTCAGATTATGGGGTACCAGCAACAGCGTACACAGATCAGGGAACCCAGTTCGTGTCCCAAGAATTCAAACAATTTGCCGTGCAGTACAGATTCGAAGTGCAACACTCTAGCCCAAGGTATCCTCAGTTGAATGGTTTCATAGAGGCCATGGTTAAAGTAGTAAAGGGCATAATGGAGAAGGCCAAAGATTCGGGTTCTGATCCACATCTTGCAATGTTGATTTATCGTGCGACCCCAATCAAACCTGGCTAGCTCAGCCCAGGAGAGATGCTTTCCCAGCGGAAATATAGAGCACTCCTTCCTAACCATCAATATCTGCATCCCAATCTAGAGATCAGTAGGGAGGCTCTAATAGCACAGAAACAAGCCCAACATGATGACTATGATCGGACAGCCACGAAAACTTCAAGATCTACAACAATTTCAGAGTGTCTGGTTCCAGTTAGATCCCACGGCTGCAAATAATTTTTTTCACCTGAAAGGACATACAGGTGTATGTCCTACTAAGACACCATCTTGTTTGGACAAAACAAAATTCTGGTCGGACATTACCAAAAACAAAAGGTTGAATTTTATTTCCTTAAAATTACCGAGCTATCACTTTCCTCGCGATCTGTTTGCATTTCTGTTACTTATTACTATTAACAGTAAAATCATGATACCACTTTACTTCCTCTTAGGTGAGGCAGTTTGACAAAAAATATCAACCTTGTAATTTTCCTTTGAAATGAACGACATTACAATACCGACAGAAAAAAAAATACTGCTGTTGCCCCAATGGCTTGCTTCAAACAACAAAAAGTAGCTTCTTCAGTAGTCATTTAAACTTGTCAGAACAAGTGCTATGAACAATACAAAATAAGCTATATTACACAGTAGGTGAACATTGTAAAACTTAGTAGAGTTCCCCTGCGGCTGCCTCATCATTATCACCATCACTGAAAATGCATTTGTCTTCACTATTACAATCCGCACCCATCCTACAAACCTGTTCAAGCTGTCTCAGGTCAGGTCAGCTACGACATTTTCACCGCTCTGAACATTCATTTTGGAAGTCGCATTTTTACCACGCAGATTTTGGAGACTGGATCGATGCGAGCGCTTGCTTGAGGTTTCGAAAGGCCCGTGAAAGTGACAGTCGGTCCTCATTCCAGTAGTTTTCATGCTTTATTACATCCATTTTGAAATCACTGGTTATCCTTGCAATCTGATTGGCTCTCAGCAGTACGATTTATTCCCAAATCGCACTATTTTTTGCTCTAACTCGCATCTTTATCTCAGCCAATGAGAATGAGACAGTAAAACAAAATAACCAATCAGATTTCAAGGCTTTTTTTAACTAACCAATGACATTGCAGGAAAATGAAAGACAAAAAGGCTTTTGTTTGGCAAATTTGGCAACTTTTGTTGTTCTAATAGTTCTTGTATTTAGGCTATTAAATTGTGCGATTTCAAAATGGATGTAATCAAGTGGCAATTGAACTTCGGGTCGTGCAATTTTGGTCTGAAATCATACTTGTGATTTCAAATCAAACTCGCGCTGCGTGCTCATTCGATTTTGAAATCACATGTATGATTTCTGACCAAATTACACTCCACTTTTCAATTACCATTATATATTATTGCTGTGGAAGAAAATGATGCTATTGATCGCCAAAAATTTCCTTTTAGAATTATTTAAGGTATGAGCATATGGATAAATGAATACCGAATATGGAGGATTTCAATTCATTACCATCTCTACACTGAAAATACAAAACATTGAAATGGCCTTGAAATCGACCTCATCGATTGAAGACATTGAAATGTGATATCTTAAAACACTTGAGCGACTAGAAAAAAATTCAAACTTGGAAGAATTTAAACTTGCTCAGTGTTGAATTCAAGGAGAATAAAGCATCATGAAAAAGGGAACGAACGCGAATTATAAATTTTGTGTGAGGTTTTTGTAATGAAAAACAAGAAAGCCATTGCAAAGCGTCACGCCAGCCCAGCCGCGCAGTCTAGTCATGTTTGACTTATGTAAATAACTAATTATTGTAACATTTGCAAAACATTCATTCTTATTCTGAGCTTCCACAGATTCAATAGAACCTAATGAATGAAGCAAAAATTAATTTGGTGTTAACACTTTTAAAACGGGCAGGTAAATTTTCGCGAAGAAACTTTTCAAGTAATGAATAACACTATTTTGTTTTCAGACGCATTCCGACGAGAGAATACACACGGGCGGGTGTATTGTGATTTGTTTTTAATTTAAAGCAAAATTTTACTGTGGATGACTCTGGAAAAAATATAAACAAAAATTAACATCTCGCTACTTTTTAAAAAGCATTGTGCTAACTTTCGAATAAAACGGAGGGCAAACTACGCTAATGTAAAAGAAAATTTTGTTTAGTGACTTAATACGACAGCCGTGGATTAAGTTCGTCCGACTTACGGCAGATTTTTATACATCATTGCCGTAAAATGATTTATGATAAAAAGATCTGTCTGGACATCATGTCTGACCACATTTGGGATTTTGTCAGACATGAGCAAATTTTCGTCGGCCAATGTACGATCACCGACAGTTATTTGCAGCCCTGGATCCCAAGAAACCAATCTGACAGAAAGCCATGGTGGTACAGCAGCCAAATGAAAGTTCGCCCAGGCGATACGAGGTACAGTGTGTATAGACTGAATTCAGTGCTCGCTACTTCAGGAAATGTTGCCATATTTGTCCAGCGATTGAGAAGAAGAATTAAACCAGGCCCCATCAGTTTCCGGAACAGAACCAAAGTCACCAGTACCTGGACTTGTCAAGCCCAGCTCAACAGCAGCTGATGCCGCTGGTCAGCCATCACAAAAGCCATTGCCCAAACAGTGCATGCCAGGAAAGACCCCAGTTGGAATCGCGTTGTCTTGTCCACCATGAACTATTAGACCACTGACGAGACTAATTGAACAAATCTAGAGTGACTATAACAATTTAAGAGAAATGTACTTACAGTGTGTCGTATAATTGCAGCTGTATTAGTTTTTCTTGACAAGAATATCATTAGTTTATTTTTTGTTCGTGAACCTTTGACAAGCTTTTCAATAAGCATTTCAACTTTAGCACATACAAGGGTATGAGATGCGTTCCAGCTTTAGAGTACATGGGTACAAGAATCCTATGCTAAGTTTTCTAGTCATTTATGTCATAATGTCAAAAAGAGGGGGGATGTTGCAGTACGCTATTACATATTCAATTACGACGATTGTTTAGATGGCTTTTCCCAATACAGACCATTGTTTGTTCTTATTCAATTAGCTTAAGTTTGCGCTACAATTGGTGCAGTGTGACTTTACACAGGCCCCACGAGCATCAAAACAGACCCGCTCAGGTCCCAGTCAGGCGAAACCATCACCGATCAGAGCAAGCAGCTGCAGTGATGGGTAGAGCACTACCTCGAGCTCTATGCGACGCAGAATATTGTCACAGACGCTGCCCTCGACGCCCTACCCAGACTTTCAGTCATGGAGGAGCTCAATGACCTGCCAACAGAGGAGGAGCTCAGTGAAGCCATCGACTCTCTGGCCTGCGGTAAGGCACCGGGGAAGGACGGTATTCCCCCGGAAGTCCTTAAGCAGGGGAAGTCAACCCTTCTGCAGCCGCTGCATGCTGGGAGCAGGGCCACATTCCCCAAGACATGAGAGATGCCCACATCGTCAATCTCTATAAGAACAAAAGTGACCGCAGTGATTGCAACAACTACCGCGGCATCTCTCTGCTGAGCATCGTCGGCAAGGTGTTCACCCGAGTCGCCCTCAATCACCTTCGAGTCTCACCCCACACGTTTACCCCGAGTCGCAGTGTGGCTTCAGAGCTGGCAGGTCCACCGTGGACATGATCTTCTCCCTCCGTCAGCTGCAGGAGAAGTGCCGAGAGCAGCAGCAGCCTCTGTTCATCACATTTGTGGACCTGACCAAGGCCTTCGACTTGGTCAGCAGGAGCGGGCTCTTCCAGATCCTCCAGAAAATCGGTTGTCCACCCAAGCTACTCGCAATCATCTCCTCCTTCCACCAGGACATGCAAAGCACGGTCCGCTTCAACGGGGCTACCTCAGAATCTTTTCCAGTCAGCAGTGGAGTGAAACAGGAATGTGTCCTGGCACCAACCTTGTTCGGGATCTTCTTCTCAATGCTTCTCCAGTGCGCCTTCGCCGACTGTGAAGACGGAGTGTATGTCCGTACAAGGCAAGATGGGAATCTCTTCAACATCGCCAGACTTCGTGCCAAGACCAAGACCTACGAGGTGTTGATATACGCGAACTGCTGTTCACAGACGACGCTGCCCTTGCATCCCATAGTGAAGAGGGCCTCCAGTGCCTCGTGAACAAACTGTCCGCTGCCTGCAAGGAGTTTGGGTTGACCATCAGCCTCAAGAAAACCAACATCATGGCGCAGGCTGCCGACTCCCCGCCTACCATCACTATCGAGGACACTCAGCTGGAAGTAGTGGAAGCCTCCACCTACCTGGGCTCCACCGTCACGAGCACAACATCACTTGATGCCGAGATCAGCTCAAGGATCGCCAAGGCTGCAGGGGTCATGGCCAAATTGAAAAAGCGAATATGGAGCAACAGTCTGCTGAGTGAAAGGACCAAGGTCCTGGTCTACCAAGCCTGCGTCCTGTCAACTCTCCTTTATGGCAGTGAGTCGTGGTCGACTTACGCCAGGCAAGAGCGACGCCTCAACAGCTTTCACCTCCATTTGCTTCGCCGCCTGCTGCACATCAGATGGCAAGACAAGGTTCCGAACACGAACGTCCTCTGGCGAGCTGGTCTCATGAGCATACCTTCCATGCTCTTTCAGAGACGCCTCCGCTGGCTGGGCCATGTGCACCGCATGGAGCCTGATCGTCTGCCATGGGAAATCTTGTATGGAGTACTGTGCAACGGTGCCCAAAAAGTTGGCCGGCCTCTGCTCCCCTACAAGGACACCATCAAGCGCGATCTGAAGGCTGTCAAGATCAACGCAAACAGCTGGGAAGATACCAAACCCTGACATCAGGCGGCATCAACTCAAGACGCAGGTGCTGGCGGCTGAAGAAAGTGAGAGAGATCGAGCTAACGTCAGGATATTTCTCCATGCTTGAAACAGAAAATACATCAAAAAACAGGTCCACTTTTTTTCTCTCTTATAGGGATGGCAGGTATTCAAGAAACCAGCGACACCAGAACACGTCAGCCAGGTACTGGACATGTTGCCATCTGCAGCAGGAAAAGCTGTCATCTTTGACAAATTCTCCCAGTGGCAAGGTGGGACCTGCACACAAGAGCAGCAGGTGATTGGGTGATGAATCTTCTGCTGATTCCAATCTTGAATAGCTTCTTGCTACTCCTTCTCACATCTGACAAAGTTACTGCCATTGTGCGATTGTATGCATTGAGGTTGGCCTCTTCTCGCAATAAAACGCCTTAAAGCATAGATGAAAGAATTTGTGTCAAGGCCATGGCTAACCTTGATGTGCAGTGCGCGAACTGCCAGACAGGTACTTTGTCCACGACATACTAGCAGGGGGCCAAAACAATTGACTGAGGGCAGGTTCAGAGGGGCAAACTCTGTCCTCCCATGCAAATTTGCCATCTTCTGCTGTCCCACAGATGCCCACATCCACTTGCAATGGAAGAATCCATTCAGAACTTGGTGTAGGGAGACTCTCACTTGAACAATCCAATATCTTTCTCTTATCATTGACAGCATATGTTCAAGACCAGAGTGACTACAGCGTAGATCATAATGACAAATGATGAGGTTGGACATGTGATGCTGCTTTGGTAGTATAACTGGATGTTTAGCATCTTCACTGATCAGTCAGCATTGGAGGCGACCTCCTACACATGAGACCTGTGCAATTGTATGCATTGAGGTTGGCCTCTTCTCACAATAAAACGCCTTAAAGCATAGATGAAAGAATTTGTGTCAAGGCCATGGCTAACCTTGATGTGCAGTGCGCGAACTGCCAGACAGGTAAATAGGACACCATATCTCTTTACTGTACTTTGTCCACGACATACTAGCAGGGGGCCAAAACAATTGACTGAGGGGAGGTTCAGAGGGGCAAACTCTGTCCTCCCATGCAAATTTGCCATCTTCTGCTGTCCCACAGATGCCCGCATCCACTTGCAATGGAAGAATCCATTCAGAACTTGGTGTAAGGAGACTCTCACTTGAACAATCCAATATTTTTCTCTTATCATTGACAGCGTATGTTCAAGACCAGAGTGACTACAGCGTAGATCATAATGACAAATGACGAGGTTGGACATGTGATGCTGCTTTGGTAGTATAACTGGATGTTTAGCATCTTCACTGATCAGTCAGCGTTGGAGGCGACCTCCTACACATGAGACCTCTCCAAAGGAGTGGGTCCAATTTGCAAATATGGCTTGATTTCTTGACGCTCTTCACCTTCAAGGGGATTGTGCTTTCGGTAGCAGCGCCCTGTAAAGACAGCAACTCGTCGTAGAAACAGCAAGTTTGGATGACCTTGATGACTTCTGTTTCGGCTTCCTCTAACTCGTGAACCTTCAAGGCATCAATCTTCTGATTATGGTGGGGCTGCAGCAGGTTTGTAGCCGATTTCTGTATTGGAGTATCCACGCCACAAACCTCTTCAATGAGTACAACAATGAAAATCATTTGAAAACTTCCACAAAATCGCGATCTGGAGGACAGGTCATGGTTACAAACGTGGCGTCAACTTCTTCTAGAGGTATCTGTTTGATCTCCTTGTTGATTAGAGGGGGATCTGGGGCCAATTTTCTTCGGACAGCCAAAGGAATTCTGGACCCCTTGTCTAGCGGTTACTTCTGGTGATAGCCTCGGCTGATAAGACCCTTGAGGTGTCGTCAGCGGGGTTCATCTTTGTTCCAACGTAATGCCATGTGCATGGGGTGCATTGTTCACGGATGGCAGCAACTTGGTTAGCCACAAAGGTTTTGTACCTTCTTTCACTGTTAGCAATGTAGCGCAGGACACAAGTGCTGTCCGTCCAGTAGAAGGAGTTGTTGATAAGGAGTTCAACCTCTTGGCGTATTATTCTGTCCAGCCTCATGTAGAGCACAGCGGCAGACAGTTCTATTCTTAGGATGGTCACTGGCTTCAGAGGTGACAAGCAGGATTTTCCCATAATGAATGGGCAGTGAACTTTGTGCCAGGAATTTACAGGCCTGAGGTAAGAAACGGCACCATAGGCCACCTGAGAGGCGTCAGAGAAGTGGTGAAGTTGGCAGGAGATAATGTCACCAAAATTTGGGAGTTTGAAGCACCGATCAATAACGAATTGCTCCAGTCTAGGTAACTCCTCCAACCAACTCTTCCAGCATATTAGATCCTCTTCAGGGATTAAGTCATCCCAACCACGTTGTTTCGTGCAGAAGTTCTGAAGGACTACCCCAAGGACTCTCTCCGTAAGGGTGCTGTTGAAGTCCAAACAGACCCTGCTCGATCCAACTCAGGGAAATATTCAACGACCTTGCCCTTTTTCTGACACCCACATGGTTAGCTTGAAGCCTCCTTGTTTCAAGAGTTTGCAGGATAGATGGATGGCATCTTCCTCTGAATCAATGGATTTTAAGGAATCGTCTACATAGAAGTTTTGCTTGACCGTTCTTACAGCCTCACTGCTGAAATTTGCTTGGTTATCTATTGCGGTCTTCTTCAAGGCAACGTTGGCACAACTAGTGGAAGATACAGCTCCAAATAGATGGACGGTCATCGTGTATTCTTCTGGCTCTAGATCCAGATTTCCATCGGACCACCAGAGGAAATGTAGTGCACTGCGGTCTTCGGGGTTCACATGAACCTGGTGGAACATTTGCTTCCACATCTCACATAAATACTACCGGATCCTGGCAGAATCTAGTCAATACTCCGATGAGGGAATTTCCTGTAAGAGTTCATCATTGAGGGACTTGCTGTGATACTTGGCAGAACAGTCAAACACAATGCATACCTTTCCTGGTGTTGTGGGATGTTGGATTGCGTGGTGGGGAAGATACCATGTCTTGCCTTGCGCTTCAGCTGACAGGGCTTTAGTCGTGTATCCCTTTTTCAAGAGGTCTTCCATGCAATCTTTATACTTGGACCTTAGCTCTGGGTCTCTTGATAGACATCGTTTTAGCAGCTTAAGGCGATAAGGTCGACCACTGGTCTAATGTTCTCCAAACAAGGAGGGTTGTTCTTCCAGGGTAGGGCAAGCTGATAGTGGCCGTTCTCTAGATTGACAGAGTTCAGTAAGTCTGAAACTGTTCATTTAGCCACAGGTCAGCCTTTATGAGGTTAGCAGTGCGAGTGTTAGTGCTAGTAACCTTTCCTAGTGGCTCATTTACCACACAACCGAGGGTGTTTCTTGTGGCGTTAAGACCTCCATTCTGACTTGGAATAACCTGCTTAGGCTCAAGGATTTCTGGAGCGCCACTGCCAATGAGTAAACCGATGTCCACATCAATATTGGGGATCTTCACTTCAGAGAGATATCGCCACTTTTACGCATCTTGTTGGTTCGCAATACTCTCAGTAGTAACAGGCAGGCTTGGTATTGTGAACATTGGGAGTATTGGGAGCTAAAAGAGATTCTCCTCATCCAAGTCCAGTACTTCTAAACTAACAACCTGACAATAAGTTTTGCTGTTCTCCTTTTCCATAGTTGTTAATGACAATGTGGTTTCCTTTCCTGACAAGTTCAGTTCCTTTGCTAGAAAGTTGTGTTTGAGCCATTAGGGAGCTTAAGCAACGACGACGACACCGCCAAGGACGACGCCTAGTAAAAAATGAATTTATATTTTACAAGCAAAATTTGCGTTTGTTTAGATCTGCTCGGTACGCCAATGACTCTATAAACGTGTTTAAGCCAACTATGCAAAGAGGGCGTTCAATTCCAAATAGAAATACGAAAAATCAGCCGTCATGGTACACGTTCCGTAGACGACGCAGAACTTGGTCATTTCACGTTGTTGTTATGCTGAGGACCCATTGAAATGTACAAAGAATTATAATGCACGTGCACAGCTATTGTTTTGCTCATTAAATCTTTTGTTTGGTGCTGTTCTCGTTGCCGTCGTCGTCGCGGTTTGCTTAAGCTCCCTATTGTCTTTATGTGGACCTAGAGCTTCATTTCTTCCATTGACAAAGCCGTTGTGAACGTTCTGGTAGTCCACCTGCTGTGTACCACTGGCTTCCTTTCAGACAAGAGGTGGAGAAGTGGCCAGGCACAAGGCAGTTATCTCGAATGTTCTTGGAGTGGAGATTAAGTCTTTCAAAGACTTCTTCTTAAACTCATCACAAAGGGACAGCCAATGTCGGGCATTGCAGAGAGGGCATTTCTGGTTGTTACCATTAACTGGTGTGTGGTTTCCCTGCTGCAAGTTGGACGCCCTAGAGGGTGGCTTGTTTCTAAACTTTGAACTTCCAGTGGTTACTGGGTTGTCCTTTGTAACGTTTCCAAAGATGGTGTGCGTGGCAGCACAAACCTTTGAGGTATCGAAATCGCCCATGTCTCCTATTGTAATTTCCCATTCTTCAATTTTGGTGATTCTGTCAGCGACATCACACCACTTTAGTTTCAATCCATATGGCAGCCTGTTAACAACCATTTTTAGGGTATCTGGATTCTCCACCTTGTTAAGATAGCCGATTTCCATTAGAGTATTCTTGCAGCTGGTGAGTAGAATCAAGAACCACTGTAGTGCAGGGCAATCCTCTGCTTTAATGGGTGGTCCCTTTGTTAACTTATCAATGTAGGCAGCCAAGTAATTCGTTAGCTTTGACGGTATCATTTTTTGAGGAGACATCTAGCCTCTTGATATCCTTCCTCAGGTTTCATAGATAAACAGCTGGACACTAACACACTCTCTGGATATATACTGTACCAGGTAGTATAATCTTGTGCTATCGCTGGTGGTTTTGCTTTTGATTACGTTTTGGAAGGCTCGTATGAACCCCCAGTACTCAATAGGGTCTCCCCTAAAAGTAGGCACCTCTGGCTGTGGAAGTGTCAGAGCAAGTGTGCTCTCTTTTTGTCGCTGAAGTAACTGTCGGAATTCTACTGGCTTTGAGTAGCTAACAACCTTTCGAGAAACGTGTCGGGCCATCATTCTCTTTCACCCAAGACATGTGGTGTTACAGGTGACCCCCCCTGCGCATATAGTGGTTTGATCGTTGATTCGTTCTTTTATGTAAGCTTTTACCATATATGGTCTCAAACCAATTTATGTCCGGAGACACCATGTAACTACCTCTTTCGCAGGCTCCTCCTTAATGGTAAGCAAAGAAGATGGCTCAACTTCTGGATTCAGGTCATCGCATGGCCAACTGTAAGCATTCGGATTGAGTGGTTTGCTAACTTTAGGAACTTCAGTAAAATTCTGGGGCCTATTATCGGTGTTATCCAATGTTAGTTCACTTTTTGGCGGCTGGGATTCTGATGGGCAACTGTTTACTGCGCTTTGGGAGTATGTAGGCCAGTTGGTAGCTGGATCAAAAGATCTAGGAGTTGCCACATGATCTGCCTGATTCTGCACAGATCAACTCCTTGGCTTAAGCCTTTCCAATTTTTGTTTGGAGTTCCAAAGCTCCTCTTCGTTGCTGGATTCGTAAGCTCTTCCTCTTGGAGGGCTTGGAACCTTTCAAGGCTCACAGCTTCAGCTTGTAAAACTGCTCGTTTAGTGGCGGCCTTTGTCCTAGCGGCTGAAATTGAACTTGCATGAGAACTCGCGTGGCAACCAATCAACAAGCCTTTTCTTGAGCAGCAAGATGACTTTGAGCAGGCACGAAAAGCAGTGTTGCTGATTGAATCCTCGGGATGTAATTCTTCTTGAGACTGTAGTAGTCTTGTTTCAATAGCTGTTGACAAGATCCAATGGCCAGCATTGCGGGCCAAATCCGTTGCTAAAGGACTGTGGCGTCATAATAATTATTTGACTCTTTAATTTTGTTTTCGTCATGAAGTTGAGAATGATAGTCGGCATGGGCTTCCTTGAACTCCTGTAGGAGTTGTTTGAATTCTTCGATGCTCTCCTTTACTAGATCGTAGTTGTTAGAGTTCAGCATCAATCCTTTTATTTTGTTTTGGGCCTTAGTAAGAATTCTCCACTTAGCACTTCTGCTCCTCTTGAGCTGCAGGAGTTTTTTGGATCGAACCCTGTCCCAGTTGAGAGTAACACTTTCTATCCTGACTCTTGAATTAGATAGAGGTGATTTGTGTTCACTATTTGTGTTTTGTTCGCTCTCTTTGTCAGCCATGACCGGTGTAGGGTTTTCCACACTCATGTTTGCGGAACATGATAGCCTATTGCATAACTTGAAGTGAGCAACATGTGTTTCAACTGTTACTTAGATAACTCAGCTAAAGTCCTCATAAAAGTAGAATATCCAACAATAAATGATGAACAACGCAAAACTTGAGCACCAAATTCGAATTAATGTGACTTTCCAGGAGCGAAGCGACATGTAGATTACGATCTCAGGAGCTTGAAATACTCAAATGCACACGGTAAAATTAATTGATGACATTTATTGGAAGCCAGGGATGAATCAACAATTGAGGAATCAGGATAACAAAATATAGATGTACTTATGATGTGAAGTTGTAATTAGGTAGCAGTTGCGAATGTGTGATTGTGTGGTCGTGTGATTCGAACTAAAAGCAAAATTGTACAAAAGGCTTGTAAGCTAAATACTAACAAAGATACAGAACATCAATCAACGATACTGAATGAACATAGATCTTAGACTATAACAATATGATTAGAACTAAAAATATGTATCAAAAACTAACTTTGATCTTGCTCCTGTGAGGGTAGCAATAGAAGAAACGGATAGATTGAAAATGATAGCAGCGACAAAAACCAGCGAGCACGTAGATCTCGTAACTACCCGTAACTGATAAAAAAACACGTTATAGAAGGTTATAGAAGGTTATATTACACAGCTTGCATTGATCACCGCAATCACAGCATGAATAGTAAACTAAAAAATTTAATAGTAAAATGAATTAGGAAAGTCACAACAGGGAAGTATTGTCTAAAGGTATTCCATTGAGAAAAACATCCACAATTCCACACAAGAGCACGAAGTTATTGTCATAGTGACACTGAGTACTGGATTACTTCTCTATATGTTGTTTCACTTATCAATTGTGTGCACTTTAATTAAAAAATGCGAAAATATTGCAATTTTAATTAAACATGACTTTGCCAAAATCGCAAAAAATTAGTGCATACATGTAGCAAGAAAAACAAGTCTTCTACAATTGCAAAAATTAGTTACTGCAAATACAAAATAGCACCAATTCGTAGCATTAATTTAAGTAACATAAATTTCACATTTAAATGAACGTAAATGAGATTCTGCAGTTTAAATGAGATTCATTAAATTTTAATCTCACCCGTCGAGCAGTTTCCCAGCCATCACCCATGTTAACTGCTGTTCCAGGAGCAATGAGATTACGAGGATGACCATAATGCATATTGCTCCAGCCCACAACAGCTCCACCATTCTCCATGGCTGCCAAGTCTACTACCATCTAGTCCAAATACATAAAAACAGAATTATTATTTCCTGACCTGTGCAAGAAAGATATCTAACACCAAAAGTCATTGAAGTTCTGAATGCAACTTAGTTACAAGAACAATCTTTCAACATGGCAGTTCCTTTCTGCATCCAAAAGATGGATTCTTTCAACATTTTATAAATTCAGAAGGGGCTTTTAATTTACTTTATCGAACTTATACACTGAAATGCACTAAGCTTTGTGTTTCATTATGTTTGTCTGTGGGTATGCAAATTCAGTTTGTTGTTTACATTGGTTCCCAGGTGAATCGATCTCATTGTAAACACTCGATCCTAAATGAAATTTATTGTCAAGTTTTACATGTAGTTGGTTCTTTTACCCTTAGAAAGAAATACAGGTACCTGTAGCCTTGTCTGACCATATATGAAAATAATAGTTTTAGCATTTGCATCCTCATTGATTACATTTGACACCAAATGAGATATACATGTATCACACTGTGAAATTTCCTACTTTATCTCACTCATTGCATTTCCCTCTGGTTTTTAGGGATAGTTCCTTTGAAGGTTTTCATGTTCCTTTGAAGATTAAAGATTTTGATGTTGTTGGGACTGATGAGAGTGGCGTGACTAGAGTCACGCACGATTACGTCAATCGGACTGGTTAAAACCGGTTTTTCGGTGAACACGAGGTGTGTGAAAAAGTGTTGAAAAAGTGAGCGACCCAGTGAAACGAAGCAGCAATAAAGTTGTTAACAAAATCGTTGTGACAATGTTCACGTCTCATGATATAAGGTTTGCTTAAATGAGCATGCACTTTTTAATAGTTTTCCTAGTTCTCATATTGCATTCAAAACCGTCAAAGAATGTCAAACTTAACTTTCAAACTTGTTTGAAAAGAGCTCCCTTATACCATCAAAAATCTGCAAGGAATGTTTGTCTGTTTCTAAAGTTTAATATGCTTATTCGGCTGTATGAAGCTCAGGTTCGGTGCCGATCAAGCTGACAATTGTTTCACAAGATGAGAGTATTATAATTATGTGCCACTTCACTTACTTGAATAGCATGCTATTTTATTCACTGGTGTGCTGGTACCTGGTAATGCCAATTTTCGGAACATTTTGTAATCTACACTGTGCGGTTCATAAATTTGACAAGGCGACACCAGGCATGTTTGTTAATTAGTGCTTTGAAATCACATAACAATCATGTAGTAGCATTGGTCAACTGAAAACAGCATAATTTGGTCAATATACCATTCGTTATACACTTGGTAAAGCATTGCTGTAGATTGTTGCACACCAACAGATGACTTTTAACATTCATAATTTACAGAGCATAAATTATTGGCTGGTAAATTGCATCCAGCATAGGAAGACTTAGCCTTCAAAACTAAACTATATCAACTAATGCATCTTTCATTACCTGTTCTTATCATTGATGAAATCCAAGTACAACAAGAAGATCTTTTTAGATCTTATAACCATGCTTGTAAAAATTAAAATGTATTTTTAGCACTAGTCTTTGATGATTCACTGAGCACTATAGACACCACATCACTTGATCAAAACAAACTGTATTATTGCACCATCACTCTTAGCCTTCATGAAATCTATGATAACATTATGCCCATGAATGATATAAAAAAGTAATGAGTGTCACGCTATTGAAAAAGTTATTACCGGTAATAAAGTTAATATGTCTGTGTAAAGTAGTGATGTGAGTCACACCATCCGAGATTTTCACTATCCATGCTAATTTAAGAACTGCGTGTTCAGGCCAGCTTTTGTTCAGAAACCAATAGAAAGATCCAAAATGCCCAAATGTGCTAAAAACTAAATTTAATTTTACAAGCGCCGTTATAAGATCTAAAAGATCTTCTTGTTTTCCTTCACATCTCTGAATTCGCTTTGATGAAACATCCAAAGAATTCACTTCAATTGCCAAAACCCAGAGCAGATACTTGCAAAATTCAAAATAAATTAATGACTGTGGGTTCTGGCAAAACAACTTGCAAATTAACTCTATTTTATTTGTCACATAGTGAAAGTTAAAGCTGCAATGCCAGCGCATTCCATCTATTCTTAGTTTATTTAAAATTCTCTTCAAATCCAACACTTCGATAAATCCGAAAAAAAATATGTTTTACACACATTAAAGGAACCAATATCTGTAACATTATTAATGTTTCAACAGATTTTGACGAATAAACATCACAGGTTGCGTGATTCAAAGTCCCAAACACGATTTGGCCAGGTGGAGGTCTGCGTCTGGTCACCAACATAAAAAAAAAATACCGGTAAAAAAAAAATAAATAAACCCAGGTTAGAGCAAGAACCACACTCGGTCCATGGGCACGCGGTTAAAAAGTCATATAGCAGTAGGTAGGGGGTTGAAAGAATAAGGGCAAAATTCTTGTGCTCTTTTGAGACAGTCTCGCTGGCTTAAAACCTTCCCTAGAGAGTCGTGGTCGGGTGCACACAATAATTTTGCCAGCATTCATTCAGCCCTCTACCTACATACATACATCTCCTCATACACAATTGTAAATAACCAAGACGGAAGGAATATGATTTTCTATAAACGGCAAAGAGGGTCTCCTTGGATAAACAATTCTGCTGTTGCAGAAAGATCAGTGGCTGAATCAACAATAGAATGAACAGTTGAATTCTGACCACATTGAGAGGCATAACACAAAATGGACAGGCAAAAAAGATCTTCACTTGGTTTGTGGAACAGGTGAAAGAAGCCCACTTCACTGAAGAACAAAGCTCTGTTAGTCAAGGTATTCAAACTGCTAGGCAAGAGTGGTTATGGGAAACTCATTGAAGCATTGTAATGGCAAACAAACGTGATCTACACAAAGGATGAGAAGGCGGTAGACAGAGCATACTTCAGCAATCTGAATGACAAGCATATGAGCTAGAAGCATATGAGCTAGGAAGCAGGAAGGTGCGGATCACAATCAACTGGCTGTTTCAGATTGAAATTGTTGTGTATCAGCTGGCAAAGCAGAGAATGCTTGAGTTTTATTACAATTTCTTGGATCGCTAATTCAATCACCATGCCTTTAGCTTGATACATATCAACATCTCTGCTCATTGCCATCTCTGCTGATTGGCCAGAGGGCATTCGTTGCCTAAAGTTGCGCGCAGAATTCTAGGCATGGCTTGCACGAGACAACGAATGGAGCGGGCATACGCCGGGACGCCGGGACTGTTCAAACTCAAATGTAAAGGTAGCATGATGACTGGGCTATGTTCAAAGTGCTACTGTGTTAATGAACAAGACAGCAAAAAAAGAAGTTTAGCATTAAGGGTATGTTGAAGAGGCAGAATAAAATCACTTGGTAGCGTTTAAAGATGGCATTAAACAGAAACATTGATAGAGCTCTAAACAGAGGCTCTCCCATGGTCAAGCAGGGGCTGGGGTTGAGCACGTACCATGAAAAATGCTGGGTGTATGCAGATGGGATACACATTGAGCTGATTTTGTTTACCAAGGCATATTGATGACCAAACAAGCACCCAACAACCATGTGGTTGAAACATTCAAGCCTTGTTCTGCAGGCTTACAGCTGTCACCACCACTAAGGCAAACTGTTGATGTAACCAATGCCTATCTATTGTTGTCAAGTTTTTTTTCACTGATTTCTGCAGCTTGTTGTAACAGAACAAAGCGTACTTTTTGTCAGTGGCATAGTCCAGCAGCCGGTGGTCAACCACCCACTTGTCAGTGATTTGCTTGTTTTCTCCGGAAAGAAAACTGAAAATGCAAAAATGGCTGCCATTGTAGCAGATGTTTTGGGGTACCTTGTAGAAGGTCTGAGTGAGATAGATAATGCTCCAGTTTCTGTGCTGGCTGCAGATCATCAAAGACAACAATTTTTAGTTGTCAACTGAAAGCTCTTTGCATGGAATAATTTCATATCCAGGTGGCTTTGATAACCTTGCAAGGAGCAAAAGTGTCACCATTTGTTGCAAAGTCCTGCAAAAAAGCTTGATATTTATTTTGGTGGAGGTTTTTCGAAAAAAGGTAAACTTGCCAACAACTTGTAGATCATATGCAGCAGGATGCTTGCTTTTTCAAGATACTTGGGCTGCATATCAGCACCAAAAGACATCAGTAGGCATGCTGTTCAATGCCCCAACAATACTCATTTGTACCTTATCTTTGCCCACTCGCTCAAAATATTATCTTATTCTCAAAACTTTTTGCCACTTTAAAACACAGAAGGAAAAACTCTGTAATGATGACGTCAATCATGCATCTGTCCCCTAATAGATTGCAGGCAAGAACCAATCAAAATGCAAGAATAACTTATATTTTATAAAAGCAACTACATCCCAGAACAAACTAATTCATCATGGATGCAGCTTCTCAGAGATCCCCAATATTATTGGAACATACACTGTACATACCTGTACATGTAAAAGAGTTCAGTAAGTTATTATACTTAGATTATGATGCTTTGTTTGGGTTCTGTGTATTTACAGACAACTTGATGTGATTATAATTGCTGCACTAAGTTCATTGAACAAACTGAACTGGAAGTTGAGTTCTGCAACCCATCCTATATGTAATAATATCATAGCTGCAACACTGTCACTACACTGTCGCTACACTGTTTTACATAAGAAACACATATTACATGTAACTAATTATTTAAAAAGCCCCAGTTAAATTAATCAGTTTAAGAATTCAATTTTTTTCATTTACTCATGGTTTATTATTTAAATGATTGCTTTTTTGGTTTTGGAATGATTAATTGTGCTTGCTATATTACAGTGCTTTTAAATTTATTTTGTGATAATCTACAAATGGGGCATTAAGAAAAGTCAGTTAAATGTATATATTATTACAGTTTCTCTACATAATTACTACAAGTTGTACACTAAACTGACCTCCTTGTTAGTCATGATCATCTGGGTCCAATCCTTAACTGCAAGGCCATATGCTCGAAGGCGGGCTATACCACCATCTAGGACATTTCATACAAGAAGTTTTACCTAAAGAGAATCAGCAATTACAAGTTCTGCTTCTTTTAGAAAGCTGTAGGTCATGCCTTTTACAGTGGAGCAGTGATGACAATTCTTAAACACCAGAAATGGTGCATTTCTTTGATTAGTTCCAAATGTTACTAATTGATGGCATCAGTGAAATCAATTAGTAAGCAATGGGTAAATGGGATGTTAAATCAGTTGATTAGTCATTGATTATTGCCAACAATTGATGCAATTGACCACAAAATTTTCAGTCATTGATTAGTCATTGATTGCACTGATAGGCCGAGAATAAAGAAATTAAAACAACTTCGTCAAGGTACAGGTACATGTCCCAAAACAAACAACAACATCTGATGCAAGAAAGAGACTGAGAAAGACAGCTTAACCTTGTGAACCTTTCCTTTTTTGGTACCTTTAATTTTGGTTTCCTATAAATTCAGTTACTCTCTGTGTTTAAATTTGCATTCAGAATTTCTCTTTTCCTGTTATGATTATCACAAATCAGTCATGAATAATAAAGAAAAATGCACCAATCAACAATCATTGCACGATCTCAAAATTTTTGGCCATCATTAGTATGATATGAAGTTTATATGAAATAATTCATTTATCACATATATAGAGAGAATTTTATGCGATAAACGTATCAAATAGAATTCTATATTTATATTTCACATGTGAA
>OMLO01001089.1_pt1 | contig 20186 bp, 12 predicted proteins | sample 1674811 | NCBI WGS metagenome assembly OMLO01 (sample SAMN06265003, study PRJEB25207) | coral metagenome | isolation source: Coral host | place: Mexico:La Bocana,Puerto Morelos, Mexico | collected 2008-11-13 | reverse complement strand
TTCTTACTTATAGAGTGCTCATTAAATAAGACATCTGTAATCAGGGAGGTTTAGCTCGGATCCTGAGAGAGCATAAAAAAAAATACTCCGTGTAAACAGTAACTTCAGATGATCATCTCTCTTAGATCCTTGCCCCCCCCCTCCCCCCCCCCGGGTGGGGATGATCCAGTTAATAAAAAAATGGACTAGGAAAGTAAACGATAAAATAAGAGAGATCCCACAAGTAACTCAGCGCTTTTAAATTGATAATTTTATGTTTAAAATTTTCCTCAATTCTCATCAACCATGTCGAACTTGCAAGAAATGTACTTCGATCAGGAGATTATCAAGGCAATTTCTTGGTTTCGATGCAAAGTTACTGCTTATAGGTCTTAAGACGACAGTAAAAAGAATACTCGTGAAAAGAGAAATTTGAATTGGCTCCCGTATCCTACTTGAGTAACCTGTAAGCCCAATCCAATCAGTTAGAAGTTGATGCTAACTTTTGATAACAACGCTGTAGTTACGATCCGTGAAATGTTCAGCGACCGTAATGTAGCGATCGTACAAAAGACCCTCTTCGCGGCTTTGGTCTAGTATAGTCTTCAGTTTCAAGCTTAAGGTTGAAACATTAATTAGTTATTATTGTTGATAAAAAATTCCTCCTTTGTTTTGAGATTTTGATTGTTTTCTACATGACGTATCTATATTAATTTGCAAGAAAAAAATATGCTGGGTGGGATAGTGATATCTGCAATCAGCTGTTGTCACTGAAAGGCCCCTATGGGGAGTTGTCAATAAAGTATTGTATTGTATTGTATCTGCTGGTCATGACTGCTACCAACCTCGTTCCCAGGGCTTTTCCCTTGAAGGTGGCAGGGGAAAAGCCCTGGGAACGAGGTTGGACTGCTACACGCTCGGTGCATGGGACTTGACAAAGAAAACGATTCTTTGAAGACAAAAGCGAGAAGGCTTGTTGCAACGAAGCCACGGGACTCTGTGGGAATTCGAACGCGGATTGCTTGTGCCCTTACTATAAGGACTTCAGTGCGTATTTCGTCGCAGAGCTTGTCGAGTGGAAACCCTCTAGCAAAGAGTGTCCGTTTCAACGTTTTAACAGCGAAAGCATCTGCGCACTTTAGAACGAGCACGTGTCGTGCTTGGTCTTCATCGGCGATTCATTCATTGGGCATTTATTCTTAACTTTGACACTGCTAATAACTGGTGATGCGGTAAAAGCATTCTCTCTGGGAAGAAAAAGAGCAATGCAGTGGTGAGATGCAGTTTTTCGCAGGAAAGCACTCGTCCCATCTCAAGCTTATCCGTAATTGGGAGGAACCAAGAGACCATGAGGTGGAGGAACCCGATACAAATCAATGGAAAGGTGTCATTAAAAAGTTATTTCTGCGAAGCCTGCAGTGTGGATTAGTTTCCTTCTGCCATGAAAACGGTGAAGAATCTTCTCGGGAAAAGAAAGGCAATCATTGTTCTGGGAGTAGGTATTAACACCATTTGAATGCCACAATGGTTATCGCGAAATATCGTATCTTTTCCTTTCTTTGATTGAAAACAGTGGTAACGATAGGCCACTATTAATCTGAGCGAATATTCATCAAGTCAATAACGTCTTCACTTCTGACATTGTGAAGAATTACTCACCCATTGCAAAGCCCAATAAGGAAATGTCGAAATCTTGCTGTGAAAGACTCGAAGTAACCTGTGTTTGAGACTTCCATGCTTATTTGGGACATTAACAGCAACGATAGACAACACGTTGGTTATGTCGGGAACATAACAAAAGTGCAGATACTTTTGAACTATTTGAAGAACCGCTTTAAGATTTGCCGACGGTTCAGGACCTAAACCATGATTTCGACCGGTGTAAAAAAACTAATGGCGGGCGTTGTATATATTAGTGCTGTTTGACTTCATCCCTTTTCGAATATGTTTGACGCTAAATGCATATTTTACAGAACGTAACAGTAAAACAAGTACATTATTTCCAAAAGTCGCTGACAGAAAGCTAGTTCTGTGTTTCTTTTAAGTTTTAGTAGAATTCTACTTGAACACTAATGCAAATGCTGTAATCTGATTGGTTGAGTCATTGCACACTATCAGCCATTACTGTGAAGTGGTCTGGTGTTCTCGACAAAATTAAAATGTTTCCTTGTTTCTCCGAACTTTTGAAAGTAGATTTGCAAACAAATGAATGATCAAATTCCTGAGAAGACTACTAGGAGAGCAATTACGGTTTTTCGAATCAAAAAAGCTCGAATTTTTTGAAAGAAACTGATTAGCGCGCGTACACAACTGCAAATGCCAAAAAAACTCACTCAGCGCGATTCTCTAAAGCGCAAAGTTTAATTCTAAGGACAAGAAATAATTGGAATCCACATTTGAAGCAAATTTATGTTAGAATTCCACTGAAAAGCATTTAGATTAAATTTTGAACTACTAATAGATTTATACTAAAACAATATTCGCTCTCGATGTCTATGCGCAGCGCAAGTTGACTCTCACGCGAAAGAAATCTCGAGTTCATAATCTAATCGTTTAATAGAAACACGATTCCAATCAGCGCGCGTATTTTCTTCAAGCTAATTTCTAATGTACCTTATAGTCAGTTTAATCATTTAAATGAGTTTGTCTTAAAAACTAAGACCCTGTGAATACTACGCCAGAGGAATTTGCGAAAACAGAAGTTTCGCTCTAAAAACGCCCCAAATGTCTTCCGTCCACACTACGGATTAGTGACATTTCATGATGGATTAGTGTGGAAGGTAGGCCTCACCGTGGAAATAATGTCGCATTTTCAGATTCCTCCAGTGAAGTATAGACACTGCCTTAATCTAAGCAGTACCGTAGCATTTTAACTTTCCTAAAGTATGAAAGCCTTTCTCTACTCTTGGATCGCCCGTGTCACCGAAACGGAGCTGCGTCACCGGCAGTTTGGACTTGTCAGTCAACAGCCCACTATCTTCGCGCCAAGTCATATCATTTGCGTCGCAGTTACAGGCTCCGCCAGTTGCGCACGAGTCGTTCATTCCGCACGCGCACATGTCACTCTTAGGAGAGGCTCCTCCCCAATACTTCATCTTCTCTTTGTCACGGGACACCCACCAACCGTAACGCAATCCTTCCCACAGGAGCACCGAATGATGGCATTCGTATTTTATGAACTGTTCGCAGCGGCTTGAAACTTGGATGAGGTGTGTGATCTGAAGCATGGTGACTCCTTCGTAAGTCACGTTTTTTACATAGCTCCCAGGAGACACGTACCCTTTAACGGCGGTCCTTTGTTCCGAGTTGTGACTGACAACTGATACACCCACACCATCCTTATCAGTCATGTTGCAACGTACTTTGAAATACGGCGAATCCTGATCTGGCTTAATATCGAAAACGCCGCTCTGATTGTAACCCGCCAATCTCAACTCACTACACGATCTTGCATGAACCGTTAAAACAGAACTGGCGTTTATGGCAGCAACTTCACTTTTCGCCGAGCAGATGTACAACCCGCCGTCGTTAACAGAAGTGACGTTGATCAACAGTGTTCCGTTGCGCAAAATCTGGTGAGCATTTGGCATTGTAGAGCCCTGCCTGGACCAAGTCACAACACCACTATTTGCTTGGCACGGGAGTAAAACTTTTCCACCAATATAAGAATTTAGCCCCACGAGTGGCTGGACAAGGAACTTTAGTTTACGGAGTACGGAAATGTGAGCAGAAGCTTTGACCTCATTGACGTCATTTTTTGCAGTGCACGTGTACTTATCATTATCTTCTAATGAAGCGTTGTGGATCACGAGTGATCCGTCAAGAGAGTTTTTTGCGAGCATGCGCCCCCTGGCTGATGACGCTGTCCAACTGATCACTGGATCAGGAAATCCAGACGCTTTGCAGGTCATGGTCGCGTTCTCGCCTTCCTCGATCGTTACGGGTTGTGGCGTCTTTGTGAAATTAACTGGAACTGGAAAAAAAATGAAAAAAGGCTTCATTTTGTGCGGCTTCATATACTGCATACAATATAACCGCGGCCGAGTGGTCAAAACCACCTTGCGTCACCTCATCGCCAAAAGAATGTCTGTGTAGACGGCTATCTAAACGACTCACAAGTAGACGCAAGTGTAAAGCTTGCATGGAGCTACTTGCGACTACGTTTGGCTAGGCCTTGCGTGAGCCTACGGTGAGTTGCGGTGACTTGCGTTTAGTTTGGTCGAGATCAAATTTGCACGCAAGACGACGCAAGTTTTTGTTGTTTTTTTTTTTTTACCGTATGGCCACCCAACTCAACAACCCAAGACAACTCAAGTTACAGTAACATATTAGCAAATTGAATACAAGATATGTCTCCGGGTTTTTTAACATGGAGACCAAGATGGCTACCACCGAAAAGCTCGAGGAAAGCAATGAGGAAACTTGCGAGTCCGTGTGGCCACCCCACTTAAGTCTGTACGTAAACTCAACTAGGGGCTACTTGCAACTACTTGCGAGACCGTTTGGCCAAGGATTGAGAAAACGAGCTATTAATTAGGTAAGACTTTCATTTGGCGCTGCCATTATCCTAAATAAGGTAGTTTTAGGTTTAAGAGTGAACTTAGGGCGTCGCCCTTCAACTGATAGATGAATTCATGAGATGTAAGTGAGCTATTGAGCAGTAGAATCATAATTCATGGGTACTGTTTATTATGCTTACACCTGAAGATGGTTGTACCTGTCAAGACTGTGAATAAAAACCCAAGTAAGCGAGAGACTATAGACCTTTTTAGCTTGGTGGTCACGTGATTTGAAACGGGTAAAGATAAATCCAACATGGCGTCCGCACTGCCACGTGCAGGTGAAGGAGATGATGTTTCCTGGGCGAAATCTTTAGCTTTCCTGCCAAAATTCTCCTATTTTGTAATACACGATCATCTTAAAGATTGCGGAAAGAAAGAGATCGGCGATAAAGCTTATAAAATTATCGGTTTACGATGTGTACGTGTGTCAACTATCAGAGTCTGTGATTATCGTAAGAGCCCGTTGTCATCGAAGCCAAAGGAAAAACGAGGATCCCCACAAAGTATAGATTGAAGTAACTGATAGCAATGGTGAACGATCAAATGAAAGCTGCTGAGTAATCCTTTTACGATGTTATAACTGTCAGGAATGTTGATAAAACCTAAGAGTGTAACCGTCTAAATGGAAGCCCGTAAGCAACATTTTCTTGAGATCCTGCTTGTTTAAGTAGTTTTGCAAATGAAGACTATATGTCAGTTTTTTGAAATATAACTTGGAAGTAAATGTTGTACAGTGAAAACCAGTTACTGGCACTCACAAGCAGGCCTTGAAATGGAATCCGCAGGGTAAAAGGAAGGTGGGAAGACCAGCCAAAACCTGGAGAAGATCATTTGAAGAAGAGATGAAGAAAGCAAACATCAGCTAGAATACAACAGAGAAGACTGCGGCAAACAGAGTCCGCTGGCGCAGCATTGTGGACGCCTTTTGCTCCACGAGGAGCCTAATGGAATAAAGAGAAATGTTGTACATGCTACAGCATTACTCATAGTGTAACTTTAATTGAACTTCTCAAAGACATATCGATAGTGGCCTAGATCGGATGCATCTCACACACGCATAAATTACAAACAACTTAAATATGCGCAATCGGGTACATACCACGCAGAGTATTCCCTAGCACCGATTGTAAATTAACTTTGCTAATAAATATCGACGCACATACCATGGACGATCAACAAGTTGGTTGATTTTGCTATTCCCAGAACATTCCTAGCTTGGCACACATACATCCCAGCGTCCTGTGTTAGTATCCTGCTTATGACCAACGTACCATCACTATGTATCACGTGACGACCTCCTGGTAAAGATCCATACAGTCGCACCCAGGTTACTTCTGGTAAAGGAAGTCCTTCGGCTTTGCATGATAACGAGGTCGAGTGTGTCTGTTGGACGGTCACCACTTTAGAAAGTGTAGTGATTGTGGGAATGGAAACTGAAATACCCGGATCACCTGGCAGAATATAATAACGTTAAAGGAAAGAAACTTGATACAGTGATATTAATGGTAAAAAATGCTAGATATAACCGCGATATGTGGATACCTGTTTGCGTCACAAAAAAAGGCAATGGAGAACGCGTCAGAATTTTAGCAGCCTATTTGGCCCAGCCAAGCGCTTAAGAGGATTTACCGCCAGAGAGTGTGGAGTAGAACTTATTTCTCCAATGGACTTAGTCATTGTGGCCCTGGATTAGCTTCACCTCATGTTGATGTAACAAACTGAGAATCAATTTACCTTTTTCTCCTTTCGGTCCCAAAGGTCCAGCCAGACCTCTTTCTCCACGGATTCCAGGAATTCCTCGAGTTCCTTCTTGGCCCTTTTCGCCTTTGGGACCTCTTAAACAAAGTCTTTCCTCTGTAGCACAGAACAATTGCGTTAAGGATCCTATCACAGTGCGAACCTCATTCTCTATTTCCTGTTTTATCTTGCGGTTGATGCCTTTCCTGGTTTTTTCTCGTGGCTTGGACTCGTTACCAGGCTGCAGATCTCTACTGAACCTTCTTCGGGGATCTGTAGGCTTGCTTTGTTTTAATTTCTCTGCATGGTTTAATCAAGAAAGAATTGCAAGGTATCGCTTTTCTTATTTTGAGAATATTGGCTCAAAGAAGCTTAGTCAAGTCGAGTCAATTAAGTTATATTCAATTAACTTTAAATTGAAGGAAACCTGAAAATTCTTAGTTTGCACTCACGTGATCAGACGGCCATGTTGGTGTACAAAAGAAAAGGAAAACGTAGCTCGCGTTTAGCAATAATAATAGCGCCAAATTCCCAAAAGACTTTTTCGCTCTTGTTCAGTACACCAATATGGCCGCCAATGACGTCATGTGCCAACCAAGGATAGCAGTTTACTAAGAATAATCAACACCAAAACGATAATATCAAACCATAAAGGACTAAGAATGAAAACAAAAATAACTTATTATATGATATTTGCCGGCTGGAAGGTCGGTATAGTGAAAAACTGTGACCGAGGTCTTGAAAATGCTGCCCGAGGCCGCAGTCCGAGGTCAAAGTTTTTCACTATACGGATCGACCCTAAGCCGGTAAATAACTTATTTATTTTTCCAAGCTCTCAAACGAAAAAAGCCGGTAAATAACTTATTTATATTTTCCAAGCTCTCAAACGAAAAAAAACTCACGGAAAAAAACTCACGCAAGCGTTACTGTGACCGTGGTCAGAGATAAGAAAATCCGGACCGCGCTAAGAACCAATCAGATTGTAGGATTCGTTAACGTGCCCGCTTGGAAAAAAATAACTCAAAGTACTACTATGACGAAAATCAGAAAAAGTAGTCTGCTCGACAAGATAAACGCTCTTCACTATTTTCAAATATCTCTTTATTCAAAATATGCCAATTAGGCATGTGATGACGTCATACATCTAACCAAAGATATCTCAGCCAATTTGTATCAGAAATGTGCTCCGCAATGTGAGCTTTACAGTTACCATGGCAAAATACTGTGTTCCTCCCCAATATCAAAGGCTTTTCTGATCACCTTTGGCGTTTTGCTAATGGCGCCTAATATGTTAAATCGGGTTTATGGCTTTATTTGCATATTTTAAGCGTTTTTTAAACTTGAAAATATCCGGAACTAATGCGGGTATTTACAAGTAGTGTCTTCACATTAGTTCCCCCAAAGAAAACTCGACTTAGAGATTTGGGGCAATAGGCCATTTTCTCATTTCCTCATTTCCCATTTTCTCATTTCCTCATTTTCTCTTGGCCATTTTTCGATATATTAAAATTCAGTTTGAGAGTGAGGCCTAGAGGACACATGCAAAAGAAATGAATAAACATAGTAATTAAGTTTCCTTGTTTGTATCCTTTAAGCCCCACTACCAAGCTGAATTTTAATATATCGAAAACGGTCTGTTGCATATGTAAAAATTGAAATGTGGATACGCAATAGAGATTCCTGATTAAGGTGGCGAAATTTGGCCTCTTCATGACGGTGGCTTATATCATTTTATGAAATAATTGTCGGTGTCATGGTGTTCTTGTAAAGAGCTGATCGAGATGAATGTACACTGAATGAAGACCGAGAAAGCTTTTATTATCCGATAACTTAGGATTATCGCTGAGAATTTGATAAAATTGGAAGGGATTAAAATGATGGTGGAAGCGTTAGTCAGTTCATTTCCTTTTGAAACCGACAGAAGGTAAAAATATTGTTTTTTATACTCCGTCATTGAAATCTAAACTGATATTCTAGGAATCCAAGAACAATTGCTGAACTACTTACCGAGTTCACGGGGGAGATCTAGTATGGCAAATCCTTTAGAGAGGTGAGTCTCCAGTTCGTCAATTCTTCTCTGCATAAGAGATAACTCGATTGTGGCGTTGTTAGATCGCATGAGAGAGACAGCAGAAAGAAGCATGGAGAAAGTGGTCAGAACAACGACGAAGCTTTGAAACGCATCCATCACTGATAGCCTTCTGTTTTCAGGTCAATGACACTGGCAACTTTGTTTTTTTCTATCTAGCACGTATTCGGTAATAAACACAGCATAAAGAAAAATCGCTACATGATATATGACAAGTTCACGGCCCCTGCAGGCAATGGAATTTTGTTTCAACCTAAAAAAAGCTTACTGCATGAGGAACCTCAAATACTGTGATGAGGGCAACTTTGTGAAACCGAAGTTGTACCGAGTCACTCAATTACTTAAAACAATCACTTAAAAACGTAGACTCAATGTTTACAGTATTTCAATTTTGCGATTTCTAGTTTATAATATGCAGTGGAGTCTTTTAATCCGGACACCAATGGGCCATTGTCAATACGCAAACAGACACATGAACGATGCGTCAACGAGCGGGAGAGGTTAAGTTTTTCATGCATCTGTACGGGTTTTGACAATGAATTTCGTCATATCATTGTCAAAGTAGTCTTTGTATCTATTCGGTTATCGCCTCGTGGATCCTCAGCTACCTTGACAATGTTCTAATGAAAGTATGATCAATTACAGGACAGACGTTGAATGTGTTTAATGGCTCTCTACTTATTTCATACATCTATGCTTTTAAGATTTTCTGTCAGCAAAATTTTAAGACCGCTAAAGTATCCCTGGTGACGCAAGAGCATGCGTTGTTCACTCCACATGCTCATCAAACTCATCTCCAGAGCCTGCGCGTTTTCGGTCAGCGGTAACTGAACGACCAAAGCCTTGTCACCACGACCGGAACCTGAAAATCCCTGTTCCGGTTTGGTCAGTGTGAACGTGCTGCGTTCAAGTTCAATAACGGTTTCTGAGCATGTAAAAAGAAAGTAACCAGTTTTGGAAAACGACTACAGAAATGGATTCTTCTCTGCCAGGAGCCCATCACCAGTCTCTGCCTGTTCCGCATGTCAAACCGATTTTTTTGAACAGCGACAAATTTTAATCAAGGTGCCCCAGTAACTAGCCAATAGCCTCGTTCAATACATTTTTAGCCAAACAAGCGAATAAGCTGTCATCTTCTTATTTAATATCGTCAAGAGACCATCTACATGTTTACCTCGCTATCTCTTCGTTTTGTAAAACCCCATTTTGGAGCATTTTGTCTTCATTAGAATAAGCGCTTTCCAGGGGAGAGGGCATGGGAGGTTTTTGTCCAGGTCTGATTTGCGGTTTCTGCAACCCACAGACAGGAACAACGAAGTTGAAGTCAATTTCTGTTCTGCTTCTTTAATATCCGATTAAGTGAATGGGTACAAAGGAAAGGTCATAGTTAGGTTCACAATGCAACATTTGGGGTCACTTCCATTAAACCCCAGGGGGAGAATGGTATTCTACGTACTTTTAATGGGGGTGGGGTCACTTCCATTAACCCCAGGGGGAGAATGGTATTCTATGTACTTTTAATGGGGGTGTGGTCACTTCCATTAACCCCAGGGGGAGAATGGTATTCTATGTACTTTTAATGGGGGTGGGGAACAGGTTGAGCCACTTGTGTCTCTTTACCAGGCCCTATTGATGTTTCAGACCAACAATTAATACATCATCTTCTATCCTCATATTTTACATTCATTTTTCAGTCAAACCTATAATCTTGTTTCCACCAAAACAGCTCCGGGACGGCACAGGGAAGTACGTACCTACAGAGCTTGCAAAGGGGAGTACCTTGTCCCATGCCATTATTATTGAACAAAAGTGTCTCCTTAAATTTGTTTTATTTTTACTGTGGGATAAATATGTTCCAATAAATAGTATTAAAAAATAATATTAAGTTGGTAACCTCAAGTACAACAATAAAACCTTTAATAAATTACCTATATATCTTATTATCAAGCCAGTTAAGATGTCATTCATAAGAAGCATAGTGCGATAACCAGTGAATACCATCTCATGGCAACTACCGGTATTTGTTACAAAAAGTTAAAAAAAATTCAGTCACGTTACAAAATTTTAATTATTACTTAATTAATAAAAATCAAAGCACTTAATTTATCATACTGCTTTCATTATTTGACTTATTATAAAATTATTAGAAAATTTATGAACCTTATTTCAATAAATCCAGTCCAAAAGCAAATTAAAGCAAATAAGAGTAAGTGATTCAATATTTATGAAATAAACAGAATTAAAACAAATTAAGAAAACTATCTGCACTTCAGTTAGGTATTACTGGTACTCAATACATGTGCATCATTCTGTTTTTCCTGTGTTAGGAAATTCTTCTGACTACTATTACATGTAAAATACACACTGCCCAGAATGTACAGGTACATGTTGAATTTGGATATTGTAAAGAAGCCTTGTAGTGCTATGCACCTTACTGTTGCCACCTACGAAACATTTTGATAACTTCTGACTGATGCCTTTTGTTTCTAATGGCCAATGAAACTAAGACAGCTTTCTGATGGTTTCAAATGTTTGCAGGGTGAGAGTACTGTAATTCTCATGAGATTGATTGATGAATTTGAGAATTTAACATCCCCACCCTTGACAGTTCCCATGTCTTTGGGGCCAGTTCAAATAGAAGCCAGCACAAAGTTGGCAAGTGGTAAAAGTATGGTGCATAGTGCTGCGACAGGTTATGAATATGACTTCTAGGGTGCAATGCCTGTTTATGTCACTATTCTGACAATTAAATTTGGTAGTATAAATTTATAGAAAGATGACATAAGATTCTGTCCCAAAGAATAACAAGAACAAATGTTTGAAAATATGCAGAATATTTCTTGTTCAATGTAATACAACAACTAAATGCATGGTTTAAAACAAATTTTATACACTAAATTAGTCCTTTCTTTTGTACGGTTGGCTATTCTATATCATGTTCCTGAATGTCTCTATCTGTAAAAAAAAAAAAAGAGGAACATAAGAATTAGAAATGAGGAGATTGGCATAACCTTTCACTGATTTACAATGTAGCATATTTATTTGCTCATGATCAACACTTCATAACAACATTCTTCAACAGGGAACTGAAAAATTGAAACTTACATATGCATGCAGCATGCATCCTTGTGACTTGAGCTTTCAACTGCAATCCAACTCCTCAGGTTTTCCTCTTGTCCGCTTCTCTCTTCTGTTTTTTATCTTGTTTCCCAAATGATCCACACACCAGCATTTACTCTTGTCCACCATGCATTGCATTGGTTCATAATAGCCTTCTTCATCACATTGTGGCATGTACTTTGGCTTGAAATTGGGTACTCCACCAGTCAAGATGCTGCTGAGTAAGTCCGCTTTGTGTGCCATCTTTTTTATTTTATGTAGACAAGGTCCTTCTTGGTGTTCTTGTTTTTCATTTAATTCTTCACCACCTGAAAGAAATTGTACTCATTATAAACAAATTAAAACACCTTACTATGGTTGCAGGGAAGAGATCTCTAAGCACAGCATTTGTACATTATGTGTTTGTCCTTGTCAGGGCTCAACACTCACATTTACCCACTTTCCATTATGGAAAGTAAAATTCTAAGAGGCAAAGTAAACTTAGAAATCTACTATCCAAAGTGGAAAGTAGTGTAAAAAGTTAGTGTCAGCATTCCAATGAAAATACTATTCAACAGATTGAAAATATTATTCAACAGATTACATGTAAATTAATTACATTTGCCAAGGAATTAAATTCATAGCATTTATCAATATTTTCACTTTACTGTTTCTACTTTGTTAAAAAAAAAACAGCACTGTAGGTTTAAATCTTACTTGACTGAGACGATAAGGGACTTTCTAGCTTTTCTTTCTCATCGTAGGAAGACTGAAATTCTTTGTCATCTGAAAGTAATCATATAGAAGCAAACATGAATTGGTAAATTGAAAGCTCTGAAGATAGATCTAACTATACAGGTGTGTAGTGGCACACTAACTATTGTATCACAGAGCAGCAACTCTTATCAGTGGTCAAATCTGTTCATGAAAGAGAGCAATGCTTTAGAAGCTAAATTGTTTACTCCTTGCCTGAACTGGCCAAGAGTGTTGTGTTCCTTGAGCTACTGGTATGTCTAGGCTCACCTACAGGGAGAGAGAGCGGGTAAGGGGGTAAGTGAGGGGATGAGGTGGGTGAGAAAGATCCAGAAGAGACAGAATAGAAAACAAAAACATCAACATAGAGAACCTGTGTCATACAACACCACCGAATCATAAAACACTGTACTTTAAGCCTGGTTACTTGAAGACTCACTTGCATTTAGGCATCTCTCCTCACATTCCTCTATGGACATGAAGTTGTTTCCATTTTGACCACACCCTCCAAAGATGAATTTCTTGCACTTATTCAACCTACTGTTGAAGTACCACCTCGGGAAATATCCCATGCACATACCCGATTTGACTCTCTGCTGACAAACATCTACATTGAACAACAGAATGAAGATTTAAGTAAAAGTGAAAAATGTTCATAATCATGTCCCTTTTCTTGTTTGTCCTTCATATTTAGTTCGTAATAAATCCACACTGTACAAACAACTGGCACTGCGGTGTGCTGTCTCTTGTTTTTTGTTACAATTATAGGCCTTTGAAGCAACTTTACAGATGAAGAACAAAAACAAAATGGGTGTAATCAGTGCTCGAAATTAGCAGTTGTATGGTTGTCCAAGACAACTAAAAAAATGGTTTGGACAACCATTTCTCTGTGAAATTAAAGGTCCAAGGAAAATAAAAACCCAGGAGAAATTGCAATAGTTATCATTACTGTGACCAAAAAACAAAATAAAGGTAGCTAAAGCTATAGTGGCCTTATGCGCCTACTGGCGCGACAAGAATTGATGATGATAGGAGGTTTAAATCTGGTATTTTTGCTCACTGATGGACGCACCACAAACTGCCATGCTTTCAAACTTAGGCCTCCCCAGGCCATATTATGGCACGCAGGTAATCATTCTTTTCCAAGGCATTGCAGGTTGTCAAATATACATTTACAGGTAACAAAATTCTGCTAATTAATTGAGAGTAGCTAGCCAGCTTTGGTGAAATTTGCAAATTGATGCTTAATAATTATTGCTGGGTTGTGGACAAGGCTATTATTTAGAGTATTCAGATAAATTATTATTCTTTTCAAAAGAATGCCAGGACTTTGTTTTGTTTGATGTAACTTTTAGGCTTTGTAACCACAGGCTTTTTGCTGTTGTTACTTGCTGTTGTGTTATACTTATTCATTCAAGGAAGTACTTTTTCTAAGCGTTAGGTTGTTTAGGTGAAAGTGTGAACTGTTCTAAAGATAGGGGTTAGGTAATCCTGTATTTGGAATAAGGGCAACCAGGATAATTTTTTTTTAAAATTTCAAGCATTGGTGACAGTAGATGTTTGCAATAGACAAAGTTTGAATGCCCTACAAACACTAAAATCTGGGACTTTACTGGATTTCTCTAGCATTTGTAGTAGATTTAACTTTCTTAAGAATATACATGTGATAACCCTGGGCAGTAGCTTATTTAGGCAATATTATGTCTGACTGGATTTACAAAAGACATGCCAAAGAAAATATCCCAGCCTACATAATTTTCTGCGTCTGGGAGGAGCCCTAGACATTCCATACTGGTGATTAAGTCTTCAAACCACGTCATGTACAATGATCTGATTGATAGTTTCTGGCATAGAGGAATTCAAAGCGAACCCACAAGCAACACGAGACATTACATTATCCCAGTAAAGCTGCGTCATTAGTAAAAAAAAATTAGGCACTCAAATCTAACGCGTTATTTTGGCCAGAAGAGCTTAATAAACTAAAGGAGTTTGTTGTGCTTGAAATACACAACAACAGATACCAGCGGTTCCGTACACTCAATACTTTACTCTGGAAGCTAGGGGTTTAACTGAAACAAAACGCACCTTATTTTCAACTGGCTTGCAAATAAGATTAGACGTACGTTAAGCTTACATGGAAAAAATTGCACAAATGAACTTTTTGGTATGTTTCAGTTTCATTCCCAGTCAGGTCTGTAGGAAACCTGTTACCCTCAGAATTCTACAGCAACGCTCACACAACATAGTTGAAACAACTGTACATCCCCTCTTTTCTTATAAGCTTAAATTTGCTGAGAATTACGAACTAAACTTCACGTTACAATACAACATTACCTTGATTTTTATCGCCTTCGCCGCTGATAACGACACCGACCTATTGGAAATGTGTTTACGGAGAATAGTCAACAAATTATAAACGGCTACTAAACTGAAGCACGAAGACCACTGACTAGGAACTTACCAATAACACGGAAACAATGCAAAATAACCCGTAATTCAGCGCCATGTTTGAAGCTTCTCTTGTTTTTTCCCGAAAACCTTCACCGGTATAAATAGCAGCGTTCAAGATCTGACGTCACTTCCATTACAAGACTTCCGGAATTCACACCGGAAATGCCATGTGCATGTTCTCTCCCACTTTTGGAGATTTTTTTAACAAGTTAGCCGCAAAGGAGATTGTGACGAAGGCGAAAAAACCCTCTTTGCCCCCACCCGATGAAGTGTTGTCAAAAAGAAGTCTCTAGAAAGTTCTTATTTTTCTCCTTTGGCTTGCTATAAAAAAATATACTAAAACAGAAACACTTAACAAATTATGCTTGAAAACCCAGAGCAGAAGTCAATAAGTAGAGATGTCTCTTGATCGTAGTGAGTTCTAATAATCCAAACAATATCCCTTGCTTCCTATTTCATGAAATTATGCTTTGTTCAATACATGTAGTCCTCCTTCATCCAAAACGATGAAAAACGATTCTTCAAAAAATACGCTTCTCAATCTCGCAGAATTCTAGTCAAATTTCATGGTTCTCACAGTCTGAGTTTAATTGAACAAGTTGTCCTAGTGTCTCCATTTCCTTTTCAAGGCCAAGACAGTCCCTGGCTTTGATGTGGGTCTTCAGGGACTCCCAAGGGTTTTGGTGAACAATGGAACATGTCAACCAATTTCAACGGGAAGAGGGATAATTCTGGAATAAATTTGAGAGATCAAGGGATATCACTACATGTACTATTAACAGGAACTTTGACAAATTTTAGGTACAATGGAATATATAATACGGAACAAAGGGTACAAAGTGAAATTTTCAAGGATCAAAGGAAAATGCTATCCCCCTAACCACTCCCCCCCCCCCCAGGGAGGCCCTCGCGCTTCCTACTACAAGTAACAAAAAACTCTTATATTTGTATACTTTATTTCAATTTAATCAAGCACAAATTTTCCCTTCACATTCCCTTACTAGCCAAAATACTTCCACTTGATGTAGCTACCATTGTAAACAAGATTGAGTAAGAAAGCAAAAAGGGCTATCAACTACAGAATTGATTCCATCTTGACAAGTTGTATTTCTTTCTAATTGTTCTACACAAGTAATATTATTATTAGCAGTTGTTACTAGTGTTTATAACATTAATGTTAGAGTAGCCGCTGGAGGAACTTGTCTTGAATCTACTTTCCTGGATTCACAACAGGTTCCTCTTCTTTTTCTTCTTCCTTGGGAGGTTCTGTGTTGTCCACTAAAAACAAGTTAACAGTTCTAATTAAAATCAACATTATTTAACAAATATATTCCATGCTCCACTGCATATCACAGGTAATGTCAAAATGTGCCTTTCCCAAAAAATATCCATACTCCCCCTTGCTTAATGGCAATAGAGAAATGGTAGTTTTAAGTCTGATAGAAAAAAAACTTAACTTGACTAATCAATGGCATCAGATCTATTCATCCAATGTTGATGAAAACGTGAAACATTTAGAATAAATTGAGTAAACTTTTTGCAAATGTTTGGAGTTCAAATGAAAATAACTAATGAGAGTTTGGTCTGGATTATTTTGAATACTTACCACACTCTTCCAGTCCTTCAATCTTGCCCCCATTTCTGTCCACACACCAGCATTCTTTATTACCACTTCTGTCGACAGCTCTGCATTGACGGGGGAGGTAGAATCCATCTTCATCACAGGATGGAGTGTAAATCCCAGGTAGTGGCCGGGACTCTCCTCTCAACAGTATGGATGGCATTTTGCGCAATTTTTGTAAGCACGGCGGTTCTGTAAGATAAGGGTCATGATTGGCCTCATTTGTTTAAAGCACAGAATATATGGACCTGCAAGGAAGTAACATCGCTTCTAGTGTGGAACCACTCATCCTTAGGAGCTGGTGCATCTGGGGTCGGGAGTTCCTAGGGTGTTGACATATCTCCTTAGTGTCTTGCCCAAAACATGTAGCATTAGCTATGCCCACCCTTTGTCTAGAAAAACATTATCTTGTGCGTTCCCTTTTGCTGTAGGTGTGCATAAGAGAAAGACTGTGTTGTGGTTTTTGAGTGAACATAAGTAAAAATCCTTTTGCAATACATGCTTTAATTTGCAGAAGTACAGTAACTCCAGTTTAGCAACTTTGTTTCTATAATTTAAAGTTATTTCAAACTTATTGGGTGCTCCAATGGATGCTCCACTTTGTGCTCAGTGCTTATCAATGTTTTTCCAAGAGGTGAACCAAGGCCAGTGTATCACAATTAAAAATCTCTACAATCAGCTTTACACAAGAAATCCAGTATCTAGTCAAATGTTACAGCAAGATTTAGCCAGCCAACTTTGTCATACAAGTATCAACCTGGTCTGAGCCACTATCAGCCTGGTTTGAGCCAAGAACTTCTGTCTAGTAAGATTTATTCATCTTTGCAATCAATAATTCATTCTTTTAATTGGTACACTCTAAATTCCTGCCAACTCTGCAGTGTGACCATTTCATCTAACTTAAGTGAGACCCAAGATAAATTTACCTCGGGAAAATTTATTTAGGTAAAACATTTTTCCCTGTGTAAAATTCTCTAGTGTGCCCACAACTAAATAGAAGAGGATACAATGTTAGTCTGAAAATCTGAAATTCTACTCTACCTACCATTCCTTATAGAATACAGAATATAATAACAGTAATAATAACCTTTTACTTTGAGAATTTTAATTTATAATAAGTTAGTTCTTCCTTACCAGCTGTGGTAAAACAAGAACAAAATTCGGCTTCCGTGAAAGTCTCTCTTCCTTTGGCACAGTCTTTAAAGAATGCTTTTATGCAAGGCTCTGTTCCAATCTCATAAATGTCTGCCAGCTCAGCTTCATCCAAAACACCATCAGCATTTTGATCCAACACATAATTGAACACAGAATGTATTGGTTCACGGCAAACTGTTTTTTCAGAGCCTGACAGGAACAATAACAAAAATTTTAACTAAACAGGTGATAAAAATATTTCAACTTCAATGTGAAGAAATGAAAAAGAAAAGACTTGGCCTCAAGGTTCCTACCTGAAGGAAAAGGCATTTTTGCATCCTTCATCTTCAAGTGTGGTAAAACCTCTCCAAGCTTGGGCAAATCAAAACCGTTGAGCTTCCACTGTTCCTTCTGATGCACAGAACGAAGAATATGGAACCAATCCAACAGTCGGGCTGTGAGCATTCTGCAGCTTTCTATGTGAGAACAAAATTAAAAGGTAGACTAGTAATACCACAGAATGAGAGTAAATAATAAAATTAAATATAAAAAAATTTCCAATAAAATATGAGGCAGTCATTTTTTCTAGTGCTTTTTACTTGTTTTCCATCCCACGGTCACTGCATAATAACAAGGCTAAAACACTAGAAGTGGGTATACTGGTATGTATGTAAGTACCAAGGCTACAGGAAGCCAGAAACAAAAAGGTTCTTGATTAGCCCAATAGGGGATAGGGGGACAAAGACAAAAATTGCCATATAAGATTAATTATTGTTGTATTTGCAAGAAGTGGGCTCATGTAACAAGAATGAGGATTAACAAAAATAACAAATATTGCACGTGGCCCTATTTACATCCCCATTCAGTCACCCTTCCTTATCCCTATCACCCAACGGTCCCCTGGACCCGTCCTATTCCTGGCTCCTCCACAATCACCACCACCACCTCCACCAATGAGTGGAAATTTAAGGTTTCTTTCCAGCAAAATATTTATAAGAGCTGGTCAGGGTGAGAAATTTCTGGACAGTTAGCAGTGAGTCATTGGCTTGCAAAAAAGCAAGGGCTTTTTCAAGGCCGGTTGGCTACATAACCTAGGATGCCAAAGAGCTCCCAAGACAGTCTAGCTAGTCTGTTAGAAGCCCCTTTGAGACCTCCAGAACATACCTACACCTTTCATGTGATTTGGTTTGAAACCCAACCCAACATACACACACACACACACACACACACACACACACACACGCCTCTAGAAATTCCAAGTTTGCTTCATTAATTTTCCTTTAAAAATATTGTGCCATTTGATATCCCTTGTCTGTGATCTCTAATCTTATGGCCTTTGATGGCATGTTTATGTATACTTTCTCTTATTGCATATTCATATTGATCTTGACTATTGATGAAATTCCTGAAAACTAAAAAAAAACTCTAACTCGAGATACAGAGAAATCCTAAAACTTCTGATAACTCAAACCAAAAGTTGTTTCACTCTGTCGATCAACATTGTAATTTTCACCCTGATTTCTGAAACTACCCAACTTTTCAGACTTATACCATTTCCCTTGGAGTTTCCAATTAGTCAACTGTATGTATTTCTTTTCCTCCAATGCTACAAGGCAGAACTGTCATTAAGAGCCATAGCCAGTAACACCTGCTACGGCTGAGTGTGCTTCATTTGCCTGTTACTGTTAGAATTCACCCACAAAGTAACAAGTCCAATAAGCTAGGGTGCCAGAGAACAAGGCAAGAGGTGACTTCAAACTTGATGACAGCCCTGCAATGGGACACTTTTCACAAAAAAATCTCACCATGAGATTCATGCTGTTCTGGAATGGCTTTCTTGATGTGATTCCAGAGTTCCCACTTTTTCAGTTTTTGACCTCTGTCCTGTTTAAGAAGAAAAAAAACAGCACAATTTATAATTTGGTTATATCAACTAAATTGAAAATGTATTTTATTGGTCACCGTAACGAGTTAAAAAGCTGACGTTTCGAGCGTTAGCCCTTTGTCAAAGCGAATAGAGGAATTGTGGATTGTGTGTGGGTTTATATGGAGAAATGGGAGCTACGCTATTGGTGGGAACATGGCAACGAGAAAAACAGGAATAAATTAGTATCTAATGAAAAGCGTTCCTTGATACCTATGGGATTAAGAGTGCCGATTTGAAAAATTTTACCTAATCATTCTAAGCAACATATGGCAATCTCCGGCCTTTTCTTACATTTAGGTAGCTCGGAAAGCCACAAAACTCTTGAACAAAAGTTTATTTTTCAAATTGACGCTCTTAATCCCATAGGTACAAGGAACGCTTTTCATTCTACTAATGTATTCATGTTTTTCTCATCGCTATGTTCCCACCAATAGTGTAGCTCCACTTTCTCCATTTAAACCCACACACAACCCACAATTCTTCCAATTTCTCTCTGATGGAGGGCTAACGCTCAAAACGCCAGCTTTTTAACTTGTTACAGTGGCCAATTTACATTTTTAACTTAGTTGTTGTAACCAAATTACCTTGTTACCCCCACTGACGCACCACCACAGTTTCTTTAGAAACTTTCACCCTTTTAGCACAATTTGTAGTTGCATCAAGGTGGTCTATTACTGGTAAAACTCCTGATTCCACTACTTTGACAAGATCACTCCTGTCCTACAGCTCTATCAATACTGGAATAATGGTTTGTCTTAGGGACCGATCGTTTATTACGTCCCAAGGGGGGGCGGTGGTTTTGGAGGGGGGGTACAATTTTAAAACAAGCCCCTT
>OMLO01001088.1_pt1 | contig 20204 bp, 18 predicted proteins | sample 1674811 | NCBI WGS metagenome assembly OMLO01 (sample SAMN06265003, study PRJEB25207) | coral metagenome | isolation source: Coral host | place: Mexico:La Bocana,Puerto Morelos, Mexico | collected 2008-11-13 | reverse complement strand
TCTACGTTCAGATTCGCGATGGACAGGATCAGGAAAGTAAAGAACTTGTTCCTCATTGTGGATACTACACATCAAGTCGTCATCCTGATGTTTATTCCAGTGGAAGGTACATGTGGGTGAAGTTTTATTCCAACTCTCAGAACAGTTTGGCCAAAGGTTTCAAAGCCCATTTTGAAGCTGTAGACCTTCGTAAGTACTATCATTGATAAGATGAAGACTTAATTAGTCTAATTTTTCTGCAGATGTCAGGCCTTAATTTCCAATGGAAAAGCAATGACAGGAAAAACACCAAATAATTGGTAGTTTTCTATTCATTATAATTAATTTGTTGTACCTGTAATATGTTACCTATACATATTCTTACACTTGCATCTCTTTTCCATTATTATCAGTTGAGTGTGAGAAATAGTAATTAGCCCACAGGTTAGTTTTTCCCAATAATCAATGAACTTGAACTTGTAAACTTTTACACATTTTTTCAGAGCTCCCTCTTTTAAGGAGACCAGTTTGTTCTTTACATTTCCATTACAGGTACCTAATTGACCCAACAGTTAGTTTTTTTTGGAGTTGATGAACTGGTGTATTTAATGGGATCAGCGATAGTTAAGTTTTGAAAAGAACTGTTGTTGATGACTGACGTTTCGACAACCTGAGCGGAAGTCATCTTCATAGTTAACTGAATAGTAGTGTTTTTTCTGAACTGAACTTGTAAAATTTGTGCTGTAACATTTCTCCATAGCTCCTTCTTTTAAGGAGATGTGTTTCGTGGGAAATGGCTACAATAACAACCTGACTTTAAGTGGCTTGTATGGAACTCTGCAGAGTCCACGGTATCCCAAACAGTACCCTCCCGGTTTGAGCTGTGATTGGGTCATCACTGTACCAGAAGGGAAGATTGTGATGCTCAGGTTTAACAAATTTGAATTGGGGCGCAGCTTTGGATCCACATGTACAGATTATGTGGAGATTCTAGATGGAAAGTCTACTGATAGTAAGAGTAAAGGAAAATTCTGTGGTTACACAAAACCAGAGGACATTCGCTCTAGTGGCCGCTTTATGTTAGTGCGTTTTAGAGCAGATTTTTACAATGATTCATATCATGACAGAGGATTTAACGCCACGTTCACTGCAGAGGATAAACCCAGTACATGTAAGTCGAAAACGTTGACTATCATTTCTGGTTTTTAGTGTAGAGTGTACTATTTTATTTATTTATTTATTTATTACAATTTATTGGCAATAAAAGTATAAACAAGAAGTAATAATTGTGATGGTTTTGGGGCTCAGTAGGGCGATAATTCCCTAAGGCACTAAGGTGCACACTAGAGGCAAGGGAGTTCTGGGGGTGGAGTGGGAAAGGTACTTGTGTACTCTACGTAAAACATGTTTCACCTACGCCAGTTTGGTGTGAACATTGCAAAGCTATATATTTGTTTCAGGTAACCCCTTGCGTTCCCTATTCTCTTTAGAACAAAACCAATATGCTCTCAACGCACGCGCAAATTAGTTAGCGTTCGTGTCTTTTACACGTGTATATATGTTACGTGTAGGATCCATTGCATACAGGATCACACACAAACTGTTGAGTGATTTTCGTTATGGTAGAACCTAGCATCGTCCGTTATACAATGTGTTTCCACGCGGATTTGTTCATATGTCACGTGATGTGAGCGTTTTCAGGTAGCGCCACTTCTCCCTGAAACGTTGTTGTTGCGTAACTTAAGAATTATACATAGGTCGGTACAACAGGTACAATTATGACAGGGCTCAAATAAAGAAGGAAAACAAATTGCTTCTCCTTAAACGGCTTTTTAGGTCTTGCCTTTATTGCGTTCGAGTAAGTGGCTTTAATACTCTTGAAGTTGTAAATTTGTGGCTAAAGAAACAAGGAAAGTATTGAAAGGTTTCTGTAGACTCCGTGGCACCTTATGAATGAATAAATTCAATTAAGCAGTCTGTGAGGAGACTCGTTCAGGGATACAAGATAAATCTTGGCCAAGTAGTGCTGTTTACCTCAATATTTAAAGTTGAAGTGCTTCTCAGTTGAATTAAGTTATCGTTGTGTATGAATTTTGAATTGTTAGAAAAGAAATTATACCCATTTTTATGATATGATTCGGAAAATTACTTCTTTCCATCGTGATTGTCTGAGTCGCTGTCCACACTACGCTATAGAAATTTGAAAAACGCAGCTTTGTTTCTATAATTAGGCCTTACATTCACTTGACGTTTTGGTGTGGATGGAAAACATTTTGAAAACTGAGACTTGGAAAACTATGAAGATACGACCAGCAGGGTATTTCCCTGGCGGAGTTTTCCTCAAACACAAATTCAAAGTACCTAGCAATTCATCAGTAATTTAACTGTGCGCTGCGGTGAAATACATTTGTGCACGTTCGTAATTTCCCCAATCTAGTTAATGAGTATGAATAATGAGTATGGACAGTAGTATGAAAGTTCGAGCAATTAAGGAGTTCAGTTGTAGTGTTATTGGAAAGAGTCTGGAAAGGCTCGTGTTGTTTCGAGAGGGTGTAGGATTACCTGTACTAATGTATAGTGTGATTTAACGCTCATAGTGGTGTTTGGTTTTATTCAATTCTAGCCACTTCTTCGGCACTGATAATAGGCATTGTTGCCGGTGGGGTAGTGTTTGTTGGGCTTGTATGCTGTATCGTGTGTATTGCAAAGCGAAAGAAGACGCCCAGCAGAGCATCTGGTGTTGGAATGCCAATGACTGGAACGACTTCAGGATCCCTTACTACACAAACAGGGGTGATTCAGCATCCCCGTCCCAATCCTATTCAGCAACCAGCATCAAATCCCTACCCACCCCCTCCAGTGGGTTATGTTCCAGCTCCAACTAACCCATCTTCTCCGCCACCAGCATATCAATATCCATCCGAACCTCCACCACCCTACCCTGGAGAAGAAACGGGCCCGCAGTATCCACCTCCAGGGCAATCGTATCCTTGGTTACAGAGTGCAACACAATCACCACCACCTCAGAGTCCATAAGCTCAGTGTAGCTTGCTTTCTGCCTGATAGAGTAGGCTAGCACTCGAAAATCTGTCTGCGCTAACGGACTAGTGGTGCCCGGCCTTTCTCATTCGTAGAGCTTGAAGGATTTTAATCAAGGGCGGGGGTCGGAGGAGAGTGATCACTGATGTGAGAGCAGGCAAGGGGTACGAAGGAAGGCGCTGTTGTCTCGAAGCTCGCCGATCGATTGATTTTACTTTACGCCTGCACTCACATCGCCCAGCGGATTTCTATAACGAACGTTTAATCCTCTGCGGAGAGGAGAGGTGCAAGGCAGCTTTGCGAAACCTTTTTTATGTCTTACACAATTTGATGTGAGGGCATGTGAAAACCCCCTTATTGTAGGATTTGTAGCGATGACATACAACGAACCGGCAGAAGAACTTGTAACTACTGATGTAGACGCAATGACATAGTCATGCAGATACTGTGCGTGAATTAATTTAGATAATTCATGTAACATTTTCACCATCGGAAGTGTAACAAAAAGATCGTTGCCAAAGTGCTTTCTAAAGAGCGCGGCCTGACCTACTATCAATTTGCTTTTACATTAGCCGACTAGATTTGATATGTGAATTATCCGGTGCGTTTACGAACTGGGCAATATAAATGCCTGTCACGAATTTCTTTGGCATTCTGGGTGAGGACAGTCGCATATTCCGGCTACACACTGCAGACAGACAACAACAACAACAACAACAACAACAACAACAGCAACACAGAGACACTTTACTACCAAAGTTAAATACACGGTGGCCTCGTGGCTTGTGCGCTCGTCTCCGGATCAAACAGACCGGGTTCGAACCCTGGCCGGGGACATTGTGTTGTATTTTTGGGCAAGACACTTGACTCTCACAGTGCCTCTCTCCACCCAGGTGTATAAATGGGCCCGGTGAACGTAATGCTGGGGGGGGGGGGGGGGGGGCAATCCTGAGATTGACTGCCGTACTATCTAGGGAAAAGTAAGTAGAAAATGCTCCTACTCGCTTCATGCTACAGAAACCGGGATAAGCTGCTACGTGATGAGCCATCTGGCTAGTCACAAAAAAGCTAAAAAAAAAATATGTAAAATCACTCAGAATAACTTGAAAACCAATCGAGCTCAACCTCTTTTCCAGGGTCTCTTACGAGGTTGAATCGAGCTAAGTAAATTAAATAGCATTTTTAGAGTTGCAGTTGTAGATCCATGTAGAAAGATACAATCTTTTGTTTTCGTTTAGCCTCGTATTGATTAATTGAGTCAGACTAAAATTGTCGAAGTAGCTGTGAATTTGTAATGGGGGTTATTTTCATAGCTTCTGTGTAAAGCATGTTAACAGTTTGATTAGACTGCATATTAAAAACTAAGTTTAAGCTCAAGTTTTTTTGTCTATGTTCTATACAGTGGTCTCATGCTCTTGATTAGTGTTTACGTCTGCGCGGTTCAGCGTGTTTCAAAACATGCAAACGTGCAATTGTGCATTACCAGTCGTCGAGCTCATCGGGCAAACTGTGTGCCCTCGTGCATTGACCGAGTTCAGAATAGTGTGATTGAAGTACGGAGTGTGGCGCGCGCTTGGAAACTGGATTGGTGTCTGTTTTACTTCGCGACTAATTTCGTGTGTTTGGTTTACCCTGTGGCCGATTCGATGTCCTTGAAGATTTTAGCGGCTACATTGAGGAGGTTGTGAGAGCATTACCAAATAGAAAACGAAATTAATCATTAGTAGATTCAGATTCAAGCAGAATCTCCTTTTAGCAGACACCTTAGTTTCCTAGATATGAGTTAATTCGTTGCAAGAGAGTAAACTGTGCATACATATACGATATAGATGAACACAGTTTCTGGTTGGACTGGATACATTTGGATAAGAAGAATGTAAAGGGTGGGAGATTTTAAAATACCCCATAATATGCCTCATTAACGTACTTAACATAAGTAACAGTTTCTTAGTATTTTGAACTTAGATTATTTATATGAATTGATGGTTGAGCATGAGTTGCGAAGTTAAAGCCTGAAAAAATTCAGGCCTGAACGGGATTCGAACCCATGACCTCTGCGATACCGGTGCAGTGCTCTACCGACTGAGCTATCAAGCCATCTGGGAGCTGATCACATTGTGAGTTCGAAATATACCCGTAGAAGGTGAAGAATGTAAATGAATATCTGAAAGACCATATATTTGAACTGCGGAGAAAGATATGAATTGATGGTTGATCATCCCAGTTATACACACAACTTTTAAAAGCAGCTGTGAAATTAATATCTTTTTCTGGAGTTCAAATATATAATCTTTCATTTATTCACTTACATTAGATTATTTATGTTAAGAGGCATACCGATTATCGATGTAAATATGTTTGTATTTAATTAGATAATATATAGATATAGATAGTAATATATAATAATATATTATAATAATAATATTAATAATAATAGTAATAATAATAATATTAATATTATTATTATTAAAATTATTAATATTAATAATAATAATAATATTATAATATATAATAATATATTATAATAATATAATATATAATATATAGATAGTATATATTTCTTGTAAACTCGACACAAATTAATAATGAGGACCCAATAAAGGCTTCTTTTATCTCGAGTATAAATAAAATAGGTGTAAAGTACTTTGAATCTATAAATATAATTGGTACAGGTGTAGAAAAGGAATTAGAAAGATAAAGAGATCACACTAAAGGCACGGCATTCATGGCATTTATTCATTAAAGAAACATTATAAGGCACGGCATTCACGGCATTCATTCATTAAAGAAACATAGAAAAAAATAAGGCACGGCATTCATGGAAAACAGGTTTTTATTAGGATTTGTTAACTTTAACATTGTAATTAGCATAATATTTATATAGTGTATTTTAGACTCTAGATATTACCTTTTTTTTTCTTATTAAATTTTAGCCTTTTTACCTTGTAATTTAGACCTGATGAATTTTTTTACCGTGGATAAATAAAGATTGACTGACTGACTGACACACGTTCGAAGATTCTTGAAGTTTAGTTGATAGTTGTGGAATGCCGAAAATTGTGATTGTCATCTGAAAAATGAGTTGCTTATTTATACGAGAGCTGAAATCAAAGATGACAAAAATTAACAGTTTAGTTAAAGAATCGGTGTGTCTGCTTATGTTCCAATCTTCTAGGAATATTTTTAATCGTCATTGCTTCTGCATGCATTGCGTGCCGTTCATTAATTAGGCTGACTATTCAGGGTTAGATTATAGGAATACAAGTGGACTATGTCGACACAACGCTACATTAGCTGTCCTATCATGCCTTGATGGCGTTGCTGCGTGGAATAAACTGAACGTCTTTCAGGAATTTTATGAGCATCGAACGTACAGCTAGCACTGTCTAGTTTGATCTAATATATAAGGCCGACTTCCCCCTAAGACCTTCGCGTATGATTTATCCACCTACTTAGCTAACATCTTGTCTCCTTCAACAGGTAGCACGGATTTCACGGTGAACAATTCAGCCCACTTCGCATCCACTATCAGCAGTGAAAGTATCCTAGACGAGATCATGGTGTCCTTCGATATAGAGTCGCTGTTTACTAACGTTCCCATCGACGCCGCTGTAGAGGCAGCTCTGCAGGAACTGGAGAACGACCCCAGTCTTGCGGACCGCTCGACGCTAACACCTGCTCAGATCGCGGACCTTCTGAACTTCGTATTGGGGTCCACATACGTTCAGTATAACGGATCAATTTACGAACAACAGGAAGGCGCAGCCGTGGGAAGCCCAGTTTCTGTTGTTATTGCCAACCTCTATATGGAGAGTTTCAAAAAACAGGCAATAGCTACTTCATCGTACAAACCTAGGATTTGGAAACGCTACGTGGACGACACCTTTACCGTCCTAGATCGCGGAAGCGTCGACAGCTTCATAAATCATCTCAACAACCAAGAACCTTCAATCCGCTTCACCATGGTGACAGAGAGTGACAGCAAGCTCGCCTTCCTTGACACCGCAGTTTTCAGAGAACCAGACGGACGCTTCACCATCAGCGTATACAGGAAGCCTACGCACACTGATCAATACTTAGCGTATGATTCACATCACCCTCAATCAGTAAAACGCGGTATTGTCTTCCTAGATACGTGGTGTTACCGGTGATCCCCCCTGCGCATATAGTGGTTTGATCGTTGATTCGTTCCCTTATGTAAACTTTTACCATATATGGTCTCAAACCAATATATGTCCGGAGACACCACGTAACTACCAGTGTCTTGTAACTAAACCCTCTTTTATTTCCAAGGAGAAAAAAGCATCTATCATCTGTTCTTGTTTCTAATGGTTATCTTCTTTCTTTCTTGCAGAAAATTGCCAAGACCAGAAAACGGAACACCAGCACAGAGCCCACGACCGAGTTCAAAACCACCGCGGCTATACCTTACGTCGTAGCTTCGCCGCTGCCTACAACAACAAGTAGTACGGCCAAAAGACCCTACCGACCCGACTAAACAAGACGGCGCGGTTTACAGAATTCCCTGTGAATGCGGCAAAGTTTACATCGGCTAGACCGGAAGACCTATGAAAGACAGGGTAAAAGAGCATGACCGAGTCATCCGACTCGCCCGTACCCAGACCTCCGCCGTTTCAGAGCACGCCCACAACACCGGTCACTATCCGCTTATTGATCGTCATCCGCATTGGTACACACTCAGGGTCAAAGAGGCGATTCACATAAGACTTCACCCTCGCAACATCAACAGGGATAGTGGAATTGAATTTCCAGATGCCCTCGATCAAGAAACACAACAACAGGAGTGCTGCGAAAAAGCGGACCACTGGGAGAACAAGTCAACGGAACAGCGAAAAAGCGGACCACTGGGAGAACACCTCACCGGAACAGCGAAGATCGAAATGCACCAATCACAGCTGTTAAAAACCAACCAATCACAGCAGAGGATAGTGGTTTATATAATGTTTCGCGTAACCAGTGGACCTCATCGATCGCCTGATGAAGACTAGCAGTATGCAGTTGAAACGTCGCGACATAAGTCCTAAGTGACTACATCTGAGACAAACAATAATATTTTATTATTATAATTGTAATGTATTTACACAACAAACTATATTCTGTGGAACGTTTAAAAGCATATTAGCAGTAGAATTTTTAAAAGCCCCAAGGTTGAGTTAGTGATTTTGTATAGATTTGCAGTGTAATGTTGTGGGTAAATACACTGAACTGAATACAATTTATTTACAACGTTTCCCATCACTATGTGATCAATATTGCTGTTCTTTTTTATTTGCAGCGGACACGTCTGGAATATGTCCATTTGATTGGAGAGATCGCAGGTAGAGTGGTTCTTCTGGTACATTCTGTACTCCCAATTATCCCTTTCCTTACCCAGGCACATAGTTCCAGGTGCGTGTGGACAATCTCTGCACCTGAAGGAAAGGTAGTTAAACTGGTATTTGACGACTTTCATATTGACACAGATGCTCCCAACTGTACATCAAGTTCAAATCACAAGGACTAGGTGCAGATACGCGATGGAGGAAGCATAGAAAGTGTAAAGCTCGATGTTGTTTGTGGATATGGTGGAGCCATTTCTCCAGTTGTTTATTCCACCGGAAGGTACTTGTGGGTGAGGTTTCCTTCCATTTCTCTGTGTAGTTGGCAGACGTCAAAGGGTTTTAAAGCCCATTTTAAAGCCCTAGCCCTGGTAAGTTTTCTTGAGTAAGAATGATGCGTTACCAAGGGGAAGGATAAAAGAAACTTCCATTTCATGTACTGGTCACAATATATTCGGATTATTCTGGTTCACAAGCTCTTGCGCTTCCCTTCCCTTTGCATTATTAACCTGGCCCCGGTTGTTCGAAGGCTGATTAACGCTATCCACTGGATAAATCGCTATCCAGTGGATAAGTGTTGACAAAACAAACCGCGCTATCCGCTGGATAGTGATTTAGTCGAACAACCCGGGCCTGATGGTTATTGTGCTGGGGACCGGATCGGGGGATCTTAAACTTGTTGGAGTCCTGGACAGATTCATTGAGTTGTTTCTTTTTCTGACCAACACACTACACCCTCGCAGTCAGCCCTCGAATAGGACGGCGCAAAACTGGAAGCTTGAATTCGAGACGTTGTCTCTTCAAGCTACACTAGAGGGTGACAGGAAAATACCGTATTTTTTGCTTTTTAAATGAGGGAAAACAAGAAATATACAATAATTACAGATCTAATTGGTCAAGTCTTGTGTGATATTACCTTTATTATTGTCCTTTATTGTCTGTTAAAAACAATAGGTTTAGCAGAGCTGGGTTTATATAATTATTTTTCCTCCACAGTTTACAAGGAGGTGTGCTTTCCGGGGAATGCATACAATATCGATTTGCAGTTAACTGGTTATAATGGAACTCTCCGAAGTCCCTTAAGGCCTGATATTTACCCTCCAGGTTCGAGCTGCTATTGGCTCATCACTGTACCAGAAGGAAAGACTGTGAAACTTAGGTTTGACAGTTTTAAACTGGAGTCAAGCTCGGGATGCACAGCAGATTATGTGGAGATTCTAGATGGAAAGCTCTATTATAGCAGGAGTATAGGAAAATTCTGCGGTTCCACAACTCCAAAGGACATTCTCTAGTGGTCGTTACATGCAGGTGCAATTTAGAGCAGATTGAGACATTCAAATTACGATGGATTTACTGCTACATTTACAGCTATAGGTAAACCAAGTAAAGTTACACCTATGCCAAGCACGGTTCAACCTAAGCCGATGGATTTCCGGTAGGTGGAAATCTAGCGTAAACCTGTGTTTGATGGACACTTTCTGGTCCTTTACTGTCTACTGTTTGTGCCAAAGAAATATCTTGATTAAAAACATCCCTTTAGGGTGCATCTTCAATTTGTGTTCATTCATGTGACATAAAGGTTTGGAATAGCTTCCTTGGCGGAGGGGACGTTTTCTGGTAACTTAGTCTGCTGTATACTGCATTTAACGTTATTCTTTCTCTGGTTTGTCTTTAGGTTCTTCCTGGCCTCTCGGACATGGATAATAACTGTCGTCGTCGGTCTGTACTTGTAAGCTGTATAGTGTAGATTATGATGCGCAATAAAACTCCCAACAGAGCAGTTGATGCTGGAGTGCCATTGTCTTCATTATCCCATGCTGCACATCCAGCGGCGAGTCAGCATCCCCATTCCCCTCATATTCAACCACTGTCTCAACCAGCAGAAAATCCGTACTCACCCCATCCATTGAGGTATGCTCCAGCACTAAGCTTTGTTTGATTCTGGAGTGTCTGAATAAAATAGGGATAAATTGCGTATTTGTGTATGCACGTAGACAACAGATATAGAGGTACAAAATAGAGATAGAGTTATCGAGATACAGAAAATACATGTTTACAGGTGATGGGCTCCTGATGTTTACAACTCAGTAGAAATGCGTTACATAACAACTTTATACTAGTTACGTTATGCAACAAAAACTCGTTGATCGCAAGTTATGGCCACGTTGGTGGAAGGCGAGGTGCTCTCACAACTGCGCAAATTTTTTTGGTGATTTTTGGATATATTTGGGGATAAATAGGATAAATTAAATTTATGGTAATAGAAAATGTTGAAGATTTTTTGTTTTTTTTTTGAAAATTCGAATTTGAAGTTTAAAATTGGTAGTCTCGAGATTTTAGACGCACTTGCCTGAGATACATAATCCTTATGATATAGGATCACAAAGTGTCCTTTGTACGGTCTAAAACACAAACAATGTTTCAACTTCTTTTCTCCTAAATATGTTACTCTGCAACCTTCCTTAGAGACAAACGCAGATGAAATGAGCATAAGTGTACCAAGTCAATGACAAGTGCAGACCTTGTGAAAACTATGCCAAGCCAAGAATCTTTAAGAACGCTGCGTTTTGTGTCAGGGAAGACGATAAACCGGAGCTTCGGTGTGCTGCATTTGTGGCCCCTAGTATCATGTGATTTGGCACCAGTTTCGCTCATCCCGCACTCTGCTGTTTGTTTTGTATCAAAAGGGCGACCCGCACCGTTTACAAGGTTGTTTATGATTGGCCAAACAAAACAATAGGTAAACAACACAAACAATGCCTCGAGCCCTAAAACAAAAGAGGTTGCAGATTAACTAGAACGAATCAAGATAGAGGTTCTAAAGCGGTGCAGGTCAACTGGGTGTCAAGTACGTTGGCACAAGTTTAGCGAAGCAAGGCTCAGGCCTCGGCTCAACCTCAAACTCACTCTGTTGGGTGACTCACTCTGTTGGGTGGCCTTTCGCCTGGTTCGTTCGTCTCCGCGTTGGTTCAGTACACATTTTCGCCGGGTTTTCCGACGCATCTTCGTCTTGACCCTTTGCATCCCCTGCCACTCCGCGTCGGTCGTCGCGTAGCGCAAACATTAAATACGAGATAAACGAACAAACAAGGGTTAAATGATATGGAACACATAACAAGCTGGCATATGTTTGGTAAGATGTCAATTTTTTCCAAGCTTTCTATGTTAGAGTGTGACACGCCGCTTGATTATACTCAAAACGAATACAACTTCGAACTAAAGAAGACTTTCAAAAGGCAACAGAACGTCGTTAGTGTAACTGTAACTTGAGTTTAGGAAGAATCGACCTTATGTTAATTTTCCGTGGGCCAGGGTCTACAAGGGTCATTCACAAACATCTCTGAATCAAGCAATTGTTGAACATGTCATGCCTTTCTGCTGCTGAATCACAAAGGCTCTAACCTGTAGAAGGTCAGAACTGAAAGTTTAGAGGTTTATTTATTATTTTGGCATACGCCTAGCTGTGTCGCTTCTCTCTTGATCAATATTTATTTTAGCCTATCCTTGGCATGCTACAATAACGTAAATGTCACTGAAATATACTAGCCAGTGTGTTGTTTGAAATCTTGCGACACAAACAAGGCAGACCTTTGTGATAGTGACACAGTAGAACTGCAAGGAATGATCAGTTCGACTAATTAAGCAGCAGAAACACTCAAGTGCAATCCTTGCTCAAGCTGTCAATTGACAAAACCTTTGATCACGGGGGTTTTTGGTTGCACACTCACAAATTCATCACACAATCTATTTTGTGCTTTCCATTATACTGAATAAATTATATCAGAACTGAAGGGCCGAGCCGGTTGCAAAGGAAAAGAAAAAAGGATTGACAAATCAATGATAAAATAAATTGTATAATATACATAGTATACAGAGCGGGAGGTCCGTGAAAAGCTTTGCATGAGGTCATGAGCGCGAACCTTCAGTCTTGCTACTTAGGCATTCCAAGTCACGGAGGGCAAAGTTCTTGATATGGTCAAAACAAAGCTGCCGAATGGTATTTTAGTTTTCCATCTTTAAATTGTTTGTTAGGGGAAACCTAGAAGAGTTATTGCAACTAAAATAAAAAAACAAAGTTATAACGAAGCATAAGATTAGTCGCAAAACATGTACACTTGTACTGACAAATTGTTCTTGGGGTATGTCGATAAGTAGTGCAATATTCTCCAAGTCTATGATAAATTGCCGAAAGCAATTGATGAAGGGAAAAGTTATGAGTTCGATTGTTATCGACTGCCGATAGAAATCGATATAACCGATGGATTTATTGATTGGTTCGATTATTATCGATTGCTATCAGAAATTAGTTTTGTTCCCATTGATATATGTCTGACAAAATTTTCTGCAATGATTTTATGCAGTCATTTAATCCTAGCCTTAGAATCCTTTACAGTGTGATCGACAAAATCAATCAATCAATTCTCAGTTTATCTGAAACCTAAGATATATAAAATTATGAACAGAAACAACAAAAATAACAGTAACAGAAACGACCAACAGAAATATTTCTTTGCTAGTTTATGACATCGGAAGAAGCTCAGGCCACCAAGAGACCCCCATTGTCGTTATAGCATCGGTGTTAGATGAAGAAGAGCCAATGTTCAAGTGATTTCAATTATTTGCATTACGAAACAAACGTAAGAATATATCTCGGAGAAGGCCAAAAGGAAAGTATAATTAAGTAGCATGGTGAAGATGACTGTCTCGTCATGTGGTTATTGTCGATTGTTTTTTTTCTATCGATAACATTTGTTATTTCTGAAGTCTGAAAACAGGAATGATCGATCGTTATCGTTTTTGTTTTGCCTATCGATTTTTATCGATTAACTACTCTTGGAATGGTACTAACTAAATTGAGACTCGAAGCAATACGAGTCTACATCTGTTTTTATCCTATAGGTTTGGTGTTGGTGGCCTTGGCAGATCAAATGACATCTGCTCAGAGTAAGCGACTCAATTTTATGTGGCTAGATACTAAAACTTTTTATCTCTGTCTTGTATTATACATAGATAGACCCAAGTTAAAACTAAAAAAAGAAAGGTCTTCTTTTCGAAGTGTAACTGATATGTCACGTGTGTAAATAAAGCTCTGCAACCACTCTACTAGAAGGGATAAACTTTATATGCCTCTAGGCAGGAAGGCTCTTAAAACGCTAAATACTTTTTTCATTTTTTTTTTCTCAATGCTAGACAGTTCAACCGGGAACGATTCATGGCTGGTCTCTGCATCAGCATCTTACAACACAACTATTACAAGCCCGAACTATCCCTTAGGTTATTCTGATAACATGGACTTCACATGGCAAGTTGAAATTGAAAACAAACTCAACAATCCGCTTGGTGATTATGTACTGAAGGTACTATTCAATGACTTTGAGCTGCAACATGATCAAGCCCTTTCACCGACTCGCTGCCCATTTGATAACCTAACGTTTTATGATGGATATTCGGAATCGTCTCTCTTTCTTGGATCATTCTGTGGTACAGTTCACCCCGAAGTTATTTATTCCACTGGAAATAACATGTCAATCAAGTTCCATACAGACGGCGAAATGACCTTCAGAGGTTTCAGCATAAGTGTTTCAGTGGTTGAAGCAGGTACCGATGTTCTGTATATTTTTATTAACGGTTCTGGTGCATTAGAAACATGAATTTCAGTACAAAAACCCCGTCCGTTGTCATTCTGTTTTTTTTTTGTCGGCTAAGAAGCTATACCACAAGTTCAATGAAACATTTTAATTACCCGGCTGAATGCACTCGTTGGAATTGTACCAACCCAACGTCTTAACCGCAGTACGTACCGAAGGGGCGTTAGGGGGCGGGATGGCTTCTGGATATGTGATCCGGAGGTCCCGGGTTCAAATTCTCCTTCCTGTCACTGAATAGTTTATTTGTGTTCGGTTGTTTTCCCGAATTTAACTTACCCTAGATTTTGTAAATTTCCAAATTGTCAGCCTCCAACCAGTTGGTTCTACTACTACCATTACTGTTCATAATCTTCTAGTCTATAGCTTAAGAGACGAAAAAAATCGACAAATACGGAGACTTCTACGTGAGAAATTGCAAGACGCAAGCAGCAAACAAAAGCAGCGAAACACGAGTCCGCGGATGAGATTGTCGCAAAAATTGCCATTACTCATCTTAAAGGTTGATACATTGCTATTGGCTTATCACAGTTTGCAGATTGCTGACTTGTTTTAAAAATTCAGATAAAGCAGAGTTCTTGGGAAAGCAACCGTAGAATTCATCAATAGCGCGATTCTGGTGGAGAGCCGACTTAGCGTTTACTGAAGTCTGACCGAATGTAATTAAGGTTTTTCTTTTTCAAAGTTGAAAAAAAAACTGGCATGGTGATCAATGGTGGAGCTTTGTTATTAGCAACCGGAACTAACTATAGTGTTATTTTCTAAGCTTTCAGTGTAAAATGTAGCCCGACTGCGGACTGCAGACTTCTTAAAAGTATATATCGCGCTTGGTTCTTCCATTGTCGAGTGATTACCGTTAACAGTGTTATTCAGGCTAATCGCAGTGAAATTCTGCACTCCTGTCAGCCTGTATATCACCGCGACTTAGACTGAATATCATCCAGGTTAGCATAAATAACGCTCCGGTTAGCCTCCTTACGGTTAGCTCTTAATGGTGGAAATGGTAACACGATTTACAGAAATTCTCCAGCTCGCTGTGTGCATTTTAACCCCGGCCCGCAGTTCGCGATCCGCAGTTCGCACTCCGCACTTATTGTACTTTTATGAAAATAGCTTACTTTTCAGTGTCATAGAATCCCCTATTAAATTAAATATGACGAATCTTAACAAGAAGAACTAAACTGAGTTGATTTATATATGGGTTATTGATCTAGCGTGAGGTCAAGATGCCTGGATATTGGCGAAGTTCATTATTTACATCTTACTCAGACGTGGCCAACATCCAGTTTTCTTGACCGAGCACACTTTATCAATAAATAGCATATTACTGATGGAGAAGGAAGCCTACTTTCTTGCGGGATAGTGCTGCGGGTATATTCCTGAGCGGGCAAAATTTTGCCATCTTTTACGCTCGGGGAGCCAATGCCAGGGCAGAATTCAGTTCACGTCCCCCGTTTACGGAACTATCCATAAAATAACAGACCATCAGTCTTCAACTATAACGGACAGAATTTCTCTGAAGTGGATGATGAAAACCCATAATAATGTTACTGTTGCTTTTCTTACTTACTTGTAGACGAAGCCGCTGGGATATGCCGTTACCCATATGACGATCTTATTGACATGGGGGAAGTGTTTAAATATTCTGGTACAATTTTCTCTCCCAATTATCCCGTCCCTTACCCAGATGATACGTTGTGCGTCTGGAGATTGTACGTTCCCAATAAACGAATGAAGATAAAAGTTGTAGATTTTGAACTTAGAGGAAGCTCCATGGGTGATGCCAGCGATGATTATTGCTATTTTTACATGGACCATGTTGAAATAAGTGACGGATGGCTATTGCAAGAAAACGTTTATTGTGGAAACCAGACGGCCTTTGAGTTTTATTCCGACCTTGGTCTCATGTATGTTAGGTTTCGTACCATCCCGACTGGTGTACGAGGAAAAAGAGGTTTCAAAGCACATTTCGAAGCTGTCGACCCGTTGGTATTAGGTATTTGCGCTGTTTAACGTATTTAGTTATTTTAATTTTTTAGTGTGTTTAACTCTTTGAATGCCACATATGCCATTTGGATACAAGCAAGTCCAGTCAGTACGTTTCTCTTCTGAAAGGGTCTAGGTAGGGCTTCATTCCCTAACATCTGAGATTAGGTTCACATTTGAACTGGTAGTTGAGAGGAATACCTTTTTTTACTGATAGCTGAAATCTGAGATCTGTAAAATTTACTGGTAGTTGAGAAGTGGGCTTAGAATTGAACTGATAGCCAAGAAATCGTCGAAAATCTAGCCGATTGCAATCTCCCTCTCAACTTACCTGGGGAATTCTCTTCTAGCATGCATGGTTAAAGTTTTCTCATTTTTCGCTAGTGTGTCTCAATTGAGTACGGTGGACATATCTATTGAAGGACACATTTAACTTGCGGTCGGACATTGGTTTTTATATATCTCGATTTCTGTTAAACATGATAAAGTGGTGCGACCGTGTAATTAAACGCGAGATCAAAAGTTGTCGCCCAGCAAGCGTGGCGAGTTGCATAGAATACGCAATGGTGGTTTTCTAGTCGTATAGCTATACGTCCGGTCTCGAACCGCTCCCGATGCTTTTGTCAAATTACCCTCACTTATGTACAGAAATATACGCAATAACGAAATTGGTAGATTTTGTAAAACTGACTGGCCGTAAATAGATTTCATCATTTTGGCGATCTTTACTAACATTTGTCAAGAAAAAATCAGCTTGACGATTTTGGCTCTTCGCCAGCCCCCAAATAATGCGTTTCTGGCATATTAGCCGACTTGACGATATTGCTCACTTTTCGCCAGTCAGATTTTATAATTTGCTAACATGTGGGCGGATTTGACAACAACTATTTAAATTTTATTACGGTCCTCACGTTTTGGTCCTTAGTTTCGTCAAATCTGCCAATTTTGTAAACAAAATTTCGTCAAATTTGCTAGCTAGCTCTTTATAGTCTAGTCTCTACTATAAATATCAGGTTGTTAAACGGCTGATCGTAATCCCATATGTTCTTGTTATGTTCTCAGTTTTTGATGAGCAGCTGTGTCTGCCACATAACAACAACAATCTAAACCTGAAGCTAAGTGGTTCATACGGGACTCTACAAAGTCCAATGGAAAACTACGACCCAGGGCTTAAGTGTGAGTGGCTTATCACTGTATCAGAGGAGAAGGTTGTGGAACTCAGCTTTGACAGATTTCAATTGCATCCCAGCGACCCATCGGTAGAATGTTTGCACAATTCGCTACAAGTTTATGAAGGAGAGCGAAACACAAAGGGTGATTCGTTAGGAACTTACTGTGATCATGTAGTTCCAGAGTCCTTGACGTCAAGCGGTCGATACATGTGGGTTCGTTTCATATCGGAGATTGGATATGATGAAAAAAACCCGGGGTTTAAAGCCACTTTTAAGGCCGTGGATAAAAAAAATAAGTTAAAAGTGTTTAAAAGTAGGTATGATAGCATATTCTTCTTATAAATAAAACTCCTGGAAAGAGACGTTTATTGGAATTAGGGCTGGTTCACACTAGCCGGACGGAAGCGGAGTCGGAATTTGAGTCGGAATTGGAAGAAAGTTCTGATCTAGTGTGAATCGGCACGACGGAAGCGACGGAAGCGGAAGCGGAATCGGAAGAAAAAGAAACTCTTCTCCGATTCCATCGAGCTTACGACTCCGCGTACGATTCCTCTTTTTGATTTACACTGGATCGTGACGCTCCTTGCACTTCTGACTCCGACCCCGCTTCCGATTCCGTCGCTAGTGCGAACCAGTCCTTACCTTATGTCTTGAATCATGCCTGTGGCTTAGTTTCAAAATCCTGTTCCCATCTTCTTTGCAAATAACCTCAGTAACTACGATTAAAGAACTCAAACTTCTTCTAGTTGGCAAACCAGACCTCTATCAGCATCATCTAGTTTTTTTGCGTCACAGTGTTGCATAGCCTGTACCTAGCTCTACTGCCATCAACTCACTACAGAGTTAACTGTACTAAACAGAATCATTTCTGTCCTTATGTACCGAACTTGGCCACTTCTCCCTTAGCTTGATTTTGCCTTCTTTACTCAATGACATCATACGGTACGTATGGTATTAATTACACCATCGTTCCAGGGCCTGTCTCTAAGGCTGCTTTGGGGAGCAGGGATCGCGCAGTGGTGAGAGCGCTCGCCGCGGCCTCCCACAAATGTGCCCCGGGTTCGATTCCCAGACCCAGCGTCATATATGGGTTGAGTTTGTTGTTGGTTCTCTTCTCTGCTCCGAGAGGTTTTCTCCGGGTACTCCGGTTTTCCCCTCTCCTCAAAAACCAACATTTCCAAAATCTATTCTATCCAAAATCTATTCCAAAATTCTAGCTTGGAAAGTGTACCCAATTAACGCGAGAGCGCTAGAAAATATTGACACTTAAATAAAGTAATTATTATAAAGTAATTATTATTATAACAACCGACGTTTTATAGAAATCCGTTCACGGGAACAATAATGAAGAGGAAATAGCAATAAAGAGTATTTTGTGGACTTCTGTCATTTATGTAGCTCAGTCTCACGGTATGTTTTAATTTGAAATGAGTTCTTTAACTACTCTTTTCAACTAATTAGGTTGTGTGTTCCATTTTGTCTTTAGATAATTATAATTTGATCATAATACTTGGCACCGTGTGTGGTCTGATATTCCTCGTGATTGTAGTGACTGGCATTCGCATTTGTTGTTCAATTCGAAAGAAGGCGCGCAACACTGAAGCGGGTGTTGGAATTCCATTGTCGACGATAACAACTTCAGCATCTCGTACCGCAGGGCCTAGAGTGGTTCACGATTTGCCTCAACCGCCAGGAATGCCCTACCCGGACCCACCCCTTGCAGCGCGTAATACTCCAGAATCAACAATCCCAGTAGTACCTCCCTACCCTGGAGAAGAAAGTGTCCCTCAGTATCCACCTCCGGGTGAATTATATCCATGGCAACAGAGTAGTGACAGTGATTAAACTCCTCAGAGTCGGAAGGCTGTGGGCAGACACCTTCAGCCTAACAGCGGGTCTGCGATGCGTTTTATTCAACTTTCTTATCCATTCTAGACAAGTAATAGAGGTATATAAATGTTATTTCCGTATTTGGAAAAACTGTGCCCGAGGTCTTGCGTACCGCCCCAGGCCGTAGGCGTAAGCTGGTGAATAACATTTTTATTTTTTTCTGCAACACAACGCAAAAGTTTTGAAAAACCCGATTAAGTTTAGGTTGCAATCACGGCAAGAAACTGGAAATTTGGGATGGTAATGAAAAGAGAGGTAAAACAAATAAAAGCAAGCGGTTTCCGAAACAAAACCCTTTAGTTTACGTAATTATAAAAGCACTTAAAATGGCTTACAAGCAAGCTTTGAAACATTTCCTTTTTATAAAAAATCTTACGTTATCTGGCACCTGTCAATTACAAAGCGAGAAGTAAACACAGCGCAGATACAACGATGTAATCGAGTACTCATGATCCAACGATGGATTCCGCTCGTTGTAGCGGTCTGGACGTGAAAATTCCGCCCGCTAACGAGGTGAGAAAAAGAAAAATACGCAAAAATCTGTATTCCATTTATCGAAAGTAGCAGTGACAGGCTATTCGAGGAGGAGGCGAGCCAAGAACCCGCCGCGATTGGAAAGTAATCCTGTCTACCCTGAGCTTTCGTTTCTTTCGTAAGCCTTTCTTTTTATGTCGCACTGATTATGTTGGCTACCGGGTTTTCTATGGCATTGTAAAGTATATAGTATATATGGGATGGTGTATATATCTTGGTATGCCATGGTAACTATATATCAGTTTAAAATTACCGTCTTTGAGATGCTGAGGTTCTTGAAGCATTAGAAATTGAAAAATCAAAAATCAAACAAAGAAACCGGGAAAAATGCTTGCCCAGAGCGCTATATATTTAAAAACAGTCAGGAGCCCATGATGCAGTAGAAATAAAAGAACTTATCTATAGGCATAGGTACATTTTGATAATTTTAAATTGGACCTAATATCTGCAACTTATTAAACGATACACCAACAACTGTTACCACTGTCAAAATATTTGTTTGAGGGTCCAGGTTAATACCCTCGGTTCGATATCTATTATATTTAATTTGGTTATATCAACTAAGTTGAAAATGTAAAGTGGCCACCGTAACGAGTTATAAAGCTGACGTTTCGAGCGTT
>OMLO01001087.1_pt1 | contig 20212 bp, 14 predicted proteins | sample 1674811 | NCBI WGS metagenome assembly OMLO01 (sample SAMN06265003, study PRJEB25207) | coral metagenome | isolation source: Coral host | place: Mexico:La Bocana,Puerto Morelos, Mexico | collected 2008-11-13 | reverse complement strand
CTATCCATCCGGGTATTTTCGGCGGACGAACACTATGCGCTGATAGTGTCTCTCCGCGGATGAACACTATCGCGTCAAGTGATCAATTTAAACCAATTAGAATCGGAGAAAATTTAGTGGTGAACTATAAATACTGTGCAATGGCTCAGCCAATCAGATTACAGCATTTGGATTAGTGTATTCAGTAGTATTCTACTAAAACTCGATAGCAACACAGAACTAGCAGGAGCTGTTGACGTGATGATGGCGCGAGCAAAGAAAATTTACATTTTGATGATCAAAGTTGATTTTATTTTTCACGTCCCGGTATTTTCTAAAAGAAATAAAAAAAAAATGGCCTCCGTGTTTCTTTACAAGTTACGAAAATGATGTGGGAACAGCATTTCTCGTTCCCCAAACGTTCACTCGTGATTCTTTAAGTGGATAGAAACACGGAATGTGTTTTCTATTTCTTTAACAGTATTCGAAATATATTTTTCATAACTTTCTATGTATAGTCCTACTCAATAATGGCTGTATGTCGCTGTACAATGATAACACTTACCAAATCTCTGCAGAAAGCAAGGCCACAAGCTCCACGTAAGCAAATGATTGAGGATGACTAGATTTGACAGTGAATTGCCATTTTTAGGCCGCGGCCAGCATTTTTGTATCATAAGGGTAAGAAGTTCACCACATTTAGTTGCCTGAGGAGACGTGAGACCATGCTCTGTAATATTCTTAAATACCTCCGCACCTTTATCTCCTGTCTGAGATACACAACAATCATTTGTTAGTAAAATGTATATTCCCTTTTAAGTACTTAATAAGACAACTGAGCATCTGAATATTCAACAAAACACATATTAAGTAAAGATATGTCAAAAACCTGTAGCATGCTTTCCACTTTCTTGAATGTCACTTCCGACACCAAATCCTGAACAGATTGATGATACGTACTCATGTTGGTTTTGGTAAAAAGTTGAACCAGGTCATTACACTCGCGCTGAAAAGTAAAGGAGGAGGAGCATTGTTTTGAGGTGCAACTGTTGACTGATATGAAAAGTACGCTGTTGCGGTCAGTAACAATCCAAGGCACTTAAACATCATTAGGATCACTAATTACTATCTTAATTTTTTGCGACCTGGTATATTTGTAGACATTTGCCATTTTATGGAAAGAAACTTCTGCGTTTTTCTGACAATGTGGACATGGGAGACAAATATAAAATTTCCATTTAGAGACCATGTATGAGCTTGTGACTAAAATAGCCTGAATGATGATACAAAGACAGTCACGTTTGCAGAAGATCATAAGTGATTATTTCTCGAATTGAGGAAAAATTTGATGTTCTATAACATCAGGTGAAAGCGTTTTTCCTCCTTTTATTTTTATAGCTAGCGTCTTAAACTCAGAATGTTAAGAACATTAAGCCAACGATTTTGTATTTAGTTTAACAAGATTTATTAGCGACCCGGTCACATTCCTGGATGCCTGGAATAATGACTCCCATTTGGCGACCAAATACGATGAAGAACGGCTTGCATTTTTAGACTCCAGCTTTCTACGGAAGCTCGAGTAAAAAGAGAGAACTGGCGTTACCTGAAATAAAGCTGCCATCTCCGGTTAAAACGAGAGCGTGGTATCATTCCAAAAAAAAAAAAAAAAATTCGCGCGGATCTGACGCATGCGTCGTTCATGTTGTACTCTACCACAAGGAAAAGCACTAACGCCCGTGTCAAATTCCGTATGAAATGCATCTTTCACCTATCATATATTCGAGACTGACGATAACTAATCTGCGCTGCGTTTCGAGCAAATTGGATTTGTTCTCAAGAGGATAGCACCACAAGGATAGAACGAGATTTGCGAAAACGTATATATAGTCTTCTCATATTGGGTAAGAAGCAACGTAAATAAGCGTCGTTCCTCGTTGAGTAAACGCTTACCCAACCCCTAGATCTCCTTCCAGCAAGACTAATTGATTAATTGAAATTAATTAATCAGATAAACACTAAAGTTCAGACCTTATTACCATAGTGCCTTAGCGCCTTAGTTCCATAGGCCATCCCCAAACCATCCCAACAGTGCACTCTGCACTAAGAATGGATCTATCGGGTCATTAAGTTAAATCCGTTTTTCAGTTGATCCCCATACGTTGTAAATGTTGGTGTTTTTATTGTTGAACACTTACGCAACACAATCTTAACATCGCAGATCTTAAGCAACTATAATTTCCTCAACAATCAGGATGTAAAAATGTATCAGTTTTCCATTTGAAGGCTTGTATGATTTTGCAAATTTAGTGATACATACTTAGTCTGTTGGTTTCACGGATGAAAGCGGTAACCTTAGCACAAGCAATAATATTACCTCGTCCAAACGTTGTGTGAAAGAGTCCACAAGTTGGTTTCTCCACATTTCGTTGATCTGACTGTTTGTCCAACACAGGGTAAACAGTTTAGTCCAGACCTAACGAAAAATTAGAACAGGTAACAGGACGACAAACGTTTGTACAAAATACACTCCCACCAAGCGAGCATACATTATTTCGTACCACCAAGGCATGGACAACAAAACTTGAATTTCTAATTAGCTGAGAACCAATCCCAGCGATTTAAGGAGCCTGAAGCTTGTTGACCTTTTAAATGTGTATAGATTGTTCCGTATGCTAGTTAATGGACGCGATCCCTCAATGTCTCTTGGGCGTCTGCGGTGCCTACATGTATTATTACTTAAATGTATTATTAGAATTGTATGCAACCCTTTACCCGGTTTTGTTTTGTTTTCATTAAATCTTAGTATAAGAATTAAACTTTGCTACTAAACAAATAGAGAGTCTGGGCAAAGTAATGCAAAAGCTATGCAGCAGACCATAGTTCATCAGCACAACCAACAATCTAAAAGGATGCTACAAGAACATATATGTAAGAGTTTCCAAATCACAGACAGAGGCAGCCTTCAATGTTTAAATACAACAACAGAATTAACTAGCATAAAATACTAAACCCCATATTAGATATTAGTGTTTGTTATTGTCACTTAATTCCCAAGAATACAGTGTCAGTTAGGTGTCAGAAGCCAGCACTGCTTGTCTGGCCTCAAATTTTATTAAGTATTTCGTCAAATTGAACGAAAGATATTCGTTTACAAACCTTGTTTTTGTCATCTAAAAGTCCAGTTCTGGCCATATCTCTGTCACGCAACGCTATACTCTCGGAAAGAGTAGGTCCAAGAACAGTTGTCTGTGCATGCTCCCGCTAAACCAATCCGAGTGGATCAGAGCGCAAGATGTTGCTTTTACCCGACTGAAAATTTATTTACGGCAATAAGGTTTGTAAATTTGAGTTTAGTTAAGATTGATTTAGCGGATTGGAATGTCTGTGGCAGGTCTACGCTTTCATTAAATTTCTTTTTTGGAGAGAAAAAAGGAATAGTATCTCGGCTCCCGCATTTGAACCGCAACTCCTCTGCTCTTCTTCGGGTAACGCTCAAAGAAAAATAATCTGACTTGCAAGAAGAAATCGCTCAGTGCAACTAACCAAACATTTAACAAACACGATAGGGAAATATTATTTCCTTTTTTCCCGACCGCTCAAACACATCGACGGCCATCGCTTCCCTTTCCTTCTGTTTTCTTATTCGTTTCATCTCATCGTACATGCGCAGTAGCGATTAGCTACGTAAATAGCTTAAATCACGAGCATGCGCAGGCAACTGTCCCTGAACTCTCTCCAAAACCATAGCCTTGCGTGACAGAGAGAGGGCCACAACTAGACCAGTTATTGAAATGTTCAAAACGTTAAAGAATTCTTTCACCAGCCGACCGACCGACCGACCGACACGGGAATTGTGACTCGCGAAAGAGGTGCCATAAAAATTAAAAATGCTAACACCTACTGCACAAATAAAGCAAACAAAACCCCTTGCGATATGAGCAATAAAGCCTCTTGAAATCGTTTCAGACAAATGTGAATTGTCGCTTGTTGTGAATAAAAAAGATTACATTTCAATTTAAGATTAATATGTGACTTCGATGCGCAGAAAGACAAATGAACTAGGTATTCTCTGCTTTGTACTTTCAATTGCTACTTTAATTATTAGGCTGCTTAGTTAAACTTGTATTTTAGCTTTAATGTTAAGTGAAGGATACATCAATGGTAATGTTTCTTCAAGAAATTATAAGTCATTCAGATGTAAACGTTCTTGAAATAGGTTCGTATCAAACTGTGAAACATTTGGCTTGTCATTTTCTCAAATTTAGAATCTGTGACAATTATTAGTGAACAAGAGAAGACCATACCATTAGTTCTTCATGCTTTGAAGAATCAGTGTAGCATGGAACTCGATCATACAACACTTGTTTCAACCAATTCTTCACAACACGAATGGTTTCGTCTGCAACTCTCAGGTGTCCTGCATCTCGTTTTGTATCACCTTGAACAGCTTCAGTTTTCAGTCTGGCAGTGCACATTTCAATAGCTTCCAGACAGTCATACAACACAAATGAATCACACCTGCTGAGCACTCTCTTCAAAATACTTAAGCAAGAGTTGGCGCAAAGGACGGCTTCATGGTTTGGGGTTTCGTCATCAGCTACAACGGAACTAAAAAATAGGAATTAAGGCAGCATTAGTCTTTTATTTTGACATACATTGAAAATAATAAATAAGGTTTTTTTGCACTGAAAAAAGGAGCCCCACATTGTGCTATTCTTTGTGTATTTATAAGTTAAATGTAATTATAGGGTACTGTTGTTGTTATTATTGTGGTTGGTGGTGGTGTTGTTAATGTTATTACTGATTTAACCTTATGTGAGAACCTTGATTAGTATATCAAGAGCCATACATGTCAATAATAATTCACGTCATGACATGAGAAACTGTTAATTATGGTGGATTTAACGACTCATGGGCAAAGTGCTGCAGAAGTCACTCTCCGTTGTGGTTAGCGATTTTGGATGTTAGTAGCTTTCCCATAGGCAATATCGCTTAAATTGTCACTTCTTGAATGTTTGCCCGAAAATATTTTCCACAACAGATATTTTTAAAACTTTTCCTTTAATCAGAAAATGACTTACTGAAGTCATTCATCACGTGGAAAAATACTCTGCATATCGAAACATTGCCTATCTATCCTATAATTGGGCTGGAGCCGAACGGGACTCGTTAACACTGTTTTCATAAATCCAGATTCTTATTTCCATAAAACATGAGTGAATGACCCGGAAAGGCCAAGAAATGAGCATCTCAAATTAATGCCGATCTTCGTAATGTATCTGGAGTCAAAATAGGGCATTTGATAATCATTCTAATATTCTGTGCCATTGTATCCAAAGCCGTGTAAATGAATAACACATTCGTTTGCACGAAATGATCACGACTCGCAAAGGTCTAAAACTCACTCAATACGATGAGATAAAAACAGAAATGAGCACGAAAAGGAAAAATGTCAGACATCCTCCAAATTTTTCTATCGTCTTCTAGGGAGAATAAAGGCTTGGGCTGGGCAAGATTTTTTTAGCGCTGTTTTAATAAGCTTTAATAAATCCAGACATATATAACAGTACTAAGCTATGGAGGCTTCTCGCAATAGCTTTACAAAGTTAATTCACCTTGGATGTTGCCCTTGTGTAGAAATGTCAAAATCCTTCTTTACTTTCTTGAAAGTGGCAGATATAGCGCCGTTCTGCAAAATAAGAAATTGTGCCCTAGATGTTAGCACTTGATTAACTGCAAATTCACCTGGTGTATATCTGCGGTTTCTGTAGAGTGAAGCGTCTGGTGGTATTTCTACCCCACCCCTTACTGGACGGGATGCAAGTCCGTCGCAAGGTTACCGCCAGCCTTGTTAGAAATCGTAAGATTGTTACAAAATTCCCTCAATCTTATTGTTGATCCCACTATCTTTGTACTATGCATGTAGACACAAGACAATGATCATCGTTACATGAACTAGCAGGGCATTGTTAAAGTACTCTCGATAATTGAAAACGTTATCATGTAAATAAAACTGTATGCAACTCATTAGACCAGAGACTGGGATAAAAACTGAGGATAAAGAACTTTCTACATGTTGTTGACAACGTCATTCTGCAGATTTTCTATGTCAGAAAACTCTTCAACAATAAATCAACAGTCGAAAATAAATGACAATTTAGGCTAAAAAGCAATGATCTTATCGACTTCGATAAAAATTCCTTAAATTATACTCTAAACTAATATCATCCTCATCCAGGAGGAAAGTGCTGATACTATATCATCGTGGCACAGGGCTGCCAGTATATATGTAACCTAGCTGGCCGGGTTACCTTGTAATATGCTTTTCAAGATCTTGTGCTGCAAGTGTGGACCGCTGAGGAATTTCTCATTTTCTTTATTGAATACATACATCAACCAACATTATAATTACACAAGCTTATTTTCCTAACATCCTGGCATGCAACCAGATTATTGACTTTCTGCACGATATCAGCAATATTTTGATGACCTCAACTCTGTGATGACAAAACACCAAGAAAATCAGGCAGATTGGCGATCAGACTAAAGGATGAGTGCCTACACCCCATTTGAACAAGCACTAATTATATGATGTCGCTTCTGTGGCCAAACAACATTTCATAGTCCCACTTGAGCTATTTGTTCAAAACGAGAAACCCTGCACATGGCAAAATATCCAGGAAATGTCACGTACATTAGACATTTTATTGGTACAGCAAAAGAAACTAACCTCCTCTTGTGTCATAAAACGGTTGTATTCTACAATTCTTGCCAAAGTAGTACACATTTCCAGTGCTGTAAATATCCCTGAGGCAGCAATTCTTCCAAATGCTTCACAAGGAACAACAAGAAGAAATGTTCTTCTGAAGAGAGGGTCCAAGGCAAACAGAGGAGCCAGCATTTTGATCATGTGTGATGGGCAGCTAAAGGACAAAACCAGTCAACAATATCAAGCCGAAAATCACACTGTTATTCAAGAAATAGAAAACATGTACCGTGTTTCTATCGAGTTATAGAAATACGAGTGGAAGTTTTGGAGAACAAGAAATGCTGTTTTGCAAAGTTTAAAATTCTGTGAATTAATCGTTTTTACATATTTTATTGCCCAACTTTTAAATTTTTAGCAATTTATTGTGTTTCTAAATTATTTGTAATGGAGTCTTAATTTTAATATATAATTTATTTGAGGTTTTTTTTTACAGTGGGCCCACCTCCTTAAACTTCATTTCAGTGTGTCGTTTTGTATTTTATTTCTCTTAGCCCCTGAATAAAGTCTTGTATATAGATTTATGTACATGTATGTGTGTAAAGCCTATCTTTGAAATTTGTACCCCAGCCGTTTCACCGTACCAGAAACTAGCATTAACTACCACCGACTAACATCAGCTATCATGAATTTTAAGCTTGTTCAGTTTCTTTTTGGTAGCCAGTGATTGGTTTTCCTCTTTTAACACGCCCATGTCTTCAGTACGATCGAATTGGCATTTTCCAAACAGGTCCCACTTACATGGGAACCTACATAGACTGAGTAATTCAAAAAGATTGTTTTGGAACTTTTTCATGTGATGTGGTTGAACATATTGTTACTACAAAAACACAAATGGCAGGTAAAATGTATTATTGAATGTACGTCTACTTTGTAAAGATTAATTCCACCATACCCGTCATCACCCACAGTTCTGTCTCTCACAGCCTTTGTCTCAAAGCCACCAGCTCCCCACCATGTGTCATCTCCATCTCGAGGTGTTTCAAGAAGCAACACAGCTTCATTGAAAGGCTCTGATTCCTGAGTTAAAAAGTGGGCCAAGGGTACAGCAAACAGCCAGGAGTTAAGATGACGATGATTCTTCGCAGCATATCTGCAGATGCCTTGAATTGACCTACCTAACTCTCTGTAGAAAATATTGTTAACAACATTGTAATATCTCTTTTAACATCATGCAATTGATTGTAAACTGTCTAAATGTGATTAATAACACATAACGATCCACACTACACATAATTATTTTTTTTAGAAAATGTTCAATAAATAGCATTTCCTCTACATTCAAAATAGGCAGAAGCCATACGAGGCAGCACTTACATGTACTTTTATCCAGTCATTTACCATCAACAGATAATCAGCTTGAGATTTCTACGACGGTGGTGGATGGGGTTGCATGCAGAATGAACTGTCACCTTATAAAAATCTTTTTGTTTCAGTTGAATTCGAACTACATTTCCCATCCATCTCTTTATATTAGAAGTAGCATTTATACAACACTGCACTGGACCAACATTGCTCCTATTAAATGTCAGAAGTACCAAAATAAACTGGCAGACGTACATTAGCAAAAAGTGAAAGCTCAGCACAAAATTCTTGAACAAAAGAGGGCTACTCTGGGTGTCATGGCTCGTCTGAGATTGCAGGACAGTTCTAAAATACTGTAACTATATGTATATCAGAAATGCCGATCAAATCATGATTCATTATCAGGTTTCTTATGGCCAGGCAACTTCATGAACGTTAAATAGAAAGAAAAACCATTGCATATTAATTTAATAGTTACCTCCAGTGCGCATCAGGAAAGTTATGTAGAAGCTTGTTAAATGCTGAACAGGTATTTTCTTCAGTATCAGACCACAGAGATAATGACATAAACAGCTTGTGATAATCTTCAACATCAAGCTGTACTATGTGTGATGAAATAATATGACAAATGGCTACTGATACAACTAGGCAAGAAAGCCTTGTTTTCTCATCCACATTCACCTCCTGAATAGTAGCATTCTGTTCAATTTTAGGCTTCAGGTAATCCCTGAGAATCTAAATGGGAACACCATAGTCAAAGTCCAGAAATGCAGTGCACAGTACAGCGTGCAAAATATCACTAGCACCCAAGACACTCAAGAACTAGAAGTAATCACGGCTTATTGAGCACGTCAGAGTTAACAGTAGGTCTTATACTTGAGTACCTAACTGGTACAAAATGCTCTTGATGGGAACGAGGATGTAAATTTATGCTTAGCCTTAAATGATTGTGTTTACTCCCTCTTTTCACATTGCACTCAATTTGTTAGTAAAATTCAACTTGTAACAAAATCATTGTCCACATGCGAGGAGATATAATAGAGAGCGTGCCGTAGCAATCCAATTTAATATAATTTTGACATTTTAACTTCTTGAATCAGATTTGATCACATCTACTGGGATGCTTTGATCATAAAGACTAACAGATATTATAGCGTAGTATTTGATCACTTACTTGCTTAAAGTTATATCTTGAAGGGACATTTGATGTGATACGTCGATATTCCTCAACTTTGGAATTAGTCATACAGTTGGCTAAGTCTGCAACTCGCGTAACAAAATCCCAAGCTGCCATCGTTGTGTCACTTTTGCCAGTTAAGAGATCTTCCCACTCACATAGCATAGCCCATGTAGCAAGGTTTCGTCCTTCAAGAACATCCATACTTTTCATTACTGGCATCCAGTTTCGAAATCTTTGGACCAAATTTGGCTCACTAAAAACTGCATCATCGTACTGATTCCAAATTGCTAACAAAATAAGAAATTTAAACAATTGTAAAACAGCATAATAATCCACCCCCCCCCCCCCTTGGGGTATGAGTTAGCTTGTCTGTCCGAGGGTTAAAGTGATCAGACCAAGTTTTATTTGTGACTATTTGAATGAATTTGGTTTTCTGAAAGTAACATTTGCGAGGTTGTAATCACGAATTCAAGGTATCAAGATAGCTTGGCTTTAAATGTCTCCACCTGAGTTTTTCAATGTTGATTCCTGAAACTCGTGAGTGAATTGAAAGACTGTTTTTTTTCCTACATTCTTCCTTTGTAATAAAATTCATTCTACTAGGGGACTTCAAATGTTAATTTAGCTGCAGAGTTTTTTGTACAATTGTTCAGTACATATACAAGTTTTTCAAATTGCAACTGGTTACATGTACCTCCAGTATGGCATCTATCCTTTGGTATACAAAGACACCTATTCTTGTAAGGTCCAGCATGGACGATACGTTCCCACAAATATTTACTCTCTTCTCCTTTTTCTCTTCCCTTCCTGTGTACAACGTATTTGTAAGGCACATTCCCAGAAACCAAGTCAAATGGAACTCGAAGCTCTCCTCTCACCAACAGAAAATCATTATCGAGGTTCCTTAAAGGCAAAAGATTCAGTAACAAATGGTACAAAAATTCTGACAGCTGAAAAATAATAAGTGTGATATAGTAGGTCATATGAAAATACAAAACAAAAAAGAAAAACTCTCCATAGTGTACACATACATTTTAACCGACAGAAAAAATACACTACAAGACACCCCTAGAAGCTTATTTATTTAATGATGCAAGATAGGCAAGTCATTTTTAGTTACGAGGGGCAACTACTAAAATAAACGAGAAGTTGAAACAAGTTATAACAGCGCCCTTTTAACTCCTGCGCTTGCTCTCATAAAAACGTTACACGATCTCTGACCACTTCTGTGGAAAATCGGTCATATTCTAGAGGAGTCAGTTCACGCTATAACGTTACGTTTACCAAATAGTATGTGAGTCACACAATCCGAGGTTTACGCTATCCACTGCTAATTTTAAAACGGTCGTGTTTTTTCACTAATACTGACATAAACGCTGCAAGTTCTGGCATGCTATTGTTTATTTCAGCAAATGTTCAATTCTCCTTCAAATCACTAAAATCGCTTTGATAAGATAGCAAAAGAATTCACTTCAATTGCCTAACCCACAAGAGACATTCACAAAATTGCAAAATTAAATAAATGAATGACCGTCGCTTCTGGCGAATTCAACTTTCGAGGTAAGTATTCGACAAGTATGATCTTTTTGTCATGCAGCAAGAGTGAAAGATTACAAATATACACCTTAAGAAATGTAATAGTTAAATATAAATCACGGTTTGATTTTGACAATGCGATCAGAAGTTTGGTTTATAACAACTTCAATGGAACTGTTCCCAGCAAAACAGCCAAACATCATACTATCTGCAAAAGTAGCGGCTCATAACAGTAGAAGCAGATTGGTGTTGATCCTGGGTAATTTTTCTGGATTCATTTTACAACAAGAACTGAATTAATAAAAACGTTCTCATGTAATAGCATGGTTTTATTCTCTTGGCAGAACTGATCGTATAGTTTATTTAGTTTTGACATTCTGAGAAACCACTTCAAATTAATATTGACTTTAAAATACACTCTTTTAAGGTAAGCTACACTAACTAATTGTAACTTGAAAGAATTAACAAGGAACCTAAAAGACGGTATAAAATTAATGACACACCACAAAATCTGCACAGTTTGGGAAGTTTCCTTGTCACATAAAAACCTTTTTGGTGACAAAACGTGAGTTACAGAAACTTAGTTTTGTCACTTTATGACAGATGTTAATTTTTTTCCCTCTGTGTGGCCTAAAGTGTAATCTCATTAATTCGTGGTTAAACTTGAACTGTCGCCACAGAGTCTTCAGAAATATTAATTTGAAGAAATTCCATTGCACAAACCTTTTAGGAAATCTCTGTTAAAAGTTCCCTATTAAGTATTGTCATTAATGTAAGCTATGAAATTGCTGCTGAAGACACAACAAAAAAGCAAAACGTCCAAGCAGTCTCGACATGCTGCTATATTATCTACTTTTATGTCTATTATGAATATGGTAACAAGCTGAGAGTCACTGATTTTCCAGTTTTAATTGCAACCAAAACTGTCACAAAATGGCTGTTTGTGACACAAAATAAAATATCTGTTATATTAATACACTGTTAAGGACTACCACAAAGAAACTGTCTGGAACAACCGTTTTATAAGAATAGACGGAAAACCAGTGTTTTACGCGTCATGGTATAAAAAAGGGATTATTGAGATTCACCTCTTTTTAAACGAAAGCAACAACTTTTTATTAAGATCCGAGTTTCAACAAAAATATGGTGTGTCAGTAGACTTTCTAACGTACAACGGTTTCCTTTAATTCCGCGATCCCTGATGCATGGAAAAGGTCAATTCGTAATTCAGAAGAAACTTTCAATAACAGTGACGATCACAATCTCACTTCCGTGAACGTCACTGCCAAAAATGCTCGTAAAATGTTTGTGTAGAAGCAAAACTAGTTGAACAAAATCTCCCGGTCAAAGCTATCTATGAACTACCCTTCAAGGTTACAATGGAAAATAAACTTAGATGTTTTCAGTATAAGGTGATACATGACATTCTACCCACTAACAACAAACTTTACAAAATGAAGTTAAAAACATCTCCGAGCTGTGACCGTTGTAGCCACAACGAAAATTTACTACACCTTTTATATGAATGTCCCTGAACTCAAACTTTTTGGCAAAGGGTAATCGCCTGGTGGAACGAAAAGCGATCGGAAACTGTCGCTTTAAATGCCACAGATATTTTATATGGATATAAACCAGAATCAAATCTTTTTCAAACCCTTAATAATTTTGTTATTATTGCAAAATATCACATCTACCTTTCGTGGTTAAACAAAGCCACTCCCAGCTTTGAAATTTTCGGCTTGTTACTTAATGAAAAGATCCTTTGTGAACGTTCAATTGCATTTAAAAATAGTACCTTGACGAAATTCAGAGTAAAATGGACAACACTGTGTGTATGAGCTGCACCAAATATCTTTGTCTCAGGGGTTGTGCCACTCCCACTTCCATTTTTTTCTTACGTTTTGTTAGTTTTAATTTCTTTTCTTTTCTTTTTTTTCCTTCACGTAATGTAAATTAGCTGTTTGTAATTCAAGTTGTAAATGTAGATGTATTGTAATGTTAGTTGCGTAAGTATTAGTAGTGTACGTCCTGTCACTGGCTGTACTCTATAGAAGTAAAAAATAATAATAATCAAAAAAATTAACTTGCAACAAAACAAGACAAAAAAACTCAGCAGAGTTCTCATTTATAAAAAGTCTTAATTTTGACTGAGGAAACCATTTCAAATCAGTATCGATTCTAAGAAAGAGTTCAAGGAAAAGACAGTACCTCTCGATTGTGGCCACAAACACACTAATGCATTTTTAAAAGTATTTCTTCCCATCTAAACGAAACCATCTCAACTCAACGAAACAAAGAAAAATATTTTCGATAACACTAGCATTTCATTTTGTTTTCACCTGTCCACACTAATTCTTTCATTCTTTTTGATACGTTTTCACCCAGTCGTCTACGTAAACGCCCGAAAACGCTGATGATCTGTAGCGTTTTCAAAAGCCTCTGTACAAGAAATGGATCATTTTCAAAATGACCCCTTTTTAAAAGGATCCACCGTGGAAACAGTTTTAGAAATCCTGTTTTTATCAGGGGTTTTGGTCATTTTAGTGTGGACGATAGGCAAAAACGCATTAGTGTGGACCTCCACAATGGCTCTCTATAGTTTTCCTAGTATACAAATGTAGCTAACACTTCTCCAGACAATTGGTCTCTGCCAACAACAACGTCATCTGCAGCACTACTGCTACCAGTACGAAAATTCTGAGCAAGACGCAGGCAATATTCTCGGCATACAATAGCACACTAATGAGCGAGACAAAACATGACAATAATCAACCTGACAAGAGCGACAAAAATTTAAAAAATTTAACAAAAAATGGATGAGAGTGGACTGAGACATTTGTACCACCATGACAAAACTCTGAGCAAGAAACCAGTGAGATAAATAAACCCGTCAATGACTGAGACAGGATGTGATGATATTATACGGGTTGACAGAACCGTCAGCTGACCTAGGGGGGGGGGGGGGGGGAGGATACCATATAAAATGTTCAAGCATGCTCGTCATCTCGCTTAGAGGTATAAATAAAGGATTCTGGTGTCACTTAGGAGGCGATAGATAGTTAGGCAATGTTACCTTACTGGCTTCAACTCCAGGACATCCTTGTTGAACCCTCCAAACTTTAGTCCACCAATTCTCATGAAAATCCTGTCTCCATTGTTCCCCTCAAAACAGAAGTGAGGTGCAAGCACAGCATGAAAAATAATGGTCATATTGTCCTTGCAGTCAGGTCCAAAACCTTCAAAGTCTGTAGATTTTTTGTTGTTAATCTCATCTTGTGCCGTTCTTTTATTTTCCTTTGAAGCCCCTTTTCCCTTGCTCTTTTGATCTTTGGTGCTTGCTTTAGTAGAATTCTCGTTTGTCATTTTCTGCTCTTTCTGGTTGACATCTTTGTTATTTTCATCTTTGTTGTTTTCATCTACATTTCCTCCACTGCTTTCCTTCCTGAAAGATAACCAAAGATAAGGTTGACTGAGATAAGTCTGACTTTCCCTACATAAAGTTAAATCAGATTGCAACTGCAACGTAAGTCACTGGCGAATCAAAAAATCACTAATTGCATCATTGTAGACTACCTTATAAAGCACTACAATGCCATTACCTTTATCAGGTCTTAGGCTTATGATGTCTTAAAGTTTGTTCTTTCTGTATTTCTTCAGTATTTTTAAGTGGTACTATGATGAAAATCGTATCTTTCATATCTAAGCCATTTTAAAACATGGAAAAGTAGTTCGTACGAGAGGAAACATTCTGCTTATTATTTTAAAAAATGTCTTTTCGTTTCAGATATATACAAGTGTTTAAAGGTCCGCAAATGCAACGAAATTGGACCTACTTTGATTTTAAGTTAAAATAAGAGATTCTAATCCAAATAATCCTAATCCAAAGTTTTACATTATTTAGTCAAAACGCCGCCGAGATATTCGACCTTGAAAACAAGTTTTTTTCTTCGTTTTATAAACGGAATGGTTCGTGCAAACTTCAGAAAATTGCCGGAACTGGATTTTGTAACGTCACAGTTGGTGAGCTTCTTGTTTAGAACAACAGGGCATTAGTGCAAATATGAGTGTTGTACAGTTTTAATTGTAGCAATCAATCCAAATCTGTGGTATGAGCCTTCAGTTACATCAATTTAAAGGATGAGAAGAGATGCAAGGAATAGATCACTTTGAAAAAAGGGGAAAACATTGATATAAGAAGGGACTTTAATAGCCTGTTTCGTGTGGCCTCACCTCGTCTTCGTAGTGCCATCAGACTTCAGTAGTAGTATTTTTCGTAATGGCTAAGCTGGGTTTCGAGTTCAAGCCCGAAAACCTTCGATAATTTTAAGGCCAAGCATCGACGACGAACATCTTAGGAGCAAATGCTCTACCAACACAGAATGCATTTGTTCGGAAGCTATATTGTGAAGAGCATAAAGCGAGATAAAGTCCGTTGGAAAGTCACTGTATGAAAAACTATTGCTATGTTTTATTATATCAAGTCTAACTATTCATATCCACAATCTCATTTTCTAAACTCAGGCTAATTGAAATAAAAAAAGGAAATAGAAAAGTGTCATTTTTGTCATTTAGCAGTTGGAGGATTCAATAACATCGTGATTTGAAAATAACCATTAGATTGCATAAATAAATCATCTATTTTCTACTCTAGCATTGTTATTAGTTGAACAAAATATAAACATATACCGGTTTGCATACGGAGGGGACTCCCGTGTTAAGGCAGAGAGCTGGGGGTACTGCAGCCTGGAAAGTGGAGTCAGACTCCTGAAGGAGACTAATGCAAGTGTGATCAAGCTTTAACTGATAAATGAAAATTGTCATCTCAAAACTAACATTCAAATTAATGCTATAATTTGTTATCTCCTAGACCAAGCTTGTAAGGCAAGAACAAGCGAAAGCTTGTGTGCACTTCAAGTAATGAAGAAGTTCACGCACTGGCACAGCTTATTCTCAGGCTCCTCTTGGCTTGCAATAAAGGAGCACAGAGACTTTATCACCACTGGAGGATTTGATTCCAGCCTCTGATTCTTGGCAACAAAGGCTGGATTGGTGAAGATTGTCACATCTGTCTTGTGATGACCAAACCTGAGACACCCAGGCAAGTCAGGCTGCTGTGGGTCTGGCTCAAGTGATAGGGCATGCAGGCAGCTAACACGTCTTGCAGATGCAAGTGCCACTAGAAAAGTGAGAAACCTCATAACACAAAAATACATAGGCTCGAAGGGTCCCTCCAGGAAGGCTTGAAGGACCAGAGTCAGGTTCCACTGAGGAATAATCTGAGGAGACTTCGGTCGCTCTATATCAAAGGCACACAACAATGATGACAGAATTGGGTCTGTACCAGGATTCCAGCCTCCTTGTAGCCGAAAAACCGTACTTATAGCTGATCTGTAACCCTTAGTAGTGGAAGAAGCAAGCTTGCGAGTTGAGAACAGCAGCTCGAAAACTTCAGCTAATTGCTGAACAGAGGCTTGGAGAGGACTAATCTGTTCTGTACGACACCAACCCTCATAGACTTGCCATTTACAGACATAGATACCGGCGGTAGATGCTCTAACTGTCTGGCAGAGACAGTTACACCATGGTAATGGGGGACCTTCCGGGGAAAGTCCACCAGTAACCACAGTAGCATTGGAAGCCAGGGTTGATAGTGCTGAAGTGGCGCCACCAGTAGCATTCGACACTGGTCTGAGTGCACTAATTTGTCAAACACTTGTTGCATTAGTGCAGTTGGAGAATAGGCACAGGGGATTGGCAGAGCATCCACTGCTACAGCCCGAGGGTTTGGAACAGGAGACACAAATGCTGCCAGTTTGTTGTTGTGACGAGTTGCCAACAGGTCCAACTCAGGAATGTACCAAATGGAGAACATCTGGCGTACTATGCTGGGGTGCATAGACCAGGATTTGATGCCTTCTCGACAGGCTGTTGGCTAGAACATTGAGACGACCTGGGATGTGCCTCACTAACAGGGTGATACCCTGCAGCTGGCACTCTAGAAGGATTTGCCATGTTAGATGAAACATGGGCACTGAGTGAGTTCCCCCCAGATTCTGTAAGTAGGCTGAGCTGTTGTCCGAGTGGATCATCACCACCTTGTGCCTGATAAGGGGGAGGAAGTGGAGGACAGCCTTCTGAATGGCTAACATCTCCAACTCGTTTATGTGTCAAGATGTTTCGGTTGCTGACCACAGACCTGCTGCTGACTGATTGCTGCAGTGGCCCACCAACCACTGGTGGAGGCATCAGTGTATATGGCCAACTGAGGGGGAGGAGCCTGAATGGGTCTCCCTTGAAGAACATTGGACGGCTTGGTCCACCATTTCAGAAATGGGTCCAAGAAGGGAGGTCTGCTAGCTGACCCTGACTGGGGCGCCAGTGGGCTAAGAGGTAAAGTTGAAGAGGCCAATATCTGAGAGGACCTAAGGGCACCAGATCTGACATTGACACCAGCCTCCCAAGAAGTGAAAGGGAGTCCCAAGCTGTCACATACTTCGCCAGGAGGAACCAACGAGCATGACTGGCTGCTTCTTGGAACCGAACTGCCGGAGGGAACATCAGCCCCAGATTGGTTCGATAAGGTGTGCCGATAAAGACAAAGTCTTGAGTTGGAGCTAACTCTGACTTCTCAAGGCTGGGAATCCACCCTAGGCGGGTTGTTAAGTGAAGAAGGCCTTGTGTCTGCGTCCTGAGGTGGGCCAACTGTTGGTTCCTCAGGAGCCAGTTGTCCAGGTAATGGTGAACTTGAAAGCCCAGTGACCGAACATGGGCCATCATTGCATCTACTACGCGGGTGAAGACTCTTGGGCTCACTGACAACCCGAAGGGCAGAATCCAAGACTGGAACACTTTGTCCTGATAACAGAAGCGAAGAAACTTCCTCAACTACTATGACCAAGCAAACACAGCATTGACTTGACCCACAAACAATGATGTGTGGGTCATAGGAGTAATTCACAGGTAGCTCTTGAGTTGCTGGTCACCTGCTACTTTAGAACGGGCCAGAAATGAATCCCTTGTAGCGAGCACCACATTACCCAAGAGCTTAGCCTCAATGTTGGAGAGATGGGAGAGTGCCCTAGCCTGTGACAACTTGAGATTGAGTAGCATCTGGGCCCGCGGTGACTGAGACTCCTGTTTACCCTGGCCCACCTCAGAGAGCAGCTGCTGAAGGAGCTTTGTGGAGGCAACAACAAACTGCTCAATGTAAGACAGTACACACAAGGAACGTCTGATAATGGACTCAATGGCTTTAAACTCCGAAGCCCTAATGGTAACGGAGGTCTCTGCAGAGCCCAAAATAACATGGTCAGCGCCTAATCTCAACAACATGATCACGAATACGGTAGGATGACGAAGGAAAAATCTTATGGCGAGTGGGAGAGAAAACTTCCGAGCCCACCATGCCCTTATGGTGCGCCTGGAGAGCATCCTTATGCTGTTTGAGGACCTTTGTGTCCTCAGAGCCCCTTAACTTGCTGTTGGTTTCCCTCAGCCAATGGGCAACTGAGTGAGAGGGTGGCAGGGAAAAAGTGCTTCGTGCCTCCACCTCCGATGACAACAACTGCTCTCTCACATTACGAAAGCTTGCAGAGTCATCCTTCCTCTTTGGAAGTTTCAAGAAGTCTACAGGCTCTCTGAGAACCCTGGAGTGTGAGATTCCACTTGGGGCCGTGACAAGTATGGCTTCACATCCAAATTAAGGCTAGTGGGGTGCCTGAAGGAGGCTTCCTGGGCTGTTGTCCCCTGCAAGCTTGACTCTTCAGCAAACAGTGAAATACTGTCATCTGGAAATCCAGACACTCTAGGTACCTAGGCACACTCTAGGCACATCCTCCTGCACACTTGCAGAGACAATGCTAGGAGACCTGTGGCCCAGGGAATGAGACGATGAACATGTAAAACGATCCTGACGCAACTCCTCTCTGTGGGATTGGACAAGAGCATGACTGGTTTTGATTTGTCGTTGCAAATCGGCAAGGATGTTAAGCGGCAGAGATGGGTCGAGAACCACAGCTGAGCCATCCAAAACTTCCGGCGGATCAGCCACCCTTACCGGAGCTGGTTTGTTATTCCCTTCTCCCAAAGTAGACATGCGACCAAGAGACAAGAACTCCTGGGAAAACGTAGAACAGTCCAAAAATATATGCCACGAGCACTGGCACGTAGAAAACAAGCCAACCGAAGAACACTTATTGTAACAGAAGGCCACAAGACCGCAGAAACAAGATCGTCGAATCGTAAATGCCAGGTTGTACAAGAATGCAACACAAAAGTGACCAGCAAACGTTAAATTTCCGAAAGGAAGAAGAAAACTCCTTAGGACAGTTGAAAGAATCCAAGAAAAGCCCCAAGGCTTCTGGTGCTGCATCAACATCAACTTTGAAGCGTGCACAATTCAAAAGTGAGGTAGGAAGGCCAGGTCACCTGGCATGGCTTACATCCGAGATTTTTTTATTCCCTATTGTCCTGGTGCATATTGTTTCACAGCAAATTAGCCTTAGTCATTTCAGATTTTAGGCTAAGTTTACGAAATAAATATCGACATTTTTCATTAACAACTGAGGTTTTACAGACAGATATGCATAGCCGGTCAAAGTCCATGCGAGTGGAGAGGTCCCCTGTGTAAACAACGATTTGTTGATACATTGCATGGCAATAGCCTTCAAATTTCGTGGCTAATATTCTTAAGGCGTAAAAACTACTTAAAGGTATATATTTTTACGTACATTATTCTAAGCTGGAAGTACAAATATAAGAAAACATTTGCAATTGCGTGCTCGTTTCTCCTCTGCAAACTCTTTACAACTGATTCGAGTATTTCCCCTGATGAATACAGCAGACAGTAATCTTGTAATTTGCCGTTCCTTGGTTCAGTCTCACTCTAATGGATCTTGCTTTCGGATTACTTTTCCACTGTTTCAAAATAATATTCGGCCGGATAAAGACAGTTTACTGTCGGGACAGGAATCAACAAATGCAATCAAAATATAGCTGTTTACAAACCAAGGCGATGCAAAGTCGTGTTTGTTAACATATAAATTAATAAGCACACCAATGTGGGCATACGCAAGGCAAAACGTGAAACACAATTCCCGCAAGAAGCACAAATTGGAGTCAATGAACACTCCAAAAATCTCAATTTCGACTGCCTTATGAAAGCGTTCTTTGTCGAACGCAAATATGCAAATTATTCATTTAATTACGTCATACACTCAACCAAATTATTGAACAGATATAATGAAGAAAGATACCTCAGCCAATCTGTATCAGAAATGTTTCATTCCTTGCAGAAAGATTCTAATAAATGTGCTTCACAATACGAGCTAAGCCGTTTTGTTACCATGGCAACATATTGTGTTCCAGACCAATACTCAGCTTCAAAACTATATAAGCTGGTTCCCAGACCCATTTGCTCATGGGACAGATGCATTTCAGATTCCTTG
>OMLO01001086.1_pt1 | contig 20227 bp, 22 predicted proteins | sample 1674811 | NCBI WGS metagenome assembly OMLO01 (sample SAMN06265003, study PRJEB25207) | coral metagenome | isolation source: Coral host | place: Mexico:La Bocana,Puerto Morelos, Mexico | collected 2008-11-13 | reverse complement strand
AAACAGTTCGCCAGTTCGCCCCCTGGAAAAATGGCATCCCAGGGATCCCAAAAGGAAATTCATCTTCCAACTCTTGATGGGGACATGTTAGGGTGAGTTTCACTATCTTATAGCTATGTGGGTTTGGATGCTGTTGGGCTTCAACTACTAAAACAAGACCACCTACACTCATTATCCATTCCGACAAATCCTGCTCAATATCAGTACCCAAAGGAAATTCATCTTCCAAAGCAAATGCTATGTACCAGGGCAGTGCGCAAATTACATAAAAACCATGTAGAAACTATAGACTAAGTCAAATAAAGTTGGATAAAGTTAGATGAAGTTGGATAAAGTCAGATAAAGGTAGGTGAAGTTCACCCAAATTTGTGTTTTTTGGGTGCATCCCAAAGGGCAAACTTTATACTGCACTGGTCTGTTAAAATGACCCACTAAAACATGACATCAAAACTCAGCGGGGCGAAACCGTTGAGGAAGCGACTTTCCAACCGCGAGAGGGGGTCTACACCCTGAAGTTTAACAGCATGCCCCTGAAAAGTCACCCAGACTCAAATCCGGCAAGGATGAAGACTAGTTGGTGGTTTCAACACATCTGAAAAATATTAGTCAAAAGGATCATTTGCCCAAGTAGGGGTGAAAATAAAACATATTTGAAACCACCACCCAGAAGAATTCCAGTCCCATGATTTTTCAGGGGTAAACTCGCTGTCATTTTCGGGAGTGTATGATTTTGTCGAGTCTAGGTTGGCAGAATTGGGATTCGGGATGGGATTCATGGAACTCTCAATTTCCCATGATTCTGGCGTCATACACCCAAGGTGAATCACCAAATGATATACTTTCAACACGCACTTGGCTAGATATCCTCCATGTTTAATACACAATACATTGACCAGCAATATGCACGGTGTCACTTGTCACTATGAATACAGAAACCAACAAATGCATCTCAAATACCTACATGCCTTCCGCTGCAACAGTAATTTAATTCATACCAATCAAGCCCCAGAGTCAATCCTTGATTCCCTCATTTTTGTTTCTTCAATGCTCCTTTTCAAATCATTGCCAGATAAGAACTACCCCCCCGAAACGAAAAATGATGTCAAGCCCCCCTCTACTTAAAGCCCAAAGACACAAAATCTTTACTCACAAAGTGACCATAGACCGGTCCTACCAATCAAACACGACAGTGACACGACGACACATCCAGAAGTTCACTGTTGGATATATACACCGATAAGGCACTTGAACTTATATGGGTGTTTCCGAAAATAGGGGGTCTTCCCCCCAAATCATCCATTTTAATAGGGTTTTCCATTATAAACCATCCATTTTGGGGTATCCCTATTTTTGGAAACACCCAAATGCGATCCCCATTCTCTATAGATTTGCTGTTGACCTCAGGTAGGTTTAGGTTTTGGAAGGGTCCAAAATACCTACTAAAACACAAGGTGTTTCGGAAGCCTACAGTTTTTTTGGAGGGAGAGGATGTTCTATTGTGGGGGAAAGGACAGATCGATTTTTAGTCGTTTTTTTTTGGAAAAGGGGGAGAAGGTTTTTTTTACAGGAACGACAGGTCGATTTTTAGTCGAGGTCTTTGTTTAAACTGCGTTTTTTTTGGTGCTTTTGTACACATAATGGATGGCATTTGATTTGGGGTTAATTGCGTTTGATTATGGGACCTGATTTGGGGCCTTGACTTTTCTATGTTTTTCCAACAAACGCATTGGATGGTTGTGAAGGCTTGTAAGATCATTTTACTAAACCTTGGGATTGTTTTCCAGCCCAATACCTGCCAACCCCTCACAGGGTTCTGGGTTCGTGCTGGGTTGGGGTGAGGTTTGGAAGGGTTGGGTGGGAGTGACTGTGGGAGTGGCTTGGGGATGATTCAGACTATGCCCCCTGTTATGATTTCAGTCAAATGCCCAAAAAGAAGCACCCAAAAAGAAGTACCCTCACATGGGACCAAAACACCACCAATTATTTTGAAATTGGATATCTTTAACCATTCCCAAACTGAGTGGAGCCCAACAAAATTCGCAATCAAGAAGTCATTGTGCCACAAGCACTGAGAAACATATTTTTAGAATATTTACATATTTTCATACAGTCAAAGTTGCAAAACTGCCAAAAGGGGGCTGCTCCATAACAGTTGGTATTCAACAACCCTGCTAAAAACAGGTGGTACCCTGTTTGTGGTGTCCAGTAAATGTGGTGTGTTTGACATTGAGGGTTAGTTGTGAAATAAACCCCAACATCGGATTGCAAGAAGGTTGTGAGGTTAGTGTGCTTCTTCTAAACCGGAAATTTGTATTGAGATATCGGTTGTAGTTTCTGGCATCATCATGGATCGTGTGTGAGTGTGCAATCAAACAATCTCTGGTAGGACTCTAGGTACTATGCCTACAGAGAATTACTGTAATTGGGGTCAAATCCTTGTGGTAGGTAAAGCAAACAAGAATATTGATGGACACCTCCTTTTATCGTTTTTTCATATTATTATGGTCCCTGGTGCTAGTTTCCACACCCAAAACTGGTTGGGGTCCTTGTGGGTAGCCACCAATTTTTTGCTGGTTGTGAAATTTAATACAGCTTTATTGGGCCACTGAGAGGATGATGCATTGCAGGAATCCAAAGTTCCACTGCTACAATTTTTTGATCAAAGATTGTTTCATAGAATCCATCATCCTAAATAGAAGAAACTATCACAAGTATGGCCAACAAAGGAGCTATTATGAGCCATGATCTGGTCCTCAAAATATAGTTTGTGCAGGCTTGTTTGTTTGCATTACATTACAGTGCATAGTTCAAAAATGAAATCAAAGGGCTGATAATAGGGTGTCGTAATGACATGGCCCCGTGAAAGTTCATTTAGTGTTTTGTCTTCACACCTTGTCTTTTATATTTTTGCTGGGTAGACTCTTGAAGCCATAGAGTCTAGATGCATTGTAGCATCCAGGAAATTTAAAGGAGGCCTTGAAACTGATTTGATGTGGTGGTAGTCCCCTAAGCGCTGAAATTGAAAGTTATATACTATACCCTGATGATGTCCCACTATCTTCCCTGGTGACCATGGGTTGCTAGATGGCTGGCTGTTTTTGGGTGGCCGTGGGTTTTGGGGGGTTTGGGCTGGCCGAAAAGGGGTGGGGTTGGCTCGGCGGCCACTGGTGGCCACAAGAAGTTGATGATGAAGAAATGCACCTGGCCAGCAAATAGCGGGAAGGATTGCATATTCTTTTGTATGGGTGATGGGTCTCATGCACATGTGTGCATGCTAATCTAGTCTTGATAGTTCCAAATGAAAATCCACTTCCAAATTGGGCTTTCATGCTGCTCTAGCATTTTGAAGGTGCTGTCCCTATTAAAAGAAAACCTCAACCCGTTGAATCTGAATTGGGTCTGAAACCTTGACAATCTAGAAACCAGTCTTGACATGTGTCTCTTTGTCCATGTGGCACTCTTAGTTCAAAGAATTAGCCTGTGGCATTTGTCTATCAGTTATTATGGCAATCAACCATCAGAATGTTATTTGCATGGTCCACTAATTGTGGCCCACTCCCTTGTTGTGTAATCTTTTCCAACATTGCATTCTTCCAAGGCGGTGGTTGACTGATCCTGGTGTGGGATCCAAGTTGCTGCTCCAAAAGGTTTGGACAAAATATCCCTCCAAGTGTTTGATGGTTTGATGATGTTTGATGGTAGTCCTAAGTTTGGTAGATTGTTTGGTAGATCCCTCAGATTAACCTGGAAATTTGTGGGATGCTGCCACTACTGGCTTTATCAGCACGTCTTCGGTTCACTTGTGATCTGCTGGCCATGGAGCTTCCCCCAGAGGATGTGGGGCCAGACATTGTCATGCAAAAGGGTGCCATGGTGATGCATGCCACACGCCCTCTAGCTACCCCTTCTCGAAAGCCTATGCGTTTGCCTGACCTTAAGTGCCTCATCTCAGGCTACTTTTTGGGGCTACTGTTTAGTCAGCATATATTTTAATGCACTAGCTGTCTGGATTTATCCCACTATGATATATCTATATAATTTATAAATATAAATATATGTATATATATATATAAATATCAGAAATATCTACATATTAAAAAAATATATATATATATAACACATATCTGGAACACTTGGTGTCTTATCCAAATGTATCCAAGGACACCTCCTGATGAGACTGGCAAGGCCATGAAGCGCTGCAAGGCTCAGTGCGTCCGCTACTTTTGCCAGGACCCACTCCGGGTGAAGGAAATGGAAGAGCTTGGGCTCATTACAGTAATTATTTTGATATTTTTGATTGGTGTGTTTCCTAACTCGGCTTAACATGTCATCCCCAAAATTTATGGAGTTGGAAAAGCTCCCCTTGCTCAGGTACTGCGCTCCAACCTTGCATCTATGTCCCATCAGGAAGCAAATCAATATTTGGTGGGGCTTTTGGGTAAGTTGAGCACGCAGCCTGACAAGGCGTATTATAGTAACAAAAGCATGTTTGGACACCACGAATCACCAATTGTTTTTGGATACTGCAAAGAAATTATTGGGATGAATAGCTTCAAAATGTTTTTCCATTGAATGGCCTCTTCCCTCTGCTTGCCCACTTTCTCCCCTGTAGGGCACCTTGGACTATGCCTTGGTGGGGTTTCGAGTGTGTGAGACTGGGTATTCTATCTTGCTGGGCGTCAATGAGAAACGGGCTTCTGGGATCTTTAAATTGAACAGCTTTTCAATCTTTTCAATAAAACTTTTCCATGATAAAAACCCAAATAATAAAACATTAACTGTGAATTTCCACTTGTACTCTTTTGGGTGTGTTTTTAAAGCAAGCAAGGTCAAGCGCTTGATTGGGGGCATTGAAATGAATACCACCCCGACCGACATGCGAAAGTACAATGGCCGATCTTTGACTGACAAGCATCACTCAGTTGATGCCTTCTTTTGCTACTGCTATTGGAACTTGGCATCCTAACTGAATACTTCCTTTGCATCTGACTTTTGATCTTTTGGTGGTGAGTTAGGAAATAATGTTACTTTAGGGATTTGACCCAGAAAACTTGTTCAAGATTGCAAGGACCAACACCTTACCCACAAGTAAACTAAGGCAGAGCCCTTGGCAGAAACGGAATCGGTAGAGGAGGTATCTGGTGCAGCCCTTTGTGCATCAGGGTTGTTCCTTCCATGTACCTTGGACCCCTGTATTATCTAAGGATTTTTTTGGCCCCCCTAAATCTGTTGCACAATGATCTAATTTAATGTTCCTTTTGAGCCCCACTGCCTGTCACTGCTCCAAAGGTACAACTGATGCTCATCTTCCAGCAAGCCTTCTTGGAGAAGCAGCTGGCCCAGTGCATACGGCAGGTTCCTTTGCGGGAGTGAACCCAGTGGCATCTGTGGAGCTTCTGGCACATGGGAAATCCAAAATTTTGAGTCTTTAAGAGGCAATTTCAGCAAGTTCTATATTGTGTCATCCCTTTAGTATGTTTTAAGACTGCCCTTATGATTCTGTATGGGAGGTTGTCCTGTTTCTATGTGATAATCTCAGGTTTGTCCCCACGACATATGCAGCATACCACCATGGAAGCATTTTATGAGCTCTACCTTATGTGGTGTGATGGTTCTAGCATCCCGGAAGATCAAAGGGCCAAGAGCCGATGCTTTGCTGGTGTTTATGGTGGTGACTGGCAGCAATGTCTAAAATTCCGAGCTCCCTCGCAACATGCAAGGTTGGGGGTATTATGTCTTTTTTTGGGGGGGCACCTTTTGAATTTATTTCCCAAGCACCTTAAGTGAATATATAATATTTGAGGGTGCTAGTTACTTGAAAATTGGATATTTGTTGACAAACAACTTGTGAATAGGTGTGATATTTGCTCAAAGTTCCAAGTCAGAGTGAAGAGGGCAAACCTAGCTGATGAAAGGGCTCAGATTGAGAAGTCCCAAGCGGAGCACATTCGCACTGTGCAAATGTTCCGGCAGTGTCAATCTCGCCTGAATTCACTATCCGAGCTTTCAACCTCTGGTGATGGCAGTGCTGCCAGCTTACTCAAGATTGATATGGATGGGTTAGACCAAAATAAGACGAAGTATCCTCGCAATACTGTCAATGCGAAATCCCTCAGTAATCTCTGGAGGCCGCAGTGCCATGTGGTAGCAGTAATAGTCTGGGGCGATTCTTGGCCCAAAAGTTCAATTTTTCTTGACTCAACCCTTACCCTCTGAGCTTTAGTAAAATGTTTCCTTAGCCCAAAAAGACTTTTTCAAAGTAACTGCACAACTAAAAGGAGGTTCTCCTTCCTATCTCTGTCTGCCCTTGTGATCTCAGGTCGTTGAACTATACTATGTGCTGCAGCCAGATGTCGCAAAGGATAGCTCGACAGAGGCGACCTGTCTCATGAAGGCTTTGGATGTCGCCAGCAACATCCTGAGTGATCGTGGCATGGAACTTCCTGAACATCTAGTAGTCGAGGCTTTGGTGGGGAGATTGGGCCTTACTATAGATTATTTTCTCCACGGTTCCAATCTGCCTGTTAAAAAAATCAATTTTATTAAACCCTGCCTGGCAGACAGACAACTGCGTCAGGGAGGGGAAGAACCAGTGCATGGCAAAAGTATCAGCATCCGCTGTGATCACCCAACGGTTCTTGATCTGATAAGCAAGTTTAATGCCTTTTTGAAAAACATCATAAAACCATAAACAAATCTGCCAAGAGTTTGGAATCCATTTTCCCATCCAAGCAAGGCAACCCTGCCAGCTAGTATGAATCCAAGGTTCAAAAGCGTGACACACATTTATGGACAAGTGGGGCACACCCATGCCTCGGTGGATCAAAGATTATCCTGCATCACCAGTGCCTTTACCAACTCTGACTGCATACAGTGCCCAGAGGTGAGGTCATGGAAAATAAAAATTGTTGTAGTCCTGTTTCAAATCAAAAAAATTCAAAAACCAATGATAGCGCAATAGCAATTACCATCCCTTGCCATTACCAGCCCTTTCAGGACTTTGTGGAGATTATCAAGGCCAAGATCATCCCTTCCCGCAAACGTGAGCTTCGGGCAGAGGTATTTGAAGGGGCACACAACTGGCAGAAATTTTATTCTCAATATGGTGTCAATGTTTCGGGGCTTGTGCCAAATGCAAGGGGTGGTGAGCCTGATGTTTGCCATTGTTGGCGGTTTGTGAGGCGAGCTGATTCTTAGTTGCAAGAAGGTTTTTTTTCAGAGCTTATCCACAAAATGTTTGGGGATTTATTTTGTCATGTTTTGACCTACCCCCCTATGCTTTGTTTCATGTTTTGTTCTTGGCTAGAGATGAGGACCTTCCCCTGTATGATGACAAGTCGGGTGATTCATGGAAGCCGATTGAGATCTCTGAAGCTCGGTTAAAACTACACTGGATTATTTGTGTTTATTCTTTCAAAACTGTTTTGTATAATTGAACACCCTGCATTATTAATTACTATTGATTTATTCCTCCCAAATGTTAGCCTAGGATGAGGTGTACACTCATCATGACAATGATGCCATCATGTTGGTCAAGCAGTTTGTATCCAGTGAAAGTCTCGCCCAGCCACCTACGACTATTCTCCCTCTTGCTTTCCAGAAGCGGCTGACAGAACCACTGGAGCAGTTACCCAGGAACTTGCTCTCGGAGAAAGCTAAGAAGGAGTTCCTTGATAATCAAAAAAATATAAGCCTTTGAAGTTCCACAGAGTATATTTAAAGTAATGAAATGTAATAATTTAAAGCCTATTCTAATGTCGTACCCTGTGTCTGTCCATCCTGCCAAGCAGCTGCTGCCATCAGGTTCTTGAAGACAGCTGATGCAGTGGAACAGGATCCTTGGCTTCTTGTGAAAGCAGCGACATCTTTGCGGGAATGGGTGGAAGCTCACCTTTAATAGTAACTTGATTTGTTTTTTGAATTGTTTATGGGCAGGAACCCCCTGAAAAAATGTTTCCATTTAAGTCTTTAAGGATTGTTTTCCATAATAGTTCCAATGGTCAGGATGCCAATGATCGGCAAGCTTGGCCTTCTACCCCTGAGCCAACATGGTGGTTTTCTGCAAAGGTGAGGCCAATTGGTTTGGTACCCAATCCTGAAGGGCCACTTGCCATTCACTATCTTTTTCAGGTGTGTTTGGAAAGCTGCCCCCTATTAATCTTGATCCAATATCAACCCATACCTTGTCCAGCTTGGGGGTGGGGCAGCTGAGGTGGGAACGCTTTGCTCCTGGCCAAGTCAGGACTATCGTTGTTGCAAAGGCCAAGGCCAAGGCATTGCCAGGTGCTTCCCCCAAAAAACGAGGCAGAAAGAGAAAGGAGCCTGCCCCTGAAGAACCAGAGGCTGGTGGTGGTGAGGCTGGTATGGATGAAGTCTTTCGGGGGCGGCAAGCGAAGGCTTGCGGGGTTGCACTACCACCTGACCCACCAAAACAAGATGCCCTTCTTCCTCTGAACAAACCTGAACCTGAACCATTTGGTGATCATGGTGGTGATGGGTCTGTTTCTCTTCCATTTCCAACACGAGCAACGTTTGCTGGAAGGGTCCGTGAAGGGTCTTTGACTCATCAAAAGTTTTTTGATGAGCGTCGCCAAAGATTCTATGAGTCAACCCCACATTCCTTTTGGAAAGATAACTATGAGCGAACCTTTTGGAATCATTGTGTTCAGGCAGGCAATGACTTAGATTTGGGGGTCTCTCGCTTCTTGGATGAAATTGGTATCAAGGCCCCAGCCCACAACAAGGATTCCACCAAGTCTCCAGCACCAGCGCCAAAGGCAAAAGCCAAGACAGCTGCCAAGCCCAAGGCGACTCCTCGGGCAGGTCGTGGTCGAGCTAGAGGGAGAGGACGAGGTGGACGTGGCCGTGGGGACAGCTATCATTAGTGAAGCAGCGAACTGAAGATTTCAATTCTGATTTAGGGGATTTTTTGCATTCAACCAATTGATTGGATGCTACTTCTTGGGGATGGCATGATCTAAAAGGGATCACTTTGCCAAAAAACAATGTTCCAGTAGTTATTCTGATGGTGGCAGTGGATGATCATTGCTATCATATGATGGTTGCACCGCTTGAAACTCCAATGGTCTGAAAAAAACTTAGCCTAGCTTAGCTTGTTCTGAAAGGATGGCATTGAAGATACCACTGAGTGATGTATTCTGAATCCATTCACAAGTTGCAACTGGATTGTCAACATTGTTTGATGCACTGCAAGTTTCACAGTTAGTATAAAGGAAAACTCAACAATTTTGAGTGATATCAACATGTTTAGGCTCAAGATCAAAGACCCTCTCAATGTGTCTCTTTGAAATACTATGCTCATCATAATTAACAGGTCTATTAACATCATCTTTATGAAAATCATTGATATCGAATCATTGGCCGTGATTTACCAAAAGAACAAACATCTTTCTTGCAAATCTTGCGTAGTTTTAATGTCTTTGATCCTTCCGGATGTGGATGATGATGATAGCCCTGATCTCTTTGCTGGCTGCCCTACACCTGTGGCTCCAACACCAAGAGTTGCCAAACCAAAGGCAAAACCCACCAAGACCATTCTGAAACCAGCTGCGAAGCCAAGGAGCAGGGGTGCAAAGAAGCGACCAGCCTCAGCTTCAGCTTCAACCGCAGGGGTGAGTGGTTTTGCCCTTCCGGAGGATGATGATGGGGGTTCTACAGTTACAATGGGCTGTGATGTTGAACCCCAATCCCAGCCTGATCTCCCAATAGATGCTTTGGAGCAACCACAATATCTGGCGTATGATGATCCTACTTTGAAGATAGCAGCTTCCAAAATTCCGTCAGTCCTGAATCATCCCTTTCGTGATCTAGATGCTGTGATGGAATCACCCCAGCCTTGCGAACCAGAGCTAGTGGATTCACTATGGGAAATATATTCAGTCCCAAGAATGGGGCCAATCATGCGAAACCTAGGTGGTCGCTCTAGAAGGTCGTATGACCTCCGAGTCAGTAGCGCTATCTCCTCCTTGCACCTATGTATGCCAGTTAATGCATAGCAACTGGAATCGTATGGACCCAAAGAAGCGAACCATAAATCTCAATGAGGCTTGTGGCCACATAGACTTCTCTATGTGGATTGCAGGATACCAGGATGATAAGTCAAGGTATTTTGCGTTTGAACATCCTCAGCTTAGTCTGGCATGGGATCGAGACAGTGTAGCTTGGTTCATGTTTGTCTCTTCTATATTATTTTGACCTCAATAAGTGGTTCCCAAAAGGCTGAAGGTTCAAAATAGAATCAACTAAACTAACTTTAACTTTGACATGATCACTAATGATCTTGCCACTGAGCCCTGACTGCAGGTAAAACAAGTTCGTCAGCGTCGCACGGTGGCCATTGCAGAGTTCGACATGCGCTACTTTGGACTGCGATCTGCAGTGACTAAAACACCAATGAGAAAGAGGACCAGGGTTATGACGAATAGCCAGTGTCTCTATCGGGCTTTGAATGGGAAGTACTGTAGGGGTGACCACCAGCATGTTGCCATCCAGGGTACAGAAGGTGGTAAGAAGCGTTCAACAGCAGCGCAAGAATACCCCAATGATTTTTGTGTGGCAGTTTGCCAAGCACTCCTTGCTGAGCAGGGACATCACTAAATTGACAATTGAATCCAAAACATTCCAAAACCACAAGTGGAAAGTGAAAAACAACTGAGTTGGCGGGCTGAAGATTCATGAATTTTCAGGGTTTTCACTATGCACTTGATTTGGGGTCAATTATCTACGGGTTTCGGATGAAACCGGCGCATAATTGACCCCAAATCATCTGCGATGTAAAACAATGAATTTTCACACTTGGTCCTGTAGATCTCACTATCCAAAAAAATGATATGGAGATCTACGGGTTTCATCTGAAACCTGCAGATATCCAGGGATTCCTGGCAGGCCTGTAGATCTTGCGCTTTAAATTTCAAGACCATGAGATCTACAGGCACCACCCTCCTACTTGAGAGATCTACGGGTTTCATCTGAAACCTGTAGATCTCACATGTTAAAATTTGACATGTGAGATCTACGGGCTCCCCTTTCTTAATGGCATTTGATTTGGGCATTACCATCCATTGCTGGAAAGATTTTGGCTGAAAGATAAGTGACCAGTTCAATCATCAATCATGGAGATACCTGATGATGCGTTTGCACCATCTCTTTCCGAAATGGATGGGGTTCATGGTGGGAATGGCTTTCAACAACATCTTGGGATGGGATGTGGCGATGCCAGCAAAGCATTGGAATTGCATGGCACCAAAGTTACTTGGTTAGTTCAATGTCAAGTTGATTCTATAGACTGAGTACTTTTTTTTAAAATGGATCATGTTCTAAAAGTTGATTTGAAAAATGATTAAGATATTGAATTGATCAATTACTGGGACCCAGCATCTTAGAATAGCATCACCTTTTCCCTTCCAGCTCTGTGAGGCTAAGTCTGGGTTGGGGGATATGTCCACAAGGGCTGCTTCCGAGTCAGCATCAGAGGTGCAAGGTGGGTGTCCTACTGTCGACTATGATATGGACAGTGACATGGGAACCAACACTGCCTTGAAACAATTTGCAATGTCCGATGATGACCTGTATGGCAAGGTTTCTGATCTTATCACAGGTGCCCTTTGTTTTGATTCTTAGTATGACTGCTTATTTACCCCAATGTTTTCCTCCACAACGTATCCAGATTTGACTTGAAAAATCAGAAATTCTTCTTCAATAAAAGGACATTTTGATTGGTTATATGAATTTTTATGTCTGAATCCTTTTATTCAATAACTCAGGTGCAGGTGGTGTACGGCAATACATCCACTCAGTGTTTCCAATGAGGGCCACAAGACCAGAACAGTTGGGAAACCTACTTGAGAAGCTTATCCCCGTGAACCCAGCTGAAGCCTACACAACGATGTTCCCCATACAGGCATGCTTCTGTGGTGGCTTAGTTTCAAATAATTGTTGGTTCCTTTTCAGGTTTGAATTTTATTTAGTGACTTCCAGCCCCCAACAACTTGGAAATTGTTGGTATTTCAGCAGTGTATTTTCATAAACCGAAGATAAGGTCAAGAGCAGCAGCAAACCCCTGTTGTGATTCCTCTTCACTTGTTCTCGGTGGAAAATTCGGCATCCCTTCGAGAGCCACCACAGTGTGACACATCCCTGAAGCTTTTGGGGCAATTCCAAGTGGATGGCTTTGCTACTGGCATTGAACCCATTTGCATTCGTGTCCAGGAGAGGGTGGTTCCAAAAAATAAACTGACACTAACTTCTCAAGAATGTACACCCAAAAAAAATAATTGGAATTGTTGGTGAAAAAATCTTGTGCCGCCAGGGTGCCCGAAGAACCTTTTAACTTTACCCTATTTTACAAGAGTTTCGGGCACCCAAAGTGGTACAGGATTTTGTGCATCAACTGTATGTCTAATGGTTTCTATTTAAAGGAGTCTTTGACTTCAACCCTCCTCTCATTGCCCTGCTTTGCCAAAACCCCCAGGATGTCACAGCTACTGGCGAGATTCCCAAGGGGTCCATTGCCTATCTGAAGGGCGCTGCAAGAATTCAGACTGCCATCGCCTTGGTTGTGGCGTGTTCTCAGCTGGGTCTTGAGGTTGGGCAGCATGTTCTTTTTTGGCTACTAAAAGCTTATGATAGTCACAAACATGACAACCATAATCCTTGTTGTATTGGATTGTAAGATATGTAAGATGTTTACGCAAAAGTGTGCCCTGGTTGGGGAGGTTCCTCCACTGATGGTTCGTACATTGCAAACGATTTATTGCAAGCATGTGCGACTCCCTGACAAACAAGCTGAGCTGTGACTTGGTGGTCCATTTTTCTTGGGGGCATCCATGTTCATCCTGGCTGTCCTGATGAAGCCTCTTTGTTAGGATTCATGGCCATCCATCATCACCCCAACAAACTTCCCAAGATAAAAATTTCCAAAAATGGAATCTGAGGTTTTACAACATGAAAGTCTCTACACGGGGAGCTATCCGAAAGGCCCCCAGCGCCATTTCCTGGGTCTACTCGATTATCAACCTATCAGGGGGCAAGGCAATTGATCCTGGGAACTTGATCAAGCAGTGGACACTTGGCCTTTTAATTGGACTATGTTTTGGTGTTGGTAAAATATCTGAGGTGTAGTCTTGAAGTGAGTAGCCTTTGAATGATTCTGCCACTTGGAGGCTGGGTCAATGATTGAAAATAATTTGTTTACAGCCCCCCTACTAGGTTTGGCAAAAGCCCCTTAGGCAGGGTTGATAGCTCTTTTAAATTGTTTCAGGGATACAACAAAGTATCAGTTGTTCTTCAAGTTCAAAAGCTGGTTCACTCCAAAGATTTTCACTGACACATCCAGGAATATGGGCGCTGCCAAACAAGACAAATTGGTTGGCGCAAAGTTCATGGCAGTAAAGCTATTACTAGATCTCCCTGAGGGTTGCAGAGATGAGATCATGCAACTGGTGAGCATGTATGGGTGGGAGGGTTGCTTGAACTTCCAAACAGTCATCTTGTATGTTTTAGTCATGGTTTAACTTATGAAGTTCTTTGAGGGGAATGTTTTTATTTGTGAACTTCCTAAACTAAGGTTGCCCGTTTTCAGACGACAGTCTGACCTCCAAGAAGATCAGTCCTGGCTTCAACTTCAAATCTGCCAAGTGTCCAAAGAGTTCCCCATGGGCAACACGTCTCAAGGTGACAGAGAGCTCTTGCATCCTGATGTTGCAAATGGTTGCATCGCAATGGAATGAGATGAAGCGAGAGGTTCGGGTCAAGCTCCCTAAAGGTCAACTTGAGGACAAAGCCATGGTTGCCAGTTTGGCATGTTTTTTGGATGAAGTAATCCATTTCATCTTGAAGTATTGTTGTTCCCCATCCTGAACTAAGTCTGCAAAACCATTTTACTTTACTAAACAAAGATTAAATCAATCCATTTGCTAAGTCTTTGTAGGCCAATCCCTGAGTAAGGCTCTATTGTGGAAGAGCTCTCTGAACAGCTTCCCAATGTTGAACCAGTTTTGAAGGACAAGCTCCTTGACTTAATTTTGTTTAAAGGATCTGCCCAGCAACTAGTTGCCGAACATTTGTTCCTTCTTTTGATGGGTTGCGCCAAACCCTTATGATAATGATGCTCTTGGGGATAAAAATCTTTGACAATGTTGTAGGGATGTTGTAGGGTGACAGTGACTATATAATACTGAACTCAACCCTTAATCCAAATTGCAGCCATAGGTTCATTGGCCGCTTGCGAAATGGCGATCTCTCCTTGGATTCTGATTTGCTGACTGCATGTGAAAACCGAGATGAGAGCTGGCATCCACGCATGAACAGTTGTGACACCAGCTTCGCTAATGATAGCTAAACTTTGCTATTTTACCCACACCTTGAATTGATTGTTTAGCACTAATCATTAATCCATTGTAGCTTCATATAAATTCCCTCCTTTCCTATACCCTATGCCCAGGCATCCTGAGCATTTTGAATGACATGGGGGGACCTGCTCAATCCAAGCCTTCTACGGAGTCGGAACTGGGATTGGCTAGGTCTGCCTTGGAAAAGGCAAGTTTGGACCTTCTGTTTGAAGAGCTAGCTTACGATGAGAAATGTTTGCAAATCCATGTGCAGAAACTTGCAAACTACCAAGTTCGACTTGCCCATCAGCGTGATGAGTGGCTTAAGAAGCGCTTAGATCGTGCTAGGTCAGCTGTTACCAAATGGTGGGATTCAAAGGTGGGGGGGTGGTTTGGGTTTGAATACATCACATGTTTTTGGCAGGGTTTGTGAGTAGTTGTTCTTGGGGGGAAGTACTATCATAGATCATAAAATTAAAGGTTTCTCCCTTGATTTAAATCCTAGCCTCCAGGTTTCTGTCCATTGCTGGCCAGCCCCTGAGAAGCATGATGGAGCTACTGGTGTGGCCATGGTTCAGGAGGTGAAAACTTCAGTGGATAGATGGACCCAATCCCTTCAGCTCCGTGATTGTGCCACTTAGCATGAGCTATTGCCAGTAAATGGATTTCAGAAGACTCTTAGTATTATCTACCATTGGCCCTATAACTATGATATGTTTGTCATCTTGACTTTAAAAGGCATTTATCATCTAAGTTGTCATGTAACTACTGTACTGTGTGGGTGGGTTTTCATGTGTGTGTGTGTTATTTTTGGTTGCCAGTATAACTTAAAACTACTAAGGCGACGCTCTTCGTCAGCAACTATGCAGCACCTTCATTGGTCAAGTCCAATCTCTCAACCTGTGTGCTCAAAATGATGGGCCATAGTATTTGCGTTGCTCCCACATCATCAGCTGGAATTCTTATTTGTCCGTCCTTTACGTATACGAAAGGAAATCTTTACAGTGAAGAATATGCGTTGTTGAAGTCGCTCTCAAATGCAGGGTGCCACGTTGATTATGCCTTCCAGGTCAATTTCGATCCTCAAAGCAAAGTAGTACCTTAACATCTATTTAGTCTTAAAATGTTTGGTTCCCAATTCACTTTACTGTACTTAACTATTTTAATCCCATTTGAATCGTTCAAATCTGGAAACCTGGTGCTACCCCTTGTTCTAAGGATGCACGTGATGGCCGCCCTATGGCTTTGAACTGTCGTTTCATTGGCCCTATGCCCTCAGCACTGACTGGGGCTGATGGGGAAAAGGCTGAGTGGGCATGGAAGGAGTCAATGTTGTTCAAACTCAGGAGGACAATGAAAGAGCCTAAACAACTCCCCGCCAAGAACATGATTCAAATGGAGCTTGTTGGTGACAATGCTTTGCCGGGTGTCCAATCATCAACAACACATGGCCCCCAAAAGTATGCCCAGTTTGGCCAAGAATGTGCAAGTCAAATCATTCTGAGTGCAGTTGCCCCTTGATTTTGGTTTTGCACCACTCTGAACATCTTTTTTTAGTGGGCAACCCAGGATAAGAATTCATTGTGGAAATTTGTTTTGGCCCACTGCTCCATTAGTAACTTCAAAAATGAACTTGACCAGGATTCAACCCCGACACCACTGCCAAGCATCTAAGGAAGGCATGGACTTTCCCAACACAAGAGGCCTTGCCATCGTGGACGGGATTCCGAACACTGGGAGTTTATTTGAGGGGTTCATCACAGCGAGCCAAAACCTGAACGTACCATTGTTGTACGTGTGTTTGGCCCAAGATGATCAGCACCTTGAGTGGTTCCATACCTTTTGGGTGGAGGAACTAACGCGACTCTTTCAACAGGGGCAACTGGTTGTACCCAATTTTGACAGGTCCGGGTTGTACCAAATGTGAATGTGCATTAGCATTAAGATCATTTTTGATCAATAAACCTAGAAGTACCTAATGCTGTGGTAACGAAAGTTAGGTTCAATTAATTTATGATACCCCCCCTTTTTTTTAGCCCTTCAGGCTTGATGAAGAGCCTCCCAGTGAGCATATGGAGACCAAACCCGAACCACCAGCACTCAAAAGGTGCACATACGGCAAGGCTGGGTGCAATGATTCTTTTATAACATAGTTGTTTGAATGGCGTCAAAATCAAAAACAAATCCCAAAATAAACATTATGCTGTTTGTATTTAATTGTCCCAATATCATGTAGGAAACACTTCTGGTCAGGCTGATGGGGAGATTGTCACCATAGAGGTTCCTGACCTTATCAAAAAGCAGTATGGTAAGTTCGAAGATTTTCAGCGATGGATTGAAGACTTCAATGTTCGTTGCCCTCCTGCCAGCACCTTCAAAGGGAAAGACAAGGGAAAGCCGGACAGCAAATCCGGACCCCTCAAACCCAAGCCTACTAAAAAGCGTCCATTGCCCAAGGATGTTTCGAAGCAAATTGGTCGTGCTGCCGAGTTGCCTGAGAATGATGTCATTGAGCAGCAGGTTCCAGTTGTCAATAGCCGTGCCTCGGGAAAGCTGGAAACGATGCCCACATTAATTGCGAGCAAGAAGGTTGGCATCTATGTTCTCAATGAGTGTGGGCAAGAGGTCCCTTAGTCAAATCCTACTTATCCTTTTGACCTTTAATAGCAAGAAGTCATCAAAATCAAAACTGTTTTTGGTTATTAGGGATGAAAACTACCCCTTGTTTCAAATTCCTTATCGTCCCTGTCTCCAAGGTGACTCTTCCTCAGGGAATGGTTTTGGCAGGATGGGGAAAGGCCAAGTTCCGTGAGGGGAAGAAGGATGCCCCAGTTACTGAGGATGAGATCCTATTCCATGTCGATACCAATTCTCAGGGGTATTTGGATGGTACCCATGGTTCTATGCAGGATTTTCTTGACAGTGCTCGTCTTTCCAAGCCTGATGCCAAAATTTGCTACCACAAGTGCACCAAACAACCAGATGGTGATTGGCTGATTGCAAAGGAGACAGGGGGGTCATGCCACCATCATCATATATAATAATTTAATGTCAAACTTTCAAACTTGCTCCCCCATAGAAATGATATTGAGTGGGTATGTACTAAGTAGAGTCAGTTTGGTTATTATTTTGGACTGCGGCCCAACCTACTATTTAATTCCTGACTGGCAGGAGCACGATGTGATTTGCACCATGGTGACGGAGGATACTACAGTGAAGCTTACGCAATCTCAGATTGCAAAGACTGTGAACCCTCCTACTGCTTGGGTTGGTGAAGCAACAGTGATTGCCTGGCAAATGAAAAATTCATTAACAGGCATTCAGCCAGTTCGGCCAGTTGTGATGGTCACTCAAGATGTGACAATTCCAAATGGTCACTATTTTACCCTGTAGATTCCAAGCACCAAATGTGCCTGTGCCGCAACTTTTGAGAACTGCATCGAGTCATTCATTGGAAGTATGTCCAAAAGAAACAACCCAGTTTTGAATTAAAACAACCCAGCCATGAGATGTTCAATTTCAAGATTCCACTTCGAACTTTCTGGGCTCTTTGCAGGATGTATCTTGCGGTGGGTTATCAAACTTGAGATCTGTGCAATTGCTGGGAACAAAGGATGAATGATCCACTTGACATTGGGGGTGAGAAATCTGACCAACAAGAGTTTAAAATGTACATGTTTCAAATATAGAATGTATTTAGATTGATAATTGAAGCCTCTTGGATTTGTTGTATCTGGGATCCCAATTATACAATATGTTTTCCACATCTGATCGAAAGAAATCTGTGTTGTCCAGTGTTATTGCTGTACGGATGCTTTTCACATGAAGTTAACAACCATAAGGTGCTGGTATATGGGTTGTGACATTTGGACATCTGAGATGTTGCCATCTAAAGCTTCACTACCAATCCCAAATGTAGAATCCAGCATTCTTATGCGGTGTTCTTCTTTGACCAAATCTTTGTCCAAACAGAATCATCACACCACTTGATATCCATCAACTTCACTCCCAGGTGCGAAGAATGATTGCCAAGGACTGTTGGAATAGGGGTTCCTTGGTTGTTGGGGGTGCTGGCAGGAGGATTGTTGGGAACACCTTCCAAGGATTTTTTGAAAGTATATCTCCCAGTGTTTTTTAAAAAGGGACTTCATTCCCAGTGTTTTTTTCAACAAGGGACTTCATTCCCAGTTTGAGGGTAGAATCGTGAGTGGTGGACTGCAGGGTGAATCAAAATGAACAGAAAATGGTAACATGAAGTAATAACAGTAAATTACTGTTATTATTTTGGTACCATTTTCTGTTTAAAATGTTGCTTTTTGTTTTTGGGTCACGAAATGCTCATGGATAATTGGTGAAACTGGTTGAAACTAAAAAGGGTGTAACATGCATCCATAGGATCCCATAAACCACCATAATAACTCCAATGCAAATCTCATCCATTTAGAAACAGATTTTCCTCTACTGGGTAGATGCAGTTGGATGGCCCTATTGTCCGCCCCTCCATTGTCCTTAAAGATTGGCTATCAGCCTTGACTTTTCAAAAAAAAACAGAATCCTTGTTGGCTTGTCCACCCTGCTGTCAAAATGATTACACAATGGAAATGCGATTTTTCTTTGAAAAGCCATTGGTTGAGAAGTTTTTCTCATGGGCTTTGTGCTTTGCCCTGGTTTTGTGATTGAACCAAGGGTTGACTACTAACAAAATTGGACCTCAATTGGTGGAGCTTTGGGTTGGTAAAACTCCAAAGTTTATACGAACTATTCAAAATTGAAAAGTGTTTTTCACATGAAACAAGGTCACAGTGCAAAGCCAAGAATTTTTGGTAGTTGTACATCTAATCTGCCAAGCCTTACCGGAGAACTTTGCAGAACTATGATGGAGAGCAAGCAAATGCTGCTAGATACATTGCAGCAGCATTGGGGCACCTGGATCTAGCTCAGCTGGAGCCCTTGCCAAAATGTTTTCGAATGCTTGTGATATGCGGTCCCACCGGCAGCGGAAAAACATTGGACCAACTGTGCCCTTGGCCTTCCTGTCTTTCACAGAAGGGGCGTTGCGCATTTGGGAGCACATGCTGTGTGTGATCCAATACACCAGCAGCATTACAAGCACGGGCAAAACCAAGGCGATATCACCCTTCACGCGAATGAAGCGGTTTGTGGACATCCGGAAGGCTTGACGATGATGACTACTTCTTGGCCCCACTGCCTGTTGAAATTAGAAATGGTTATGACAAATAGCATCTGGTTTGATGGTATCATCATGTTGGAATGTTTACCCCTGGGGGGCCCTGCTGGGTTTTGATAAATCTGGAATTTAGTTTCTTTTATGCTAATCTCCAAATTAGCCACAGAGCTAATTCTGTGTGTGAAATAGATTTGTGTCTAATAGATCATTTGCCCATCCCCTGGGAGTCAGAAAACTACAAAATCCTGACCCGATAAATATACTTCAGGATTTTGGAGTTCTGGCCCCCCCCCGTCCGAACACTGGGGACAGGTCTAGTGCAAAATGCTATTCAGTCATTATCCTAGTTTTTGGGAATGATAAGATTTTCAGACTGAATGCATTTTGCTCCAAGATCTGGACCCCCCCTCAATTTCTGAGCAAGCGTCCGTTGCAGGATCTTTTCAATGGCCACCAGTGGCCGCCAACAGCAGAGAGGGGTGGTGGATGTGTGTGTTGTTGTTGGTAACTTTCTCCCCCAAAAAACAAATATAAAATAATTTATATACATAAATAAAATGATGATAAATCATTCAGCATCCTAAAGGATCATAAAGCGAGGATCACTGAGGATCACATAAAAACCAAAACGGGTCAAACAATCCTCAACTACATTCAAATATATAGGACTTACAAAGGGCAGAAAGAGCAC
>OMLO01001085.1_pt1 | contig 20228 bp, 9 predicted proteins | sample 1674811 | NCBI WGS metagenome assembly OMLO01 (sample SAMN06265003, study PRJEB25207) | coral metagenome | isolation source: Coral host | place: Mexico:La Bocana,Puerto Morelos, Mexico | collected 2008-11-13 | reverse complement strand
GACCGATCGACCAAGCGAGTGAATTCGCGGTCGCTCACTAAACTCCTATTTCGCATTCTGCAAAATAGTCGTAAAAACGTACCTTACCTAAGGAGTTTTCAAAATGTAGTGCTGATTCTGTCGAATTGTGAACACAAAAATGAATGTTCCGTGCTCGTTTTCGGGACATTTGAGCTTGAAAACTGGTATCTTGACGAATTTTCACCCAAAAAATCACGGAAAGCATTGACTAAGTAAATAAGGCTGCATTTCTTGTAGAATGGCGGACATGAGGTATTGATGATGTTATCTAGTACATTGGTATCTACGGTTGCGGTATTTTGGTAAATTTCGATGCGGTATTGCGGTTTTTTACAATGTCTGACAATTATTCGTCATGACAGGAGTCTTCGCTCAATCTCGTAGCTCGAGTCTTCGTTCTTTACTACGCATGCCCGACCGCTGGTCAAGGGGAACGGAGACGCTAGGTGCTCTCCGCTTAGCTTTTTGTCTAAACATAGACAATAGGGGTAAGCCTTACCCTTGTTTGTCTATGCTTAGACTTAGACGGCTTGGTCGCATTAAAACAATCTCGCAAGTGTTTAATGAACTTGAAAATATCAAATACCAAACAATGGAGAAATGTTACTTTTCAGAGGGCCTTAAGTTCAAGCTAGCTATCAATATAGTTTGTCTGCATCATTGATTCATTGTCGCGTTCAGATGCAAGAGAAACTCGAGAGAAAGTTCAGGAAAATCCAAAACTTTAGGTAATTCCTTAATAGCATGGTATCATTAGAAAGTCCTCTACAAGAAACAGCCACTAGCTATTCATTCTTTGATAGCCAATTGCAGCTCAAGACCAGCCCGGGGTAAAACAGATCACCTACAATGTCCTATATAAGCTATTCCTGGCAAAATTGATGATATCTGAAATCCTTGCAAGGCTGAGTCTATTATTCCCTAGCCATTAATATTCAGGATGGAAAAGCCAACAGTAAGCAGTTTAGTGAAAGTCCAATAATCATAGTAACGTCATGTCTATCTGAATTATCGTGCAACGACTACTTGCTGAGTTGTAAGTAGTTAATGTTCACGAGCAGATTAACTGACCTGCTTATGATGGAAAACCCTACAGGAAATGACCCTTATCAAATGAAATGGATTAAACCAGACAGAGGATGTAAGACTTGTTATCTTAATCAAACGAGCCATGGTCGTTTTCGGTAGAATTCATTCATCATGACGCAACAGTTGTTCTCTTGTCGTCAAATGCGACCGAGTTGACAACACAGGAGCCGTACACAAACAAATGTTGGCAGAAGACTCTTGAGTAACACTATGGATGATTTGAGAACAAGATAAATTCATTAAGCACCAATGCCTTCCACAGCAAAGCCGCAACATGAGCCGCGAAACCCTTGCTTCAGTTTAAATTACCTTGTATTGCAGCCGTTTCCTTTCCTTTTCCAGGCGGAGAGGTCGAACAAGCGAGCGAGAAAGTGGACGAGCGAAGGAGCGCGCTTTGGGCGAGCAAACATTGGGGAGGAAGTGGCAAGGAGTGAGCCCGGGGGGTGGGGGGAGCTAGTTTCGTTCCCTTCGCGTTCTTTTCTTAGAAACTCCTGCTACGCACGTGTATTGAGGACACCCCTGCAAATAAAATCTTTGGGGGCCCAAATTGTAAACCACTCTTGAAAAATATCGATCAGTTTTTCTCACAGGAGGTAGGGAGAGAGGCACGGAGACCGAGACGAAATTAGCGTGCCTTCTTACTACTCCCTAACGTAATAATTTCTTAGAAACAGAAATTAGGTTGTCCTATCGTCTAAGTGAAAATGCCGATGTTTCTCGAGAATGTGAGTATCACACCCCGGGCTGCGGAAATATATTGTTCTTTCCCGTTACTTGCTCTTTTCCAATCATTAATCAGAAAGCTAGACAGTTTGCCATTGTTGTGCGAATGGCCTGACTAATCTGTAGCCAACAGGGTTTGTACATAAATCAAAATCTCGAAGAAAGACAAGCAAAACTTTGCCTTTTCCATCAGGTTCACTGTTGACAATGAATTTTCATTATAGTGTTAAGCACCCAAATATTTGCATTTTACTTATGTAGGAAATCCACAACTAATAAGACAGAGATGTTCTTTTATTGTTATTCCCTTGATAGCGACTATATGTATGAGAACAAAAATAATGTATTGAAGCCATATTATATGATCGTCTAATTATTTCAGTGTTGAATTAATTGACTGATAAAAGCTGATAATCTGATTGCAAGCTTCCTCTTTTGAAGGCGAGAATGAATTCGAAATGGATTAAACCAGACAAGATGCCAAATGTCAACTAGGTGTGAAAAGTGTACATCGTCTATTTCTGGTAAAGGGGTTTATCTGTTTCACAATGAGAATTGTAAACCAGGAGAAAATAGAATATCAAAACACGGATTCTTAATTGTCTGAATCCAAAATAATCACAAGCAGACATTTTGCAACATTTTGGCTTCAGTAGATTGAAGAGGATTGTTGTGCGTTAGAACAAATACTGGTTAATTCAATGTATAGCAATAAATATTTTCGTTAGACTGTGTAGGTATAATGAGATACATATTTAAAATATAAAATGCTTGTTAATTATTCTGCATATTGAAATGGATTAAATTTCGAGCTGAGAAATACACTCTCCCTGATAAATATTAATAAGAAACAAGAGCGAATACACAGGAGATTCCACAAAACCTGAACCAGGAACAAACAAGTTTCCATTTCGGCGCCTGTTTCTATTGGGTTCTTCCAAACGCAGCTGATAACTACCACTGGTATATAAATACTAAGGCCAGCGCAACTAAACATGATCTGTTCATACTGAAAACAACATTGATAATGATGTTTTTTGTTACAAGAAAGATCACGAAACAAATCTAGGATTCGAAGAAAAAGTGGAATATATTGGTACAGCACAAAACGGTGCCATAACTCTGAACGGATTTACAAATGAATCAACACAAATGTTTTGACAAAAAGGATTTATCCTTGGCCTTGCGAGTGACATAACTGGCACGTCTTCCTTGAAGGGGCTTCGGCTATTTGCTCTCGCTTCATCTCTCGTTTCCTTTTTCCATTTAGTTCGTCTGTTTTGGAACCATGTTTTGACTTGAGCTTCGGTTAAGTTGACTTCTAAAGCCAGCTGCGCTCGCTTTTCCTCTGTTACGTAGCGCTGTTTGGCAAATTCCTTCTCCATGGTTTGGATTTGATGGGGCGAGAACAGGGGACGTTGTTTCTTCTTTCGCATAGGACGCCTTCGTTTCTTCGGCAAGATGTTTATACCTGAATGAGGTAGTAACTGGGTTTTTAAAGGAGATAATTACTGATTTGAAACGTTACTCGTGTACGCTTGGCAAGTTTAAGCTGAACTAACCAAGCAACTAACCGATCCTGTACTTTTCAGCCGAAGGTAAGGTGCTTATAATTCAGTGGAAATTCAATAAAATGTCTTACCGTTTTGGACACAAAACATTTGATACAAGATAAGAGCTTAAAGTAATTTGCTCAGCAGTTTCGTAGGCCTGTCAATGTAGTGGACAAAAATCATTCACTGCAAACTCGCACTATATAGTACTTTCAAATTCAAATGTGGCAACCGAACACTTTTGGTGGGTGTAAACAGTTTTACAACATCAACAAATACATCCGGGTCCAGGTCTTTTGTAGCATCGTCTAAAGATGAGACTGAAGAAGCAAGCTATCATCGGGTAGAGAAAGAAAAATGGCCCATTTTCTGACAAAAATGGGTCGTCATCCGCATGGACAGAATCATATAAACACTGACAAAGTCTTGGTTTCCTCATGTTAACATCGGGTAAGCTCTTTGACTCTTCATTTCACAACCACTTATGACACATTGTAAAGCAAGAAAACCGAACCCTTTTAGGGCACAAAACAGAGAGAGCGCTAAAATAGCTTTGACGATCTTTCAGAGGATTGAAGTTAACAATTCATGCTACATGTTGTTCAGCCTGCGTAATACCTTTCCTGATAATCATGATCATGTGTTCGCATAACCAATTCGCGATTTTCTAATCTATAAACGAAAACAGTGAGAGCACTGACTTAGTAAAGTGCAAATTTGCTATGTTAAACCTGGGAATAAAAGTTGTCAGTTTGGCGAGAGACACGATCAGGAAAATCTCCGCTTTAATCTACGATCGGCCATAAACACTGCCTGTCTCTGATGTAAGCCACTTTGTTCGAGTTAACAGGTCATAATCAATCCAAAGGTCGTACAATGTCATTGTTATTTACAACAGAATGAAGAGACCGAAAGTTAAACACGAATTGTAGTTCACATAGTTGGTTTGTGCCGAAGGAATTCTATAGTGCTGGAAACAAAATCACTATTCTAAATACTGTTGATTCACTCACCAATTGGAAATGTTTGCTCTTTAAGAAAGAGATCGCCACGGTATCCACAATGATGGCCAAAAGGCGCAAACCCAAAGTCTTGCCAATTCCCGGGGAGTGTACTTTCAGCGTAGTGATGTACTATGGGTCGAACCACACGAGGAACAAGGGGCTTCAGCGGGACGGAGTAGATTTTCTCTGGTGAGTCATTCCCTAAAGAACCAGTACATTTCTCCATGGTCCCTTCTGGAAGATTTAAAATGCTTCGTATTGAAAACGAACTATTTGAAACACAGCGTGAAGGATTAACGAGCTGAAAAGGCGAAACATTGCTTGCTCTCGACGCCATCTTGTTAGCGCGCTGCGGTTACCTTGGGTGTGTAAAACATTTGCTTCTCTAGAATTAGAAAGGCTTCTCTACACTTGATTGAAGACATGGTGGTCGCGGACTCTAAAATGACGTTGTGCTGTCACTCACAATGCACCAATCATGGACTAAGCTGAATCATCAACAATATTATGTGAACCGAGATATTCTTGCAATGATTCTTGTTACGGCTTTATTACTACCCGATGTTGCAAAGCGTAGGCTAATCACACCGTGTTCTTGCCTTCTCTTTACACCAACCGATGTTTGGACCTTTCTTTTTGACCTCGGATAGCGTCATCCGACTACATTCGCGTAAAAAACTCGAATTGCTTTGATTGCTTTGATTTCCGTTTCCGTATTACAGCTACGTCCGGTCGCACAATGCACTGATTGGTTGAAAAAGAAAGCGCTGAGTATTGAACACTAACCAGTGATTATTTGCTGAAAGTTTTGAAAAGTTTCAATTTTGGATTGAACTAGTTCAAAATTTCGAAACATTTACCTTAAAAATGAGGCCAATGTTTCCTTCCACTAAAAGTGCACATTTAGTATGCAGGTTTAAGCAAGAGGTCAATAACTTACACCAGTAACCACAGTAAGACAGGGGGGACATCGTTTTTGTTTCACTGGTGGTAACAAATCACACAGAAATCATTTATTTCGATATGGCATCATTTTCCAGAAATACTGTGTTCTTTGAGCTTTTGTTTTTTATGCTTGTTTGTTTTTGCTTCCTCTGTTGTTGTTGTTGTTGTTGTTGTTGTTGTTGTCAGGGGTTGTTGTTCGGCAGATGCTATAACGCTCATACTTTTTGATTACACTTATATTCCCTGGCATGTTAATGCGTTGAATTCCGAACCATGGTTACACAGTTTTCAATCAAATTTACGCATTCTTTCACAACCTTCTTTCTGTGAGTAATAATATAATCTCTTGAGAGAAGAATACTTTTCCCTTATGCTTTAGCCTGCCTTACATATTTCGTGGTTTTTCCCATTTGCCAGACCCGCGGAATTTCTTCGTGTGCCTTATCCGAGTGATTAATGACCAGACGTCTATTCCATAAATGCCATATATATCTACATTTCCACCCCGTTGACAAGCCGATTAGAGACCCCAATCAGACACACTGGGAAAAGGAAATGGCCCCGAAATTCGAACTGCTATACAGAACACCCTTCTATTATTTTAACGCGGATATTTCATTGACAATATTTTGGTAATTTCTGTTGTAAAAAAACTCGGTTAAGGTGAAGCCGGACTGAATTTGCAATGCAGTATTGGATTTCGTCTTTGAAAGTTTTAAGTTCATACAGTTGCCTGTCTTTAAACTCTCGTCTAGACCGATATCTCAAATAGTATGGATGGTGGCTTTATTAGGGAGCGAAAGGAGGGTCTCCCCTTTGGGGCCGCACATACCTATATGGCCTATATAAGGGAGTACCCCCCCCCCCCGGGGGAGAGGGTCCTGCTTAGCAGACAAGTATTACCGTTGCCTTTTTCAAGTATCACGAACTTGAATTCAGCACAGCTTGGTTACCACATGGGAATTCATTATAGAAACTATATTCAATATCAATCGTCAAATAGCCTCTCAAAAGCGGACACTCACGGTACAGTTGAAGATTTACAATATATATTACAGAAAATGATTATCTACCACGTACATTGCTGACAGACAACTAATAGACTTTAACGTCTTTCTCAAGAACCCTGTTCACATTGCGATGACGAACTCAAGAGAGCGAGAGAGAGTTTATCTACCTTTATCGTAACGCCGTCAAAACCTGAATGCAAACTTGTGGATGTAAAACCAACTAGCTTTTATATGCTTGTTAACACAGATCACAATTTACATTATAGGCTTGAAACCTATCATGGAATGTAACTGTGCACTCTGGGCGACATTGTTAATTTTTACAATGCGTCGTTACTCCGAACGCGTGAAAGCGTCGGTACCGAAGAGATTAAGGTACAACGCATTTTAAAGGAATAGGTCTAAAATGAATGGCTCTTCATCATGAGTGGGAGCCATAAAAAAAGCTTGTACTATTTAGATTATGTTACACACTTCCGTTGCCCTCGAGCAAATCCGTGTCACAGTCGCAAATCTGTAGACACATCCGACAGCTATATATCTTTTTTTCTGTTTTAAACCAGCTCTTCCTTGGCAGCTGGTAATGACTCAATAGTTTATTTTCAGTAGCAGACAATCCTGAATATCAAACAGTGCTCAAAGCTTAAAGAATTTTATACCTTTTAATAGCAATATAATTTATGTTTAAAATCGGCCAGCGACGATTAAATATTAAAGGTAGCATCTGATTTCTAGCTTGTGTTGTACTGAAATATTTACCGCTTGGTCGTGCTGGAAGGTTCATTTGGTGCGGTCATATCACCTGCCGCTCCTGTCATGGTAAGGGATATTTTTGTATCCTTTTGTGTGTTTTTGTAAATTTCAATACATATTTAGAAAACTGAGTGGAAGTGTGCGAGAACAACAACAAGTACAAGGTAAGACTTATTTTAGAGCTGTTTATTACTCTTTCAAAACATAGCTTTATAACTCAACAGAAAAATAAATGAAAATGTTCCAATTTGTATTTTTCGTTTATGCCATTGATACATTGTAGTGTTTTATAGTTATTTTAATAGGTTTAACTTTTTAAAATGCGCATGCTTTTGTCATCGAGTATTTCTCCGCTCTCCAAAATACCATGACGCTAGTATAAAGCGATTATAATTTTATATACTTTATATACTTTTAGACACTTTATATTTTAGATTTACACTGGCACGTAAGGCTTCGGATGTAAGAGAGCGTGCGCTTTCTCTAGTTTTTCAGCTAGTTATCGACCTTAAAAGTTCCGAACGCTAGATCCTCCACAATCTTAATTGGTCAAGAGTGGCGTGATCTATGAAACTGGACGCTAAGTGGTGTACTTTTTGAAGGGGAAATAAGGAAGCCTGGAATTTCCATCGCAACTTACCAGCTCCACTCTCATACTTTAGAACAAAGACAACAAGCAACAAGATGTTTTCTCATTCAGTTCGATATGACAATAGTGCAGGTTGGCAGCAAGTATTGATCAGTACTGAGGGAGGGTCTCTGATTGTTGGGCATATCCAGGGGGCTGTCGGGTGGGAATCAGTGCAGAATCCATTCAGATCCATCACTCATAAATTATTTCCCACCTGTAATCAACTTTTTATTGTCAGGATATTCTAGCCCAGATATATGGCAATATTTTGGCGAAAGTTACGTTTGTTTAACTGTAAATAGCATAGTCGGCATATTAGTGATAAGCGATCCCAACAATGCTGACCCTCGAATAAACAACTGCTTCACATACCCAAAGAAACCGCAGCACGATTACGACATGGCGTCTACTGGTGTCTTTCCCTCGGCCTTTCATCGTGTCAATCGTTCAAGTTGTGCTCCAAACAACTCGAGCTCGTTTTCAATAAGAAACATTTTAAATCTTTCAGAGGACAAATCCCAACAGTGTACTCAAACCTTTGATGACGGTTTACCGACTTGTCCCGTTTTGTTGTACCTTCCGCAAGTGGTGTGGCCTATGACGCACTTGTACAGCGTCGATTCTTATTGCAGAGGCCTCATAAATCGGCAGCAGTTTAGGGGCGCACAACAATATCACGTTCAAAGATCGTCAACAGACAAGAGATTGCATTTAATAGGTGAGTGACCGAAACTGAACAAGAAAGACATCGGCGGAGGGAAGATCTAATGATCATGAGAGTTGACTTCTGACAATCTATAGTACATGAATTGTTAAATCTTTTGAAAGATCAGTTTCCGATTTCATCAAATAATATGAAGAATACAATCATAGTTGAATTTAACTAAAAAACTAGTGATGGCGAGGGATATATGCACATTTATGCGTTTGCTGGGCCTAAGTCTTTTACGATAAGCACATAAACAACGCTTCTTATGTACCACGCATCATTTCACAAACCCTTTATGTGCTTTATCAGGGCCGGACAAAGTTCAAAATCACCCAAAACTCTAGAATATTACAATAAATCCACATTGATATGAAGCGGATCTGAACTGCAGCTTAATAAAGAAGTTGAATGAATGCCAGAGAGGGGCATTCTAGTCTGCGATTTTGTACTGGCATATTATTTATTGTTTGGGAAACAAAACAGTGTTTCGTTGTTTAAAACTAAACGCATTTTCTTGACTTTAGCCGGCGTCAACGTGTTTCCGAAGAAACGAAGACGTCCTATGCGAAAGAAGAAACAACGTCCCCTGTTCTCGCCCCATCAAATCCAAACCATGGAGAAGGAATTTGCCAAACAGCGCTACGTAACAGAGGAAAAGCGAGCGCAGCTGGCTTTAGAAGTCAACTTAACCGAAGCTCAAGTCAAAACATGGTTCCAAAACAGACGAACTAAGTGGAAAAAGGAGACAAAAGAGATAAAGGAAAGCATGGATCAAGTCTTCCTGCAAACGATGAGAGGAAACACTGTCTGTGAAAACAATTGTGCTACTTTCGGTTTCGTGTAAACACATGTAAGTGTAAGTGCTAAATGTATGACGAAGTTGTTAGGTGTCGTTTTGTTAACAGTTTGGTGACATTTACAAAGCTTAGATTTGTTTCGTCTATTATCGATTATTAATTAGTACAGGAGCATTTCACGATCATATTTACATCAGTTACTCAACCAGAGATCGGCTGGTTACTCTTTACACTGTGGTTTTGAGCATACCTGATTAATAATTGTTGATCGGGTACGGAATAGCTGCTTGTCAATTTTAACTGCACAGTTGTGCAAGAGTTGTTCTAAATAGTTGTTCAAAATAGCCAGGAGAGACGATTGGAGCTAAAGAGGCTCATTAAAGGAAAATAAGGCAATATACTAGGAGAAGTGAGTAGGATGTAAATTCACATTTCAGTTCCTCGTAAGTTATACACCAAGTAGAAAGCGATATTTTCAGTATTCCATGATTGTTTTCTGCGTATTTTGTAATGTTGCTATGATATTTTAGTACACCTGATGTTTTGGCAGTGCTACTTCTGTCACAAAAACGTGATTGCAGGCCGTTTTTGTTAGTATTGTATAAAACTGGACTAGCCGGTTTGAATTAGTGGAGGAGGCTCTAGTTGTAAACATCATGGCTCACTCTTAATTTCTGTACCCAGCTGAAGTTGTGGCTTAAATTTAATTTGCAACTAGCTTTGAAAATTGTGAAGCTGCTCTGTTCTACGAGATTATAGCTTGTAGTTCTAAAATTGTGTATTATATTTTAATGACAATGGCTCAGTGGAATAAAAGACTAATAAAAGAATACCAACTGGCTGATCTTTTTACAATTTGGGTTTCATTGTATTTGATTATACCTGCTCTGCTCTCCAGGATTCTAGCTCGGCTTCAAGTACTAAATTTGCGAATAAATTACTACATAAATTTGATTTAAATGTCAGTTTGCAGGCATCTAAACACAATTTTCAATAGCTCAGCAGAGTAAAAGACCAATCAAGAACATGTTTCCTTGTCCTTTTTTTAATAACCAATTTTCTGGCAGTTCTTTGCCAACGAATTACATTGAAATTAAGGTCATATTATGATCTGTGAATGCCATAAGCCTAAGCACTCTGTGTAGCTAAATATCCTTGTTCCTCCAGGTTTATCTTACATCTTTCAAGGTTTGCAAAGAAGCTATTATTTTAAAATTCCCTTTCGATGTAAAGGCAATTGTGTAAGTTGCAAAAGTTCAATTAATAGATCGGGGACAAAGCTTGCCAGTTCAGCATCAGGGACTCTGTTGGGTTTTCTTTCTCTACACTTTATCCTTTCATTCACGAAATTCTGTTGTTTAGCCTCGGTATTCACTCAAAACTAATACATGAAAACGGAACTATTCAAGAAGGATTCAGTGAGACAATTCAAGAAGAATCCTATAAATCCTACGATACCGCAGAGTATTACGACAAGTTTTTAATTTGGTTTGAAGTCGCCGGGAAGTTCAAGTTAAATAAGTTAACTGGATTGAGATTGCAAAGGAACAATTCAACCGAGAGACTAAATATCGCTGTTCAGATTTGAGTTATTCAGTATCTTTCTTCCCTCCTAGTTAAGTTAAGTTAGTAAAAACAATTCGGCATAGAAATAACTTGCCGAGGTTTTGCCTATGCGGAAGGACTACTTTGTAACCAAAAATACGAGTACTTTGCTAACGGCTTTTTTGGAATAGTTTGGAATAATTCTTGACTCGAACAGATTGCATCCGTCCACCTTTCAGAAAGACACGAAGCCCCTACTTTACTAGGCATCTCCTATGGCGTTTCAAAAAGTCGTTTAAGGAATTTGGGTAATTTTAAAAATGACGTTATACTCACTGCTCGTAACTTGAGGCAAGTGTTGCCCTGATTTCTCCAAACCTGTGTTACAGCCGCCCTCTCCGAAAGAATAAATCGCCGGATTTTGTTTCTTTTGGGGATCGGAAACGGCTTAAACACAATTCGCCAAATCAGCAATCCGATCCGTTTGTCATTATGTCGGGTTCCAAATAGCGCTAGCACACAACAACCAGACGGCAAGTAGACTGATAACAACGACTCGACCTTCGTAAACATGTTAATACAGAAAGTTTCGGAGATTAAATAAAGGACTTGTTGGTCATTCGTATAGACGTACTAATGTATTGCGAGGTTAAAATTTTGATAACACTTCCATAATAGCAATTCAAGTGAAGAGTGCAAAGGAGAATTTAACGTACCTTTCAATAGTGCTACAAGTCTGGTTATAACCAATTTCTTGTTCCCAAAACCATGCCCGAACTGCACACAAATTGCTTATATATCGCGCCTTCAAAGGTGACAAATAAAAATCAAAGTACCATCTTTCATCTCTTGTCACAAGGCGAGGTGCTTCCTCCGACTAAATTTGACTGATCAAAGACTCTGAATATGATCAATTTACGGAAAAAGGTAAAGTACAAAGCTACAGGTGTGTCCGGCTATGAAACTGAAGTCATTCAGACGTGCTTCATTTAAAATCAGTTTGACCCGGAAATGACCAGCTCTTCCTCACGCAGATTTCAATCAGACCTGATTTCCTTACATACGACACAAATGATTCAGGGAAGTTTTTGAAAACAACCCGCAGCAATCGATCAGACGCTTCATCAATTGGACCACGAGGCCTTCCTTGAAGGATTTTCTTTGAATTAAAACATCGATTTAAATCACTCAAGAAAACTTGACTTATTTGAGCTATTTGACGTTATTTGAGTTGTCATGTTGCTTTAGCATTTAAGTTGATAAATAATAAGAAATTAACAAAAACTCGTAAACTAAGATTTGAAGAAAAATAGCTCATTTTAAGTGTACTTTTATAATAGAGAATGGACCATTAGTGACATTAGATAGTAAAGTGGTTTCTCACATAGCATTGAATTCTGTTCTCTATATAGATCTTTTGGACGATCTTTTAGCTTTGATCGAGAACGTGATATGTGAATGAGAGAAACAAACAATTACGATTAAAGTAAGTTTCAGAGCTACGCGACCCTTTGAAACATCATGAAGTTTTGAATCAAATTTTCACAGTTCAGAGTTCGCGCTCGAGTTTTCTTTAATGTTGAAATTTAATTTCGAGAGCCCAGTCGACAACCTTCCTAATGGTGGAAACCTATCGCATGAATGGAGAGGCGTTTAGGCCAAACATCGATAATGACCCATGTCCTGTTGGATCGTATTTTCCATTTCATTAGGTTGCAGCTGCTTACATTATTTTTTCGGAAGCTTTGTTCCATTAGTTCATCCCTTTATGCATTCGATCGTACGCGAAGTCATTGGATCATGCTTTATTTTAACCGTACCATCAGGTAAACACCATTTTCTCTGGATTGAAATGGAACGTTCGCTCGCGATCTTCATTTGGTCTGCGGTTACGCACGATAATCAAAGACTCGATTTCGTTTTCATGTGGCAACACGTGGACGGAAATTACATGAGGTATACCTTAAAATTGCGCTGCATGTGGCACATGTGGAGCTGGAGATTGTAGATCAGGATTTTTTCAAGGGGGGTCACACTGTGTCAAAGTGAGGGTACTCAACTCATGTTATTTTCTCCACCTGTTGTAGGTTTGCTTAAAAAGGATTGGAAAAAAAAACCACGGGCACCCCATGACTCCCCCTGGCTACACAACACTGCTCAAATGACTATGTCCGTCAAGTTTCAATAGTTGACTAAACCAAGGATTCCCACAGACGGGACAAACGGTCAAAACCACAACTAAAGCAGTTTCCCTCAGAAAGGGAAACTGCTTTAGTTGTCAACAACTTATCTCAAAACGCTAACGGCGTTTTTTAGTTGGCGACAACCAAGTGTCTCAGTAGTCTGTGGAGGCCCCTAAATATGACTTGAGTGTATTCAGCAAAAGTAAAACTCCCAATTCGGTTTCTCATTTGCCTTCGCTCGTTCATTCCTTGTTTTTTTACGATGTTGAACGAGCTTAAGTCAAAATTTTCGTAACCTTTTCCACGACGTTTGCATCGTCACCTCTTTATTGTTGTCAAGGCCGACACCGACGCGAGGGTATGTCCCTTAAAGAGTTTACACGAACGGGGCTGGTTGTAGGGACTAGTCCCTTGTAGTGTTTACCCCTGATGGGGGACCCCATGGGGACTAATTGCACAGAACTATAGTAACAACTAGGAGCAAAAGATGACATTCTTTCTCTCTGTGGCTTTCATTGTGAAACCAAAATCATTGAGCTTAAATTAGTAATGTGGCTTAAAATTAAATCGGCGCAATAAAACAAAATACAGACTGTTCAGCTAACTTTAAAAAAAATGGAGACAAACAATTTTTGCTACCTACGGGTATTAACCCATTTATGAGATGGCTTTTGTTCGTAGGCGATCTCTGATATAACGCGTGCTCTGATTGGCTGATTGTCACTGATTCTTCTGTAATGCCCACGGGCCTATTACGGGCTTGCAAAAAAAGCAAAAGATAAGTAACAAACCATCGATTTTTTCGATTTTTTTTGGTCTGAAAATTGTAGCGGGTGAGAACGAGTGACGAGGAGGAACACTCAGAGAGGGAATTTTTTTACCCGGACGAACAGAATTTCAGGACAACAGCGACATGTTAGTTATTACGGATGACTTGGCGAGAGACAAAACGAAGGAAACAGTCAAGAAGAGATCGAAACTTTCGTGAAGGAGCAAAAAAGTGAAAACACAACAAAAAAAACAGTCAGCGACACGAAAACATTTCAGCGGTATTTGTCATCAAATTGTGACGAAAATAGAGATTTTAGATCGAAAGATTTTTACGGGAAAACCTCAAACCTCGGCCTACCGTAGCGAGGTCAATACGGCGAGGCCTCAGTTTGAGATTTTTCCGTAACCACCTCACTCTCGGTTATTAAAGAGTATATGACATAAAATTTGTTTTCTGCTTATTTGAAAGGCATTTTAAAATACAGAAGAATGAATGGCGTTTTCCTTTTTTTATTATCTTTTTTCGTTTCAGAGATATTGACATTTTTTCTATTATCCAAATTAGATCAGTGATGATGTCATAAGGTTTGCAACTAAAAATGGTAAAATACTCAATAAACAATATCTCAAAAACTATTGAAGCAGTGTGCTTGGAACTTGGCACCACAAATGTGTATCACAAAAGAAACAAATAACACCCTAACAGCTTTACCATGACAACAGTTTTGCCGCTGGTGCTGTCTAAGTAAAAACTGCCAATTCGGTGCGGACATTACTCGGACAGTCTCAATATATTCTCCTCTACATACCCACACAAATGCAAACCAACAAAATAAAATTTAAAAGACCAACTTGTTCAGTTAAATACACACGAATTTCTATCTTATCACAAACTGATAGGGCGTCTAGACATTGTTCTGTGTGGTGAAGGCTTAACAATCCATTTTAAACTTTCTGAAATAGTAAACTGCCCCTTATCACGAGCACCTAGAGGTTGTTCAGTCGCCACCAGCTTGTTTAACCTACTGCTTACCTTAACAAACCTCTGAAACTATTCCGCGTAACAAAAATTAAGATCTTCCTAGACACTTTGTTTGTACAAATAACTACGTGAAAGCCCTACGGTGTAATGTCGGCACCTTCATTCTATTATTCTGTATACGACGCCAAAAGACAAACACATTCTGATATGCAGAAAACAAGTAACCTCGACCTTGTAGTATATATATATAATGTACATATATATAAATTTCGGTTATACGTTCACCGGCGAAGCCAAGATAGTGCTCTACTTGCGGTGAAGGAGCAGATTAAACAATTATGTGAACTACTCAAATCTTGAGTGGATGGATGTTTAATACAGAACTGTTTCGTAGGTCACCATAAAGGTAACCCACTCCTCAGTTAAACTCCATTTTACACTGAAGCGTTGGATCTACATCAACAATATGATCGCGTGATGACAACGGTTAACATAACGGTTATATATATAAGCCGGTTATTTCACGTAGTGGATACATGTTTGATTGAAAAATGCCCACGTGGCCGAAAATAAAAAAAATGGTGTATTTTCAAACGCAGTTAATAGTTTATGGCATAAGTTACGAAAAAATCGTAATAAAGGAAAAATAACAATTCAACTTCACACTAAAATTTTTCATTATTATTTACACAACATGGATTTTTTAGTGTCCGGTGGTTAATGAACTGAACGTCATAAATTTAACAGCTATTCCTCGAACTCATGTTGAGAAGATGGCATGATGTAATTCTGGTTATGAAACACACTTGGCGCTGTCTTGTTTTTCCAGTACGTTCATTACTTCTTGTCTTGATCTTGTTCCATTGGTTATCTGGCTACATAGTCTTCACAGCTCCTAGGCACCTAGCTTCTTACCCCTCAAACGTCTCTTGGGCTTTAAACCTCGAGTTTTCCGTTTCACTTCTTTGTCAGTTTGTTTGCTTTCAGAAAGAGGTCCTTGATTTTCTTTCTTTGGAGTGGGAGTAGTGTTAACATTGCCATCTGCTTCACCTGACGACTCTGGGGAAACAAAATACCATTAAATAAGCCCCGGACACACAAGAACTCACCCGACTCCTCTGACTCTCGCGGGTCTGGTTGCATTAGGTTAAGTCAAATAAAGCTGATGCTGGTAACCATGGGCGCGTCAATATCAGCCTCATTATTGAGGTAACCAGGGGAAAATGGCAATGCATGCATTGGTGTACCATCACCGACAACACTACCATCGATGTTTTGTACTTCATCCAGGCATCTCCAGTTGTTCTATCATGTACCATATCCTTCCAATCAAATAAAACTATGATTTTTCGGCCTTCACTAGAGTTATAAAATGCAAGCCGTTTTGTCTACGTCGCCCAAAGGGCGGGGGGGGGAGGGGGGGGGGAGCATGGTCCCAGGCGTTCCGTACCCTAGAGAGTGTAAACTGGGGATGAAAATGAGACAGCTTGCTTTATCACGTGTGTTCTTCATGAAAAACGTAATGTACAGAATGCTGAGGTTTGGGAAGAAAGGTTTGGAAAGAATTACCGCTTTCTCACAAACAGAGATGTCGATTGTTTTCGGAACGGGTTGGTCCACGAATTATATTGTTTGATAGCCTGCTCAATAAGCAAAGTTCACGCTCATGAATGTTTGTGTTAAGTGGCTTGGGCTGCCCATGTTACACGATTGGCTAATTTTAGACCGCCCTCATAGGATTTCCGAACCAGAGGCGATTTTTCTTGCACTTTTTCCTGTCTTGGTTCAAATCGTTCCTACCTTCAAGGGAGATTTTTTTGTTGGAGTATTTTTTCAACTTAGCGACAAAAAATCCATCCATATTGTGAGTGTGGGAGAAAAATCTCTTGGTTAGCTTCAAAGAAGGATGAAAATGCTTTCCCCTGAACCTAGAAAAAGACAACATAAAACTGAATCAATAACAACTAACAAAAAAAAGCCTATCTTTATCACAGCATGTAACAGCACTGTTATACCACAAAAACGAACAAAACATGAATACAAAAAATCAGCAATGTAAATACGGTCTTCACTTTATTTACCTGTAATTTAGTATTTTGTTCATTTCTGTCACCTTTCCAAGTCTTTCTTTTACAGTTTAATATATAGCTGTTATTAGTTGCCATAGCTATTGTGTGCTCTTCTTATATTAATGTTTTGTATTCATATATAACTACTTTAGATTTCCTTCATAGCATAAAAATAGCGTTTTTCCTCTTCTTGTTCTTTCCTTGTGTGTGCATTTGTGCTACGTTTTCTTGCTAACCTACATTTTATTTCTATTTAATACTGATGTTAACTGGCTGCCTGGCTCCGCCAGCCCCTATGGTTATTACAGGGAGCTAGTACTCTAATTTTTACTTTTAATATTTTCTTTGATATTGTAATTTTTTCTTTAGCAAGAGTGAGTACAAATAGAGATTGATTGATAACCAAAAGGGATAATCTTTCAACACGAATGTAACAATCGAATTTGATCATAATAAACTAATGGTCTGCGCGCGCTAAGCCTGGGTTGGGAGCATAACAATGTGTAACACCACCCTGTAACATCACAGGACTCCTTTACCTAGCTCGTACGCCACCGTTAATCCTTTCGAGAAACCGTCTTGCAGTCGGAGCGAAAGAGTAAGGCCTTAACAAAAATGCGAAAGGCTCTCGAGCTACATGGTTTACAGCGACCATCCGATAAAAGAAAAAATGATTACACATAACAACACTTAGTCCTTCATGATCTTCATAGTTGTCGCCTCTAGCAGTGTGTTCGCATATGAATAAGCCTGAATAGCTTACACCAAGTCTATCACTACTCTACGAATTCTGTTTCAGATTATCGAAAAGAACGTTGTAGTCGTGGACACTAATTGCTTAATCACTTAGGACTCCGATTAGTGAGCCTGCCTGCAGGACAATATTGATAAATAACGATAATAATAATAATAATAACAATAATAATAATAATAATAATAATAATGATAATAATAATAATAATAATAATAGAATTGGGTTACTAAATGAAAACACACATGATTCACTGAAACTCAGAGTTGCAGTGAATCATGTGTGTTTTCATTTAGTAACCCAATTCTATACACTGCTCTACACAAATGTGTATTGAGCACTCTTTAGCAGTGTTAACTACAACTTCTCATGATTAATAATAATAATAATAATAATAATAATAATAATAATAAGCTTGGGAGAAATAAAATATATTATTTACATCATAAAATTGGTAATGAAACATAAGTCTTACTTTGAGAATCCTTCTTGGCCAAAGTCAAGTCCGGTCGACACTAATTTTACGTGTCTTTTTCCAAGGGCATAGTCTATCACACACTCATTTTCTTCCACCTATGATACACAGGGAAAACAAGTTAAAATTAACAAGTTGATTAATACTGATATTGATTGATAATATATATCATATGTATTATTTCAACAGAATCTACTGTCATCTTCAGTTGATTCTGTCCTTCCATAATTCATTACACCTATACAGAGGTCTTCCAGGGTGATCACAATGTCAAATGAAGACTTTTGTCAGTGGAGAATAAGACACCCGATACGGTAACTAAAGTAAAGGTCTTTGCACTTCGTTGGTACATGTAAAATACCCGCCTGTGAAGTTTGGAGAACACTTAAGCTTGCAAATCACTCATCAGATGCCTTGTGAAACAAATTTACTGTGGTACACAAATGCCGGGAATACATACCAAAACAGAACAGGTGGAATACACGATGTATCCACCAGTAGATGATCTGGCATCTGTAGCATCAATAGCAGACAAAAGGAGTTCTTTTTGAATATGGGAGCATCGCTGAATATCCTTTTCTGTCTGTAAAAAGACAAAGAAATTGCTGTCTAAACTCACTGTAACTACGTTTACTCACTTTGTACAAGAATATGCTTTGAGTGAGCTAAAGCGAACCGAACAAACGAGGCCTCAGACATAACAATACACTGGTATTCAACCACTTTTTGCGCAGAATGCAAGGAATTGTGGTCGGCGTTAAGATGAAAGAGGCAAGGACTTGTGGTTATGCGCGAATAAAAGAATTAAGATGCTGGACTGATAAGCTACCCGTAGCTTTCATCCTAACTCTCGTCGATCGAAGAGAGCCCATGGAAAACAGCATATGTTAATTCGTTTTTGCCATATTATCTGAACATCTCCGTCCTTTTTATATGGGAGTCCTTCCCACGGGAAGCAGATCGGCTAGAAGGGTCTAATCGCGGCTAGAAGGGTCTAATCGCGGCTAGAAGGGTCTAATCGCGGCTGGAAGGGTCGAGAAGGACCTGGCTGAGAGTGAAGTGACCGATGACCGACGGCTTGTTACGACTATTTTGCAGAATGCGAAATAGGAGTTCACTCAGCGACCGCGAGTTCACTCGCTTGGTCGGTCGGTCGGTCGATCCTTCCTTCCTTGGGTCGTAAACTTTTGTTTGTATTTCCGCTGACCAATGCACAACTTGACGACAGGGGGGCTGGAAGCCCTTCCCATGATGCATTGCGAATGAACTATATTTTCAACCGCCCTGTCACGTGACGTGTTAGTTGTCAGTGGCGTTCAATTCAATGGCATACGCGTTGGCTATTGGACCGACTATTTCTTGATTGTTTGTTGTTAAAATAATGTACTTTTGGTCCTCTGTTGTGCTGTAAAGTACAGGAGATCAGTTTTCAAAATCCGTAAGTTGATTTGCAAAGCATTGCCCATCATAGTGATAAGATTTTATTTGTTGTTGTGAGACAGCAAGAGTTGTACCGTTTCGCCTTCGATTCGGAGAAATTTTTTCGCTAAATTTCAATCGCCAACGTTCCTCTTTGTCGGTTCGCCAAAGGATTAGTGTACATGTAGTTCGCAATGTCTTTTTTAGTTTGTCAACATTTTATAAATAGAGTGGGATCTTTACATTTCTAATTAAAAGTTATTTTTAACGCGAGATGTCTGAGATTAGTTTCTTGAAACCGATTTTGCGTGAGTGTAGACCAGTGCGTGTGTGGGTTTTCTTTCAGAAAGACTAGTAAATTTCATGAAAAGAACAATTTATTTGCCATAAATGTCATGAATATTTCTTGCTGTACAGAGTACAGTAGTATTTGGTGTTACTGTGCTAATGTAACGATATTTGTAACCAATTACTTTATACTATATTGATATACAAAAAAAAACAAACTGTCAATTATCAAACTGCACTCTGTAAAATTTGTCCTTCACAGTTATTTTACCTATTGTACAATAGCCAATATTGCCCTGTTTGTTGAAGTTCAAGTGTTTGAGCTAGCAATCATGATATTGAATTCTCCTGACATTGCATTTTCTGAATTGAGGTCATGAGTCCCTTAAATAAGCTTCTACATCCAACTGAAAATATTCCTCTGCCTCATTTTAAGTGTATAAATGGGTACTGGTGAACCTGATGGTTGGGGGTAATCCTGCTCTGGACTAGCATCCCATCCAGGGGGGA
>OMLO01001083.1_pt1 | contig 20258 bp, 12 predicted proteins | sample 1674811 | NCBI WGS metagenome assembly OMLO01 (sample SAMN06265003, study PRJEB25207) | coral metagenome | isolation source: Coral host | place: Mexico:La Bocana,Puerto Morelos, Mexico | collected 2008-11-13 | reverse complement strand
ATAATAACATTTTCATATAACTTATGTATATTTTATTGTAGTGATATTAGTATTAGTGTAGTTTTTTTAGTAGTGTCTCCTAATTAGTATGGTGCTATTCACCAGGCTATAAGGTTCTTGACACTTACTTACTTACTTACTTACTTACTTACTTATTTACCTTCAATAAGAAGACAGACGCATAGAAAAACTGACGTCAATTTGTTTTTTACAATAACAAGACCCGAAACTGGTCAAATACCGGGAATAAATAAAGTTTTTAAAAGGCACGTCTGTCTCATTTGCATGAAGCAGCGCGTGCAAGTCCGAGCTTTCAAATTTTATCCGTCTGTCCCCTTATCGATGATAAAAACCAGTCAATCAGCGCGCGAGAAATTGGACAGTTATTGTAAAAAATCTCTTTCCTTAGTTTAGACTCGATTGAGAAGATATATGTAATAAATAAACCAAATAAATAACTATATTTAACTTTCAAGTGTATTAAGCACTATTAAGTAAACTATTACGAATACCAGCTGGTGGGATCGATGGTGACCACTTGGCTAGTTACACAACTCGGGGCTACCGCGAACAAATCTGATAGCGGTAGAGTCGAGGATGCTCATCAAGGATACTCCGCTCAGTGTTTTAAAATGTGGTAAAACAAGTTATCGCGTACTTGAAATGTTGGCGTTTTTAAAAATGGCCTTTCCCCCTGTTACATAGCAGAACTAAACACTGAGCAAAATATATTTTTCTTAGCTTCTCCTCAGTCCGATATGATAAACGTTCAATAACATTCTTAGGACCGTATCTCTGTTAAAACTGAATCTATGTACATATGATAGGCACCAAAAGATACTAAACAATTTTAAAAATAATATTAGACAATGAGACCATACTTTTCTATGTCAGGTAACGTGCACAAAGTGTGTTATATGCACCACTTGATGAATGTATACCCACAAATACTTTTATCATGATTGGGAAGAGATTAAGACGTTTCACGTTTTACATTGTTTCATTAGAACAATTTTAGCATATGTGGAAATTTATTTCTCTTATTTATTTCTTTTTCTTCTTCTTCTTCTTACTATTTTTATTATTATTATTATTATTATTACTATTAGTGTTATTAGTATTATTATTATTTGAGTGTCCACAAGTTAATAAAGCCAACTACTCTTACATTTAAATAAAGTTTATTTATACATTCGTTCAGCCACCCACATATTTCTTCTTTAAACTGCTCAGTTTGACCTCTCTACTTACTCCAATCAATTGTGGAACGTAGCGGCAAGGGAACGTTGTAATATTGTGACAATGGTGTTTGTTGGTAGGTCCTGTGGTCGCGGGCGTGGTTGGCAGCACTATGCCTCGTTACTGTTTATTTGGTGATACTGTCAACACAGCCTCAAGAATGGAATCCACGGGAGAAGGTAACGATTTGTTTTAAATTGAAGTGCTTAAAGTGCGCTTACAATTAATCAACCAAACAATTTACTTCTTTAACCCTTTAAGCCCTAAGATTTACTCTGTCTAACGCCAGACGATTTTACTCGTCAAAGGGAGACCCCTTGGGCCTTAAAGGTTTAACAAAACACTGCAGTTACTAAAAGAGTATTCCGTTACGCTACTAAGGACGTCCTTACAATATATCGTTTATATTTATCATTTACCTTTAAAAACTTACAATACGCAAAAAAGTACACAACGACAACAGGATCGTTGATACTGCGCTTGGCGTAAAGCGGTTTTACATGAGTGTTTGACGTAATTCGCGTTTGTATTGGCTTGCATTTTGCTAAGAGATCACCTTAAAGCACTTGCACCAATTTGGCATCCAGTTAGAAGTCAGTAAAACCAAAACCAATCGTGACTCGCTCGCATACTTTTCTTTGCGCTCTGCGACAGCCACGTGTATGTGGCTCGAGTTATGATTGGTTCACCGGATTGTCTGTGTCCCTTGTGATTGATCGTATGACATTCAATTGAAAACCCTTCTAACTAGTGTGAAAATTATCAATGATGTAGTTATTTGTCTCGTAGATATCCCTGCCTATACTTTAAACAACCAATAAGAGACCTTTACTCTCCCTGATATTTGCTCCAGGCACACTTTAAAGTTTTGGCACCGTGTATACGTTTTCCATTCCTCTTAACATTTCCGATGCACGCTTAACTTTTTAGGTTTGAAAATTCATATAAGTGAGGCTACGAAGTCAATTCTTGAAACACTAGGAGGCTTTGTGATTGAAGAACGAGGGGAAGTGTACTTAAAAGTAAGTAATCGGAAGCTCTATGTTGCTATAACCATGAAAAGTACGACATTCTGAATAACTGACAAGTGCACAAATCTCTGATAGATTGATCTGTTAATTTTGTTTGTTTTCTGTCGTTTGTTTTCTTGGATGCCCCGTATCTTTATTGTTCTTTCTGCATTTCATTTGCTAAACATCGTCAAGAAGCTGCTTCATCCTAGTGCTTGCTGTAGATCTCTCCCGTACTCCTCGCAGAGTAGGGATATTCTCATTGAGAGCGTTATGGATTCTCTATTCTTTGTTCCTGGTTTTCAGGGTAAAGGAACAGTAAAAACCTACTGGCTTGTCGATTGTGCACGTCGCACACCACATCATCACCGGCGTTCATTCAGGAGACTTAAAGGGCCTATGGAACAATCCTCTGGTTTCCTTGGAATATTGGAACCCCCGCCCTCCCCCTGCAGATTGTCGAGGACGTCTTCTCTTAGAAGAACTATGAAAGCTATTCAGTGCGAAGCGCCTGGACCGAAAGGAAGACATGTTGTTGATGTTTATGACAAATCAGACGATATGGCTCAAACGTCTCTTTGATAGCTTGATGAGGAACAAAGATTTTAAATTTATATTTTTTAGAGATTCCAACGAAATATCATTTTTGAGAAGTTTTCCGGCATTTAATGGATGCCAAATAGGTTGTAGAAGAAATTAAATTATAGACATTTGAGGTGTTTCTGACGATAGGATCCTAAAAACTATCAAAATGTCCAATATTATTGTAAATTTTATTGGTGAAAAATGAATATCAATAGCCTAAACAAATCTTATAAACTCTCCCTTCGTATATTTAACGCTATTGCTATTACAGTAAAACAAGATCGTATTTGTTAAGATGATATCAAGTTTGTGCCGTGATAATCAAGTTATTTCGGTTGTAGAAAAATGCTATATTTCTCTGAGACGAGAACTAAAATAATAAATAGTCTGTCGGTTCTCGCCGAATTTCAGCCATGTAGATATAGTCCCTGACATCCTTGAACAGTCTGTCAAAGAAATTTGTCTCTGAGACATGTTATAGATCCCTACGTTTCAGTGCAATTAGAATTAAACTTTTAAAAGAAAACGACTCAGTCCGACTCCTGTTACAGCCCGATCCCATGAATTGAACGTACCCAAATTCACAGTTAGCCAATAAGCCGTGTCTACTGTCCTGATGTCCTGCGATATCAAGTCACTGACCTTATATGGCTACTACATCATTCTCACTTGGCCAGATTTGGGTACGGTAATTACGCAATCGTACCTTTTTGGTAAGCTATGGTGGCTTATCAGGCTTCTTTGGTCCCGTTAAGGGTAATACGAATCTTGGCTCGACCAAGATCGCTTAAAATGCCGCCGAAGAGTACCAAAAAGGTACGATTAGGTATAATAAGCGAAACATTTATTTTCATACAATTTACAATAGTTTTTTTTCACCGTTCCCACAAGCATTACAGTAATACATACAACTTAAGCGGTTGTGAATTTAAAGCCTGAAAAAACAAATTCAGGTCTGAACAGGATTCGAACCGGTTTGTTACGATGCAGAAAGGTTTTTAGAACATATCTGTTCTACTGCAGAGTCAGAGTCATGCAGTTAGTTAGATCCAAACAATTGCAGAGGTCATATATGAAGGTTAATTAGGTGAAAAACAGCCAGCCATAATATCATGAGGCTGTGATCCCCTCATAGCCTATGTAATAGGCGTTCATTTTCAAAGGAACGCGAAGGGTGCGAAACTGAGAGCGAGTGCGAAAAATAAGGAGAATGGGAGGGAGTGCTACAAAATTCCTTACCTATCCACCTTTCAGGTCTTTTGACCGTATACTGACTGGGATTACATTCAATGGTGATCCTAACCAGTTTCCATCGACAAATGCTAAGCACCAACAGAGTTGGCTGAAAGTTTCCTGCGGTTCCTCACTCGTCCACACACCCTTCCCCTTCCCTCCCCCTCCCCTGGCGTGCGATGCTACCCATCGTAGAGTTACCCCGGCAGCACTGTTCCGGCCGGTACCCATTTGTACGCCTAAATGGAGAGTGTAGGCACTAAGAATAAACAGTCTTCACCAAGAACACAACAAAATCCGCACCCAGGGCAAGGATTCGAAGTCTAGCGCACTAACTTCTTATCAGACCAGTAGAGGCATACTGAAAAATAGTCACAAAGAACACTCAGAATGCAAAAGTCGACGAACTTTAAGTTATGACGGAACTAAGGACCGAAGTGTACCCGATTTCACGAGGGGACACACAGTAGGGAACTGTGGAACTATCGGGTTGTGGCATGAAATTATCGGTGCTCAATATGGTTGACGCTCAATCGAACCGGGAGAGAATATCTTTGGATTTATTGAATTGAATTGATTTCTTTAATTGTATATGAGTATAATACTGTGCCTTTACAAGACAAGAATCTTATGGTTTAAGAGGTGGACAATAAGACCAAAACCAATTATATAAGATTATTTGTATGTATTTACAACAAATGCGACGGAATAAAAGTGTTTAAGTAGTGAAGGTAATAAATTAGATTTTCTTCTCCTGAAACAAACAGAGATTTTTTTTTATTTTCTATTAAAGCTAAATAAAATGTTCACCATTCATTGCAATCTGCAGCACTCTTTCGTCTTTAAGTAGTTAAAAAAACAAACATAAATTAATTTAGAGATGCACCCTTTCGTCTTTAAGTAGTTAAAAAAAAAAACAACTATAAATTAATTCACTTTACATCTAAAGATAATAAGGGAAAACGTGTTTGAACTGTTCTGGAGATACATCCTTGTTACGTTCTAGAGATACATCGTTGTTCCCAGTGCACTTACAACAGACTATGAGCAGCGTCTCTTTTGCTAGAAAATCTTCCAACTCCCGCGCTACTTGCGACACGCAGCTTCGCATGTCTAGCTCGGACGCTCACGACTGCTCACTTGAGTTTCGTTTTTCTTTGCGCTCTTTCCCATGGATGTTCAAGCAAAAGAGAGACTTCTCGCACTTCTAAAGGACAACGTGATATCATCCATATATCCATTGAAGGAATGAGACCTCTATGAGGCCGTATGGCTGAAAAACCAGGAGATTAGTGAGCGCAAGGGCACGGCAGCGCCAGCCAAAGCTACAACACTTCCCTGATTTTCCGTTTTATAACTTTGTTCGGCGCTACTGATAAGATTATTTTTATCAGGCACAACTTAAATCTACGGGTGGCATATTATGCAGCCATTAGGCTGGTACCGGGCTAGGTCATCATAAACTGCGGTGCAGTTTACTAGGAGTGTTGTTCAATTCGCACACTCCAAACTGGTTGGGTTATTTCTCCGCTCGCTGCCTAAAGTAGGTTGAATTACTGAAGAGTCGTGTCGATTGCTGATGGCGAGCTTGCGCAACAAAAGAGCTATTGATAACTCTAGGTCCTTGCCACTGTAGCTGGTGATCACGCAACACAGGCTAACCGTGAGTAACGCAACTCTTCTCGGCAAAAGCAGAAACATAATTCACGTGGAATCTTTAGACGCTTGTGATAGAGTGCGAGCTTTGCTTCCTAGGATGCATGTACTTATCTTCCTCCTCGTTGATTACAATTTTTATTGGAGGTTTATTTATTGAGTTCTGTGACGCTTCTTTAAGAGATCTGCGCAATGATGAAGAACGCGTGATGAAGGATGACTGTAGCTGTGCGCCGTCACCGGTGTTGCCGAACAGCTTGCGATGATTGGGGAACCTCTTAGGCGAAGGAAGTGGTCGTGGTCGTTTTCTTTGCGTGAAATCAGTCAACCAAAACGTGTTGACGTTTCCCTTTCCCTTTACAAAGAAGGAAAACAAAATTAAAACAAAATGAAAACTTACAAAGGCGAACCCCATTACCAATTAACTGCTCCCTTTTCAGTTGGAACTCACGTACATCACACTGAACGACACTTAAGTCCGTTTTGCTTGTTGTATATAATTGAATGCTAAGAAAAAAGGTTTTTTGTCTTACCTTCAAGAAAATTTCTCCCCTCTCTTCAATTGTGAAACCTCCAAGATTTTCCAGTATCTCCTTTGTGGCTTCACTGATATGGATCTTTCGGGCTGAACAGGCGAAAAAAAAAACACATTCTAATTTTCAATCTACCCCGAATTGTTACTATAACTTTCTGCTAAGAATACCCACAAAGTTGGAGTCAAAAGTTTATAATTTTCGTAAAAATATGGCGCATAGGATTTAACTTCCTCAAGCTAGTAACAACCAACCAAAAGTCCTTAGTAAATCACATATACATTACGTAGCGAACTTCCACATGTACAGAGCATACAACGTAGTGACTTCAAACATAACTTGTCTTGACCCGGCGATAGCTGGACCATTCAAATAGCGTTAGGTAAACGATATCTGTACTTGTCTTGTGATAAAGGTGTGTTATATTAATAAAGAAAACAAAACTAACACACGTACAAGTAAAACATGTCTGCCAAGTCCAAAAAGGATTCCTTACTTTCTCAACCTTACGGTGCTTGTTACACAGCGAATACAAGCTCTTACCTTCCCCGTGTGATTCCATTCTCGAAGCAGTGTTCACCGTGTCACCAAACAGACAGTAGCGAGGCATGGTGTTACCAACCACGCCAGCAACGACAGGACCTGTAGTGAGGGCATGGAAATCACAATTTATGAGTAGGAGAGCTTAAACTATCGTTCACAAACAAGAAACTACTTATTTACTTGTTTATTTATTTATTTATTTCTGTCAAGATTTTGAGGTAATTTTGAAACCTTCACCCTATTCAATACCGTTTGACTTGGAGTCAAAGAAATGTCTTAAACAACTATGTTCATTGGCCCCTTATAATTTTGCGGAGCCTGCACTGTCATCCATACATTACAAAGAGGATAATAATAATAATAATAATAATAATAATAATAATAATAATAATAATAATAATAATAATAATAGTAATAGGACTTTATTTATAATTTACTGCTTGCCCAGTAGCTGAGACTGGATCCATGTGTTTAACCTTTAAGCGTAAACCGCACCAAAAATTGAGCCGAAAACATTGAAAAACTTTTCACCGTTAGCAGTAAAAAATGTTAACCGTTAAAATAATTTTACTTTCTTGTGATGTGGCTTGGTATTTATAGTTTATGTAATTTGTCCGTGAACATTTTTCTAATGATTGAAAAAGTCACTTAACCGGTTTCTACAAAGTAAATGTTGTAAATGTAAATGTTGTTTTCTAGTTAACTCACCACTGTGAACGCCTATACGAAGATCAAGTTTGTACCCTGGCTTATGACGAACAACAAAATCTGTGTTGACAGCGTCCAATAGATGTAATGCCATCCGGGATATTTCTCCCGCGTGATTGTGACCATTCTTTATCGGCAGACCAGAAACCACCATGTAAGCGTCACCAATTGTCTCCACCTAAAGCATTAGCGCGGCAAAGTTAGTTTCGTTATTTTAGTTTGTCTCGTAATTATTAAATTCAAATGCTGTCTTTGTTAAGCTCCTGAGGAGAGCACGAGAAGAATATTGAGATACCCCCTTTTATTATATAGAAAACACCTGACTCGCAAAATTCGCACGAAAGTACATCCGGGACCCGGGCGGCGTATTTTGCATATCCTCACCAGTAAGAATACTCATGACATAATTTCCCGCCTTTTTCATAGTAATCTGTGCAAAAAGTCAGTTTGTCTAATTGCACGGTATCTTACTCACCACAGGCGTACCAAGCTTATGTCTCGAGAATTATTGCGCTCGTCCATAAAATATTGTTTCTCTCGAAAATAAAATTCAAACCTCCGCGAAGCCATGAAGTATCCTCTTTATATTAATAATAAATTGGTAAGCACAGACATCAGTTGTCAATTCACATTTCTTGTCTTGCTCTTGACTTTTCCCGTAGAAAATTAATAGTTCTCCGACCAAATCATTCCAAGATTAAAAAATGCCAGAAACATACTGTAACGTTCTCCAGCCTGCAGTTACAGATGTACTTTACAGTTTTCAAAAAGTTAGCCTTGGCATCAGGCGTTTACTTTCCATTTTCAAGGCGGGAAGAGCGAGCAAACGAGGGAAACTGCGGTGAGTAAAAATGAGGAAATAGGTCGGGAGGAGGTGAACAGGAAAGGAAAAAGGGGTGGAGAGGAAGAATATCTTTGCACCGCCCTCTTCTCCTGCTACTTATATTTCGCACTCCCTCGCAGTTTCGTTTCCTTCGCGTGTCCTTGGAAACTAACGCCTATTATGCGGGCTATTTATTTACCCATTCTTTTTCTTCAAAATGACAACCTTCCTCAGCACAAAATACCATTTCCTGACTTTTGCCTAACCTTGGAGAAAATCATTTTCCCTGACCATCTCCTGAACTGTAGCAACCGTTGATTAGCTTTAACCAGTGACAACCTGACTCCCCGGCAATCATCCCTTCATTTATGTTAAATTAAACCCTTTCAAGAATACACTTCAAACTCAAAACCGTCATCTAAAATTAAGTGAGACAATGCTGATCATGTCAAAATAAACTGAGAGAAAGTTTCCCTACAGACATTCACTCTCGGTCTGAATTCCCACCATAGCAAACACGGTGTCCCGGTAACAACCACGCACCTTATAGTGCAGTGGCAAACAGGAAACTTAAGATAATACCAAGTAGAGGCTTCTTATTGAAACCTTTTTTTCTGGGCTAAAATGAATATATTATTTAACGGCCTCTCTATTTGTTTAAGTATGTCTCACCTTATACACGAAATATTCGCTGATTACGTCGTCACAAAGCGTGTAAAGATCATTAAGAAGCGTCACAACCTGAAAAGAGAAGACATCTTTCACAAACTGCCATAATCAGTGCGTAGGGATTGGGAATGAAAGGTCCTGGTTCGAACCTGGCTCGCTTCGATGACTTGTGTTCTTTGGCAATCCAGAACTCCGACAATATAGATCCCCACCCGAGAGTATATGTGGGTTATTGCCCTAGCTCGAGGTCAAGATAGTTGGATATTTATGGGTTTTTATTGAGGCAGAAGCAAGAGGTAGTTGAGGTACAAAAAATATGCAAACAAATCGAGAGGTCAATATTCCCCTTCTTGACAGAACAGATTGGTCAACAAAGAATTTTTATTGCATGAAAAAGCCGCGAAGACCTTGTTTTCGCTGGTCACAAAAAGTAATCTCTATCTTGGCTTTTCGGGTAGCCAATGACAGTCAACGATTTGGTCTAACCTGCCCCGGCGCTCAAAAAACAAGTCTTACATTATTAACAGGTACTGGAGATTTAGGATCTTGGGAAAAATACACAGGTGTAACTGTGACGAACAAAGTAGAGGAGAAGCAATATTCTTAGGAGCTTTATGCCTTGTTACTTTGCCCCATCCACAAGACGTTTCTTGTCTTGAGGTTCAGCAAAAACTCAAGTGTTACGTAAGTGCTGCCTACAACATGATGAAGATACTATACCTGCATGGGCGAACTCTCAGAAGATAGTTCTGTAAATCCAACGATATCGCTAAAATAGATTGACACTTCATCAAAGTTCTCCGCCTCGACTTGTTTCCCTTTTTTCAGTTGTTCTGCAACTGATCTATATATAGTACAACAAAAAACAGTGTGAGGGGCCTTGAAGGGGTCTTTTTTGATGTTGGACTAAATTCTGAATTAGGAAAACATCACTTTTTTTTGTGAACAAAGAAGGAGTACATGTTGCAAAACTCATTGTATGCAACAAAGTAATAGTGTTAATTTGTTAAACAAACAGCTCAACTTTCCAGAATGTTTCTTTAAATCAAAATGGAACGACTTTCGGATCCATTCTGTTGGTAAATCGTTGGCCCTGCCTAGTTCGTCCGCAGTTTCCCTGGCGTGAAAAATCATTACTGATATTTTCACATGACAGTGACTCCATTCTCACACCAAAACGAAGTTTTAAGAGCACAATTCACGACAATTCACTTTTAGAAATGCAAAGTTATAATCCTAGAATACCTCGGCAGTATTTTGTAGAGAAGTTCCTCAGTTTCCCTCTTTGCCTCTCTCAGTTGGCCCGTCTTTTCAGCAACAATATCCTCAAGATTGTTAGCGTAATTCTCCATCATATACATCATGCTATCGAAGATGTTCGTTTTCCTGTTTTATGAGAGTGAAAACGTAAACATCTAATTGTGGAAAACCGAGGCGTCTCCTGCAACCAATCAGGGCAATCATAGTTTTGCAGACTGGTTTTTGAAATTCCCTGCATGCGTGGGACGAATGTGTAAGGACAGCTGGATTTTTCACAAAAGAACGTGAAAATAGCCAGCATACCAATACTCAAGTCATACAAATACAAATAAAACCCTGGTGAATTTTTTCGACAACTAAGATTGCTAAAGACGTCTTTGCGTTGCAGGATGTACCTTGTCTCCATTTCGTATTTGCTCAAGCGTTTATTTAAAAAATTGTATATCATATCTGGATTTATATGTCAAAAAAGTGTTAAAGAATTCGTTGCGCTGCTCGACCGTTTATTTTCTTCAAAGTAGACGATATAAAAAGTAAAAGGAATGAAACTCCTTTATTTTCCTTGTTTTTGTCTCTATTTCTTTGTGTTTTTTTTCGTTGTTAGGAGTGATCTTAAGGCCTTAAGAACTCGGTAAATATTGACACGGTTTTCAGAAATTCAGCCATATATATAGCAACAAGAAATCACATTCCCCTTGTTATAAGTGTCCACTACTTTCCGATCTTCACTTCGCTTACAACGTATCTAACTTACATTCCTCCAGTCACGAGAATTCTGTTTATTCTTCTTTTGATCTCAGGAAAGTCTGGTCTAAAATCCGGGTCTTCTTCCCAGCAGGTTTTCATCAGATCTCTAAGGTCGTCCAACTCCTCAATGATATTCAACACTGTGGGGCGGAAAACAGGAACCTCGGCTTCCCTGACTCTCCGTATGATTTCTTGAAAAGAACGAAACAAACCATTGTTACCAGTCTCTGGAAATTGTCAATATTACCTCGAGGTCGTACTAATTGATAGATATACATGTCAGGAGTCCAACACTTGGAAAGAGATTTCTGTTTTTTAGAGACTTATAGAACTAGGTGCTATTTTTAGGCTTGGAACTGAACTATTTTGAATGGATGTGAAATTTTTTGAGGTAACTATCCACAGTACCTTTCATTGTGTTTAAGCCCGACATAAATTAAGGTTGCACTGTTCTTTTACATAGCAACAAAACAAACTAAACAAACTAAACAAAAGGGCCGGACTGCTCGTAGTCTATCGAAAATATCAGTTGACGTACCTCTCGTGGCCAAGTTCGAGTTATTGCTGTAAGGCCCTCTCCTTGTGTGAAACTCTTGTAGAATTATAGCAAAGCTGTAAACATCACACTTTTGGAGATTTAACGTTTTCAAGTAAGGTTCTGATCTCTTTTGGCTCCCGCTACTGGAGGGACGGTGTTGTCGCTCGCGAAGAAGTTCCGGTGCCGTCCACAGCAAGTCTGCCAGGGTAATGCACACAATGTTTCATGTAAATGATAATCGCTGTACTCTTTCAACGTTATAGTTTTTACAGTCAGTGATGCTGCCTTTTTGAAGAGCAAAGGCACCATTAATCAGGTAAAAATTATCATTCATTTGCTAGGGGAATAATAAACTTGGCCATCAATCCACAGTTGCCGGTTATATAGCGGCATCCACCAAATATATCACTTTTAGCTTCACAAACACGATGGTCAGTTAACGTTTGTCGTGCCAAGCTTTTTGACACATTCTGTATTGAATTCGGAGATGTTTAACCAAAACTGATTGCTTAACATTTTTGTAAAGCCAAGGGCAGTTAATTGTAGATAGTGACAGCACCATGATACCTCATTACGTACTTACAGATATGCTGATTTGGTATTCTAAAAATAGATTTTTTTTCTTGTTGTTGTTTGTGTTCTTTGGAACCAAATAGCACTACTGACAGTGTACCGCCACTGTTAGCGTAGTTCGTGCTGCCTGGTGCCATTATTGTTGAAGCTGTTTTTTTTGGAGCGCTTCTGTTGTAGTTGTTGTCGTTATCTTTGTCGTTTTGCATTCTCTCACCTTCATTGCTGTTCTTTGGTCCCAGATTACACTTAAATCTCAAACACGTGAGCCCGTAATCGGCGATTTTTAGCGTCCAGCGGCTGTCTATCAAGCAATTGGAGGATTTGAGATTACCATGAAATTTGATTTCCGTGCTGTGAAGATATGTCATACCCTGATGAACGAAAAGAGACACAAAAAAATTTAAAGCAAGAGATAAAAGCATTTCTTAACTGCATTCCGGTCCAGTTGAAATAACTTTAGATATCATTTACTTGGAGTTTTATCACTTAACACCACCTGGTGTGAGCGAAGAACAGGAGTAGTCTTCCAAATCACATTCGTTTCTAATAATTAATTTAAAAGATTTATACGTCCCTGCATGGATAGTGATTTATACAGTGGATAGCGTTATCCGCCCTTCGAATAACCCTAGACTGCAAGCAGTCTATCTTTTGCTCGAAAATTCGAGGGAAGAACGCAAAGGAGAACGCAATACGGGCGAGTGAGCTTGATATGCGAGGCCGCGACCCGCATCGCCGCTCCCCCGCTCGCAGGTCACGCTCACAGTCACGTTCTTCCTTCTTCCCCATGGTTTTTCGAAGAGAGACTGCTCGCAGTCTAGATCCACCCGGGCCAGCTGGAGGGAGAGGGGGAGGAGGAGGAGGAAGGTGACTCATCTCGTGCTCTATTAGAGAGGCTATTTTTTTCCTAGTATTCATACACACCAACACCATTGAACATCAGGCGAAAAGTTGGTTGCTCTGCGCTCGTGTACATTCACTTCTGAGTCTCCAAGGCGTCACTTACCTTTACAATGTCGGATACCAGAGAGGATACGAAAGTTTTATCCAGCTTAACGTCTGAACAAGCCAGAAAATCCTGCAAAACATCAAGCAGCATGTTGAAAATTTATTGTGAAGGTTCTTCGTGGCGTCAGAGACCAGGTGTTCTCTAAGACCTCAATTACTTATTTTCTTCTGTTAACCACGACAATGATGTTAGCTGGTTTTATGGAAGAACTGAAACTGTGAGAAACTGTGAAAAACTGCGACTGCACTAGGAGATTCGCCTCCAACATGTCTGGAAGTTGACGCGGGTGTTCGAATATCGTAGAGCTGTTATAAGAGAACTTCAACTCTCATGTTAATAACATTATATTACCTTCAGTGTTCTAAGACAGAAGGCAGACACAATACAGATGTACGGAGGGTCTACAGTGGCTCCAAAAAACTGCACAAGATTTTCATGACGATAATCACGCATCTATGAAAAAGGAAAAAAAAGAATATTTTCTTTAGTGACTCTTTATCTTCCTTCATTCGCTCGTTCGCCCGTTCACTCACTCACTTACAATATGAGCCTCATAACCACCGTTCATTCGTAGAGTGCTTTCTACAAATTTGTGTTTGAGCATTTAAGATACGGGCGACAAATCACTGCATGTTACCTGTTTCAGTTCCAATAAAATAGTCTTTGTTAAATCAATCGCCTTGCTTCCAACTTGCTTCACTGTCACTTTATTTTCCTAAGAAACAAAAGTATATTTTCAGGGTTAAAACATTCTCCTTTTAAGCGTCTGATTCTTATCTAACTTGTAGCTACATCGATCCCGCGTTGATGTTTTCCCGTTTACGGAATGTTCGGTCAATAGAAGTTCATGGTACACCTTAAACCAGAAGGCTTAAATTGAACACTATACTTCACTTAAGCTTCCAAGAACGCTCAAATTGTAGAACGGCACTTGAAACAACATGTCGATGTTATGAAGAAATCACCTTTAAAATAGCTGTTTACTTGTAGTGGTTGTTGTTGATGTTCAATAGAATCTTATTTGAAAACTGACTCACCTTGTAAAATCCAAAGTTTGTAAACGTATACTGAGTGCTCGTCCTGCGAGACAGGGATTGAGAATTATCATCCTGCAAAAGAATTGCAACTTCGTTTGCACAGGAACTGTACACGAATGGGTGCTCAAGAGTCGGCTAATGAATAAGGCAGGTAGGTAACAGGTTGGTTACACTGAGAAGTTTTCAATTGAGTGTCACAATTAGTTCGGAATTGCTTGCTTTGCATTACTGTTCAGAGTGATTCCGTTATATTTAATATTCTTTGAAGCTGCTCCACCAATCAGATGCAAAGCCAGCTGACCCAATCCCATGTACACGCAATTTTCGCGTTTTCTGTCGGTTACATGTTAGTTTAATAAACAAGAGCTTCCTTACCTCCGTTATGCCAGTCTCATCTGAGAGAGAATTGACACGAGCAGTTGTCATCGCCCACTGTATGTCCTTGTAGTTAATTTTCCACAATAAGCTGTCCATTTCCCTCTTTAACATATATTGTCTATAAGGTAAAGAGCGAATTAAATGCCTCACGAACATCATTGGAACCGTCTTTCACATTTCAAAGAAATTATTAGGAATCAAAGGAGACAAATTCAATATTACCTCATAATGTTGACGAGCAGAATGATACAAATGATGCCGGCGAACGCAGAAACTCCCCCTACCACCGCCTCTGAAATTTAACAAATTCCCATAATTCACTAAAAAAAATTAAAAAGCTGTCTAGGTATTAAATGAAGCCGGAATGGGGTAAGTTTCTAAAGAAATTGTGGTGCTGCGGTGCTGCATTACAAGATAATTTGGTGTTATCAGTGGGGTGATAATGTGAATTGGCCACCTTAAAAAGATTAGAGCGCTGACGTTTCGAGCGTTAGCTCTTCGTCGGAGCGAATCGAGGAATTGTGGGTTGTGTGTGGCTTTTGTACAGAAAGATGGAGCTACGCTATTGGTTGTTGCATGGTAACGTGAAAAACAACAGAATGAATTAGTTGAATGAAAAGCGTTGATTGATACCGTGTTGAAATATTAATATTAATTTTTGTGCTAGAGTTTTGCGGCTTTCCGTGCTTCCTTGATGTAGAGAAAGGCCGTAGACTGCCATATGTTGATTAGAATGATTGGGGTGATTCAAGTGTCTCGCAACCGCCGGGTTTAGATACGTCTTTGTTGTCTTTCTCCACATCTTCGAAAGTGTTCTCGGTTTAACTATTTGTAAAGAGTGCAAGTTACTATACCATAACTTGCAATCTTTGCAAAAAGTAATACATCGGCGAGACAGGGAGACGACTAGGCGACCGATTCCAAGATCACCTGAAGGTTCGAAATTAAGACACCTGCACATCAAAGAATACAAGTGGAAAATATACTACGGAAAATATACAATTTTTTACTGTAAATGCAACCTACCAATTCTAGAATTGTCATCAGTCAGAGTAGGAGTAGTATCTGTAGAAGGTACTACACATCCCAGACCGTCAAACCCACACTCGGGACTGTCGGCAGGAATGCCTTTGTCGTCAGGCCACTGAACCTCATCTATGTCAATATTAAGACGAAAGTCTTCTTGATTGAACGTGATATTTCCCACTTCAATGGCAAATGGTCCATTACTTTCGCAGTCTATGTAATAAAAGAATCAACAACAATACGCAACTCGATACAAAGCAGTATTAAGCGGTAATATGGCACCAATCTGGTCTTTTTCTATGCATAATCGAAACTTTGCTAAAATTTCAAGTGGGGAGGTCTCCCATAAAAAAACTACGGTTTTACGACTTAATACCCTAACCTTGGAAGGCGCGATGGCCTCATGGTTATTGCGCTCCAGCGGTCCGGGTTCGAGCCCTGGCCGGGGACATTGTTGTGTGTTCTTGGGCAAGACACTTAACTCTCACAGCGCCTCTCTCCACTCAGGTATATAAATGGGTACCGGCAAAATTTAATGCTTGGGGTAACCCTGCGATGGACTAGCATCCCATCCAGGGGGGAGTAGCAATATTCTTAGTCGCTTAATGCTACAGAAACCGGGATAAGCTCCGGCCTGATGGGTCACTAAGGCTCGTATGCAGACTTTATAAGGCTGGACACCCCAGAGGGTACCCAAACTGTTTTTTTAACCCCCTAAAAGGTACAGCGAATACCCTTATCCTTTTTATATGGGGTCCTTCTCGACCTGAAATTATGAGAATCTTCGCCCATACACTAAACAAGCCTGATATAGCAATTTGTACAGTGGCTAGGTTTTGGTGATTTCTTCTCTATGAAAAGATTTGCCCGCTTTTTTCAATTTAAGATCAATCGGTTAATAAGCAAGTGGTATATTTCAGCGGATGGTAATAGAAACCCATAAAGTAGGTAAAAACAAATTGGCCGGGTGTATTGCAGACTCCTCGTACTTCTTGGTACCTATTGATGCACCAGGATGGAAAGAGGCACCGTGAGAGTATAGAGTCTTATTTAAAAACACATAATGACCGAGGACAGGGCTTGAACCCTGGTCGCTCGTTCCAAATCACAGTTATCCGGCATAAGCCCAGCTCGTCTCCAGCTAGCAACCGCCTGTAAAATGGGTACTAACAATTACTGGGCTATTCTGACAAAATAACCTTGGAAGCAACTTGTAATAGACACTTACAATTTTCAGAGCTGTTCCAGCGAATATCGACGATGCGAAGATCTGCAAGGTCGGCAGTTCCATTCAGATCGATAATCACTCGGGTTCCTAACATGCCTGCGCAATGAAAACAAAACCCATCAGTGCTGTATTTGTCTCTTAGTTGTTTAAAATAGGTTTTCCGTTTGTTTTATGTCAGCAAATATATTTTGTTTTGGTGTACAAAGGTACCTTTGCAAGCCCTAATACTGTAATTTGGGAGGACTGCCCTGAATTACATAGATGTGTCATGCAGGCACCCGACACTACACCAAGGTCTATACGCTCAAAATTAATTATTGCCAAATCACTGAAAATGGAGGTCTGTTAATTTTGATACATTTATAGACACGTGTTCTTCAAATTACAAAGAGAGTTTTAACTTCATACTGAAAGATATGAATCGAGTTTTTCTTGTATAGAAAATGCTTATTGCATCTCTCGCGCAACATCTAAGCATGTAGTTGGAAGGTGTATCGATTGACATTATTTCATGGGAAGTGACCAATGCTTTTTGTTCAAATCTGGAGCACTCTAGTTAAAATCGCTGGCCTTAAATCGTTTAGCAGAGCCTCAAATTTGTAACACAAAAATTCCTGGCAATCCTAATTGCAGACAGCAGATCATAGACAAGTGAAACAACTAGGCCATTTAACTCAACAAGATCCTAGACGTTTGTGTAACTTACTTTCGTAACTCGTATTTAGCATCTTGTCCACAATGTTTCGTCCGGTTGGAAGCTCATTTCTACTTAAGGTTTTGTTTAGCGCCCTGGCATACTGGTAAACAGCGTCATACAAATAAGCGGCGTGGTAAGGAAGCTGGCTCTGTGGGAAATAACAAACAAATCAACTACCAGATAATCAAGTGAAGTAAGTGATAAGCCATTTCTGAGTTATAGCTAAGATAAGACACAAAGTTTATGATTACTAGGTAGAAAGTAACTCAGAAATGTTCTATAGCAGAAGTAATAGAAGCGTGAACTTACCGGGGGGTCTTTTTTGGGAGAGAACCTGTCGAATTGTTTCTTGACTTTTTTTTCAAAAGCTTCGTATGTCTTCTGCACCACTGTACTCTTGATCTCCACTAATATAACCGACTCCATAGCTTGGTTGTAATCACACAATCTGTCTGAGGGCAAATTCAATAGCACGAAAATCTGGCCAGGGTTTAGTATGTTGCGTACGTACTGTTGCTGATTAAGCTGCAGCATGAGAAAAGCGTTATCACCACGGGTCATACCTTCGTCAAATGCGTACAAGAGCGTCTGTCGGGCCACGGTGTATTCGCTTAAGTAAAGCAAAACTAGAAGATAAAAGGCACGGTATATCAGTAGAGCTCGACCTGAAGCTATTTATCATTCGAAATGCATTTTACATCAAAGTCTTATCACACGAGTTCTTAAGAAAACTGACTGGACTGACACACTATACGCTTCACCTGCATACATACATGTACAGATATAAGAACAGACAGACAGACAGACAAGTGGACAGAAAAACAGACAGACAGGTATACAGACGGACAAATAGACAGACATATACTTTCCGCGTATTTTGTCAATTTTTTAACTTGGGCGCTGTTGTTTTTTTCGTCAAGTGTCTTCCCTCTATTTTACAAATAATTATACTATCGATATTCAAAGTAACTAATCAGCAAATACGTTCCAACATTATGACTGAAGCTTACTTCTGGCTTTTTCCTTGAGCTCTGCAAACATATCTGTCATATAACTTGTCACATTCTTAACATGGCTTTGTTCACAGATTCGGTTGTGGATCAAACGACTGTAGCATTTGTCATCGAGAAGTGTTCTCTCCAGCAGAACTTTGATACCGTTTTTCTTGAACTCTTCAACAACTCCGTCCTTCATTCTAATGTAGTTGGTGCGATTTTCATACAAGATGGCCACTTGAGTCCAGTTAAACTTGCGCAGCAATTTAATCAGCCCTTTGGACAGCTTGTGCACCTCCACCTGGATGTTAGTGCGTGAAAATGTGGCGTAAACATCTTTTTTTAACCCCTGCAACGGATCATTGCACATCTGCAAATATAAAGTTGGAAGTTAATTATCGACTTTTCATAAATAACACGCACACACACAAAAGCATCTAAACGCAAAACGTAAGGACATTCCAACTCGTCCATGGGAGGGAATGCGCGCAAAAGCAGTAACGAAACTTCTGATTGTCATCCGTGGCTCAAAAAAACGTCTGTCCTCCCAAATTACAGACATGATTAGGGGTTGCAAATGTAGTTCTGTTATTTGTAGAAATGGCATAATATGTGTAACATCTTTGTACACTGAAACCAAATTAGATTTAGATTTTTCATAAAAATTATGGTTAAACTTTTTCATGTTTTTTTTTTTTTATAAAAACACGCACACAAAAAATGATTATAATTGTATTGAGTATCTCGGTGTTGAGCTGCGTTGGTTAGCAAGCAAAACAGCCGGATGTTAAACGCCAAGTTCGTAACGGGTCGAAATTCACCAATTTGAAAGATGATTTTTTGAGCGCTTGCTCTTAGGAGGAACAAAGTACAAGTTTGTAGGCCACATTTATGCTTAAATATTGTAGACTGCGAAGTTGGGTGAAAAGTCTATATTTTCATTGTTCTTGTTAAATGGAGAACCTCTTTTCCTTCTTGAGTTTATTGAAAGGTAATGAGGTTAAAATAAAACAAACTCACGTATGAAATCATAGGGATGTCCAACGCGCTGGCCAATCGAGCTTCCACCTGACAAGTACATCCGGGGCCTATTATGGCAGAAACTTGCCTTTCGTGGATCTGATAGGACAACGCTCGCAGCGATTGGTCCTCCTCGCACTTTGTATCATTCCAGATGTAAGACACATGGTGACCGGGCAGAAGATCAGAGCTGTTATTAATATCGTCCACGGCTTGTATGATGGCAGGCGCGTACTTCTGTCCTGCCTCGCTGCTGGACACCGTCGAGAAAGAGTATGGAATGAGCAACCCCAAAGTAAATTCTTCTCCAGATGTCGGGGTTATAATTGCCAGAAAAAACAGAAGCTGAGGTAGAAGCTGCAGAGCTTTCTTTATAACACGCATGTGTGTGTTTAATCTTTTGCAAGTGTTACGGACAAATTGTCTTGCCTTGTACTTCCTTAGTCAACGTTTAAAGTACCTTTTCCCTGCGGCAAGACAGAAATTAATTTTATGGACGAAAATATTGGAGTAGTCAGCTAATTTAAAGCACGTTGAACGACATCTCGAAAATTGTTGTAGAATCCTTCAAATAATATTCCTAATATCAGAATTCCGAAGACCTTTCGCGAAAACAAAGATATTCCGAGGTCTCGAGGGATTATAAAAATAAAGGGGGAAAGTTTCTAAAGAAGCTGTGGTGCTGCGTCGGTGGGGGTAACAAGGTAATTTCGTTATATCAACTAAGTTGAAAATGTAAATTGGCCACCGT